>Ga0206988_1043_pt1 | contig 31275 bp, 21 predicted proteins | sample Alteio_BWMinCont_12_FD_153263 | JGI IMG/M metagenome (GOLD analysis project Ga0206988, IMG submission 153263) | Enriched cells from forest soil in Barre Woods Harvard Forest LTER site, Petersham, Massachusetts, United States -... | ecosystem: Environmental > Terrestrial > Soil > Temperate forest >... | reverse complement strand
GGACTACGAGGTGGGCGAAGAAATCTATGAGGACGTGGAGATCCTGGATTTCGGCCGGCGGGCCATCCTGGCTGCCAAGCAAACCCTGGCCAGCCGAATTGGCGACCTGAAAAAGAACGTCCTGGTGAAGAAATACAGTGAGCGGACGGGCGAGATTGTCAGCGCCGAAGTCTACCAGGTCTGGAAAAAGGAAATCCTTTTGCTGGACGAAGAAGGAAATGAGCTAATATTGCCCAAATCCGAGCAAATCCCCCAGGACTATTTCAAGAAGGGAGAGACTATCCGGGCGGTCGTGAAGAAAGTAGATATGAAAAACAATTCGCCGGTCATCATCCTCTCCCGGACCAGCTCGACCTTTTTGGCTAAACTGCTGGAAATCGAAGTCCCTGAAATCTTTGACGGCCTGATTGTGATCAAGAAGATCGTCCGTGAACCTGGTGAGCGCGCCAAAGTCGCTGTGGAATCCTACGACGACCGCATCGACCCCGTGGGCGCCTGCGTCGGTATGAAAGGAAGCCGGATTCACGGCATCGTCCGGGAACTCAAGAACGAGAATATCGATGTGATTAATTGGACTAACAATATCCAGTTATTGATCCAGCGCTCCCTTACCCCATCGAAGATTACCAGCATGGACATAGACAGCGAAAAGCTGCATGCAAATGTCTACCTTAAGCCTGACCAGGTTTCCCTGGCGATCGGACGCAAAGGCGTAAACATCAAGCTGGCCCAGGAACTCACCGGACATTCCATCGACGTATTCAGAGACAATGAAGGGCAGTCCGATGAGTTTGACATCGACCTGGACGAATTTAGCGACGAGATTGAAACCTGGGTAATCGATGAACTGAAACGCATCGGGTGCGATACGGCCCACAGCGTTCTTGATCTTACGGCGGAGGAACTGGAGAGAAGAACTGATCTGGAACTGGAAACGATCAACGAAGTCCGGCGCATCCTGGAGGAAGAATTTAAAAAGGAATAAGCGTCGGGTCGGGGTATATTAACAAAATGATTTCCGTCCTGGCCCGTTCATCCGGGCGGGAACCGGGACAAGCACTATATGGCAGAAACAACGACACTGCGGCTGATGGCAGCCGCCAAGGAGTTCAATATCGGAAAGGATACCCTGGTGGATTTCCTCGTGGGTAAGGGTTTCAGTATCGAGGAGCTTAAAGGCAATGCCAAGCTCAGCGAGGATATGTACCGTTCCCTGCAGCAGGAATTCCAGGGAGACAAGGTGGCAAAGAGCAAAAGCGACCAGATCGATTTGCCCAAGGGCAATACGGAGGCCAAAAAGAAGAAGGAGGACGAGGCGATACTATTCAAGAGAGACTTCAAAAAGTCGATCAAGGAAGAGCACTCCGTGGTGGAAAGCCCGCGTCCGTTTGTTGTGGAGGATAAAAAGAAAGAACCAGAGATTGTCAAGATAGATACGCCAGATTTGGAAGCGCCAAAGGTCCTGGATAAGATCGACCTTTCTTCTATCGATTCGTCTACCCGCCCACGCAAGGCAACAAAGAAGCCTGAAGGGGAAGTGCATGAAGCCGGCCAGGAAGTGGCCGGCGAAACCGCCGCTCCGGAAACTCCGGCGCAGGAAGGAGAGGAAGCTCCCGCAATCGAGAACATCAAGGCAGAGAAAATTGAAGGACCGAAAATCCTGGGCAAGATCGATCTGCCTGCCGGAACCGACGGACGACCCAAAGCCCCTGAGGAAAAGAGAAAAAGAAAAAGAATTCCCATAGAAAAGCGGGAAACTGCCGGCAAGCTGGGCCGCGAAGGCGTGACCAAAGACAGGAAAGACGACAAAGGGGGAGGCAGCCGGTTTCCGATCCGCCGAAATACCGATGCAAGGGGCAGGAGGCCGGATGGCCGGGGCACCCGGGAAAACAAAGAGATCGACAAAAAAGAAATCCAGGAAAAGATCCGACAGACCCAGGCCAAGCTGGCCGGGTCCTCCGGAAGGGGGAAAAGCCTCAAGGCAAAATACCGCCGCGCGAAGCGCGAAGAAATGGCCGAGCAATCCGGCGCCGAAGAAGGCTCTAGCAACAAGCTGCAGGTTACCGAATTCATCAGTGTCAGCGAGCTGGCCAACCTGATCGATGTGAATTATGCGGATATTATCGGCAAGTGTATGAGCCTGGGAATGATGGTGTCCATCAACCAGCGACTCGAGGCTGACGTGATCGAACTCGTAGCCGGGGAATTTGGCTATACCGTGGAATTCATCGGAATTGATGATGCCGCGGACATGGAAGAGGAAGAGGTTGAAGACGAGCCGGAAGACTTGTTGCCTCGATCCCCTGTGGTCACTATTATGGGACACGTGGATCATGGAAAGACTTCCTTGTTGGATTATATCCGTAGCGCCAATGTAGTTGCTGGCGAAGCCGGGGGAATTACCCAGCATATTGGAGCTTACCAGGTAACCACGACTAACGGGAAAAAAATCACCTTCCTGGATACTCCAGGTCACGAAGCGTTTACCGCCATGCGTGCCAGGGGCGCCAAGGCCGCCGATGTTGCCGTCATCGTAGTCGCTGCGGATGACGCGATCATGCCGCAGACCAAGGAAGCCATTTCCCATGCCCAGGCGGCGGGTCTTCCCATGGTTTTTGCCATCAATAAAATAGACAAGGAAGGGGCCAACCCGGAAAAGATCAAGGAACAGCTGGCCTCCATGAATTTGCTGGTAGAAGACTGGGGAGGCAAATACCAATCCCAGGAGATATCCGCCAAAAAAGGTCAGAACATTGACCTTTTGCTGGAGAAGATCTTGTTGGAGGCGGAGATCCTGGACCTTAAATCCAACCCGGACCGGGAAGCCTCAGGAACGGTCATCGAAGCTTCCCTGGACAAAGGGCGGGGGTACGTGGCCACCGTTCTGGTGCAGGGGGGAACCCTGCATTCCGGAGATATTGTCGTTTCTGGCCAGCATTTCGGACGCATCAAGGCTATGTTCAACGAACGGAACAAAAAGGTGGACGACGCTCCGCCCTCAGCTCCGGTCCTGTTGCTGGGACTAAATGGAGCTCCGCAGGCAGGGGAGAAGTTCCGGGTCTTTGAGGACGAAAGCGAAGCCAAGGACGCCGCAGGTAAACGCGCCCAGCTCTTGCGGGAGCAGGGGATCCGGACCAAAAAACACATCACGCTGGACGAGATTGGCCGGCGCCTGGCGCTGGGAAACTTTAAGGAATTAAGCTTGATCATCAAAGGCGATGTGGACGGATCCGTTGAAGCGTTGAGCGATTCTTTGCAGAAACTGTCGACCGAAGAAATAGCCGTACAAGTGGTTCATAAGGGGGTGGGCGCTATCACAGAAAGCGATGTGCTCTTGGCTACGGCCTCGGACGCCGTTATCGTAGGGTTTAACGTTCGCCCCTCTCTCCAGGCGTCCCGCCTGGCCGAACAGGAAGGCGTTGAGATCAAAACCTACTCGATTATCTACAATGCCATTGAAGAAATCAAAAGCGCAATGGAAGGGATGCTGGAACCGAAGATCCTGGAAAAAGTGGTTGCCAATGCGGAAGTTCGAAATGTATTCAAGTTTGATAAGGCTACCGTTGCCGGTTGCTACATCCTGGACGGGAAATTGAATCGGAATGCAAAAGTCCGACTGGTCCGGGATGGCATCGTGATCTACCCGATAGGGGAAGGAGCTTCTGCCGAACTGGCCTCGCTCAAACGATTTAAAGACGACGTCAAAGAAGTAGCTTCGGGAACGGAATGCGGCCTCATTATCAAAAACTATAATGACGTGAAGGTTGGCGACATTGTGGAAGCATACGAAGAGGAAGAAGTCAAACGGACCCTTTGATGAATCCCATTCCGCGGATAAACTTTTGTTAAATTCCCAGCCTCATCCGAAGCCCCCTTTCCTATGGGGTAAATTTGAAATCGCTTTTACCGGGTTATGAAAAAAATTTACCTCCTCCTTGCTGCTGTATTGTTGGTCTGCTCCGCCTTTTGCCAACAAAGGGTAGTGGCCGACAAGATTGCCGGTATCGTCGGAGATAAGATCGTATTGAGATCTGACATCCTATTGGCCAATTCTGATATCGTGCGACAAGGTGGTCAACCCATGGAAGAGTGCCAGCTCTTGGATCAGATGCTGACGCAAAAAGCTCTGGTTCTGCAAGCGGAAAAAGACTCTCTGCCTGTTTCGGATGAAGAAGTGGATGCGGATATTGACCAGCAAATCCGGTATTTCATGGGCATATACGGCAGCAAGGACGCGCTGGAGCAGATTTCGGGCCGATCGGTGTACCAGATCAAGGAGGATTTCAAGACCCCCTTTCGCGAAAAAAGGCTGGCAAGAGCGATGCAGGAAAAAATAGTCAGTGAGGTGAAGATTACCCCCACTGAAGTTCGCGACTACTACAACAAGATCCCCCCGGACAAGCGCTTGTATTACGAATCGAAACTGCAGATCGGACAAATTGTGATCTATCCGAAGGCCAGTCGCGACATTGAATTGCTCGCGATAGACCAGCTCAACGAACTCAAAAAAGAGGTGGAGTCCGGTTCCAAGAAATTCGAAGCGCTTGCCACCTTGTATTCCGACGACCCGGGAACCAAGGAGAATGGAGGCCAGATTGAGATCAACCGGAGCGACAAACAATGGGATCCGGCTTTTTTCAGCGCCGTTTTCCGGCTCAAAGATGGACAGGTATCTCCGGTCGTCAAGTCTAAATTCGGTTACCACATCATCCAAATGGTTTCCCGCAATGGCGACGATGCCCTGGTACGTGAAATTCTAATCATTCCCCAAATTACCGAAGCAGAAACCGCTATAGCGATTGCCAAACTGGATTCAGTCCGGCAAATGCTGATCTCGGACCAAATTTCCTTCGGAGAAGCCGTGGCCAAATTCAGTGATGATGAAACGGCTAAATACACGGCCGGCCGGATATTAGCCAAGGACGGTTCTACGTATTTGACCATATCAGACCTCGACAAGGAAATGGTGCTGATGTTGAAGAATCAGGACCTTAAGCCCGGAGAATACTCCAAGCCGGCGGTTTTTACCGACGAGCGGGGAAAGAAGGGCGTACGGTTCATCCAGCTTATTTCCCGTTCCGAACCGCACCAGGAAAACCTGAAAGACGATTACAATACGGTAGCCCAGCGTGCCCTGGATGAAAAGAAGCAGGCAGCCCTCCAAAAATGGTTCGCAGCCAAACTCGGCACCTTCTACATCATGATCGATCCCGAATACCAGGCTTGCAAGAATCTCGACAAATGGCAAACCAAGACGGTCAGTGTTGCCCATTAGGATATACATGGAAACACTTAGTAAATCTAAAGTAAACACTTAGTCTCTTTCTGGTATCTACTTGTTCGCTAATTTGCATATTGTTTGGAGTCGCAAGCATGTCCGACGGGTGGGCAATTTACCCAAGCGTTTCCCGTTGTGAGTCAAGCTTGCATTTATCCATATCCTTCAAATCCGACTAACCGAAAAAAACCAAAAGCTGAATTAGGAATGGATTGAAGCCGGACTACCAACAAGGTAAACCATGAGCAAAATCACCATTCTGATTGCTGATGATCATAAGTTAATCAGGGAGACCTGGAGTTTTGTGTTGAACACGGATCCTCGGTTTCAGGTGGTCGGTGTCTCAGGCGATGCGGAAGAGGCGATACAGATGGTCAAGGATAAAAACCCTTCGATCGTGCTGATGGACATCAACATGACTCCCGTGTCTGGCCTGGAAGCGACGGAAAAGATCAGAAAAAACTCCCCTCACGCCAAGATCATTGGCGTTTCTATGCATTCTCAGCCCGCCTTTGCCAAGAAAATGCTTTCCATGGGTGCGCGCGGATATGTAACCAAGAATTCATCCAAGGAAGAGATGATTCAAGCGATCATCCAAGTAAATGACGGGAAAAAATATATTTGCGAAGAAATCAAGAATATCATATCGGATCAGCTTTTTGAAGACAACGACCTGGTTAATGAAATGCATGCCCTGACGGAACGTGAAATTCAGATCATCAACGAGATCCGCAAGGGTCATTCGTCCCGGGAGATCGCGTATAACCTGGAGATATCCCTCAAGACCGTCGAAGTGCATCGTCACAATATTCTGCGCAAACTCAAGCTCAAAAATTCCGCGTCCCTGGTCGATTATATCAATACTCATTCCATATACATTTAGAAAGGAGCCGCCACAATCCCTTGTGACTGATTTTCTAACGGTAAGTTGGCCTTCCCATAATTTGGACGCTCGAAAAAAACCTGACCAAAGATATTTCTGCCAAATAAACCGTCCCGGAACGGAAGAATTCCATGAAATAGGAAATAAGGCCCCATAGGGTATTGATCAAAACTCCGATCCAGGTAGACGCTCCGTAAGCGCAATACCCAATAGCCGCAACAAAATAAATTAACGCAGATGAAAAAAATGTTGGCCGCCTTTTTTTTGATTTTTTCCATTCGTTCGCAAGGCCAGCAAATGGTCAAATCAGATCCAGCTGCCGTGCATTCTGTCGATGGCATCATTAAAGAAATGCTCCGGTTGATCTCCGGCAAAAACGGGGAGACACGAAATTGGGAGGCTCTTCGCAACCTGTTCCATCCCCAAGCGACGTTTACGGTCCTGAACCACGGCGATTCAGCGCCTGCAAGGACAGAAACAGTTTCTTTGGATACTTTCATTCAATTGATGCATGACCCTTATTATGAACAGGGCTATCTCGAACGCGAGACCGGTAAAACAATAGACCAATACAATGGCATTGCCCATGTTTTTCAGGGTTATTATGGAAAGGATTCTGAAAATCGCGAGGAAAGAGGAATCAACAGCTATCAGCTGGTCTATTATTCAAATCGGTGGTGGATTCTGCATATCCTTTGGACTGGTGATTCAAACGGAGTTAAGGTGCCAAAAAGATATCTCAGCCAATAAGCCTGGAACCCCTCCCTTGCGTAAAATTCATGCGGATTGATTTCAGTTTTCCCCCGGTTCTATCGATATAGAACGAAGCGGCTTCGCCATGCCATAAATTAAGTTTACCTTTGCCCCTCATTTCTGTACATGAGTGATGAGATAAAGCATGAGTGCGGGCTGGCATTCATTCGGTTACGCAAACCGCTCTCCTATTACCTACAGCAATACGGCACGGTGCTTTATGGCCTGAACAAGCTCTACCTCCTCATGGAAAAGCAGCACAATCGCGGGCAGGACGGGGCAGGGATTGCCGCGGTCAAACTGAATGTTGAACCCGGTCATCCATTCTTATACCGTTTGCGCAGCAATGCCAACCAACCGATAGCTGATCTTTTTTCCCAAATACTAGGAGAGGTTAAGGAACTGGAAAAATACCAGCCCGATATTGCCCGCCACCCGGGATTGATGAAAGGGCATATTCCTTCACTCGGGGAGCTATTGCTTGGGCATCTGCGCTACGGAACGCATGGCCGAAATAATCTTGAATTCTGTCATCCCTTCATCAAAAGAGATATCGTTCCGGCACGCAACCTCGCGCTAGGGGGAAATTTTAACCTGGTCAACACCGAAGAATTGTTTGCCCTGGTCAATGTAGAAGCAGGAGAATTCCAGAAACAAAGCGACCTCGCCGCGATGATGGAGGTCATTCATCATTTCCTGGTCCGCGCCGACGAGCAATCTCCGGCCCTGCTAGACCTGGTCGGAATCCTGCGAAAGGCATTACCGCTGTTTGACGGCGGCTTTACCGTTGGCGGCCTGGTGGGGAACGGGGATTCATTTGTATTCCGTGACGCCAATGGCATCCGCCCGGCCTATTATTATGTCAGCCCAGATGAAATAGTGGCTGCTTCGGAACGTTCCGCTATCCGCACGGTATTCAACGTGGGAGAAAATGAAGTCCATGAGCTGATGCCTGGCATGGCGCTCATCGTCCGGGCCGATGGATCCTATTCGCTCGAGAAGATTCTCGCACCCCGGGAGCGCCGGGCATGTAGTTTTGAACGGATCTATTTTTCCCGAGGCAGCGATGAAAAAATCTACAGAGAGCGGATTGCCCTGGGATACAACCTGACCGAACAGATCCTGACGGCGATCAACAACGACCTCAAGCACACCATATTTTCCTTCATACCCAATACTGCGGAAGTGGCCTTCTACGGCTTATGGAAGGGCATGGACGACTACCTGAAGCGAATCGTCATCCAGCGGATTATGTCCTGGGGAAAAGAGATAACCGAAGAGAAACTATCGGAGATGGTTAACCGGAAGATCCGCATTGAAAAGATAGCCATCAAAGACGTCAAAATGCGCACCTTCATCACGGAAGATGTGGGCCGCAATGAAATGGTGCAGCACGTCTATGACATTACGTATGGTACCGTAGAGAAAGGAGTGGACACCCTCGTGGTGATTGACGATTCCATTGTGCGCGGTACCACGCTTAGGGAAAGCATCGTGCGAATGCTGGCCCGGCTGGAACCAAAAAAAATCATTGTCGTTTCTTCCGCTCCGCAGATCCGCTATCCGGACTGCTATGGGATCGACATGAGCAAGCTGGTAGACTTCATCGCCTTTCGCGCGGCCATTGCGCTGACCAAGGAAAAAGGCAAGGAATCCTGCCTGGAGGAACTTTATCAGCGATGCCGGGAACTCCAGCGCATGGGTCAATTGCATACGGAAAATGTGGTTCGGCAGGTCTATAAGCCTTTTTCCACGGAAGAGATCTCGGAAAAAATCGCTATGCTTATCCGGCCTCCGGAGGTGACCACCCCCATCCAGGTTATTTATCAGACCATCGAGTCCTTGCACCTGGCTTGTCCAACCAACACCGGGGACTGGTATTTCACCGGTAATTATCCCACCCCCGGTGGAAACCGGGTCGTAAACCAGGCTTTTCTAAACTACATGGAAGGGAAAAATGTCCGGGGTTATTGATTGACGGCCCTGCGAATATTAGGATCTACATAATTTAGGATCACCCGGTAAAGATTTTCCGGACTGAAGGGCTTAACCACAATGTCCGTGATCCCGCAGGCATACATGTCGCTCGCTACTTCCTGTGGCATATTGGCCGTCAGCGCAATGATTGGAACCGTCTCCCCCCGGCTGCGAAGCATCTTTGCTGCGCGGTATCCATCCATAACCGGCATTTGCAGGTCCATCAGAATGAGCTGATGTCTGTTGGCGTCGAATGCATCAAGCGCCTCCTGACCATTGGAAGCCACCTCGACACTGGCGCCTCGGTTTTCCAAAATCGTCTGGGCGACAAGCACATTTAGCGGATTGTCTTCCACCAACAAGATCGACACGCCCCGGAGTTGCTTGTCGTCGTCACCGGCCAGGCAAGGGTTGCCCTCGGGTTGCATGGCCTGTTCCTGGCATATGGGAAAAGTCTGCATAAAATAAAATACCGATCCGCGATTCGGCTCGCTTCGCAGTTGCAGCTCTACACCTTGGAGTTCAAGTATTTTTTTGGAGATCGCTAGGCCAAGTCCGGTTCCCCCGTAGCTGCGCGAAGTAGATGAATCAGCCTGAGTGAATCGCTCAAAGATCACTTGCTGCTTTTCTTTCGGAATGCCAATGCCTGTGTCTTCCACCGAAATTCTGACCCGGACCGAATGGCTGGTCCACTCTTCGGCATGGAGCGAAAGACGGACCCATCCCTGACTGGTAAATTTAATTGCGTTATGAACCAGGTTATTGATCACTTGCGAGCTGCGGGTCGGATCCCCCAGGATTTTACGATTCAGGCCCGGATCGAGCGCTAGCTGAAGGTCGATCTTTTTCTCAGCGGCTGCCGACCTAAAACCCGCTATGATATGACGGGCAATGGCGTCCAGGTCCATGACGATCTGTTCGACTTGGATCTTTCCTTCTTCGATCTTTGTAAAGTCCAAAATATTATTGACGATGGATAGCAGGTTGTTGGCGGAAAAAAGTAAGACATCCAAATCCTTATGCTGGTCTTCCCGCGGGTTATTGTTCAGCAGCAAATGAGTCATGCCGATCACCGCATTCAAGGGAGTCCGGATTTCGTGGGACATGGTCGACAGGAATTCTGATTTTGCTTTTAATCCCTGCTGAGCCTGAAGCGTAGCGCGCTTATGGGTGCCGGCGAAACGGTGCGACAGGGCCAGGGATTGGAGGAAAAAAAAGGCAATATACCCGCCGAAGATCATTTCCTTGCCAAAGGCGGCTACGCCAAAATAATTGAGGTTGATCAAAAGGAAGATCAGGATCATCATGACGCTGCTGATCAGGGCAAAATAAGACCCGCTCCTTCGGTTTAGCGCTGCGCGAAAATATACGAAGCACGCGTACGCAATACACAGGAACATGCAGATGAGGAAAACGTCGATATATCGGGTAAAAATCCATGGCGGGGTAAAGAATATGACGACCGTGTAAAGGCCGCAGAGCCATACCATCATTTTCATCGCCAGCGCATGCGCGTCCTCCGGGTAGAGATGCTTGCTGTAAAGCGCAAACAGGGCTACGGACAATGAGAGCGAAACGTATTCCAGCCGGATGCTGACGAACCAGCTGAAATCAGTAAAAAGAGAATGCAGCACGTAGGCGTCGGTGCCGACCATCCGGTAACTGTACAGCATGCAGAACAAGGCAAAATAAAGGGTAGCCTTGTCGTTCCTGCCGAAAAGATATAAACCCAGGAAGAACAAACCTCCCATGAACAGGCATCCTGCCAGGATCAGATCATAAGCCGATTCGCGGCTGCGCTTCATGAACAAGCGCTTTTGGTCTCCGAGCAGGATTTCCTTGTATGGGCCTCCTTTGGCATGCCAGAAATTACAAACCTGCAATACCAGATCCAGGGTGTCTGGCAGTGTTTCGGAAAGGGCGAGGGTTTGAGTAGACCAAAAAGGTTTCGCCCGGTCCGCGGATTCGCCTACTTCTCCATTTTGAGCGATTATCCGCCCATTGGCAAATAGCCGATAGGCACAATATACGTCCCCCACTTCCATGGCTAGTGCCGGGCGATCCTGCGGAAGCAGTATCCTGAGCGTATAGCTGGCAAAACCCTGGGATGCCAACGGTTCGCCCTGCAGGCGATCATTTTTCCAAAGTGATGGAAAAGCTACCCAAGCCTGGGCTGGAAGGTGATTTTGGGCTTGCAGAAGCCGATTCCAGTAAAAACCCCACTCGCCGCTGAGCCGGGCGCTCGTGCCGGATAGATTCGTTTTGCGCAGGTCCAACAATCCTTGCCTGGCTTCCGGTTGCTGGGCGGCGAGGCTTCCGCAAATGAGCTGGAAATTGAGCAGGCACAGAATGATTTTGGTTGCTAAGGGACTTTTCATAGAATACCGGAACCCGAGCCACGGGCCCGGCAGGACCTATAACGAATCTTACCCGGTAAAAATGATGCGCAGGGACAAAAATCAGTACCCGGCTGACAATCGTTGCCCTTCAGACGCTGAAAACAAAAAGCCACCTCGGGCAGAAGTGGCTTTCGCAGATAGAAATGACCTATGTTTCCTACTATCCTTTCTTTTCAAGCAAGTTGAAGAACTGATCCAGTTGCGGCAGGATCACGATGCGAGTCCGGCGATTGGCTGCCCGGCCTTCCTTGGTGTCGTTCGTGGTCACCGGCAGGTACTCACCCCTTCCGGCAGCGGTCATCTGGGCCGGAGGTATCCCATATTGCTTTTGTAGAATCCTGACCACAGAAGTGGCGCGTTTTACACTCAGGTCCCAGTTGTCTTCCAGCACTCCCTTAATCTTGACCAAGGGCTTGTTATCGGTATGTCCTTCCACCATGAATTCGATATCCGGCTGGCCTTTCAGTACCATGGCCACTTTGCCCAATACCTCTTTGGCGGCCTTGGTCACCGTATAACTGCCGCTATGGAATAGCAGCTTATCCGATATGTCAATGAAAACGACTCCTTTATCTACTTTGATGTTAACGTCACTGTCCGCCATATTGCCAATGGCGCCTTTCAGGTTGGTTACCAGGGCCATGTTCAGAGAATCCTTATGGGCCATTTCAGCCTGCAGGTCCCGGATATAGGCGTCCTTGGCCCCGATGTTATCCAAGGACTTTTTTATGCTTTCAGCCTGGGAGGTGGAAATGACGGAGAGATCTTGTAATTGCTTAAGTGCCTGTGTATTATTATCCCTTAGATAGGAAATCTGCTTGTTCAGATCATCCAGTTGACCCTGAAGCGTACTTTTTTGTTTGGCTATGTCCGCGCTGGAATCGCCGCAGGATCTAAGAGCGGCCTGCAATTTGGCATATTCGGCGCTTAGTGAGTCAAACCTGGCTTGGGCTTTAGCCTGGGCGTCCTTGAACTTCTTGGTGCTGACGCAGGATAATAGTAGGAGAGAGGATAGGCCAAAAACCAAAATCTGTCTGATGCTCATAAGAATTGTTTTAAAAGTTATGATAATGAGTGTACGCGAATTAATAAGAGGACGGTTTGCTTTCGAGCGACGGAAATAGCAATTTCCCAGGTTACAAAACCCGTACCAACAAAGGGAAAACGAAGGTAAGCAGGAATTAAGTTTTGCCAAAATACTTCTTTAACTCTATTTATTTGAACCGCTTAGGCAAGCGCTGCTGGCGCGTTTTGCTGAACTGAGAAATCGATATTTCCTAGTTCGGTCTGCCCTTTCTGTTAGGTACTTCCATCGCCGCCGGCTTCCTTGCACGGGATGGCCCAAAGCCGGATCGGTTCGATGCGGGCGCCCAGCCGGTCCGGCGATTCCCTGTTGCAAAAATTACCACCAAATGGGTATTGGCGGCTTGCTTTTTTTTATTTCTCTTTACAGCATCAAAGGCCACTCCTAATTGACCTTTAGAGCCAGTTCTTTTTTTGAAGCATCTTCTCATGTGAACCCCGCCCCTCTCCGGGACGGGGTTTTTTTTGCGATAGTTAGCTAATGAAATTAGTTTCTAAGTACTAAAAAAATTAGTGTGCATAAAATAATTATCCTACATTTGGTGAATCGATACATTTGAAAACAAAAAATTATCAATATGTCAACCCCAGAAAAACTAAAGGCTCTGAAGCTGACGATGGACAAAATCGATAAGGATTTTGGCAAGGGAAGTGTGATGCTGATGAACGAGAGAAGTCAAGAACCCATGGATGTGGTATCGACGGGCTCCATCGGCCTGGATAATGCGCTGGGTATTGGTGGGCTTCCCCGGGGCCGGGTCGTGGAAATTTATGGACCGGAATCGTCGGGCAAGACCACCGTGGCCACCCATGTGATCGCCGAAGCGCAGAAAAAGGGCGGGATGTGCGCGTTCATTGATGCTGAACATGCTTTTGACAGCAGTTACGCGGTTAAACTAGGCGTCGATATCGATAATCTGCTGATTTCCCAGCCCGATTATGGGGAACAGGCCCTGGAGATCGCGGACCGCCTGATCCTTTCCGGCGCCCTGGACGTAGTGGTTATCGACTCCGTGGCCGCGCTCGTTCCCAAAGGAGAACTGGAGGGCGAAATGGGGGATAGCAAAATGGGGCTTCAGGCCCGCCTGATGTCGCAAGCCCTTCGAAAGCTCACCGCAACGATCAGCAAGACCAACACGATCTGCATTTTCATTAATCAGCTCCGCGAAAAAATCGGGGTTTTATTTGGTAACCCGGAAACAACCACGGGCGGCAACGCATTGAAATTCTACTCCTCTGTCCGCCTGGACATACGCCGGATGGCCCAGATCAAGGATGGGGAAGAAGCCGTGGGCAACCGCGTTAAAGTAAAAGTGGTCAAGAACAAGGTCGCTCCGCCCTTCCGGAGCGCGGAATTCGATATCATTTTCGGGGAAGGGATCTCCAAAAATGGAGAAATCATTGACCTGGGCGTTGAGTACGGGATAATCCAGAAAAGCGGCAGCTGGTTTAGCTACGGAAGCGATAAACTGGGTCAGGGACGAGATACGGTAAAGCAGCTCTTGCTGGACAACCCGGAGCTGGCGGCAGAAATGGAAGGGAAGATCCGGGAAAAGATCAAGGAGGTTCAAAGCGGCCCGGCGGTGACAGCTTAAGCTAAAGGCCAGGCAGCGGAACAGCATAGGATGGTCCGGGTTAGTAGATAAGCGGCCCCGCATTCAGCGGGGCCGTGGTATTTTTACCCTATTCCGGCCCGGGACCGGCGAAAGGGGGGAAATGGCTGAAATAAAAAAGGGGTCCGAATAGACATTCAACCCCGTTTTAAAATCCAATATCCTATGAAAAACCGAGGTAAAGGTAATGGTAAAGCACTGAAATTGCAATACCCATTTCAGGTAATTTTTTAATAAAAAGACTGTTTTCTCAGTCTTTCAGCAAGGGTGCCGATTCAACGCTATTTCCTTGTTTATCAATGACTTTTAAGACGTATTGTCCCCTTTCCAACGAGGAACAGTTTAATACGCGCAGGCCCGGGGAAACAGCCTCGTGCAAGCGCACATCGCCACGGCTGTCTACCAGCTGTACATCGATGGGGTGACTGGTCCGGATGATCAGGAGTTTATCCACCGGATTAGGATAAAAGCGGAAATCGGGATCGGACCAGATCAGGACCTGTGCAACGCGGGAATAAGTAAATGTTCCGGCGGACCAATTATACCGGATCCGGTAATATACCGGTGGACCCGGCGCAGGGTTGTCGTTGAGCTGGTACAAGGTGGCCGTGTCCGTTACTTTAAGTACTTCGATGGTTTCATAATGGCTGCCGTCCCGGCTCCTTTCTACGGCAAAATAATCCAATCGCTCGGCTGCAACGACCTTCCAACTCAATTCCACTGCATTCTGGTTAGCCACGCTACAAGTGAGGAAAAGAAAAGGGGAATCCACGGCCGCATGAGAAACCAAACCGCTGTCCGTTGGCAAAAGCTGTGCTCCGACCGGACGCGCGAGAACTGTCAGGATGAAAATCCAGAAAAAAAATTTGGTCATGAATAGAGGTAAGCGGAATGTGCCGTCAGCAAATTCCATGCCGTGCTGAAAAACGCGCGGAAGCCCGATTAATTTGATCTGCACTGTTATAGTCTTCCTAAAACAAATCGGTACCTTTTGTCCGGCCGGATATTAATACATAACCAACCATATTTTTCATGCAGCCGCATAAAATGAACGCGCGAAAGCGAATCGCCTTAGTCGCCCACGACAACAAGAAATCGGAACTGATCGAGTGGGCAGTTTACAATCGCAACGCCTTATCCCGGCACCGGCTTTTCGCTACCGGCACCACCGGAAAACTGCTGGAAGAAGCCCTGGAACAACCCATCACCAAATTTCTCAGCGGACCGTTGGGTGGCGACCAGCAAATAGGTGCTCGCATTTCGGAGGGTAAAATCGACGTGTTGATCTTTTTCTGGGATCCCATGGAAGCTCAACCGCATGATCCGGACATCAAAGCCCTGCTGCGCCTGGGCGTGGTCTGGAATATCCCGTTCGCCTGCGACCGAGCTACCGCAGATTTTCTGATGACCTCGCCCCTGATGTATGAAGACTACCAGGTCATCCTGCCGGATTACCAATTCTACATAAATCGGGCGCGCAAGCCGGCAAAGGCAGATGGCCAATGAGGTCGATTCAAGACCTGGAGCGATTTTCGGCAATTGGGCTAGGTCCGGAATAAATTGAAGGAACCCGGAAATGGCGGGAATAAATGCCCAATCACCGGGCAAGATTGGCCGGAAGTGATTTGTGATCTGGCCCTTTCCAAGGCTACCCCATTGGAATCAGGCCTTAACAAACTATTTAAGCAAGCGGAACAGAAATTGCTCCCTGACCCGGATTGCCGGGACCAGTTTGGTAGGCCTGTTCAAAAGGCTACTGGAAAAAAAGGCGATGTAATGGAACCCTTGCCGGCGAGCAGATCGGTCGTAGTATTTAATTGCTCCATCGCTTTGCTGGATAGCTGGCTTGACTGCACAGGAATTTGCCGTTCATGCCCAGCCGGTCACCCATTTTGACTACCGTTTTACGATATGCTTTGCGGATGGCTGTCGCCTTGCTGGCCCTTATCCTGGCCGGATGCCTTGTCCTTTGGACTTACGTCCAGACCCACCAGGGCCCTCTCCTCCGGCAAATCAAAGCCGGCATGGAAAGCCGGATCAACGCCTCGGTTCAAATCCGGGGAATGGGGCTAGCCTTGTGCCGCTCCTTTCCCTGGCTAGCGCTTCGCCTGGACGGGGTTCGCGTACGAGATAGCCTGATCCGGGAACCTCACGAGGACCTGCTGACGGCAGAAAGCATTTTCTTGCAGGCCAGGATTTCGAGGCTGGTCCTAGGCCGGCTCCAGGTTTCTGGAGTATACCTGGAAAATGGCCGAATCGCCTTGCAGTCCGATTCAACCGGTGGAAATATGGCCCGGATATTCCGTGCCGATTCCTCCGCAGCTGGAGGACCGCGCCTGGATGTCCGGCATATCGGCCTGAACCATATGGACCTGTCCATCTGGAAAACCTATCCGCATTCAGAACATTTTGCGTTCCGGGTGGACCGAATCGATGCGGAGGTCCGGCAGAATGAAAATGCCTTGGATTTGGCCCTGGACCTTGCCTTGGAAGTAAGAGATATGACCTTCAGCATGCCCAAGGGGAGTTTTCTGGAACAAAAAAAGATATCGGGCCGAATCCGCGTATCCTACAATCCCCGGAGCGAGGTCCTGCAGTTCAATCATATCCTTCTGAACATCGACCAATATCCTTTCAGCTGCTCCGGAAAGTTCTTTATTCGCGAAGTCCCCCTGCCCTTCTGGATGGACTTGCATGCCGACCGAATCTTGTTTGCCCGTGCAGCTGCGATGACGACACCCAACATCAGGAAAAAGCTGCTGGCATACGCGCTGGACAAGCCGGTAATCCTGGATTGCCGCATCGACGCGACCGCAGCAGGAGGCGCGACGCCCCGGATCAATCTGCGGATCCGCACCGCGAACAACCGGGTGGAATTGCCCGGAGCCCTATTCAGCGCCTGCTCGTTTACCGGCTATTTCAGCAATGCCTGGCATCGAGGAGCCCCAAGGGATGATCCCCATTCCGGCCTGATCTTTACCGGATTTTCCGGGATCTGGCAGAATATTGCCGTGAAGGCCGATACGATTACGATCATGGACCTCAGTCAGCCCGTTTTGCATGCCCACCTGACCAGCCGCTTTGCACTCCCCCGCGTCAACGACCTGGCCGGAAATAACAGTCTTCGGTTCAGCAGCGGAGTGGCAGCGCTCGATCTCCGATATCGGGGCGCCCTCAATGGAGATCCGTCCAGGGGCAGCCCGGATAGCCCCGGAATCTCGGTGGATGGCACGCTGCGCGTGGACAGTGCCAACCTCGTTTATTTGCCCCGCCAATTCCCCCTCTCCGGCCTCAAAGCTAGGATACAGTTTGCTGGTCAGGATCTGCACGCTAGCCTCCAGGCCCGTTCGGAAAACTCCCGGTTTCAGCTGGAGGTGAGCCTGGGCAACCTGCTCAATCCCTCCGTGCCGGCCCATCAAGCGGGCGCGATGCAGGCCGTGCTAGTTGCCGCGGCGCTCAACCTCCCTGATTTTGCCTCGTTGTTCCGCAAGGTCTCCGCGCCTCCGCCTTCGGCTCCCCCCAAAAATCCGCTGGAAATCATCATCGCCGCGCTGACCAGGAGTTGGGCGATGGCGAGCAAGCAGGTCAGCATAAAGGCACAGAACCTGAAATACGAGGAGTTCATCGCAAGCCGCTTAAACTCGGATTGGCATTTTGACGCAGGGGTTTGGACCTTGCCACAGGCAGATTTTGGATTTGCCGACGGCTCCGTGCACCTCGACGGAAGATTGGAGTCGAAAGGCCAATACCCTGGCTTTTCCCTCCGGGCGACCATGGACCAGATGGATATCCGCAAACTTTTTTCTGCATTCCAAAATTTTGGACAGGAAGCCCTGCTGGACAAAAACCTGAACGGCCAGCTGCATGCCAAGCTGCAACTCCGGGGACAAATCGGTGGCAAAGCGGCCTTTCCCGACAGCCTGCAGGGCAAGCTGGATTTCTTCCTCCAGCAGGGCGAATTGATCGATTTCGAGCCCCTTCAACGGGTTTCTGCCACCGCGTTTAAGAATAAGGATTTGTCCGACGTTCGGTTTGCCGACCTGAGGGGCAGTTGGGAAATTCATGGAAGCAGGATCGTAATCCATCCCATGAAAGTGACCAGCACGGCCATGACCCTGATCCTAGAAGGGAATTATGATTTGCACCGCGGGCCCGACCTCAGCATTCATATTCCCCTGAACAATTTTACGCGCCCGCAGCAAACCATGCCATTGAGCGGTCGGCGGTCCAACCCCGAAGGCCTCGGCTTGCGTTTGCATGCGAACCGGGGAGCTGACGGCAAGCTCAATTTGCAATGGGATCCATTTCGTGTTAGCTTGCGAAAGAGCCGCAGGACTCCGGGTGCCTGAGGGGGAATTATTGGTATCTTTAGAATTCTGCAATGCAGACACTATGCCATTTAATTTGCAATCCGCGTATCAACCGGCCGGTGATCAGGGACAGGCGATACGGGAGCTGACGGAAGGGATTTTGGCCGGCGAGAAATACCAAACCTTATTGGGCGTGACCGGATCCGGCAAGACCTTTACCATGGCCAATGTCATTCAGGCCGTGCAAAAACCCACCCTAGTGCTTACCCACAACAAGACCCTCGTGGCGCAGCTTTACGGTGAATTCCGGCAATTCTTTCCGGACAATGCCGTAGGGTATTTTGTTTCCTATTATGATTATTATCAACCGGAAGCCTATATGCCGGTGAGCGATACGTACATCGAGAAGGACCTCTCCATCAACGAAGAACTGGATAAGCTGCGGCTCCAGGCCACAACCCAGCTTCTCAGCGGCCGGCGGGATATTATCGTGGTCGCTTCCGTTAGCTGCATTTATGGCATCGGGAATCCTGCCGAATTCGAAAACGGTATCATCCGCATCCGGCGCGGACAGTTGGTTTCCCGGCAGGGCTTTCTGCACGGTCTGGTCAACTCCCTGTATAACCGGAGCCAGGCTGAATTCAGCCGGGGGACGTTCCGAGTCCAGGGAGACACCGTCGACATTAATCTTCCCTACGTAGACTACGCCTACCGCGTCAGTTTTTTTGGAGACGAAATCGAGGACATCGAAAGCTTTGATATCGCCAGCGGAAAGCGTATCGGGCGCATGGAGGATGCCGCTATTTTTCCCGCCAATCTTTATCTGGCTTCCAAGGATAGTCTGCCGCAGGTCCTCCGCGAAATCCAGGATGAATCCGCGGCACAGGCGGACTATTTTAAGCAAGCCGGCAAATACATCGAGGCGCAGCGGCTTACCGAACGGGTCAATTTTGACCTGGAAATGATCCGGGAACTTGGTTACTGCAACGGCATCGAGAACTATTCCCGTTTCTTCGACCGGCGGCAGCCAGGCACCCGGCCATTTTGCCTGCTGGACTATTTCGCCAAAGATTTTCTGTGCGTGATCGATGAGAGCCACCAAACGATCCCTCAGGTGAGCGGTATGTATGGGGGGGACCGGAGCCGGAAGTTGATCCTTGTCGATTTCGGATTTCGCCTGCCTTCTGCGTTGGATAACCGGCCGCTTAATTTTAACGAATTCGAGTCCATGCTCAGCCAGACGATCTTTCTATCGGCTACGCCGGGCGATTATGAACTGGAAAAAACGGGCGGAGTGGTGGTGGAACAGGTTGTCCGGCCCACGGGTCTGCTGGACCCGCCGATCGAAGTACGGCCAAGCACAAACCAGATCGACGACCTGCTGGACGAGATAGACAGCCGGATCCAGAAGGGAGATCGAGTCCTGGTGACTACCCTGACCAAACGGATGGCCGAAGAAATGGACCGATACCTGCACCGAGTAAATATCCGCTCCAAATACATTCATAGCGAGGTGGATACTCTAGAACGTGTGGAAATCCTGCGCCAGCTTCGCCTGGGTGAGATCGATGTCCTGGTGGGCGTCAATCTCCTCCGCGAAGGATTGGATCTCCCGGAAGTTTCGCTGGTGGCCGTGTTGGACGCCGACAAGGAAGGCTTTCTTCGCAACGAACGATCGTTAACCCAGATGGCGGGCCGGGCCGCCCGTAACGTGGATGGCCTCGTTATATTCTATGCTGATCGTATCACCGAAAGTATGCAGCGCACGATGGACGAGACCGACCGGCGGAGGGCAAAGCAGGTACAGTACAACGAAGCCAACGGGATCACTCCGCGAACGGTCAAGAAGTCCAAGGATCAGATCTTTGCCCAGACTTCCGTGCTGGACATTAAAGGATATGATCCGAGAAATCCTAGGGCCGTATCGGAAGGAGGCGATTTGCTGGTAATCGCTGAAGAGCCCGAAACCTATCAAACCATACCGCAGCTGGAAAAAATCATTGCGTTACTCCGCAAAGAAATGGAAAGGGCGGCGAGAGACCTGGACTTCATGGAAGCTGCAAGGCTCCGCGATGAGATGTTGAACCTCCGGAAGAAACTGGACGAAATGAAACAGTGAGGCGGGGCTATTGCTGGATTCAGTCTTGGGGACTTAATGGGATCGCTACAAAATTCATCTATTCAAAACAACGGTCATATGAGAAGAACATTCCGCCACGCGGTCTTGATCATTCTGGCATTCGGCTTTGGCCGGGCAACTGCTCAGCCGGGCCCCGGCCCTGATTTTTGGCAACCGGAAAATTTCCCCTTTCCGCATCCCCAGGGAGAGCTTGATCTCTCTTCGATGCGGTGGCTCCCCGGTTCTCACTACTTCTGGCTATCGGGACAAAAAGGCATCTTCCTGTATTCCGCCGACAGCTTGGACCAGAAAAAACTGGTGCTGGATTCCGCCAGGATCCGGTCTGCCGGCATGAAGACGGGCATTGAAAACCTGGTATGGGGCGTGGACCGCAGCCGCATTCTGATTTACACACAATCTGTGCGCGTGTGGCGCGCAAAGACCCGGGGCGATTATTGGTATTTTGATACAAAGACAGGGATGGGCCATCAGCTCGGCAAAGGCCTGCCCGCATCTTCCCTGATGTTTGCCAAGTTCTCGGATAACGGCCGGCAAGTTGCCTACGTATGCAAGCACAACCTCTACGTCGAGGACCTGTCGACAGGGCGCATCACCCAACTCACCCTCGATGGGACCGATCACATTATCAATGGCACATTCGACTGGGTCTACGAAGAAGAACTGAGCTGTCGGGACGGCTTCCGATGGAGCCCCGATAGCCGGCGAATCGCATTCTGGCATGTGGACGCGCGAGGCACCAGCAATTACTTGATGCTGAATACTACGGATTCGCTATACCCTTTCACGGTTCCCGTGGAATTCCCGGTGGCCGGCGAAAAACCGTCCAACGTCAAACTAGGCGTGATTGACCTGCAGACCCGGAAAACAGTTTGGATGCAAATTCCCGGAGACCCCAGCAACAACTACCTGCCCAGCCTCGAATGGGCCGGCAACAGCGATGAAATCATGACGGACCAGCTGGACCGCTTGCAGCAAAACGCTACCATTTATATCTGCAACGCATCGAGCGGGCAGGCCCGGAAAATATACGCAGACCACGACGACGCCTGGATCGACGTCATAAAGCCATTCGTGTATGACGCCGCGAACTGGACCTGGGTAGATGGAGGAAAATCCTTCCTGTGGAGCAGTGAGAAGGATGGCTGGATGCATATCTATAAGGTTTCCCGCGACGGAAAGCAGGAACAACTCCTGACCCCGGGCAAATTTGACGCGGACCTGGCGGCCGTGGATCCATCCCGGGGAATCGTATATTTTATCGCCAGCCCCTATGACGCGACGCAGCGCTATCTTTACCGTTGCTCCCTGGACAACCTCGACACGGTGCGCGTAACTCCGGAATTGTTCGACGGAACCAATACCTACCGTTTTTCTCCCGATGGACGCTATGCCATCCACTTCAATGGCAGCATCCATCATAGCTTTAACATCCGCATGCTGTCTTTGCCTGGGCACCAAAAAGTTTACCCTGACCAACCCGATGTTTTCTCCCCGGCCAAACTTGGTTTCTCGCTGGAAAAGTTCAAAATCCGGACCGAGGACGGCGTAGACATGGACGGAATCATGGCCAAGCCGATGAATTTTGACAGTACCAAGAAATATCCGCTGTACTTCTACGTGTATGGAGAGCCGGCATCGGCTACCGCGCGCGATGTACCGAATTTCGATCCGTTCATTTCCCATCTCATTCCCGAAGGATATATCGCGGTTACCCTGGACAATCGCGGCACGCCCGCGCCCAAAGGAAGAGCCTGGCGCAAGTCCATCTACCGTAAGATCGGGGTCATCAACAGTCGCGATCAGGCGATGGCAGCCAGACAAATCCTGCGCTGGCCATTCGTCGACAGCAGCCGGATCTCCGTGCACGGTTGGAGCGGAGGAGGCGCCATGACCCTCAACCTCATGTTCCGGTATCCGGAAATCTTTAAGACTGGCATCGCCATTGCGGCCATTTCAGACCAGCGATTTTACGATAACATATACACGGAGCGCTATATGGGCTTGCCGCAGGACAACGCGGAGGACTATAAGCAGGCATCCCCCATCACTTTTGCCAATAACCTGCGGGGCAACCTGCTGTATATCCATGGCACCGGAGATGATAACGTGCACTATAAAAATGCCGAAGTACTTATCAACGCACTCATCCGATACAACAAACTATTCAGCCTGATGATCTATCCCAATCGCACGCACGGGATTTCGGAAGGTCAGGGAACCCGGCAACAGCTCAATTCGGTATTCCTGCAATACCTGCGGGACCATTGTCCGCCGGGCGCCCGCTAGTCAAAGATTTTTGCCGGCCGGAGACTACTCTTCTTAACTTAGCGCCATGGGAAAAAAGCTTTTTTTGCTTGATGCCATGGCGCTCATTTTTCGGGCCTATTATGCGCTGATCCGGAATCCGCGCATCACCACCCGGGGAAAGAATACCAATGCCCAGTTCGGCTTCACGAATACCCTCGTGGAGCTCATCAACAATCAGAAGCCCTCCCATATGGCCGTGTGCTTTGATACGCATGCCCCGACGGAGCGCCATGTCGATTTCGCAGAATACAAGGCCAACCGGCAGGAAGCCCCTGAAGATTTGCTCATCGCGATCCCCGATATCAAGAAAATAGTGACAGGATTCAATATTCCCGTGATGGAGCTGGACGGATATGAAGCCGATGACGTGATCGGCACATTGAGTTGCCAGGCAGCCGCGGCAGGTTATGAAGTGTACATGGTAACCCCGGATAAGGATTATGGGCAGCTGGTGAGTGAACGAGTGAAGATCTACAAACCCAGCTACCAGGGGGGCGAAGTGGAAATCATTGGGCCCGCGGAGGTGCTCGCGAAATGGAATATCCGCGAGGTGCCTCAGGTGATTGATATCCTGGGTCTGATGGGAGACGCCGTGGACAATATTCCCGGCATTCCCGGCATCGGGGAAAAGACTGCGGCGAAGCTTTTGGCGGAATATCAAACTTTGGAAAACGTATTGGCGAATGCTGACCAGATCAAGGGAGCGCTGGGAGAAAAAGTGCGGGCCGGCACGGACCTGGCGCGGATGAGCAAGAAGCTGGCCACCATAATCACCAATGTGCCGGTTCAGTTTCACGAAGAGGATTTCCGGCTGAAGGAATGGAATCGTGAATCGTTGAAAGAAATCTTCACCGACCTCGAATTTCGCACGGTAGCCAAGCGTCTGCTGGGGGAAGAACTGCAGCCCGGTGAAAAAATCCCTTCGCCTGGCGTTCAGCAGGAACTTTTCGCGCGCGAAGACCCCGAATCCCTGGCCGAGGGGGCGGTTGCAGATTCCACTCCAGCCGTTACGGATGCTCCGCCACTGGTCCCGGAAAAGAATATAAACAATACCCCGCACCGCTATGAAGCCGTGGTTGGGGAGAATGCCATCCGGAATTTGGTTGCCTTGTTGCAAGCGCATCCGGAGATCTGCTTTGATACGGAAACGACGGGTATAGATCCCAACGACGCCGAGCTGGTGGGACTCAGCTTCTCCGTTGCCCCCGCAGAAGCATACTATGTTCCCTGTCCCCCGGACCAACAAAAGACGCAGGAGATCCTTAACCATTTTGAATCCTTGTTCGCGGATCCATCCAAGGTCTGGGTTGGGCAAAACATCAAATTCGATTTGCTGCTGCTGAAATGGTACGGGCATGAATTGCGGGGTCCTCTTTTCGATACCATGCTGGCGCATTACGTTGTCGAGCCAGACGGGAAGCGGAGCATGGATCTCCTGAGCGCGCAGTTCCTGGGCTATGAACCGGTCCATATCGAGGAGCTCATCGGAAAGAAGGGCAAGAACCAGGGGAACATGCGGGATGTAGAACTGGAAAAGATCAAGGAATATGCCGCTGAGGACGCAGACATCACGCTGCAGCTGAAAAAGCGCTTACAGCCGCTGCTTAAGGAACGAGACGTGGAGCGGGTATTCGCCGAGGTGGAAAATCCCCTGGTCAAGGTTTTGGCGGACATGGAATTTGAAGGAGTTCGCGTCGACGTCGCCTTCCTTCGCGAATATTCGCGGGAATTGGAGCGGGAAGCCAAGCAAGCGGAAGAAAATGTCTACCAGCAGGCTGGCCTTCGATTCAACCTATCTTCCCCCAAGCAGCTGGGCGAGATCCTCTTCGAAAAACTCAAGCTGGACCCCAAGGCCCGCAAAACGCGGACAGGCCAGTACGCCACCGGGGAAGACGTCCTGCTGAAACTGGCGCATCAGAGCAAGATTGTGGATGATATTTTGGCTTTTCGCGAACTGACCAAGCTCAAGTCAACTTATGTGGACGCCCTCCCCGAAATGATCAACCGGAAGACCGGACGCGTACACACCTCCTATGCGCAGGCGGTGGCCGTTACGGGCAGGTTGGCCAGCAATAATCCCAACCTGCAGAACATTCCCGTCCGCACCGACCGAGGAAGGGAAGTCCGCAAGGCCTTTATTCCCCGGGACGAAGACCACGTTTTGCTTTCGGCCGATTACTCGCAGATCGAACTGCGCATCGTGGCGGCCATCAGCGGAGATCCGGCCATGTGCGAGGCCTTCCGCCTGGGAAAGGATATTCACCGAGCGACCGCGGCCAAGGTTTTCGGCGTGCCGGAAGAAGAGGTGACCAAAGAAATGCGCTATAAGGCCAAGAGCGTGAATTTCGGTATCATATATGGGCAGGGTGCTTTCGGACTGGCCGACAACCTGGGCATCAGCCGCACGGAGGCCAAACAGATCATTGACAACTACAAGCAGCAGTTCGCCCGTATACAGAAATACATGGATGAAACCATCAACTTTGCCCGGGAGCGCGGCTACGTGCAAACCCTGATGGGCAGGAAGCGCTGGTTGCGAGACATCAATTCGTCTAACTTTACCGTTCGGGGATTCGCCGAACGAAACGCCATCAACTCGCCTATTCAAGGAACAGCGGCCGACATGATCAAGCTGGCTATGATCAAGATCCACCAGGAATTCAAAAAAGAAGGGTTCCGTTCACGCATGTTGCTGCAGGTCCATGACGAGTTGGTATTCGACGCGCATAAATCGGAAACCGATCTCATAAAACCTATTATTTTGCGTTGTATGCAGGGTGCACTCGCCCTCCCCCAGGAAGTGCCCGCCACCGCAGAAGTAGGCATGGGCGTCAACTGGTTGGAAGCTCATTAACCGGCTCGATAAACAATATTAACAAACTGTTTGTAAAGCCCTATAAACCAGGCCGGCGAATTCCAGTCCAATAACCTGACATAACCTCATTTCACAATTAAACGTAAACGAAAAATTTGCATATGAAAACACTAGGTACCAGAATCCTTCTTTCCCTGGCAGGCATGCTGACCTTTGCTATAGCAAGCGCTCAGGAGGATTGGCCCAGGTCCCTGACCGCGTCGGATGGTAGCCTGATTAAGATATATCAGCCCCAGCCCGAAGCTTTTGCCGGCAATGTCCTCAAGTTCCGCGCGGCGATTTCCGTAACGTCGGCCCAGGGAGGAGACCCGGTTTTCGGAACGTTCTGGTCTTCCGCCAAGGTCGAGACAGACCGGGACAACCGCGAGATCAGCGTCGAATCACTGGCAATTTCCGATATTAAAGTGCCGGCCATTACGGACCAGAACCGCATGGCCCAGCTCCGTACGGCCATCGAAGGGCAAGGCGGGCAGGCTTTCGGCCAGATCCCCTTGGACGAGGTGCTGGCCTCGCTGGATCAGAATCAGGAACAGGAGAAATTATCCAGCAGCATCAGCAATACAGCGCCCAAAGTCGAATTCACGACCCAGCCCTCCATACTGGTCATGATCGATGGACAGCCCAAGCTGCAGCGCAATGACGAATGGGGCGTGGACGTGGTTGTGAACAGCCCGTTTACGATCGTTCACAACAACGACGGTCAGTTTTATCTTTTCGGAGGGAATCACTGGTATGTTTCCCCCTCCGCGACCGGACCCTACAGCTATACCGGCGGCAATGTTCCGCAGAACCTGAACAATATCCAAACCACCCTGCAAAGCAATGCATCCAACGCGGCGGCGGCTCCCGGCAATGCCCTTAACAATGGCAGCAATCCGCCTAGCGCAGCCCCCAGTCCCGCACCGAATGATGATGTGGTGCCCAATATTATCGTCAGCACGAGTCCAACCGAACTCATCCAATCCAAGGGTGAGCCTGATTTTGCTCCCATTGAGGGCACTTCGCTGCTGTACATGAAGAATTCGGACAACGATATTTTCATGGACGTAAACTCTCAAATGTATTTTGTGCTCATCTCCGGACGTTGGTTCCGGGCCAAGGGCCTGAGTGGTAATCAATGGGACTATATCCCGGCCGATCAGCTGCCCCCGGATTTTGCCAAGATCCCGGAAGGCTCTCCCAAGGACAATGTATTAGCCAGCGTGGCGGGCACGGATGCCGCCAAGGAAGCGGTGCTGGACGCCCAAATTCCCCAGACAGCCAAGGTGGATCGCCGGACCGCGACGACCAATGTTACGTACAACGGGGATCCGGTCTTTCAGAAGATCAATGGTACGCGGCTGGAATACGCGGTGAATACTTCTTCGACCGTCCTTCGGTATAAGAACCGGTATTACACCGTGGATAATGGCGTATGGTTTGTTTCCGAATCACCGGCCGGTCCCTGGACGGTGTCAACCGAACGGCCCGAAGACCTGGATTCCATTCCGCCGGACAATCCGGATTACAATTCGAAATACGCTTATGTCTATGACTCCGATCCGGATTATGTATATATGGGATACACTCCGGGTTACCTGAACAGTTATGTATACGGACCTACTGTGGTATACGGGACTGGTTTTTATTATGATCCCTGGTTCGGGTCCTATTATTACCCGCGCCCCTGGTCTTGGGGTTTCAATTTCGGTTATAATCCCTGGTATGGCTGGAGCTTCGGCTACGGTTACAGCGTTGGCTGGTTCAACTTTGGCTTTGGCTACCGCTGGGGCGGCTGGCATGGTGGATGGTGGGGGCCTGCGGTATACCATCCTGCCTATTGGGGCTATGGCGGCATTTACCGGCCCTACAGTTTCTACGGCCGTAATGTGACCATCAACCGGAACGCTTACGTGAGTGTAACGAACAATATTTACCGCAACCGCTCCGGCGTGTTGACCCGGAATAACTCCCGCTTCGTATCCGGCAACGGGCGCACCTTCGCCCGCAACGGAGCCGGCGGCGGGCCGGAAGGACGCCCATTCGGACAAACCGGCAACCGAGCCGGCACCCCGGGAGCACCGGGAAGGCCTTCTGGTAATAATGTTTTTGCCGACCGTCAGGGCAATGTCTACCAACGGGCGGCTCAGGGCCAGTGGCAACAACGCAGCGCAAGCCAATGGAAACCAACTTCAACTCCGGAAGTGACCCGGAACCTGGACCGGCAGCAGCAAATGCGGGATCGGGGCCAGGTCCGGACAGCGAACTTTGAACGCGCGCGTCCTGCACCGGCACAGGCTTCCTACGGCGGATCCAGATCCTCGGGTGGTGGCGTATCGAGACCTTCGGGTGGTGGCGGAGGCGGACGCTCCGGCGGCGGAAGAAGGAACTAACTTAAACCGGCGGACCCATTTGGTCCGCCGGTTTTCTTGCGACATACGTCATCCTAGTTTAGCCATGGACTGGACCTACTATTGGAACATCCTGGAGAAGATCAGCACCCGTTACTTTTTCCTTGCGGGCCTGGGTTTTTTGATCTTTTACGTACTGCTTCGCCGGCGCCTGCTTTACCGAAAGATCCAAAGCAAATTTCCCCGGAACTCCGACTACGCACGTGAAATCAGCTATTCGATGATCACGATGCTGATTTTCGCTTTCGTTCCCGTCCTCATCATTCAGGATCCGGCCGTAGTCCGCCACACGAGGTATTATCGCCAGATCGCTGATCACGGCTGGTTTTATTTCTGGGTCGCGTTTCCGCTCCTGTTCCTAATTCACGACGCGTATTTCTACTGGACGCACCGGCTCATGCACCACCGCCTGCTGTTCCGCTGGTTCCATCGCGTGCATCACCGGTCCACTAATCCGTCGCCCTGGGCGGCCTATTCGTTTCATCCCCTGGAAGCCGTAGTGGAATCCGGCATATTCCCGGTTTTTCTCTTCACCCTTCCGGTGCATCCCATTCACTTATTTGTATTTTTCTTTCTGATGATCGCTTACAATGTATACGGCCATCTGGGATATGAGCTTTATCCACGGGCGTTCAATCGGCACTGGGCCGGCCGTTGGATCAATACTTCCATCAGCCACAACCAGCATCACCAGTATTATAAGGGTAACTATGGGCTCTATTTCACGATTTGGGACCGACTGATGGGAACGATGCGGCCGGATTACGACGAGCGATTTGTAGAAGTGAAAGGCCGGAAGGCCAAGGCGCTTACAAACCCAGGCTGATTTCTTGCGCCTTTCCCCGCAGCTGAACAAATCCTTCCGCAGCCTTCACCCCGGCTTCGCGCCCGCGAAAATCTTCCATGGATTGATGACCGCAGGCATAAATGCCGGGCGGATCCTGGCTTCTGTGGCAATACACGGCCTGGCGCTTCAGCTCCTGCTGCGCGCTGATGTCCACGTAATCGGTAGGATGGAAGATGAGGGTTTGTTCCCCCGTACATACTTCAAAAAAATACAACCTGAACTTTTCTGCCGTCCGCATCCAGGCCTGAATGGAGAGCAGGCTAGCTACCTGGTGGTCCTTATGGCTGTCCACAGGCCAGTGGGTCAGCAGAATATCTGGTTTCTCCGCGGCGATCAGCCCGCCCAGGCGGACGACCCAATCGTTATTGATCACCGTGTCGCCGTCCACCTGGCCGGCAAAAACGGGCCGCGCTGTAAGCAGGGCGCAGGCCGCGATAGCTTCCCGGCTCCGGATATCAGCCGCCTCGGCAGCCGATTTTCCGGGGATGCCGGCTTCGCCCCGGGTGAGGTAGATGATCGTTACGCGGTGGCCCGCCTGCGCAAAACGCGCCAGGGTGCCACCGCACCCGCTTTCGGGATCATCGGGATGACCGCCCAAGCAAACGACGCTCAGCGGCGGCGCTTCCCGATCTTCTGCGGGTTGGGCCAAAGAAGCGAGGGGAGCCAGGCCAAGGCCTGCCGCCTGTTGCAGAAAGATTCGCCGGGATGATGAGATGGTCTCGTTCATGCAGATGCCGGGTCAGATGGAATGCAGGGCCATCCGGTTGCCCTCGCTGTCCAAAAATAACCCCATATGCCCGTATTCGGGCGAAATCTGCGTTTTCGGCATCAACAGTTTCCCGCCGGCCTTTTCGACACGGTCCAAGAAGGGCGCCACATCGGGATTGCCGTTAAGATAAATCAGTGGCCCGTCGCTTGCCGAAGGTTTGTGGGAATCGCTCTTGACCAAAGCGCCTCCGATGCCTTCCATGGGATTTTCTACGGGAAATACCCGCATTTGGATCTGGGGAAAGTCAAGGGCCTCGAGGCTGGTTTGGAACACATCCTCATAGAAAGCCTGGGCGCGGTCCAGGTCCGTGGTCGGTATTTCAAACCAGCTGATGGCATTTTTGAAGGTCTGCATACTATTTTTTTGGGTTATTTCCAGGCTCCGATGATTCCCCCCATTAGGGTAAGGGCAACCAGCATATAGCCCCCGTTAATGAATATGTACTTAGCGCTCCGCTGTTCAAAAAGGGCTACGATGGCAATTCCGCAAAAGATCCATACTCCCGTCAGGCACCCATAAAGGAGGCCAAGGCCCAGGGTGATGTCGCGGCCACCCAGGAACATGCCCAGATTGACCGACATGACGAGCGAAAGTACAAAGGCCCATCCGAATACCTTCGGCTTATTGGCTTGCCGGATTTGCTCCAGACTGAAATTGTTTTCTTTCATCCAGGCCCTGCCAAGCAGGGAGGGAGAATACCACACGCCGCCCAGAACAAAGGCGGAAAGACCGGCTGCCAGTATGGCCAGCCAATTGACGGAGGAACCGTTCATAAATTGTCTGCTTGAATGTTAAGGGATACTTGCGATTACAATCTATTTTACGGATTTTAGACCTCCAAACCGAAGGGAGCCGAATTGGAAAAAAGCCTGACGAACCCCAAATTCCCGCCGACGGAGCCGGAAAAGGAATCCGGCCGGATCAATGATATCGGATTCCGGCTGATCCTAATTCCCTTTTTCGGCTTGGTCATTCCCCTGATTACGGGCATGTACAGCCGAATAACCCTGTCGCATTGGCAAATGAAACTGAGCGGGGCTTACTGCATCGGGATCGCCCTGGTCATTTGGGAAGGCAACCGTTATCTGTTATTCACCCTACGCTCCTATTTTAATTGGTTCAACCAGCCTTTGCAGAAAATCCTGGCCCTGTTGCTGGCGATTTCCTTTTACAGCCTTCCCCTAAGCTGGCTCCTGCTAATCGGCTGGTATCGCCTCTTTGCCGATGGGCATGCTGACGGTTCCGTTATCTTCAATACGGCCCTGCTGATCCTGGTTTGCGTGCTGTTCATCACGCACGTGTATGAGACCGTTTTCCTCGTCCGGGAATCGGAATCGGGCAACCTGCGCAACGAGCAGCTCCGCAAGGCCAAGGAGGACGCTGAGCTCCAGGCGCTGAAAAACCAACTCGACCCTCATTTCCTGTTCAATTCGCTGAATACGCTATCCCACCTGATCGAAGAGGACCCAGCCCGTGCCCGTCAATACAACGACCACATGGCCGATGTATTCCGGTATTTGCTGGACAATAAGTCGCGCAACCTGGTCCTGCTCCGGGAGGAAATCCAATTCCTGAGCGATTATTTTTTCCTGCTCAAGATCCGGTTCGAGCAGGCTATCGAATTGGAGCTGCCGGCCGAAGGGCTGGACCA
>Ga0206988_1051_pt1 | contig 31554 bp, 26 predicted proteins | sample Alteio_BWMinCont_12_FD_153263 | JGI IMG/M metagenome (GOLD analysis project Ga0206988, IMG submission 153263) | Enriched cells from forest soil in Barre Woods Harvard Forest LTER site, Petersham, Massachusetts, United States -... | ecosystem: Environmental > Terrestrial > Soil > Temperate forest >... | reverse complement strand
GATGAAGAGAAAGCGGTTCTGCTTGAATTGCTGATTGAAACAACCAAGCCAAAAAATTTATATTCTGATTGGCACCCGCTTATAGCAACACCATTTAGATATACTCCGCCACTTAAACAAGCAAGATTTCGAGCACCATATGGAAAGAACGTATTTTACGGTTCATTGATTGAAGAAACGGCACTTTATGAGCATGCGTTTCATTTCATGAAGGAACGTATGCATTTAAAAGTAAAAACAGACACAGGCGTTAGAACCATTTTTTTTGTGAATGCGGATAACAAACATTCTATACAATTAAAAGATGATGCGAATTTCTCAATCATTATGAATAAAAGCGATTATTCGGCTTCTCATCAATTTGTTATATCAAATCCTAATGCGAATTTTATAATTTATCCATCGTGCAGAGACCCTCATTACCGAGACAATGCCGCAGTTTTGGATATTAAGTATCTGGAAAAAAATCCTAAATGGGAATCGTCCATTAAGTTTTTTTATGATAATCAAAAAAAACAGATTAGTTGGCTGGATTATCATCTACACATCAACTGGAGCCAGGTAGGCTGAATTATTTCTTCCCAGTCAGCAGGCCATCTTTAAACATCAACACGGTGGGCGGGTTGGAATGATAAGTGAGTTCTGTCATTTTGCTGGTGGGCGTTTGCGTGCCGGGTGCGGGTTGTTCTTGTTGTTTATTTATAAACGCTGGCTTTCCGCAGGCGTTTTTGATCGCTTCTTCTGTATCGCCTAATTGAATATTACCGCCACAAATCAGAGAAGATCCAACGCCTACACCATTGACACTAATGTTGATGGCTTTGCCGCTTTGATCAAAAGATACAGATGTTTTTAATGTGCCTTGCGCAGGTTCGAGGTTGCCCATGGAAACGGTTTGCGAGATAAAATATGTCCATTCTTGCGGCACATTTGGTACCGCATCTTTTGTTACTTCCAGATCAGGGTTGCCGCATAATTGTTTGACTTGATCAATGGTGTCGCCATTATTGATTTGGTTAAAATTAGTAGGACAGAAATAGGCAAAGCAAAATTGAGGTGCAAGAATTAATCCTAATAAGCTATAAATAAAATTATTCCGTTTCATGCTGCACTCCTTATGTTTTTTCAAACGAGGGTTTTAATTGCTTGGATTGCGCGGAGCGGTGACGTTCTACGCGGTCTATATCAATGTATTTATCCATCGTTGCTGGATTTTCGTGGCCCACATCATCGCGTATATGTTCGCGCGGTCTGTATTCAACTTCAGAGGAGATGGCGGTGTGTCTTAACCAATGCACCGTGGCGGTTGCCAAATCTTCTGCTTCATCCTGTTTGCCTGCTGCGTATAATTTATTAATGGCTTTATCAAAAACAGTTTGCACAATACTACGAATTTGCCGTGTTCCTAATCCTTGTTTACCTTTAAATTTTGGAAAAAGCGGAGTGGATTCTTCTCGGTGCGGTAGAGGCGGCAAATCTAAATGAGTACGATAATGTTTTAAAGCGGTTAATAATTCATCCGGCACGGCCACATCACGAATTTTATTGCCTTTACCAATGGTGGTATACCACCACAGCCCGCGTTTATCCGGTGCAAAATTTCCCATGGTCGCCATGCGGTCTTTGGTATAAGCCAATTCAGAAATTCGTAATCCCAGTAAATAAAAGGCAGACATCAAAAACAAGGTACGCTCGTGTTGCGGGTCTTCACTAACCATTTCTTCCGCAGTGGTGATCACCATATGCCATTGCGATCTGCTTAATTTGCGCGTAACTTTACGTGTTTGCTGACGTTGTATATAGCCTTTCTTTTGTCGTACCAAAGCGACGGGGTTTGTTTCTAAGTATTCTTCCTGTTGCAAAAACGTAAACAGAGAGCTCAACACACCAAAAATAGCTTCGATAGATTTATTGCCCATTTGATAATGGGCTTTGCTAGGTTGTTTACCGTGGCGCCGCGCTATTTTGCTAACTTTTGCCACAAACGGGCGCCAATCAGGATTGGGTTTGCGCAAGCCGTCAGGATCGTTGATGAAGCGGTTAAGAATTTTTGTGCTCATCCATGTTTGCGGTGGATCGCTTACAAATTGTAGATAATCACGAATGTCATTTCGGGAAATATCATGCAATGCTTTTTTACAAACCAACCAACTCCATTGCATTAAACGTTCTACTTCACGACGATAAGCAGTGAACGTATCTTTGGAGTGTGCGTAGCTTTTTAAAAACTCGGTGCAAAGTGAAAATTCCTTTAATCCGGAAGGAATGGATAATGATTCAATATATTGCGTAATACAGAGGGGTGACTCATCAATATTTTCTAGTACATCAAATAGTGGTCGAGGGATAGTGTCAGTTTTACTCATTTAAAAAATTATTCCTCACTAGATGGTGGTTTTTTGTCTGTTTTTTTCTTAGCGGGGCCGCTCAATATGCCTTTGTCTTGGTGTAGAAAGCCGCTCTTTGTCCAGGGTAGACGACGGTAATAAGGCAGCGGTTCTTCTGGATTAAAGAGCGGGTATTTAATAATTTCAAAATAGGGTGATACATCAAAATCTTTAGGCGTGAATAAATAAGGGTTACGTTGAAAAAGTTCGACGCCATTTTTTTCATCCGCTTGCGCATAGGGCAAAACGGGAAAATGCACAGAAGAAAACGCTTCAGCAATTAACGAAGAACATACCCCGCTTTCCGGCTCGCCGGTCGATGTACGAAACAAGGAAGATCCCCAACGTCGGGGCAAGAGTGACCACGGCAGTAAATAACGCGCAAGATCCAATAACTGACGGACATTATAAGGCTGCCCCAACGCTTTTACAGCGTAATCAATTACCAAACTGATATCAGCCGGCGCAATGCCTATAGGCCTACAAATGCGTATATGGTGATTACGATAAACATTAAGAGGCGAAACAATGGTGCCTTTATCCAGCACGCCTTCAATAATTAAACGTGTATTGTCTTTAACATTGCTTTGCATATGGCTGCGAATGATCTGTCGCGTTTCTTCATCATCGAAGTCAATTAAGCGTCCAATGTAGAGGGCAGCATGCGTCCACGGACTGAGGGTGATCGAGTTGATGATGTGGCTGATGCGGCTGCGGCCTTCAATGAGCAGCACATCGCCTGGACGGATTTCATATTTCAGCCGATTAAAATCGAACGGCATGAATTTGTCTGAATGGGTGGGCTCATAGGTAAGCCATGTATCCACTTTGGCTCGAATTTTACGGTATAACGCGTTAAACATGGTCAAATCCTTTTCGCTAACTCCTCAGCATATCCAGTGTATTGTTCCGGTGTTAATTCTGCTAGTTTTCTTTTTACATCCGCAGGTAACGCTAATTCTTCAATAAATTGCGCTAACATGATTTTATCGATTCGTTTGCCGCGTGTGAAGGCCTTTAATTTTTCATAAGGTTGTTCCATCTTGTAACGACGCATGATGGTTTGAATGGCTTCAGCTAACACTTCCCAATGATTAGAAATATCCGCTTCGATGCGGTCTAAATTGGGTTCTAGTTTTTCAAGGCCCTTACACGTGGATTGATAAGCCAGTACCGCATGGCCAATAGCAACGCCAATGTTTCGGAGCACGGTGGAATCAGAAAGATCCCGCTGCCAGCGCGAGATGGGGAGTTTCATCATCATGTGATCCAACAGGGCGTTCGCGATGCCTAAATTACCTTCTGCATTTTCAAAATCGATAGGATTGATTTTATGCGGCATGGTGGAAGAGCCCACTTCATTTGAGAACGATTTTTGTTTGAAATACTGGATAGAAATGTAACTCCAAATGTCGCGGTTAAAATCAATCAAGATATTATTAATACGAATCATCACAGCAAAAAATTCAGCGAGGGAGTCATGTGGTTCAATTTGCGTGGTATACGGGTTCCACTGTAGTCCCAGTTTGTTAACAAAATTTTTGCTTAATATTTGCCAATCAACTTCAGGATAGGCGATACAAAATGCATTGTAATTTCCAGATGCGCCATTCAATTTTCCTAGAATGAGTACATTATTTAATTGTTCAATTTGTCGTTGCAACCGTGCAATGACATTCGCAATTTCTTTGCCTACCGTTGTGGGTGTCGCAGGTTGGCCGTGTGTGCGCGCAAGCATTGGAACATTAGCATATTGATGTGCGAATTTTCGTTGCAATGAGATGAGATCATCGAGCGCTGGCAAAATGCATTGTTTGCGTGCCGTTTGCATCATTAACCCATAAGACAAATTATTGATATCTTCAGAGGTGCAACCAAAGTGAATAAATTCACTTATCTCAGATAATTCTTTGTTGCCTGCTACGCGTTCTTTAATGAAATATTCCACCGCTTTCACATCATGGTTAATGCTTGCTTCAATATGTTTGATGCGTTCAGCGTCTTTAAGAGAGAATTGATTGATGATCTCGTCTAATATTGTTTTGGCTTTAGGGCTTAATCGAGGAATTTCGTCTACGTTGGCAAATTCCGCCAGCATTTCTACCCAGCGTATTTCGACGGTCACACGACATTTCATTAAGCCGTATTCACTAAAAATAGTGCGCAGTTGGCTGACTTTTTCCTGATAACGGCCGTCCAGAGGGGAAATGGCCATTAGCGCAGCATCGTTCATGATAACTCCCAAAAGTGTCGATCAATTGTCATCTTACTCAATAATACCACCACCCAAGCAAATATCATCCTGATAAAAAACAATTGATTGGCCAGGGGTGATCGCGCGTTGGGGTTGTTCGAATGCTACGTGGCAGAGGGATGCATCAAGCGTTACCAGTGTGCAAGCTTGGTCTGGCTGTCGGTAACGGGTTTTTGCTTTAAGAGGGTAAGACAAATCAGGTGGCGTACCAATCCAATGCAGCTGCTTTGCGGTGAGCGTGGATTGATAAAGAGCAGGGTGCTGCTCGCCTTGAACCACCGTTAGCACATTTCGGCTGAGATCTTTAGCGGCGACATACCAAGGCAGTTCAGCCTTATTTTTTTTGCCGCCGATGGCTAATCCCTGGCGTTGACCAATGGTGTAAAACATCAAGCCATCATGTGTGCCGATGATATCGCCTTCCAGGGTTTCGATAATGCCCGGTTTAGCAGGCAGGTATTCGTTAAGAAAGGTTTTGAATTTGCGCTCTCCTATAAAGCAGATGCCGGTGCTGTCTTTTTTGGCGTATGTGGCTAAACCCAGTTGTTTAGCAATAGCGCGTACCTCTGGCTTAGCTAAGTCGCCCACTGGAAATACACTCTGTGATAATTGCGATTGATTCAATGCGTAAAGAAAATAACTTTGGTCTTTTAATGGATCACTGCCTTTTAATAATTTTACACCCTCACTGCCGCTTGTTGAGCGCACATAATGACCCGTTGCAATAGCATCGGCACCGCGTTGTTTGGCATATTCAAGGAATGCTTTAAATTTAATTTCTTTATTACATAAAATATCCGGGTTAGGTGTGCGCCCTGCACGGTATTCTTTTAGAAAGTAGGCAAACACACGTTCCCAGTACTGATCGGCAAAATTAACTATGTGCAATGGAATGGTTAGCTGGTCACAGACCGCTTGCGCATCGGCCATGTCTTTTGTAGCCGGGCAGTGTGTATCAGAATCATCACCCTCCCAATTTTTCATATACACACCTTCTACCTGATGGCCGGCTTGCTTCAATAGAAAAGCCGCTACGGAGGAATCGACGCCACCTGAGATGCCAACTATGATGTGCTTTGGGGATGTGGTATTCATATTACTTCCGGGGTTGGTTAAACAAGCTACTAAACAGCAGTACTATACAATTTTTGATCTTTCTTTAAAAGCTTTGCACTTTTCCCTTTAAAAAGCTAATGATAGGATACGCGTCATTTATAAAGAAGGATTTATCATGGCTTACCAACACATCACCTCACCCAAACAAGGCGAAAAAATAACTGTTAATAAAGATTTTACTTTAAATGTCCCTTCTAAGCCTATTATTCCATATATAGAAGGTGATGGCATTGGGGTTGATATAACGCCTGTGATGAAGCGGGTGGTGGATGAAGCGGTGCAGAAAGCCTATGGCGATAAAAGAGCAATTCAATGGATGGAAATTTATGCGGGTGAAAAAGCGACGCACGTTTATGGAAAAGAGTCGTGGCTGCCTACTGAAACCATCGATGCGATGCGCGAATACAGCGTGGCGATTAAGGGCCCGTTGACAACACCTGTGGGCGGGGGCATTCGCTCGTTGAATGTTGCGTTGCGTCAAGATTTGGATTTGTATATTTGTCTGCGTCCAGTACGTTATTTTAAAGGCGTGCCGAGTCCTGTTAAAGAACCATGGAATACCAATATGGTGATTTTCCGTGAAAATTCAGAAGATATTTACGCTGGCATTGAATGGGTGGCAGACAGTGCTGAAGCTAAGAAAGTGATACATTTCTTACAAAATGACATGAAAGTGAAAAAAATCCGTTTTCCAGAACATTGCGGCATCGGAATTAAACCCGTCTCTAAAGAGGGGACATCGCGTTTAGTGAAGAGCGCCATCCAATATGCAATCGATAATCAACGTGATTCAGTCACGCTCGTGCATAAAGGCAATATCATGAAATATACCGAAGGGGCATTTCGAGATTGGGGATATGATGTCGCACGCAATGAGTTCGATGCTAAACCATTAGATGCAGGCCCTTGGCAAATTGTTAAAAACCCGAAGACCGGGAAAGACATCGTCATTAAAGATGTGATTGCGGATGCGTTCTTGCAACAAATTCTTTTAAGACCAGCTGATTACAGCGTTATTGCAACCTTAAACTTGAACGGTGACTATATATCTGATGCCTTAGCGGCCCAAGTGGGTGGGATAGGCATTGCCCCAGGCGCCAACATTGGCGATGGTGTGGCACTGTTTGAAGCGACGCATGGTACCGCTCCCAAGTACGCGGGACAGGACAAGGTTAACCCTGGCTCATTAATTTTATCGGCTGAAATGATGCTAAGGCATATGGGGTGGAATGAGGCGGCTGATCACATTATCAAAGGGGTAGAGGGTGCAATTTCTTCAAAAACAGTGACTTACGACTTTGCTAGGCTCATGAATGATGCGAAAGAAGTCAGTTGCTCGGGCTTTGGCGAGGCAATTACCAAGCACATGTAAAAATCCACAAATTATTGTCTAACTATTAGACAAATACTAAATTTCGTGTATAATTTAGGCACTCTTTTAGGGTGCCTAACAATACAGTATAGCGCGATTCTCCCTGTTATTACGGCATTCAACTATTTATTTTCCAGCTAAGGAAAAGCAGCTATTTATCGTCTATAAGAAAGGTATAAGCACTATGAAATATAACGTGAATAAAGAATACACAACTAACTTAGAAGCATTAAACGAGTTTAAAGAACCATCTTTATATCAGGTTCTAATACACAAGGATGATTACACACCAATGGAATTTGTAGTGAGTGTATTAGAAAAGTTTTTTTTCATGGAGAGAGCAAGAGCAGCCGAAGTTATGTTGGATGCTCATGTGAAAGGAAAAGCAGTTTGTGGGATTTTTACGAGAGACTTTGCAGAGTCCAAGATATCCCAGGTGGTTGCACATGCAGAACGTAACGACCACCCGTTAAATTGCAGTATGGAGATGGCTTAATTATAAGAGTAAAGCAAAACAGAGGAGGGCGTTGTCATGTTGGACAAAGAACTCGAACATTCTTTAAATGTAGCGTTCAAGGAAGCCCGTACTAAACGTCATGAATTTGTGACGGTGGAGCATCTGTTGCTTGCATTACTAGATAACACAACGTCACTCGAAGTGCTAAAAGCTTGCGGGGCGAATATAAATCGTCTGCGCAGTAATTTAACCGAATTCATTGATCGCACCACACCTATTATTCCACTCAATGTGCACGACAGAGATACACAGCCTACACTTGGTTTTCAACGGGTGATTCAACGTGCTGTGTTTCAAGTGCAATCCTCAGGTAAAACAGAAGTATCCGGTGCGAATGTGCTTGCCGCTATTTTTAGCGAACAAGAAAGTCAAAGTGTCTATTTCATTCGACAAGAAAATATCAGCCGTCTGGATGTGATTAACTTTATTGCTCATGGCGCAACACGGCCGAAAATTCAGACGCGAGAAGATCATAACTATAATAATAATGGTTACTCAGAAGACACAGAAGGTTTGGGTGAAGAAAGTGGCACCAGTCCTTTAGAACTCTATACAACAAATTTAAATGCACGTGCGAAATTAGGCTTGATTGATCCGCTCATAGGCCGTGAAGAAGAAATTGAACGCACTATCCAAGTATTATGTCGCCGTCGAAAAAATAATCCACTGTTAGTGGGCGAAGCGGGTGTTGGTAAAACCGCGATTGCTGAGGGAATGGCGCGCATGATTGTGGAAAAGAATGTGCCGAGTGTGTTGCATGATAGTACCATCTACGCACTGGATTTAGGCAGCTTGCTAGCGGGCACAAAATACCGTGGTGATTTTGAAAAACGTTTAAAGAGCGTGCTGCATCAATTACGAGACCAAAAAGGTTCTATTCTTTTTATCGATGAAATCCATACTATTATAGGCGCAGGGGCAGCATCAGGCGGTTTGATGGATGTGTCAAACTTAATTAAGCCCTTACTTGCCTCTGGTGAGTTGACATGTGTGGGTTCCACTACTTATAAAGAATACCGTAGTATTTTTGAAAAAGACCATGCATTAGATAGACGTTTTCAAAAAATTGATATCAAAGAACCCACCATTGAACAAACGATTGAAGTATTAAAAGGTTTACGCTCACGTTTTGAAGCGCATCACAATGTAAAATACACGGATGCAGCGTTGGAAGCTGCTGCGCGTTTGTCTGCGCGCTATATTAGCGATCGTCATTTACCAGACAAGGCTATTGATTTAGTCGATGAAGTGGGTGCGTATCAATATTTGCTAACAGAAGAAAATCGAAAGACAGTCATTGAAGTGGTGGACATTGAAAAAATAGTTGCGAAAATTGCACGCATTCCTGAACGGAATGTTTCAGCTTCTGATCGTGAAGTGTTAAAGAGTTTAGTACGTGATCTCAAGATGATGATCTATGGACAAGATGAATCCATTGAAACATTAGGTGCAGCGGTGAAGTTATCACGCTCTGGTTTGCGTGATCCCACGAAGCCCATTGGTTCATTCTTGTTTGTGGGGCCAACGGGTGTAGGTAAAACAGAAGTTAGTAAACAATTAGCCAGCATTTTAGGTGTGGAACTCCTTCGTTTTGATATGTCTGAATACATGGAACGTCACTCTGTATCAAGATTAATTGGCGCGCCCCCGGGTTATGTTGGATACGACGAAGGTGGTTTGTTAACAGAAGCTGTTAATAAGTCTCCGCATTGCATTGTCTTATTAGATGAAATCGAAAAAGCGCACCCTGATGTATATAACTTATTATTGCAAATCATGGACCATGGCACATTGACGGATATGAATGGGCGCAAAACAGATTTTCGTCATACCGTTTTAATTATGACATCCAATGCGGGTGCTGAGGTCGTGGACAAAGGCAATATTGGTTTCACCGCACAAGATAATGATAGTGACATTATGGCCTCCGTCACGCGTGCATTTTCACCAGAATTTCGCAATCGTTTGGATGCCATTATTCAATTCAAAGCATTAGATATTAAGACCATCTTATCAGTAGTAAATAAATTCGTATCTGAACTGGAAGGACAACTACAAGCTAGAAATGTCATTCTTGAAGTAGATGATGACGCACGCACATGGCTTGCTAAAAATGGCTACGACAAAAAGATGGGCGCACGACCGATGGCGCGCTTAATTCAAGAACAAATTAAGAAACCATTAGCTGAGGAATTATTATTTGGAAAACTTAGCAATGGTGGTCATGTAAAAGTAACGATTGATAAAGGAAAGATTAAATTCTTAATAGAAGATACGGAAGTTACAAATGTGAATTGATAACGGTTTGCTTACTCTTAAAGCCTCTTGGGTATTCCAATGAGGCTTTTTTTATGGGGTTTGGAATTTTTTGTCATTGCGTATGAGCGCATTAAGAATATCTTAAGGTTGCACATGATATAATCTGCCCAAATTTAAATGAATATAATTTATAACGAGTAAGCGGGGATGGTGTGATATGTTATTAGAAGAAATAGCAAAAAAATATAAAAATGAAGTAATGCAAAATGAAAAGCATATGCAACAGAGGCGTATATCTTTAGAGGCAGAATATAGACAACATCTGAGAAAATATCCGGATAATAGTCTTGTATCAAATAAGTTGTTAGTCGAAGAATTAATAAAATCGATCGATACATTTAAAACAGCCCTAGATGCTCGAAAGGAAAAACTCACTATTAGTTTTGATGGGTCACAACAACCGACTGAGAGTGCAGCAAGTATTACTGAGAATTTTGAAGTTTATGCTACCGCGTGGGATGCTTCTATTGCCTCTATACATGCGAGAAATAAATTATATATTGATAGCATAGATTTATCCATAATGTTTATGTATAAGCGGTGGTCACCTTCGGAAGATGAAGTTAAACTCTTTATTAAAACGCTAAATCTTTCTACCAAGCTGGTACGACAAGAAGAAGTCGATCCAAAAGAGTCGTATGAGATTTTAAGTGAAATTATCAATAATGTTCTCTCGCACGAAAAAAACTCAGTTAACGATGTAATGTGGAGTCGAATATTGTTGGGATTGGGGATGGCGATTGTATTTGGTTCAATACTTGTAGGAGTTGTTTTGTGTGCTGTATCGCTGGTTACGTTGGCGCCAATTGCTTTCTTCATTGTTTTAGGTGGATTGATTGTAGGTGGAGCATTAACGTGTGTTGGCGGAGACTTTCAGCAGAAATATGAAGATCCGAAAAATAAATATTCTAGTCATTTACTATTTTTTAATAATGTGACGCATCTTGCTCGCGAAGAAAAAAATGAAAATATAAATATTAATGAAAGCCGGAAAACGGCATAACATTTCGAGAGTTATGGCATATGAGATTAAATAAACGACACGTAATAATAATAGCCATAATTTTTTAGGGCACTACTTCCGTTAATAATCTCTTAAGTTTTGAACAGTATAATATTCATCCATATAAATGAGTATAACCCACAACGAACAGAACGAGGATTAACGTATATGTCACAAGATAAGAAAAAATCTGAAATAGCTAAAGAACAAGAAGCTTATGTGGAACAAAGGCGATCTTCTTTAAAAATAAAAATTGAAGAATTACAATGCAATAAAGACGAATTTAAATTATTACTCGAATCCATAAATGAGTTTAAAAAGGCGCTTATTACGCGTAAAGAAATGCAGTCTGATTTTCTTGTCCGCATGACAGAAAATTTTGAAAATTTAAAATCCACTGCAAATAGTGACGCACTTATAGATGCAAGAAAGCTAGATAAAAAATTGGTAAAAGCGAGATATGATTTATACGTGCATAGCATTAGTTTGGCGGAGACTCTTCTAGGGTCAGAATCACCCTCTGTTGAAGAAATTAACCTGCTTACAGAAACGGTAGCACTTGCGAAAAAAGCCACTCTACAAGAAGCTATTGATCCAGTTGCAGCGAAGACGATCAACGAAAAAATTAAAGCGAATATTCAATTAAACTATGAAAATCATAACACAGGACATATTTGGGGGCTGATATTAGTGGTTTTGGGAACCATCCTTGGAATGTTATCTTATTTTGTGGGAGCTATTGCTTGCGTAGCGACTGGTGGTTTGGCCGCCCCCCTTGCGATTCCACTCGGCCTGGGTGGTGTGGCCTTAGGAGCTGCAGTACTTGCAATTGGATGGAAGTTGTCAAGTCAATATGAAGTGCCTGCAAAACGATATGCTAGTCATTCAAGCTTTTTTGCAACAGTGACAAATTTAACTAAAGATGAAAATGCAAAAATGAATGAAATGTTGACTGCAAACAACAAGCCAAAGTTGAGCTAACTCTTAAGCCTCTTGGGTATTCCAATTAGGCTTTTTTTTTATGGGTATTGGTAATCTCTTGTCCTCACCCCTCATCCGCCCTTTGGGCACCTTTCACTCGCGCCATCCCTGGCGCTCGCCCTACGGGCGACCTTCGGTCGTGCAAAATGGCAATCCTGCCATTTTGTCCCACAAGGGGAGAAGGCTGCGTAGTAAAGGTAAGGTGATCTTGAGCTTTGTAAAATGCTGAGAGCGCACGCAACCCTTACTACACAGCCTTCTCAGTTTTCAATTGAACGAAGTGGTGACTATGCGTGGAAAAAACGCAATCCTAGACACGCTTCTTATGTCCAGGATAATGGCTAAGGGAAAATCAACGACTAATTATTTCTTCTCATCTTTCTCAACAGCAGCAGGTCTAGGCGGGCCGCCTTCTTTGTGACGGAAGGTGATGCGTCCTTTAGATAAATCATAAGGTGTCATTTCTACAGTGACTTTGTCACCCTTTAAAATGCGGATATAATTTTTACGCATCTTGCCGGATATGTGAGCCAAGACCACGTGGCCGTTTTCCAGTTCGACGCGGAACATCGTGTTTGGTAATGCATCGATTACCGTGCCTTCCATTTCAATTTGATCTTCTTTTGCCATTCGATGTTATTCTCAGTCTTAAATTGTAAGTGGCACGATTATACCGTGGTTTTATGTATAAGAAAATCTTATCCCAAGCTATCTAGATATTTATCCGCATCCAATGCCGCCATACAACCAGAGCCAGCAGCGGTAATAGCCTGCCTATAAGAGGGGTCAGACACATCGCCTGCTGCAAATACGCCGGGTATCTTGGTGGCGGTCGCATTGGGGCCAATGCCGTTTCGGGTGATGATATAACCATTTTCCATATCAAGTTGGCCAGCAAAAATATCAGTGTTGGGTTTATGACCGATAGCGATAAAGACGCCAGATACATCAAGATTTTTGGTCGAGCTATCTGCGGTGTTTTTAATGCGTACGCCAGTCACGCCTTGATCGTTACCCAATACTTCATCAACCACACTATTCCAGGCTATATCAATTTTTCCAGTTGAGTTCTTTTTTTCCATAAGACGGTCAATTAGCATTTTTTCTGCACGAAGTTTGTCGCGTCGATGGATGAGAGTGACATGCGAGACTAAGTTGGAAAGGTATAAGGTTTCTTCTACAGCCGTATTGCCACCGCCAATGACCACGACTTGTTGATTACGATAAAAGAATCCATCACAGGTGGCACAGGCGGACACGCCTTTGCCTTTGTAAGCCGCTTCTGAGGCAAGCCCCAAATATTGAGCGCTCGCGCCGGTGGCGATAATTAAGGCGTCACAGGTATAGGTGGATTCCCCTTTCAGGAGAATGGGTTTTTGACTGAGATCAGCAAAAGTGATTTCGTCAAAAATGACTGTGGTATTAAATCGTTCCGCGTGTTCCTTCATGCTTTCCATTAACACAGGACCTTGTAAACCTTCAGGGCCGCCTGGCCAGTTATCTACATCAGTGGTAAGGCTTAGCTGCCCACCTGGTGCAAGACCGGTGATAATCACTGGTTTTAAATTGGCGCGTGCTGCGTAAACTGCTGCCGTCCAACCTGCGGGACCCGATCCTAAAATAATTAAGCGATGATGATTTTCATTTTTCATTGTAGATTTCATTGTAGACATGGGAGTTTGTTTCTCATTCTTATCAAGCTGGTATATAGTACGAGAAGGAGTTTCGTTGGTAAACAAATAATGAAAAATCGTTATAGACAAGCGGTAGACACAAAAAAGCGCAAGCCTATTTCTATACAAATGCGCTCTCGCTTACGTGAAGGCTTATTTCTGATTTCTATTGCATGTGCTGTGTTTTTGTTTATCTCATTAGTGACTTATCACCATGGCGACCCCGGTTGGTCGAGCACGGGGCTTGGTAATAAAGTATCGAATTGGGGTGGACGGGTCGGTGCCTGGATTGCCGATATTTTCTTGTCCTTGTTTGGCATTGTCGCTTTTCTGTTTCCTTTCCTCATGGTGCTCGCTAGTTGGTTGAAGGTGCAAGAGCACGATGAGTTACCTGCTACGCGGGAGTGGATATTTAAGGCGATGGGCTGGTGTTTTTTAATTGCTAGTTGCTGCAGTTTAGTCAGTTTTTATTTTCATTCCTCTTCCCATTTGCCCGCTGAGACGGGTGGTATAGTCGGCGATTTGATCGGCAGCGGGTTTTCTCTATTATTCAATAAAACCGGCAGCACCTTGGTTTTTGTTACCATGCTGCTTTTTGGTATTACATTAGTAACAGGATTATCGTGGTTTGGTTTCATGGAAATAGTAGGGGAGCGCGCATCTCAACTCTGGTATCAGACGCGAAAGCTCTATCAACAATTTCTTGCTAGACGTCTTGCGCTTGCCACGTCTCCTTTTGGCGGCACCGATAAAACCCTCCAATCTGGCAAACCAGAAAAAATGGAGCCACTTATTGATAGAACCAAGCGAGGCACGCAGGAAGCGTCATTACCTATACGCGCCATGCCATTGGTGATTACCAAACCTGTACAAATGAAACCTGAACCTTTACATGAGAAAAAGAAAACGGAACCAGTTTCCGGTATTAAATTAGCGCATGGTGAACTGCCGCCACTTTCATTATTGAATTTGCAGTCACCGTCAGCAGAAAAAGCCTTTTCGCATATTTCATTTGAAACCTTGTCGCAATTGGTGGAACAGCGCTTGTCTGATTTTGGTGTGGAAGCAAGAGTGGTGGCGGTATTGCCAGGCCCTGTGATCACACGTTTTGAATTAGAATTAGCGCCGGGGATTAAGGTCAGCAAAATCACGGGTCTTGCCAAAGATATTGCGCGCTCATTATCGGCAGTGAGTGTGCGCGTGGTGGAAGTCATTCCTGGCAAATCAGTGATCGGCCTTGAAATTCCCAATGAAAATCGTGAAGTCGTGACGTTGCGCGAAATTCTTGAATCACAGCGTTATATTCAATCCAGATCACCAGTGAGTATTGTGTTAGGTAAAGATATTTCGGGTAACCCAGTCGTGGTTGATTTAACTAAAATGCCGCATTTATTAGTAGCAGGTACCACAGGTTCAGGCAAATCCGTGAGTTTAAATGCGATGCTGCTTAGCATGTTATATAAAGCAACGCCCGAGCAACTGCGCCTAATTTTAATCGATCCTAAAATGCTGGAATTATCTGTATACGATGGTATTCCACATTTACTGACGCCTGTTATCACCGATATGAAAGATGCCGCGAATGCACTGCGCTGGTGTGTGGCAGAAATGGATAAACGTTATCGTCTGATGTCTGCATTGGGTGTGCGTAATATCACGGGTTATAACCAAAAAGTAGCTGATGCGATTAAACAAGGGCAGCCTATAGGCATGCCAACTATTTTAGTGACAGATGAAGCATCCGCGAAGAAGACATTGGAACCATTGCCATTGGTGGTAGTGATTGCTGATGAGCTTGCCGACATGATGATGGTGGTAGGCAAGAAGGTAGAAGATTTAATTGCGCGCATTGCGCAAAAAGCACGTGCGGCGGGTATACATTTAATTATTGCCACACAGCGACCTTCCGTGGATGTGATCACAGGGTTGATTAAAGCAAATATTCCTACCCGTATTGCCTTTCAAGTATCCTCGCGTATCGATTCACGCACGATTTTGGATCAACAAGGTGCGGAACAATTATTAGGCCATGGCGATATGCTTTATTTGCCGCCTGGCGCTGGTGTGCCTATTCGTGTGCATGGTGCTTATGTAGCGGATGAAGAAGTGCACCGAGTGGTTGCTGTTTGGCGATCAGTGGGTGAGCCGGATTATATTTATGAAGTGACAGATGAAAGTACGGATGGAAATGGCAATAGCGGCGATTCATCAGCCTCAGGCGAGCAGGATCCTTTATATGATGCGGCGGTGCGCATTGTCAGTGAAACCAGGCGTGCTTCTATATCCTTAGTTCAACGACGTTTACGTATAGGATATAACCGCGCTGCGCGGATGATGGAAGAAATGGAAGCGGCAGGTGTAGTGAGTTCGACGGATACGAGTGGGGCAAGGGAAGTGTTAGCGCCGGAGATGGTGGAATGAAACTATATATAAAATCAATCGCAATCTTATTTATATCAACCATCAGCATCATCGCAAGTGCCACACCTACTGATGATCTATCCACTCTGTTGAACGCCGTACAAACCATGCAAGCGAATTTCAAGCAGGTGGTGTATGACAATCACAATAAGCCTATACAAACCTCGTATGGGCGCATGTCCATGCAGCGCCCTGGTAAGTTTCGTTGGGAAGTATCCAAACCTATTCCGCAAGTGATTGTGGCGAATGCCTCTCGATTGTGGATTTATGATCCGGATTTAGAGCAAGTGACTATTCGTTCGTTGAAGCAATCGGCGGGTGAATCACCGGCATTGTTATTAAGTCATGTCAATATTACGTTGAAAAATGAATATCAAGTCGCACCGATGCCAAGTAAGCAACCGGGAATGTCATGGTTCACATTAGTGCCTAAAAGTGCAGACAGCATGTTTGCTTCAATTCAAATGGGTTTTAAGCAGCATCAAATTCAAGAAATGCGTTTGCAAGATCATCTTGGACATGTGACAGCAGTGACATTCAATCATATTGAAACAAATATCACCTTGCCTGCTTCATTATTTGTTTTTAAAGTGCCAGCCGGTGTTGATGTCATCAATGAAACCAAATAAAAAAAATCAAGCGCCAGATGAAGCATTTAAACCGCTTGCAACACGCATGCGGCCTAAAGCGATTGAAGAATTCATAGGGCAACCGCATTTATTAGCACCCGGGAAACCATTGCGACGTGCAATAGAGCAAGGCATTTTACATTCCATGATTTTATGGGGGCCACCAGGCACGGGAAAAACCACGCTGGCGCAAATCATGGCGGAAAAAACCCATGCACGTTTTGAGCGGCTGTCGGCTATTTTTTCGGGTGTCAAAGATATTCGTAAAGTGGTGGAAGAAGCGAAAGTGGCAAGAGCAGAACATCAGCAAGCGACTATTTTGTTTATTGATGAGGTGCACCGCTTTAATAAGTCGCAGCAAGATGTGTTTTTACCATTTGTGGAAGATGGCACCTTTATTTTGATTGGTGCCACCACTGAAAACCCTTCATTTGAATTAAATAGCGCGTTATTGTCACGCACGCGTGTGTATGTTTTAAAACGTCTGACCGAGGACGAATTATTGCAAGTGTTGCGTGCTGCGTTAACTGACAAGGAACATGGGCTTGGAGAAATATCAATATCCTTTCCTGAAGAATTGCAGCATTTGTTGGTGCATGCGGCAGATGGGGATGCGCGCCAGGTTTTAAATTTATTGGAAATTTTATCTGACTTGGCAAAAGAGCAGGGTGAGACCTTAATAGTCACCAAAGAATTACTAGCTGAAGTCATGCAAGTGAATTTACGTCGTTTCGATAAACAGGGTGAGGCTTTTTACGATCAAATATCCGCTTTACATAAAGCAGTGCGGGGTTCATCACCGGATGCTGCTTTGTATTGGTTGTGCCGAATGTTGGATGGTGGATGTGATCCGCGTTATATTGCGCGCCGCGCTATACGCATGGCGAATGAAGACGTGGGTCTTGCGGACCCTCGCGCACTGGAGCTTGCCTTGCAAGCATGTGATGTCTATGAACGGTTAGGTTCACCGGAAGGCGAGCTTGCAATTGCGGAAGCCATCGTTTATTTGTCATGCGCACCAAAAAGCAATGCCGTTTATGTGGCATATGGGAAGGCAATGGAAGCCGCGAAGGCATCAGGCTCACTGGATGTGCCACTGCATTTACGTAATGCGCCTACCAAACTGATGAAGCAATTAGGTTATGGAAAAGAATACCGTTATGCACATGATGAACCGGAAGCGTATGCGGCTGGAGAAAATTATTTTCCTGATGAGTTGAAACAGCGTACCTACTATCAGCCTACCCAACGTGGTTTGGAAGCGAAAATTGCGGAGAGGTTGGCTTATTTTAGGGGCTTGGATAAGGGTAGGAAGTAAATGTTTTCGCTCGGCTGTTATTGAGTCGTCATTGCGCCGTTATTTTGCGCCGTCATTTTTGCCGTTATTTTTGCCGTCATTGCGAGGAGCCCGTAGGGCGACGAAGCAACCCAGCCTCAGTTTCTGGGTTGCTTCGTCGCCCTACGGGCTCCTCGCAATGACGGCAAAAATAACGGCGCAAAATAACGGCGCAAAATAACGGCGCAAAATAACGGCGCAAAATAACGGCAAAAATAACGGCAAAAATAACGGCGCAAAATAACGGTACAAAATAACGACTCAATGGCGGACGTAACTAAACCTATCAATCCCGAGGCCTAGGTGGCGTTTCTGTCTTCTCATCTTCTTTTTCTTCACGATCCTTCTCATTCGCAGCGTGCGAGAATTGACCATGGATACTAAGACCTGCGGTTGAGATGGCTGGTGTTAACGCACTCATTATAATTCTTGTTACAGTATTTATATTTCCATCTGATTGCAAAAATTCGCAATTTTTTTTGCAATCAGTTAATAACTCATAGCGAGTGATTGGCGGTAACGGATAATCAGGGAATCTTTTATTGTAATTATTTATAGTGAGATTAGTATTTTTAAAGGTTTTCAATATTAATCTGGCAATTTCTTTGCTATTAGTGAGAAACTCAATCGAATCAGTTAACTCATTTATTTGATCATTGACAAAGTATGTTCCTTTCAAACACGTTTTTAATGCCGCCACACCATTCGCATCGAGCTTGGTTGTGTTATTAATGATTAGTTGTAGTAGCATATTATGAGAAATGATGTCCAACGGATTAGCAGAAGGCCGGACTTCATTAAACTCCTCTATCATGTTATTCGTGTCTTCTAAATGACTAATTATTGTTTGTACGATAGCCCCCATCTCCGTCAGATTGTTAATTTTTTTAAATGCATCGACTGTCATTAAAGCGATGGCGTTTTTAATAAAATCCGTAAGGTCCTTGTCTTCAATATCTAGATTGTAACCAGCAAAATAAATTACCTCATATAAGCTATACGTAGCAACGTTTTGATTAACGGGATGAGCTGCATTATATTCTTTTATAGTCTCAGTTATTTCACCTAGCGATTTATCGACGATAGGTCGTAAATTGTCATTATTCCCACTATTTACTTCTGTCACCATTCTTTTAATAATATGTTGCATGTCATAAGTTAGCTTTTTCGTGTCAAGGTATTCAGCGATATAATACGCATGATCAAGCAAATATTGAACTCTCGGATCATTTGATTGTTCAACTATCCCCTCTGGTCCAACGCAGTATACTTTTCTATTAGTGTGATCCACCATCAATGAAATATTAGTATTGAATGCTGCGCCATCCAGGTTGACCATGCTGCTATCTAGTCTAACGCTTTCAACGTCACCATAGGCCATAATGTTGTGCCCACAATAAGTAATCGTTGAATATTTATTTCGTATTGAAGGATCGAACCCTTCAATTCTTGTCCAAAGCGCATAATCCTTCTGTTCTGGTGTTAAATTACTCTTTTCTACCAGCATCTTTTTGTGAACCGCATCACTGATCGGCATATCTGCGTGTACTGTGTTAAATGGCATAACGCGTTCATCACCCTCTACATGAACAATGCAGGGTAGGTTTACCATAAAATCTTTAACCATTTTCATTTTGCTATTTTCTTCATAGTCAACCTGAGATTCGTTATTTTCATTTTCTATAACATACATATTTTTGTTTTCTATTTCTTCTAGAAATAAAGCGACCAGCCACTCTCCACCATTATTTTCATAATGATTAAGAAAGCTCTTTACTAAATTTTTTTTATTATCGTCGCTGCTATCATCTACTAATATATCTTTTATTGTTTGTGAAAGAATAGGCGCATCAATGGCATCGTATTGATCAGCCATTTCTATTAGTATTATTTCTAACGCGTTAATGGAGGCTACGGTCAATTGTTCATGATTACCTTCGGAAATAGTTATATCTGGATGCTTTTTTAATGTTTCGATGACTCCAACACTATTAGGTCCGCGGTCTACTAAATCGCCAACGCCAAATAATCGATCATATTTGCCGAGTTGTAATTGCTTGATCACTTGGTTCAAACAAGAATCATTGCCATGCACATCAGCAATGACGCAATCTCGACCTAGTTTGTTTACAGTTAAATTTTTCAGATCCATCAAATCGGTTTTACTGGGAGACGGCATAAACAACCCCTCGTTTTTTATAGTATTTTTCTCTTATGCTTTAATTATAGATGATAAATGGGGGGATAAGGTTAAGGCAGAATTAACTTAATATATTGATAATAATAGAATTGTTTATTTTTATACATTAATAAAAAAATTCGAATAAAGCGCAAGGGTCAAGTCGGATGAGATGAACTGAGAAACACCCCAAACAATGGCAGCCACACAGCCCGATGCGGGAATGGTCAACACCCAGGCCCATACTATACTTCTCGCTACTCCCCAGCGCACGGCGGAAAAGCCGTTCAGCGAGCCAACGCCAATGATGGAGCCAGTCACGGTATGCGTGGTTGAAACGGGGATGCCAAGAATAGTAGCAAATGCTAAGGTAATGGCGCTTGCTGTATCTGCACAAAAGCCACTGACGGGCCTTAGTTTGGTGATTTTCATGCCCATGGTTTTGACAATGCGCCAACCACCAAAACAAGTGCCTAAGGCAATGACAAAATTACACACAACGACCACCCAAAAAGGAATATAAAAATGATCACCAATTTGATGAGAGGAGTAGAGCAATAGCGCGATGATACCCATCGTTTTTTGCGCATCGTTACTACCATGCCCTAAGCTGATAAATGCCGAAGAAAGCAATTGCATCGGTCTAAACCATTCATCCAGTCGATGCGGAGTGGAATAAAAAAAGATGCGTGCCGTAATATACATTAATAACATACCCATAATAATGCCTAAGAGTGGCGAGATCACAATGAAAGCTAAGACTTTAGTAATGCCCACCCATTCAAGCGGTTGAGTGCCAGCGTGCGCAATGGTCGCGCCTAACAATCCGCCAATGAGCGCATGCGACGAACTAGAGGGTAGACCATAATACCAAGTAAAAATATTCCAAAAAATAGCACCTAACAGGGCGGAGAAAATAATTTGAGTTGACATGACATTAGGATCGACCAGGCCAACACCAATGGTGGTTGCTACATGCACGCCAAAAAATAAGAAAGCGACAAAGTTAAAAAAAGCAGCCCAGAGCACGGCCCAATGAGGTTTTAACACCCGTGTCGACACCACCGCGGCAATGGAATTGGCAGCATCATGGAAGCCGTTTAAAAAATCAAACAACAGTGCAACAACGATAGTGATGATCACTAAGGTGAATGAGGCATCCGTCATATTATGAGTACTCGAGAATAATGCCCTTCAAGATGTTAGCAACATCTTGACAGCGATTAATGACTAATTTGGTATGCGCATAGATTTCTTTAATTTTAAAAAACTGTTTAAAGTCGGTTTCATCCATGAATAATTTTCTTTCACCTCTTAATACCACTTGGTGCGCTTGGCTTTCGACATGGTCAATCTCATCGCAGTGCTTAAAAATAATAGGCGCATTTTTAAGCGAATGTAAACAGTAAATGGATTGTTTGATATGGTTTGTAGCCTCAGCACTTAATTTCGATAGTTGAATAGCTTCAGGCGGCACGCTTTGTAGTTGATAAAAGGGAAAGCGCTGCGCAATACGGTTAATTAAATCAAGAATATCATCCATGCAACTAGTGAGTTGATGAATATCGTGACGGTCAAACGGTGTAATAAAAGTTTTATGCAGTAACGCAAAATTTGCATGCGCGATTTCATCCGCTTCTTGTTCATGCTTTGCAATCAAGTCTACATAATGCTGCTGGTTATCCAGATGTTGCAGCAGGTTAGAAAAATCGAGAGAGGCCAACTCTAGTTTGTCAGCCGCTTGTTGAAAAAGTTGAAAAAAAGTGTCCTGGCGAGGTAATAAGCGTTTCAGCATGAGAGAGTCTATCGTCCTGTCGATGGCATCAAGGGATAGATTTTAAGCGCGATGTTTGCGAAATGCTACATCGAATTGCAGACCAACACCATTTGGTGGTGATCCAATGACAATTTCAGCATGGTGAAGGGTGCTAATTTGGCTGACAATGGCGAGCCCAAGCCCGCTGCCAGAGGCCTTGGTGCCTAAAATTCGGTAAAAACGCTCAAATACCCGTTCCCGTAATTCTTTAGGAATACCAGGGCCGGTATCCGTGACGCGGAAGATAATGTGAGTGCCTGTATCAATAATGCTGACCTTTACCTCGCCCTTTGAAGGGGTATAGCGGATGGCATTATCGACGATGTTTCGGATCAAGATGCCTAAAGCGGTATCGTTGCCAAGTACAATAGGTGCGGTGGCGCAGGGAGCCAATTCAATTTCTATATCTTTTTCTAAGGCATGAGGTGCAAGATAAGCAATAATTTCGGTGGCGAGTCGGTGCAGATCAAGGGGTTTTACATCCGTTAAGCTTTCTTCCTCGCCCAAGCGACTCAGTGTTAATAATTGTGCCACCACATGAGAGCTTCGATTCACGCTTTCAATAACTTTTTGCAGCGCTTTATTTCTATCCGTATCATTATCTGTTTTTAATGCGACTTGTACATGGGTTTTTAAAGCAGCAAGCGGTGTGCGTAATTCATGCGCTGCGTCTGCCGCAAAACGTTTGTTTCGCTCAAAAGCGCGTTTAAGACGAATGAAGAGTTGGTTCAACTCTGCGACCAGGGGTTTAATTTCGATGGGAATTTCACCGAGTTCCACAGGCTCTAGATACGTAGAAGCACGGTTAGAAATTTCATTGGTGACTCGAATAACAGAACGTAGCGCAAAGCTAATAATGAGCCAAACCAATATACCAAACACCGGGTAGGTGACTAAAAGAATATTAGCATTGCTATGCGCGATATCATCCGCGAGTTCACGCCGCAAATTGTACAATTCAGCCACCGCTACTTTCACTTGGCGCTGAGTATCATAATAGCTATATATACGCCAATCATTGTCTTTGATAAATTGATCACTGAAACCCAAGGATGCATCTTTAAGAGAAATATTAAATTTATTGGGGGAGTGCATGATGAGCGTGCCATCTTTACTCCATACTTGAAAAAAAAATTTCTCGCCAATGATGGGTTGTCTTTTAACGAGATAATCACTGAGTTCAGAACGGGACTGCGGATTGGATTGCGTTGTTTGATAAAGTAAATCCACCATTGACGATACACGCATCAATTGGCCGTCTAAAAAGGGTTGAATGACTTTTTCATCTAGCAGGTAATTACCAACGCCATTAATAGCGGATGCAAGCGTGATGCTGAGCAGCAAGCTGATTAAGAGGAAGTATCGTATTGACTTTGTCATCATGTACCCGCTAAAACGCTGTTCCTAATTTTTATTAGTGATCCTCTTTGCTTTTTTCGATGGTGTAGCCTATACCACGAACGGTACGAATGAACTCTTGGCCAAAACGCTTTCTTAGGTTATGAACGTGCACTTCCAGCGCGTTACTGTCTACTTCTTCACCCCAGCCATACAACGATTGCGTTAAATGCTCGCGGGAAAGCACACGCCCAGCGTTTTCAAGCAAGACATGCAATAAAGCAAACTCTCTGCGTGATAAATTAATAGGTTCGTTTTTATAGGAAACAGTATGTGAAGCGGGATCCAATGAAATATCGTTGTGCGTTAACAGGGGCGCTGCGCGGGAAGCAAAACGACGCTGCAATGCACGTAGTCGCGCTAACATCTCATGTAAATCAAAAGGCTTTGTTAAATAGTCGTCAGCGCCGCTGTCTAGACCTTTGACGCGATCTTCAATGGATTCGCGCGCAGTGAGAATCAAGACGGGTGTGGTGTTGCCGCGTTCACGCAAATTTTGCAACACGGTAATACCAGGCATCTTGGGCAGCCCTAAATCAAGGACGACCAAATCAAAATTTTCTGTTTTTAAGGCTTGGTCGGCAAGCGAGCCGTCTTTTACCCAATCAACAGTATAACCATCTTGAGTGAGGCCCTTGCGTGTTCCTTCGCCTAATAATTCATCGTCTTCCACTAGTAAAATACGCATATTGATTCCTCATCCGCAATATATGGTTTTTCTAACTACAAGTAAGTCATAGAATATATATGATCTTATTATACATTAAATCCCAGCTTTCATAATAATATAGTAAAATCAATGCATTATATGCATCTAACATTTACAGTATTGTCCTTATATTCTATATTCTGCTCAACGTCCATCCTGTCTAGGTAACGTTCTTCCATATGGGTAAAGGCTTGGATGCCATATAAGGGAAGGCAGATGGGTTTAAAGGCGCTATCAGCTAGGTTATAAGGCTTATTACTCAACGTGGCGTCTACCACATAAACCTGATTGGATGGGTCTTTATAAATGACCCAGGAATGGGCGCCGCCAATAATATTATCGCGGTGATGATAGACACTGCCATCAAGAAAATCTTCTTTAATTAATTTATACAATAAAAAAGCAGTGAGTAAAGTAATATGCCTGCAAGTACCAAACTTTTGCTTAATAAAATGATCAATGGGTATAACGGAAATTTTGTGTGATCCCTTTTCATTGGTACGAAGGAGATAAGCGTCTGGATCATCAGCATGCTCTGTCAGCCATGATTCATTCATTTTATTTAGACGTGCTACGTTTTGCTCCATACCAGATGAATGTAGAAGATGGTGACGGACAAAATGCATAAGCATTTCTATTCGTGCTAGAGGGGATTTAGCTGCTGATATTTGTATCTTGAACATCAGGTCGCTAACAAGTTTAGTCATTGTTTCCGATGTTGGATTTAGCAGACAAATTTCTCTTTTTGGATCGCTGCCCATCGAGACCAGTGGCTGGTCAAAGTCGGCAAGATATCGATTAACAATTTGATAATGAGATCGAAATTTTTTGTTTTGGATGGATACATCGTGGTGCCCATCAAAAAATTGTTCACTTAGCTGCGAGCGCTCTTGCATAGACGTAGCAGATTTGAATAATGTTAATGTAGCAGGGTTCGTCGATTTCTTTTTTCCTAGCCTTTGTATTTTTTGCCAATCGAGCGGAGTTGCTTCTACAATGCGAAACACACCCAGGGTGATTTGCGTTGGAATCACGGTGATATTATCCGGCAATTCAATTTTAACAATTTGTGGGTCGTGGATGGTTCGTTCGTCTTCTACTATTTCATTGGCAGCATCGTAAACAGCTTGAATAGATGGGTACAAACGCTTCGGATGACTAATCTCGGTTAAACCAGGTTCATACCATAGAGGCACATAGCAATAATAATAAACCATCTTAGGTCTCCTGTTTTTTTAATAAGTGTAATGGTGTGAAAAAATCAATGACTTTAGGATTGGTAATAAATGATATGTTGTAGGGATGTTCAACGTACAGCGTTGATACGGGTTTTGGCGGAAGCAATTGTTCAATTTCCTTCGCGATGCGACCCATCAAGATAAAGGTGACGTGCGGCTGTTTCTCTAGTAAATAAGCCAACAGTTCTTTAATAAAGGGGCGCCAAGCGCGCGCGTCTTTTTGTGGCGAATCTTCTTGCAACACGGGTGTTGCATTCAACAACAGAAAACCCTTGTGTAGCAGTTGCGTGAAAAATTCATTGTTTGTTTGTATTAAGGTAGATTTCTCAATGGCTGCGATATCTTGCTGAGTCGTGTGTTGTTTATCTAAATATCCTTCCGCAATCAGTAGCATTTTTAACATATTTCTCAGTGATGTGGCGCGGTTTACTTTTTTGCTTAATCCTATACTGGACCATAGTTCGTTAACATCAGCATCCCAAAACGCATAACCGTTTGCGGACGCTTTACGGGGATAGGGGGATTCACCAAATAAAACGTAATTTACTTGATCAAGGGGAAGTGAAAACGCATTAAATATTTTTTCAGCGCCGGGTAACCAATGGTTTGATTGTGTTAAATGTGCGAGATAATCTGGGTTCATTTGCGAAAGACCGCGCTGCAAGCAGGGGAGCCACGAAGGTGCGACTGTGTTAAAACCAAGTTGCGTTGTCATTCATTTCCCTTCCTAGTAGTATCGGATGACTTTATTTTAGGGTTGAGAAAAGCTATGGATAAAACTCTGATCGAGATACTAGCATGTCCTATTTGCAAAGGGGAATTACTCTATGATCAAGCTAATCAAGAATTGATCTGCAAGTTTGACCGTATTGGGTTTCCGGTGGTTAATGGTATTCCTGTGATGTTGGAGTCGCGGGCTCGGCGATTGGGGGGGGATGAGGAGGGTTAGAGGGTGCTGTTATTGCGTCGTCATGTCGTCGTTGCGTCGTCATTGCGAGGAGCGCTTTTTGCGACGAAGCAACCCAGAAACCGAGGCTGGGTTGCTTCGTCGCAAAAAGCGCTCCTCGCAATGACGACATGACGACGCAACACCGCTCAACTATTCCTCACCACCATCCTTCGGCTTATTACTATAAATATCTTCACCTTCAACCGCATGACGGTCGTGTTGATCGCTATTGGCAGCTGGACGCGGTGGGCGATTACGGTTATGTCGGCGGCGACGGGAATTGAAGTGGGAACGTGATTTTCGTTCACCTGTACCCGAACCTGGAGTTGTGCTTGTGCTGCTAACGCCCCCTTCAGCTGGTTGACTGGTAACTTGCGGCTGTGAGTGGTCAGCAGAATGACTAGTGACTTCAACAATTCTGGGCGTTTCTATGCGCGCTGGTGCTGGGGTCACATGCTCGATGGGTCGTGCTGGCACTGCGGTTTGTGTGGCAACGGGTGTGGCCGCGGTTGGCAAATGAGACTCAGTAGGCGCAAGTGTTTGTGCCGGACTTGTATTTTGCTGACGTGTGTCACGATGATCACTGGGGTAACGTGGTGATTGTGTGCCACGATCACGATGAACTTGTTGACCACTTTGCATGGGTTCACGGTGCTGGTGCTCATGGTGGTGTTCGCCGTCTCGTTGTGGTCGTGGATGTTGAGGACGGTGTTCGCGATTATCAAAGTTACGTTGTTGGCCGCCGCGTCCTCTGTTGTTACGTCCATTGCGTCCACCGCGATTAGACTGAAAACGTCCATGAGGTTTGTGTCTCGATATGGGGCGCGTGGTGGGTTCTTGAGGCCGCATTGAAGAATGCCGTCTAGGTTCGGAAGTGTCTGCTTCTTCGTTTTTATCAAAGAGGAATGTAAACAGTTTTTTGAGTAAACCCGGCTCGCCTTCGCTTCTTTCTCTAGAATGTTGTTGGGCTTGATCAATGGCGGTAATGGGCGGTGCAGCAGGAATATCTTCCAGCGAAATGGTTTTGATAGCAGCAGGTTCACGTGGTGCTTTTTGTGCGGTCGCTGATGTTTGGTGTAGAGCCGGTATTTCTTGTTTGATAGTTAATTTATAACTAGCGAGTTCATCTTTTTCATCAGACAATCTGATGCGCTCAATTTCATATTGTGGAGTGAGCAATAGAGAACTTGGCACCACCATCACGGAAACATTCTGGCGTTTTTCAATGTCGATAATCGCTTGTCGTTTTTCATTCAAGAGATAAGCAGAAATTTCTACAGGCAAAATAGCTCGCACTTGCGCTGTATTGTCTTTTAATGCTTCTTCTTCAATGATGCGGATAATGGATAATCCTAATGATTCGATTCCGCGTATCGTTCCTTGGCCTGTGCAGCGTGGGCAAGTAATACGGCTAGAATCACCCAAGGATGGACGCAAACGCTGTCTGGACATTTCTAATAAACCAAAACGAGAAATGCGGCCGATTTGAACGCGTGCTCTGTCCACTGATAATGCTTTACGCAAACGATCTTCTACTTCACGTTGATTGCGCACGGGTGACATGTCGATAAAGTCAATGACGATTAAACCGCCAATGTCGCGCAGACGTAATTGTCTGGCAATTTCATTTGCCGCTTCAAGATTGGTCATCAGTGCAGTTTCTTCGATATCAACGCCTTTGGTCGATTTGGCAGAGTTGATGTCGATGGAAACGAGCGCTTCTGTGTGATCGATAATGACCGAGCCACCGGATGGTAGACGAACTTCCCGTTGGAAAGCTGATTCAATTTGGCTTTCAATTTGAAAGCGTGTGAAGAGCGGGGTAGGGTCTTTATATAGTTTCACTCGATTGACGAAATCGGGACGTATCAGTTTTAGGTGATTAATGACGCCTTCGTAAACATCTGGGTGATCAATGAGGATTTCATCAATGTCTTTGCGTAAATAATCGCGTAACGCGCGAATAACGGCATTGCCTTCTTGGTAAATTAAGAACGAGGCAGCCCGTTCCGATGCTGATTTTTGGATAACATCCCAGAGACGTAAAAGGATATCTAAGTCCCATTGTAATTCTTCTTGTGACTTACCGCCGCCCGCTGTACGGATGATTAAGCCCATGCCTTCTGGCACCTTCAAGGTGCTCAGCACATCATGTAATTCATCGCGTTCATCGCCTTCTAATCGGCGGGAAACACCACCGGCACGAGGGTTGTTTGGCATAAGAACAAGATAACAACCAGGTAAAGTGATAAAGGTAGTGAGGGCGGCGCCTTTATTGCCGCGTTCTTCTTTTTCAACTTGGACGACGAATTCTTGGCCTTCTTCGATCACATCAGTGATCGCCGGTCGTCTGCCGGTGTCGTGGTAGCTGGCTCTAAAGCAAGAGCGCGCAATTTCTTTTAATGGGAGGAAGCCGTGGCGTTCTTCACCATAATCGACAAAAGCTGCTTCAAGGCTAGGCTCAATGCGAGTGACTTTGCCTTTGTAAATATTTGATTGTTTTTGTTCTCGGAAGGTTGATTCGATAATCAGATCATAAAGGTATTGGCCAGTTGCTAAGGCGATACGCAACTCCTCATCCTTGTGAGTTGCATTAATAAGCATTCTACTCATGTTAAATCATCCACATATTATGTGCTTTTAAGCGCGAGGATGAGAAGCTAGTGCTTTTACGGTAGAGCGGGTTGTTTATTTAGCATTTTCCAGAGCATCTATTTCGCTCTTCTTACTACTGAATCAGCGATTGAGTCAGCGATGATTTCAGCTTAACAGTAATCGGTTGTTCAAACCGGGTAACTCGACCCTATTTTCAATTTCACTGTTTTATAAACAAACCTAAAGAATTCTTCGCTCTTATAGCGTATACAGTCTCATCATTCAGTGCCTACAGCACGATTAAATTCGATTAACTTCTAAACATTATTCATAATGCATTTAAGAAGTCGTAACTTACACCTTATATTAAGGTTAATAGGAATAGTAGCAATATATTGATTTCATATCAATTAAAAACCTAAAGCAAAGCTAACATTAGGATGGAAAAAAATGAGTTTCGATGAAAAAACGAACAAAAAAAAATCGGCTGTGCAGTTTGTTGAGATAGATGGCGAATTCGAAGGCCAGCGAATCGATAATTTTTTAATCAACAAGCTAAAAGGCATGCCTAAATCACATATTTACCGCTTATTGCGTAAAGGCGAAGTTCGCGTCAATAAGAAGCGTATTTCTGCATTTTACAAGCTAATGCTAGGAGATAGCGTCAGATTGCCGCCCGTTTATCTGGACGAAATAGCGAAGTTAGTCCCCCCCAGTAAAAATACTGAGTCGTTATTATCGGGTAGAATTTTGTACGAAGATGAGTATCTTTTGATTATCAATAAACCTTCTGGGATGTCTGTCCATGCAGGGAGTACCGTGCGGGTGGGGGTGGTGGAAGCGCTGCGTCATATGTATCCAAAACTGCCGAATCTTGAATTGGCGCACCGCTTAGACGCTGAGACCTCGGGGTGTTTAATCTTGGCGAAGAAAAAACGCATTTTGCGGGAGTTGCATGGTCTGTTGCGTGAAGGGCTGATTTCGAAAATCTATTGGACGCTGACGATGGGTAAATGGAAGGATTCAGAATTGCGGGTTGATCTCCCATTACACAAAGATTACCGTGATGGTGGGAAGCATGTGGTGGAAGTGAATAAACAGGGAAAGACTGCATTAAGTGTTTTTAGGCCGTTAAAAATTTTAAAGCAAGCCGCATTGATGGAAGTGAAATTGCATACAGGTCGCACGCATCAAATTCGCGTGCACGCGGCGCATCGAGGGCATCCCATTGCGTGCGATGATCGATACGGTGATCCTGAGTTTAATAAACGTGCTCGACAATTAGGGTTAAAGCGCATGTTTTTACACGCGCGCACGGTTGATTTTACTTTGCCTTCTTTAAATCAACGTATTACAGTAGTAGCCCCACTGGATCCAGAGTTAGAGCAAGCAATAAAATCATTTGAATGAGGTCATTATGGCTTATAAACCAGCACCATCCGATCTTGATGAAATTGAACTGGCAGAAAAAAAACTGCAGCGCGGTATTTATCTTTTACCTAATTTGCTGACAACGGCTGCTTTGTTTGCAGGGTTTTATTCAGTGGTAGCGGCAATGAAAGGATTATTTGATACTGCAGCCATTGCCATTTTTGTGGCGATGATTGCAGATGGATTAGATGGCCGTGTCGCGCGTTTAACGAATACGCAAAGCGCGTTTGGTGCGCAATATGATAGTTTGTCGGATATGGTGGCCTTTGGTGTATCGCCCGCGTTGGTGGTGTATAGCTGGTCATTAATGGGTTTAGGAAAAATTGGTTGGCTTGCTGCATTTTTATTTACGGCGGGCACTACCTTGCGTCTTGCGCGCTTCAATATACAAGTGAGTGATAAACTTTATTTTCAAGGGTTGCCATGTCCTGCTGCTGCGGGATTAATCGCCAGTATTGTTTGGACAGGTTCTACTTATGGCATCGAAGGAATACATCTTGCGCTGCCTATTTCGATTATCACAGTAGTGGTGGCGTTATTAATGGTGAGCACTATTCGTTATTCTAGTTTTAAGTCGGTAGATTTTAAGGGCAAAGTACCTTTTATTACGGTGGTGTTAGCTGTTTGCTTACTGACAGCGATTTCACTCGAGCCGGCTGAAATGTTGTTAGGTATTTTCTTTATCTATATGGTGTCTGGGCCAATCGTTACGTTGTGGCAATTACGCAAAATGCGTAAACAGCGGGTGATGGAGCATAGGAATAAGAAGCGACACTAACTGTTATTAACTGTTATTTAAATGTCATTGCGCACTTTCTCACCCCTCATCCGCCCTTTGGGCACCTTCTCCCACAAGGGGAGAAGGCTCAGTAGTTAGGATTGTGAACACATGCGAGCCTCTAAAGCGCTGAAACTCTTCACCCACCTTACTACACAGCCTTCTCCCACAAGGGGAGAAGGCTCAGTAGTTAGGATTGTGAACACATGCGAGCTTCTAAAGCGCTGAAATTCTTCACCCACCTTACTACACAGCCTTCTCCCCTTGTGGGAGAAGGTGCCCAAAGGGCGGATGAGGGGAAATTTACTAGCAAGTGTAGCCTGGACACGCTTTTTGTGTCCGGGAAGGTGCATATAGCGAAGCCGCTACCCTGGACACAAAAAGCGTGTCCAGGCTACTTGCTATTATTTAAATGTCATTGCGAGGAGCCCGAAGGGCGACGAAGCAACCCAG
>Ga0206988_1048_pt1 | contig 32095 bp, 30 predicted proteins | sample Alteio_BWMinCont_12_FD_153263 | JGI IMG/M metagenome (GOLD analysis project Ga0206988, IMG submission 153263) | Enriched cells from forest soil in Barre Woods Harvard Forest LTER site, Petersham, Massachusetts, United States -... | ecosystem: Environmental > Terrestrial > Soil > Temperate forest >... | reverse complement strand
TCGGGAGCTGGCGGCGGCGGCGGCTCTGGTTTGGCCGGAAGCGGCGGAGTAGGAGGCTCCAGCAACACTTATGGCGGGGGCGGAGGCGGCTCAACAGGCCATGGCGGAGCGGGCGGTTACGGCGGCGGCGGCGGCGGGAGCGGCACCAGTACCACAACCGGAGGTTTTTTAGGTTCAATTAACAGTTCAATAGTCGGCCCCGGATCTGGAGGCGGCTCTACCGGATCAGCGCTTGGAGGTATTGCACAAGGGGGGGCTATTTGGTTGAATAGTACTCTGGCTACCTTTCCTTTTAGTGGACTGGTTCCCGCATCATTAACCATTCAAACAACGGGATCATCCAATGCAGGCATCACTGGCTCCCAGCTTGCACTTGGAACTCCGACAAACCCTTCCTCATTAGCTGGAGGTTGGAGTATTTATCAGACGCAGCCCGCATCTGCCCCCATTACATTCAACCCAGTAACAGGAACGACTCTTTCCATTACAGAAGCTTTTACCATTTTAGGCGGATTCCAACAAACAGGCCCTGGAACTGTAGCCATCTCAACGTCTAGTTCAACGATCCCCACAACGAATAACGATCCTGCTTTTTACATCGCGGGCAATGGTATCTCGGCGGGTGTGACCATTCAATCAGGAACGTTCCATATCGTGGGAAATACGGTCCCTGTTCCAGGGAAACCAGGAAATTTTGCATTTTTGCCTTTTTTTGAATCGGCCGGAAATTTTGTCGTAGAAAGCGGAGCCACATTACGAGGCACTGGAAATTTACAAATCAGCTCATTTGCTTTGGACATCCAAGCAGGTGCAACCCTTGCTACAGATCCCGGGATCTTTTTTGTAGCGGGACCGATTAATTTCGGAAGCGGATCCGAAGTGGCGATTCCAGTGACTCCCACCTCGGTAGGAACGCTTATTCCCTACTTAGCAGAAGATTTGTCTCCTGCGAAACTCAAAGTAAATGTGGGTTCGGGCGCTTTTCCCACAACCCCTACCATTTACACCCTGGTTTACGGCGTTGAAGATTTCGTCCATGTCTTTGGTCAAGTTGAAATCGACCCAGCTCCTGGAGCTGTGTATTACGCCCCTGCCAATGCGCCAAATTCCGCCGTTTACGCAGTGAATGTTCCGATTGGATTAAGCACTGCGGACGTATTCATAGGCAATCTATCGTTCCCTAGCGTTGTATTGCTAGATCCTTGCGGCGGCCTTGTCGTTATAACGCTAACTGTGCCCGGGGAAGCTCCTACCGCATTAGACGCTTTTTTCTCCAACCAATCCACATTTACCATTCAAGCTCTTGGAGTCGTAACAACAACTATCAATAACCAAATCCTTCGGCGCTCTCTTTCTCATTCAGTAGCTGGAGCGGGTCCTATTGCAGCATGGGTAAAAGCAAATCAAGAAATGATTGCTCAAAACAGCTCGGTCAATAACGCCTCTCAAGAATCTGGGGAAGAAAAACCAGAGTTCATTACGCCCACTTCTTCGACGTTGAAGAAAAAACCCCTATACTCGATTTCGGTAAATGGTTTGGGACAATTCCAGCATCAAGATTCAGTAAGTACATCTGATGCTCTATTTCCCGCTTATGATACCTCCTCGCAAGGTGTGATCATCGGCTTTGATTATATTGGATTTGAAAAGATCTTGGTCGGGGGCGCTGCCACCTATGTCTATTCTGATCTAGAAATTTCTAAAGATCTAGGAGGCCAAAAAGTCAATAGTGCTTTTGGTTCCATTTACTCCAGTTTTATCTGGGATCAACTGTCGATGGACCTTCTTGTTACAGGTTCCTATAATCATAATAACGCAACGCGCAATTTTGCTCCCATTCCTGGAAGAACTGTAACAATTCCGCTCTCTTTCTTTATCGAACCTGGAAGCGCTAGTTCCATTGCGGTAACAGCTACGGGAATACCGGGTGGGAAGGCCCGTTCTTCCTTTAACAGCTATCAACTGACACCCCATTTCGATCTCAATTATGAAATTCCCTTTGGTTGGATCTCCTTACTTCCCTTTATTACATCTGACACTGTGATTACATTCGAAAATGCTTTTTCTGAAACAGGAAATAATATATTTACATTTTCTGCATGTAATCAATCGATCTCCTTGAATAATGATATCGATTCATTGGTTACTGTTATGCTTCAAAATGAGGCGGGATTAAATCTGTTTGAACAAGTGGATTTAAAGGGTAAAGGACTTTTTGTGTTTAGACAAAAAGGTTCTTATGTGAATCGCTATACACTGCCCTACACGCTTCGGTCAAAATTTATCACAGACACTACATTTGGCGAGCTGGATATTCGTCTTCCGATGCAGCACTTTTTTGGAGCTTCAGCGGAGGTTGTCTATCGCTTAAAGAATCTTGCTCTGATTGCCACCTATGATGGGATGTTTGGAAGCGGGTTTATGTCTAACTCCGCCACCTTCCGCGTCAGCCAAGATTTTTAGAGTAACGCAACGCTAAAAATCGAGCAGCAAATCGACTAATTCGCTGTTTGCTGCTTGATTTTCCATGGGGTTTGGTGGGCCTTTATCGCAAGTGATAACGCAATGCCAAAAAGGGATCCCACATCATGCCTGTAGCGGTCATGGCTACATCCGCTCCAGCATGAAAAAAGTCGTCGAAATGGCTGGGGCGCATAATGCCGCCACAGCCCATGAGCGTTAAATCTAATTTGTCCGTGGCGATGATCTTGGAGGCTTCTCGGATGAAATGGAGGGCGCGGGTGCGGATTCCACCGCCGGAGACGCCGCTTTGCTCGCGGTCGTTCCCGAGCGCGGGGTGGCCTGATTTGTCTATGACTTTCATGCTCACTGAATTGAGCCCGCATATGGCTTTTGCTCCTGCATGCGCCGCCGCATGGAGGATTTGTTTCATCAGCCCGTTTTCCCCAACTTCTCCGATTTTAAGGATGAGCGGGATTGGTGCAATCGCTTTGGCAATCGCGCCGGCAAATTCTCGCACCGTGGTTGGATCCATGTACAAGATGCCTTCGGTTTTGTGGACGTTCGGACAGGAAAAATTCGCTTCGATCACTTGTGCGCCTGCTTCTTTGGCAAAGAGGGCGGTTTGCACAAAGTCGCCCAGAAATGAGAGGCCCGGACGAGGTGTTCCGACGACGGAGACGATCATGAGTTGTCCGGGTCCGAGGGAACGGTTCGCTGCGTCGATATCGGCGATGAGGAAATCGGGGGAGCGAGACGGCATGCCGAACGAGTTGGTTACCGTGAGGTCTTGAAGGCGAGGCGGCGGGGTGGCGATTTGGTGCGCTGTGTGAGCGCCCGATGGTTCAACGTAGATCATGTTCGGCAATCCATGTCCGGGATGCAGGGAGCTTCGGATTGTTTTGTACGTTACGATGTCGAAGCCGAGTTTGGCGGCGAGAGCGATCCAGCGCCTCCCAAGGAGCGGGCCTGCTGGCACTCCTACGGCTGAACGGACTTTGTGTCCGAGAAAGTCGATTTTCGCATCGGCAGCCGGCCGTGCGGGGATTTGCGCATAGAAGAAGGGACCTTGCTCCAAATTTTCCAAATAGGTTTTGGAGATGTCGTAAATCGGGGGGTGTTCCGGATACCATTCAGCAATCATAAATTTCTCCTCGGAGGATCGTGTAGCGTGGCCACCCTTTTAACTCCATTCCCTCGTAAGGGGACCATTTTGCTTTTGTCTTGAGAGATTTGTTATCGACCGTCTTCACTTTGTTGAGATCGACGAGCACGACATCGTCATTTAGCGGAAGTCGGAAAATTTCTTGGGGTCGAGTGTGCGTTAGCGAGACAATGGTTTCCAACGAGATTTTCCCTTGCGCACATGCATTAAGCAAAAGGGGAAGGTAGAGTTCGATTGAGGGAAAGCCTGAGGGAGCAGTGCCGTAGGGGGCGTTTTTTTCTTCCAAGGTGTGGGGCGCGTGATCGGTGCCGATCGTGTCGATGGTCTCGTCGTTGATCGCTTCCCACAGGGCATCGGCTTCTTTTTCTTCTCGCAAAGGGGGATTGACGAGCGCTCTGGTGCTGAGTTTCGAGTAAAGGCCCGTGTTCAAAAAAAGGTGGTGGGGCGATGCTTCGGCGTAGACGGGCAAGCCCTCTTTTTTCGCTTGCCGGATGAGGGAGAGTTCTTCCCGCGTGCTGGTGTGAACGATGTAGAGCCGAGTGCCGTGTTGTTTGGCCAATTCGATCGCGAGATGGACGGCCTTGGCTGCTACGGCGGGGTCACGAATCAAAGAGTGGACTGCCGCGTCGGCTCGATCTGCGTATTTTTTTCGGTTGTGTTGAATGAGCGCTTCGTCTTCTGCATGGACGGCGACGAGGATGTCGTTTTTCGCGGCAATTTGGAACGCTTCGTCCAAAGAGGATCGGTCGTTCATGAGGAGGTCGCCCGTCGAAGAGCCCATGTAGATTTTTAGCCCAACGATCTGTTTTTTGGATGCGGCCATCTCGTTGAGGTGGCGCCGATCGGCGCCGAGGTAAAGTCCGTAGCGGATGGGCAGCTTGGCGGCTTTTAGCTCTGCTTCGATCAAATCGATCTTTGCGAGGAGTCGCTCCTTGGTCGAGCAGGCCGGGGAGTTGTTGGGCATATCCAAAACGGTTGTCACTCCACCGGCAATCGCCGCAGCGGCGCCGGTCGCCCATGTCTCTTTGTATTCCCCGCCAGGCACCCGAAAATGGACGTGCGGATCGATGAGCGCAGGGAGGAGCATCAGGTTTTCCGCGTCGATGACGGCGTCTGTTTTGCTTTTGATGAAGTGGGAGGTCCGATGGCCGCCAATGGTTTGAACTTTTCTAATTTCAATCATGAGGCTCATCGTAGAGCAAAGCTCGGAATGGTTGCAATATGTTCGTTTTTTATGTTTTCCTTATCCTGTCCATCCTGATATCCTGTTGTTTCTCACATGAAGAAAGTTCTTTTCATCAAACTCACTTCGCTCGGCGATCTGATCCACGCTCTGCCCGCGTTGACTGACGCGCACCGTGCGCGTCCTGAGATCGAATTCGATTGGGTCATCGATGAGAATTTTCGGGAAGTGGCCTCGCTTCATCCCGCCATCGTCCGAACCTATCCCACAAACCATCGGAAGTGGCGGAAAAATCTCTTCCGCTCTTTCGGCCCCATCTGTCGACTCATTAAGAACATGCGCAAGACAGACTACGATCTCGTCCTTGACGGACAGGGGAATTTTAAGAGCGCGCTCATTGCTCTTTTCGCGAAGGGAGTTCGCGCCGGATTTGATCGAGAGTCTGTCCGCGAAACGATTGCCCAGTTGGCGTATCAGAGAAAATATGGTGCTTCTTGGCAAATTCACGCTATTGATCGGCTGCGCCGCCTGTTCGCGAGCGCTCTCGATTATCCGCTGCCCAATACGCTCCCAGACTTCGGCATTCGGAGAGAGTGGTTCAGGAAACCTGCCTTTGAATTACCCCCTTCTTTTTTCGTCTTCGTCCACAACGCGACTTGGGAGACGAAGCTTTGGCCTGAGGCTCATTGGATCGAATTGATTCGGAAGGTGAATGGGCCTGTCCTCCTGCCGTGGGGAAACGCCAAGGAAAAAGAGCGGGCCGACCGCCTGGGCGCGGCGACGGGCGCAATCGTCTTGCCAAGACTTTCTCTTTTGGAGATCGGGTATGTCCTTTCTAGAGCCAAGGCCTGCGTCTGCTTGGATACGGGGCTGAGCCATTTGGCTGCCGCGCTTAAGATTCCTTCGGTCACGCTCTATGGCTCCACCGATGCAGGGCTTATCGGCGCCAGCGGCGATGTCCAGATCCACCTCCAGGCCAAGCGCTTCTGCGCTCCCTGCGATCAAAAAAGCTGCCGTTACCCAAGTGGAGGTTTATTCCCTCCCTGCACGGCGGAAATCACTCCAGATGCCGTCTACAAGAGTTTATTTAAACTTGTTGCTATCGGCAAATTATCTTTGGTTTGATTTATATTGGACCTTTTTGTTAAGATTTCCTCAAAAAATTGAAGGTTCGTATGATTTGTTGTAGATGTTGGCCTCGTCGGTCTGAAGTCCATGCACAACCAGAAACCTTGTCTCCTCTTGACAAAGTCTATGAACAAAAGCAACTTGAGAAGAAAGCTCAGGTTGCTGCTGCTAGAATTCTTGGAACGGCAGTCCAACCCCCAACCGTTCCTAGGATGCTGCCACCGACAATTCCCCTGGTCCTCATGGCGCCTCGAACCTTCGGGTCCCACCTGTCTGTCCCTCGAAATGGTGCGCAGAGGATCGCGCCGCAACCTAACATTTTGCAGCCAGTAGCTGGCGGAATGGTTACTCCGCCAGTTCCATTAGTCGGGTTCATAGTCCAGTTTATTAACTTTCAAAACGCCAATGAAGTTCCACTAAGTGTGTCGTGCCAGCTCTCCTATTCGAGTCCGAATGGGCCTTTGTCTTCGCGTTTCTGAGTGATCTTGCAAAGATTTCGGTAGAGATGGTACTGTTTTTCGCCCAAGTAGCAAATAAAAGGATCTTACTATGAACAGGACACAATCATTGAGCATTTCTTCGACGCTTTCTGCGTCGGCTAGGGAGATGAATGAAGATCTCGGCCTCCTTTGCGGAACGCCGAAATGGCAGGGACGCGCTATTTTAAGCGTGACCCGGACAAAAATGGCTCTGATTAAAACCGTCGAAGAGATGTGTTACTGGACTTATGGTTGTGCTATGGCCACCGAAAAGGGCCAGGGATTAAAAAAACGGGTTCAAGATCTAACCAAAATTCCTTCTCCTTATCTGCTACTCCAGTCTTCACCTACCCTCAAAAAGGCTTGCACGTATGCAAGTAAAATCCCTGCTCGAGTCGTCTCCTCCGTTCTCCCGTCTACGGAGACTGTTGTCAACTTGCGCACAAAGTTGGGAAAACGGTACGTCGAGGGCGATCCAAATGAACTGCTTCGCGCTGCGATTCAAGCTTCGTGTAATTTCGACGATCGTTCGCTCCACGCAGCGGAAATAGTGGGTGCAAGGCCCTTTACTGAGCAACTGGTAAGCTTGGCCGCAAAGGGAGCTGGTAGGATGGTGGTTGGGACGATCAATGATGTGGTGGCAAATACGCAGGTTCAACAAGCGGCTCTTATTCGCGCTCTTGAAAAGGCCGCGTATCGGAAGCTTCTGGATGGGTTTCAGGCGTGGCTCCTCAATCGTCCCAAAGAAGTGCTTATGAATGTGGGGAGAGACCAGCTGTATAGAATGTTTGTTACCGAATATCTTCAGCTTGATGCCGCCGGATATCTAGGAAATCTTCTAATCAAGAACCCAATCCAAGCTGTTTTCGAGTTAATCACTCCAGGGAACTGTCTTTCTGCAGGAGTTCGGACCCTGGGTTTGATGATGGGGTCTGTTGCGGCTCAAATTTTGGTGCAGCCGATCACTTTGGCATCTGAGTGGGGGCCAGCCGGGGTAAAAGCCTACAGGGAAACATTGCAAGATTTGGATCAACGCGGAGCTGCGTATTGGACCCTACTCGCAGCGGATCCATCTGGTTATCTATCTAATCTCTGGAGAGGGGAGAGTTTGGACGGTTGGCAACAGGTCCAAGAAGATCAAGATGTGGATTTGGTACGGGAAGTCGTAGCATCAAATATTGCAGCCGGCGCGCTATTCAACTTTTTAGACAAAGTCTGTGAAAAGGGAGCCGGAATCAAGGGGCTATTAGGCCTTGCCATTTCTGAAATTGTGGAGAAAGCGCGAAGCGGAGGCGCCACCTCCTCGAGCTATGTCCCTCCCAGCCCTGAAATGCAAGAGCTCAGCCAGGTGTTAAAATCGTTGGGCTTGGCCCTGGCAAAAGAAGTTTTTAAAGGGGTCTCGAGACAAACCATATTGGAAGCGAAGCGGAATCTCGCCGATAGCAAACAGGTGGTCGCAACTGCGGTGGCCGCACACGCAGAGCAATACCCGTATGGTGTGCTCATAGGCAGTCTTATAAAACTAAAACAGTTAACAATAGGGTGAAAAAATGCATCCCGTAGTACCATCAACCACTTCATCTTCGATCGTCAGGTCCGTCAATAACTCTGCCTTGGCAAAATCGGTTTCTGGGACGCTCAGTGCTTGGGCGGGGATTGAGACTTTTGGCTTTGCGGCAACGGCCGCGACCACGACCTTCGAGGTCACAACAGTGGGCGGACTCATCTCAGCTACTGCGCTTCCCATCATCGCAGCAACAGGGGCTTGTTTGCTTGCGGCAATCCCTGCACGGATGATATGGGCCTCTCGCAACGGTAAACAGGAAACGGTAACGGGATCTATTATGGCTGGAGCCAGAATGCCCTATGATCTATTCCTCCTAGCGAAAAAGAAAATGTCTCCTGACGCTGCAATCGTCACCGTCGAAGTAACAGAGGAACAAGAACTCGAGAAACAACAGAACGTGGAGTCTCCCAAAGACGAAGCAGACAGTCCGGTCCTTTCGATGGAGCTATCAGCGGAGCAGCAAATCGAGCTCCTCAACGAGATCAATCAACTCTTAGAATCAGCCGAGGGAGAAGCTCGTCAGGACCTAGAAAAATTCCGAACGGACTTGGAAACTGGAACCGTGCTGCTAACAAAATCCGTGCTGGACCTGCTCGCTGGTCAGTTAAAAAAGTTGAAAGATTCCTAATTATTCCGACGAAACTAAACAATACGCCGCATTGTTAAAGCGACCTTTTGTTTCTACCTCTTGGTCTCCCTTGTAGTAGATTTCGATGTATTGAACACGGTCTTGCTCCGCGCAATATGCGTAAATCACTCGAATCCCCGAATGGACATCTTTTCCCTTCAGGGAGTGTAATCTCTGACGCTATAGGGGGAAGTTCGGTAGAAGACTGATTCATAGTCGATTTTCTTTCCATTGGGGGTTGTAATCCATGGAACATCTCCGTGTGAATATTCGCTGATTTCAGCGGCTTTCATATTTGAGAGTTTATTGAGGACATCGTCGATTAATTGAAGTTCATTGCCGGTAAAAAGAGCAAGATCTGATGGCCTGCGAGGTAAATATTTTCTCTGAGGAAAATTGAAGTATTGACTTTGAACACACTCCAACTCATTTGCAGTGATCATTTCATGAATAATCGTTTTAAATTCTACTGGAGTTGGGCCGTGATGGTTTTTGATATACGTTGCTCCGATGAGCTGCTCTTCGTATTTTTCATAAAAATTAAAGTCGATAAAATATAATAGTTTGTAAATGACGGTTTCTCCAACGTTTGGCTTGGCGCCCACTTTCGAAAGAATATAGAGCAAAGTTTCCTTGAATTTCTGCGTATTTTTTTGTGGAACATTGATTCGAATCTGGTTTGTCGAGGGGGTCTCCAGTTTTTTTTCCAGGATAATTTCTGGTGGGGTAGTCAGATCAAGTAGCATATCGGCTGATACATTCAGAGCTTTGGAGATTAGAGAAAGCTCTTCCGCCTTCACCGATCGCTTGCCATTTTCAATTTGTGATAAACTGGCACGGTCGATATTCAATATTTCAGCCAGTTTTTCTTGGCTAATGTCCATTTCTTCGCGAAGAACCTTAATGCGGCTGCCGAGGTTTTGTTTCATGGTAAACTCCTGTCCACCAGGATATAGATTGTTGGATTTTCCATCAACGGAATGTTGGAAAATCATTCGCTGTTGGGGGTCTTGAGTGAAATTATTTATTGATAAAGGCGAGCTTTAAGTATTTGTAGTAGGCCGTGTGCCCATTGTATAGAGAGATGATGAACCCCTCGCTGCCCCCGAGAAAGCCCCGTTTCAGGATATAGCTTTTGAGGAAGGCGGCGAGGCCGTGCGCGATCGCTTTGCCAAGGGATGATTTTTTCACGCCGGCATTCTGCTCGGCAAAAAGGGTGGAGTAAAACTGCATTTTATTCAGAAACTCTTCCATTGTCCGGTAAGGGGTGTGGATCAGACGATGGCGCAACGGAACAACTCGGGAGTTTTGCGTGATTATTTTCTCGTGGACCCGATCATCGGAAAACTGCGTTGCTTTGCGGTGGTAAAGGCGGACGATTCGGTCGGGGTGCCATCCTGCGCAGTACTTGATGTGTTTGCCCCGGAAATGGTTATGCCGGTCGAGCGAATAGACGCACTTCGAGTCTAGGGAGAGCCCGAGGATTTCCGCGGAAAGCTCGGGAGAGAGGACCTCGTCGCTGTCCACCGAAAGGATCCAGTCGTGCGTAGCTAGCCCGGAAGCGACATTGTGCGTTTTGCCAAAGCCCTGGAACCCTTCATTGACGATCCGCACATTTGGGAATGCCTTTGCGATTTCCAGAGTTCTGTCGGCGGATCCCGTATCCAAAATCAACACTTCGGGAAAACGTTTGAGAGACTCGAGCGTGGTCGCAAGAGTCGCTTCGGAGTTTTTCGTCAAAATCGTAGCTGAGATCACAATTTACCCAAAAAGAGAGCCAAAAGCGCCATCCGGACATAGAGGCCGTTTTGCGCCTGCTCGAAATAGTAGGCGTGGGGCGTGTTGTCGACGCCCACGTCGATCTCATCGACGCGCGGCAGCGGATGGAGTACTCGGAGATTCAATTTAGCTTCCCCGAGCTGCGAGGCGGCCAGCCGGCATGTGTTTTCGAGGTCGACCTCTTGCATCCGCTCTTTTTGGATGCGGGTCATGTAGAGGATATCGGCCTTTGGAATCACTTCGTCCAGCGTTGCATGGAAGGAGAATTTGATCCCTCTCCTTTGCAGTTCTTGTACGATGTCTTCGGGGAGGGGGAGCGACTTGGGGGAGACGAAATAGAGTCTCACTTTGTAATGGAGTAGCGCCAAACAAAGCGAGTGGACTGTTCGCCCGTATTTCAAGTCGCCGGCGATCGCGATGGAGAGATCGTCGATCTTGTGTTGACACTCGCGGATCGTAAAGAGATCGAGCAGCGTTTGCGTCGGGTGTTCTCCCGCGCCGTCGCCTGCGTTGATGACCGGTTTACTGGAAGCTTCCGCAGCCAGTCTAGCCGAGCCTTTAAGAGGTGTGCGGATCGCGAGGAGATCGGCATAGCCGCTGATGACGCGGATTGAGTCGGAAAGCGATTCTCCCTTCTTTGCGGAGGTGCCGTTGCTTTCCGAAAAGCCGATGACCGATCCCCCGAGGCGAAGCATTGCGGCTTCGAACGAAAGGCGGGTGCGGGTCGACGGCTCGTAAAAGCAGTTTGCAAGAATCGATCCTCTGCAAAGGTCGGGAGCGGGGTTTTTTCGCAAGCGCTCTGCCGCCGCAAGAATAAATTCGATTTCCTCTTTGGTCAAATCGGAGATGGAGACGAGATCTCGGTCGGCAAAATGGTGCATCTTATAATCTTAACATCTTTTTGGCTGCGTTGACAACTTCTTCCGGTCCGATCTGCATTAAACAGAAGGGTCTATTGCAACCTCGCTTGAGGCAAGGCTGGCACGAGGGGATCCGTGAAATCGCAAGCGCATTTTTCGCTTTGTGGGGGCCGCAGAGGGCCGGGTTCGTCGAGGAATACAATGCAATGACAGGGGTTTTCAAGGCGCAAGCCAAATGGACCGGACCCGTATCATTGCTGATGAGGAGATCGATCTGCTCCAAAAACGCGGCGAATTTTCTAAGCGGCCAATCTTCACACACTGCCGCCCCCGGAATTTCTTGTGCAATTTCTCTTCGCAAAGGGAGCTCCTCGATCGTCCCTGTGATGACGATCTTCTTCCCCAACTTTTGCAGCGCCTGGCCAACCGCAATAAAATGCTCTTTCGGCCACCGCTTAAAATCGTCTTTGGATCCCGGATGAAGAGCAACCGTACCGGCCTGTTTGGGAAGCCTCTCCTCCGGCAGCAAGAAAAACGAGAGCGTTTCGGAACATCTTTCTGCGCCAATCCGCTCGACCAACTGGAGCCTTCTTACAATTTCGTGTTCGTTCCTATTCTCCAACGGATCGGTCAAGAGCTCATCGAGCCCTTTGTTGATTCCCTTTGTTCCGACAATCCTCTTTGCGCCTAAAAGAGCGGCGAGCGGCAAAATGAATCTCTGGGATGCGTGGAGTACGACGACATCGCTGAAGTTAGGCAAAGTTTTCCAAAGCGTAAAAAAGTTCTTCAAAACAAAAATCTGATCCGTCCACGGATTATGCCTGAGCACCGCCTCGCCAACCGGACTCGTCAGAACGGCAATATACGCCTCGGGAAACGATTTTCGCAGCGACTCTAAAGCTGGCGTCGCCCAGAGCGTATCGCCGAGCGCCGTCGTGGCAATGGCGAGAATCCGTTTCCCCTCAAAGGGCCGCTGAAACAATCGAACCGCAGCCAATAGCAACTTATTTTTCATTTGGTGCCTCTGACAAATGCGTATTTTTATTGGCTTTGCTTAGATTATGCGTAAAAATTAGGCCATCTGGTGGGGGAGGACATGCCTTAACGCAAAGACGCAAAGACGCAGAGACGCAAAGGGAATATTGATATTGAATTCCTTGCGTCTTTGCGACTTTGCGTCTTTGCGTTAAATCTTCGTAACTACTGACCTTCGAAAGAAGTCTTTCCCTCATGCAAGCGCCTTGGACCAAGTTCTGAACAAGACCTTATTTTTCATAGAGCGGCCGGATCGGGAGGTTTGTGACGTCGAGCTCCGCTAAACACTGCAGAAAAGTAGCTGCAAGCTGCAAATTCGTAATGAGCGGGATGTGGTGGTCGATGGCTAGGCGCCGGATCTTAAACCCCTCGGTGTGCGCATGGCCACTCGTTTTGGGGATGTTGATGATCAGATCCACATTTTTCTGCGAGATCATCGTCGCAATATTGGGCTCAACCATTTCTCCAATCTTGTGGACCGCAATTGAACTGACGCCCCGCTTCGCGAGAAAATCGTGGGTCCCTTCCGTCGCATACAAATCCCATCCCAGATCTTGGAGCGCTTTCAACGCCGGGAGTAGTTTGATTTTGTAGTCGGCACCAATGGTGACGAGGATTTTTTTCCCGGCGACTGACTGTTCGGTAGAGAGCCACGAAGCGAAGAACGCCTGCAAATAATGGTCGCTGATATTGGCAACCTCGCCGGTTGAGGCCATCTCTACTCCTGTGACGGGGTCGGAGCCTTTGAGGCGGCGATAGGAGAAAAGAGGCGCTTTCACGCCGATATGGTCGAGCTCGAGCGTCTCATATTCTTTGGGTTGAAGGATGCCGAGGATCGCCTCGGTCGCCACTTCGATGAAATTGACCCCGACGACTTTTGATACGAACGGGAGCGATCTCGACGCGCGGACGTTGCACTCGATTACTTGAACGTCATTGTCCTTGGCGATGTATTGGATGTTGAAGGGGCCGGTGATCTGGAGCGCTTTTGCGATATCGCGCGCCGTCTTTTTAGCTCTTCGGATCGTCTCTAGATAAAGGCGCTGCGGAGGGAGGACAATCGTCGCGTCGCCCGAGTGGACGCCGGCGTTTTCGACGTGTTCGGCAATCGCCATGATTACCACTTTTCCCTCTTTGGCTACGCCGTCGATTTCAAGTTCTTTGCCGTTTTCGATGAATTTTGAAAGGACGATTGGATGATCGGGGGAGACAATTACAGCCTCTTTGAGATACCGGTCGAGAGCCTCTTCGCTCTCCACGACGTTCATCGCAGCTCCCGATAGGACATAGCTCGGCCGGATCAGAAGGGGATAGCCCACCTCCTCGCCGAATTCTTTGGCCTTTTGGAGGTTCGTCGCTGTTTGCCAGGGGGGCTGGTCGATAGCGAGATTGTGCAGAAGCGTTGAAAAAGTCTCTCGGTTTTCCGCACGATCGATCATCGGCGCTGGCGTCCCGAGGATGGGGTATTTCTTTTTGTGGAGGGGCAATGCCAAGTTGTTGGCGATTTGGCCGCCGACGGAGACGATGATCCCGCGGGGCTTTTCAAAATCAGCGATGTCTCGAACCCGTTCGAGCGTCAGCTCTTCAAAATAGAGGCGGTCCGATTCGTCGAAATCAGTCGAGACGGTTTCAGGATTCGAATTGATCAAAATGGTAGGGACATTATTTTTCCGAAGGCAGCGGGCAGTATTCACCGCCGACCAATCGAATTCGACCGAAGAGCCGATTCGATAGGGGCCGGAACCGATGACAACCACTCCCTTTTTCTTCATTGGAGCGATGTCGTGCGCTTGTCCCCAATAGGTCGAATAGAGGTAATTCGTTTCGGCGTCGCATTCTCCCGCCAGAGTGTCGATCTGCTTGAAACAAGGGAGGATTTCGTGCTTTTTTCGGTAGCTTCGGATCTCCTCTTCGGTCTTCCCTTTCAAATAGGCCAATCGGGAGTCAGCAAACCCCCGCCGCTTGGCGGCGAGCATCCGCTCCGGAGAGAGGGGCGCTGTTTCAAATTCCCGTTCGAACCCGGCTAGGTTAAAGAGCTGCGTCAGGAACCAACGGTCGATCTGAGACCACTCGTACGCTTCCTCCACCTGCCCGCCATTCTTAAAATACTGATAGAGAGCAAAAAGACGCCTGTCCGTCGGTTTTTGGATGTCTAGTACCGGCTCGTCCAATTCCTCTCCAGAGAGACCGTCCCTTCCTAGATTAAGCATCCGGATCCCTTTTTGCAGGGCTTCGAGGAACGTGCGGCCAATGGCCATCACCTCGCCGACGCTCTTCATCTCCGTGCCAATCGTCCGGTCGGCAGCTTTTAGCTTGTGCGTGTCCCAACGGGGGATTTTGACCACGATGTAATCGAGAGCAGGTTCGAAAAACGCGGTTGTTTTGCGCGTGATCGAATTGGCCACCTCGTCCAGGCTGTAGCCGAGCGCGAGTTTGGCTGCTACGAATGCCAGCGGATAGCCGGTCGCCTTCGAAGCGAGAGCGCTTGAGCGGGAAAGGCGCGCGTTCATCTCGATCACCCGATAGTCGCTCGTCCTAGGATCGAGAGCGAACTGCACATTGCACTCTCCGACAATTTTAAAATGGCGCGCGATTGTAATCGCAATTGAGCGGAGGAGATGGTACTCATCATTGGAAAGCGTTTGCGAAGGAGCTACGACGATGCTATCGCCCGTATGGATCCCCATCGGATCGAAGTTTTCCATGTTGCAGATCGAGAGAGCCTGGTCTTTGCCATCGCGGACGATCTCATACTCGAGCTCCTTCCAACCTTTGAGATACTCCTCGATCAAAATTTGAGGGGCCCCGCTCAATGCCTCGCGGCACCTCCCTTTTAGCTCCTCTTCGCTCTCCATTTTCCCCGAACCGAGGCCGCCGAGCGAAAACCCCGAGCGCATCATCACCGGATAACCGATCTTTTCGGCCGCCTTCAAAGCCTCCTCGACCGTCGTCGCAGCAATGCTTTTCGGAGTCAAGATGCCGATCGCTTCCAGCTGCTTCTTAAAAAGGTCGCGGTCTTCCGTGAGCCGAATCGATTCGACCGGTGTGCCGAGCACCTCCACTCCGTGCCTCTTCAAAATCCCCTCTTTTTCAAGAGAGAGGCCGAGATTCAAAGCCGTTTGCCCCCCAAAACTCAAGAGGAGAAAGCCCGGACGTTCCTTGACGATGATTTTTTCAACCGTTTCAAGGTTGAGCGGCTGCAAATAGACCACGTCGGCCATATCGGGATCGGTTTGAACCGTCGCGATATTCGGGTTGACCAAGATGGTCTTCATTCCCTCTTCTTTTAACGCCTTAATCGCTTGAGAACCTGCGTAGTCGAATTCGCCGGCCTGTCCAATGCGGAGGCCCCCAGAACCTAGAATAAGAACACTTTTTTTCATAGTAGGTCGATAAATTTCTCAAATAAATAAAAGGCATCCGTCGGGCCAGGGTGCGCCTCTGGATGGAACTGCACCGCGAAGAAGGGGAGCGTCTTGTGGGCAATTCCCTCGACCGAATTGTCGTTCAAGCTGCGAAAGGTGATCTTCCAATCTTTCGGCAAAGTCTTCTCGTCAATTGCGTATCCGTGATTTTGCGAAGTGAGAACGCATTTTTTTTTCTCCAAATCCATACACGGGTGGTTTTGTCCCCGATGACCGAATTTAAGCTTATAGGTCTTCGCCCCGATCGCAAGGGAGAGAATTTGGCTCCCAAGGCAAATGCCGAAGGTAGGTTTTTTTAACTTCAGCGCTTTTTTCAAAATCTCAATCGTTTCGACGCACATCAACGGATCGCCGGGTCCATTGGAAACAAAAAGTCCATCGAACTGCTCCGACGTATAATCGTAATTGAACGGAACCCGCACGATCTCCACATCGAACCGGGAGAGGCAGCGGAGGATATTTTGCTTCATTCCGCAATCGACGGCGATGATCCGCTTTTTCCCTTTAGAGACGAGCTCCTTAGCGGGCAGGCTCACCCTAGAAACGAGATGCTCCAAATTTGGGTCGACGAATTTGCGTGGCTTTTTGTCTCCCACCACAATCGCGGCCAAGGAAACGCCGCTTTTTCGGAGTCGTTTCGTAAGCTCGCGCGTATCGACGCCCGTAATCAGCGGAGTATTGTGCTGTTTTAGCCATTCCAGAAATGAACTTTCAGAATCCCAGTGGCTTGGGCATTCGCTCACATAGCCGGTGATGACCCCGGCGGCCTGGATCCGATCTGATTCCCAAGACTCGCGGGAAGGAACGCCGTAATTGCCGATCAAAGGATAAGTGAAGGCGAGGATTTGTCCGGCATACGATGGGTCCGTCAGCGATTCGACGTATCCGGTCATCCCAGTCGTGAACACCGCCTCCCCAAAATAGGCGCCCTCCTGCCAGGCAGGCGAAAAGCCGGGGAATATCTCTCCCGTTGAAAGAAGCAATCGCGAGGGGGTCAAATTCATAGTCAATTCTAACGAGAATAGCCCATCTGCACAAATTTAGCAAAAGAGCAACCGTTTAAGCAGCGGTTTTCGGCTATTTAGCTTTATCCAATTGTTGATCAATAACTTATGGTTTATAAAAAGTGAAAAATTAAAAATATTTATATTAAGTCAAAAACAGATTGAATTATAGTAAATTTTATTATATAATTGAAGTAAACAGCAAGAAATGGAGTGAATTATGAATATTTGTAAGTGTGAGAGTGGAGACGGTCACTACCTCCTTGTCGATGGAGTTCGGCTAAATCTACACCAAGGCGGGAATGGATTGGAGCTCAGTCTTGACGAATATAATCTGGCTCCTTTGGCTAAAAAGATTGGACTGACAGCGTGCCAAATTGTGTTATTCTCGATTCCCGTTTTTGGTTGGCTTGCAGCCTGGTACTGTGATTTTTCCGACATTCGGCACGATAACGCCGTGAATAGGCTTCATGAAATATGGGATGCTAATAACATTCCGCACGCCTTTGATGACAGGAACTTTCTCAGTACATACCTAACATACCGATAGAGGCGGAGAGATTTTGCGTCTCAGTAGCGTTGCGGAGACACGAAGCAAACTTAGAAAGTTTGTGAGTGCGAGCAACGCGCTGAGGCGCAAAAGATCCCGATGAAAAATTTTAAAGACCTAGCCGCGCGCAGTATAAGATCGTGATTGCGCCTGATGGAGCAGCTCAGTTAATAACGCCTGCGGATGATTCCGGTTGCAAGGCGTTTCTTGCGCAGTCAGGCCATGATATGAAAGAGCTCCAATCCCATTTATCAGAAGCCATGTGACCGAGGATTTCTAACCAACATCTCCGTTCCACAGAGCGGAGATGTCTCTCGGATGTTTTGGATGGCTTCGATCCAGTGCTCCTCCAGATTTAGCGCCGGACACCGATAGGCCTCAACGCCTTTGCCTTGCAAAATCGGTAGATACAACTCCTCGATCTCAAAAAGCGTCTCAATGTGGTCTGAAGTGAAGGAAATAGGCACGATGACCGCTTGTTTTTTTTCTTCGCACCAAGAGAGAATCTCCTCGCAGGATTCATCGGTGTAAGGCCTGAGCCATTCACCAGGGCCGAATTTTGACTGATAGGAGAGCCGAGCGGTTGCCTTCGGAAACGCCCTCCTCACCGCCTCGAATGAGTTTTGGCAATCTGATTCATAAATGTCTCCTGAGTCGATAAACGAACGGGGAACTCCGTGAGCGGAAAAGAGTAGGACGCAATTTCCTTCCTCGATCTTTTTTTCTTCCAAAAATTCACGGACGCGCCGTTGGTAGGCAGCGACAAAGGCCGGGTGCACGGCATAGGAGTGGACCCATCGTAGTTTATTCAACGTGGCCCGTGAGAGATTCGCTTGAAAAAAACGAGCGATGCTTCCCGTTGTTGCGTAGCTGAATTGGGGAAAGAGGGGAATCACCCGGATCTGGTCCGCTCCACACGCCTCGATTTTTTCGAGCGATTCTCTATGCGTCGCTGGCAAATAGCGGTGAAATGTAAGCGCTCCAATTTTTTGCGCAAGAGCTTCTGTGTCGGAATAAATCGGAGATTTGCCGCCGATCTTCTCATAGTCGTGTCGGATTTTCCCTGCTCGTTTCTCAGCCACCCGGCCAAAAAGCCAATTGTGAAAAAATTTGGGGAAACGAGTCCGAATCACATCTCGATCTGTGAGCAGTGCGCGTAAGAAAGGGGCGATCTCCTCGAGATCTCTCGGCCCCCCAAAATTGACGATTAAATCGGGTTTCACATCCTGACTGTAGCAAACATTTCCAAAAAATAAAACTGTTCGTTACAATCGCCCACATGCGCTGGATTGCCGTACTACTTGCTTTTGTTTTTGTCTCCTGCTCCTGCAGCCAAAATAGGAGGGGAGGGCTCCGCATTGGCGTTGATCCTACATTTTCTCCGCTCAATTTTGAAGAATTGCAGCCCTATGTGAATGGCTATGTTGGGGATCTGCTCTTGGAAGTCGCAAGCTTTAGCGGGATGGAGTTTGAAAAAGTCACAGCCAACTGGGACAGTCTTTTAGAGGGAATGAATAACGGAACGTACGACGTGATCCTCTCTTCGATGCCTCCCTACAATTTCAATCTCGCGAAGTACGAATTTTCCGAGAGTTTCCTTGATTTGGGTCCTGTCCTCGTCGTCCCTTCAAATGCCAATTATTCCGATCTAAAGGCTCTTTCGGGCGAACTTGTCGGAGTGATCGTCGGCGACCCGGCAGTTCTCGTCATCGAGAAGTACCCCGAAGTGATTATTCGCGGTTACAACACGACCCCTGAACTGCTCAATGCCGTTGCCAACGGGGATATCGAAGCGGCGGTTCTCGATCGGCTGCCGGCGCTTAACTTCGTGCGCGACCTCTACGCCGGCAGACTCAAAATCGGCACTGAGCCGCTAGCCGATGTCGGCTTACATACCGTTGCCCTCAAAGGGGAGGCGGGAAAATTCACCCGTCTTTTCAACCACGCTCTCGAGCAAATGAAGAAAAAGAAAACGCTCGAGTCCCTCCAAAAGAAATGGAATCTTTAGCCTAACGGCTTTGCTCAGACTAAGCGTAAAAATTTGGCCATCTACAGAGTTAGACATGTCTTAACGCAAAGACGCCAAGGCGCGGAGACGCAAAGGAAATATTGATATTGAATTTTTTGCGTCTCTGCGTCTCTGCGACTCCGCGTCTTTGCGTTATTCTTCACGCAATCGCTCAGGCCCAAGGTCTGAGCAAGGCCCGATTAACGACAACTGGCGGCGGATTTCGGCGGCGGCGATGGCAAACGCACACGCGACGTTGAGCGAATTTTTCGATCCGAACATCGGGACTTCAATCAGGTGGTCGGCCTCTGCCAATAACGGCGTGGAAACGCCGTATTCTTCGTTGCCGAGGACTAGTGTGAAACTCGGCGGAAAGAGAAATTCCGAAAGGGGGATCGCCTCGTCAGAGGTGTCCATGACAATGATGGGGCGGGGCAGGGCGGAAAGCGGAGTGTTTTGGTAGCAGGGGACTATCTGGGCTGCTCCCATCGCGGTTCTCTCTACCTTTTCGTTGTCGATGAAAGGGGTTTTGTCAGCGCAATGGACGCTGCCAATGCGGAGTGCTTCCGTTGTGCGGAGGATGCTCCCAACGTTGTATGCGGAGCGGACCCGGTCGAGATAGATCGCGATATTGGCAAATTCGCATTTGGCGATCCGGTCGCCAGTTCGGATTGCGGGAAGAAGATTGTGTTCTTTTAGGGAGAGTTTCGCCGCCTCGAGATGCCAATGGTACCGATCGGCCAGTGTTTTCAGATCGAACTTTTCTTGGGGAAGCAGCTCCATCCAAGAGAGCAGCGTGTTGTAAGAATCGAGATCGTACGGCTCTTTTTTCGCGAGAAGATCATAAAACTTCCGGAGAAGTTCTGCGCACTTCTTGTGGCGAAGTTTTGGTTCGAGCTGGAGGAATTTTCGCCTGGTAAATGTCAGAGACAATTGCAAAACTCCCCGCCACAGGAAAACCGTCCTTTTACCGCCCATTGCATCTGTTCCGGCTCGCCTTCTCCCCTGAGATGTCCATCGCCGGAACAGAACAAGCCGGCAAGCCGGCTCTTGCAATGGACGGCAAAATCATCGATTTTCCTGGGAGTGGAGTTTTGCAACTGCCTCATCACTTCCGTGCCAACGACTTCTTACCCAAGTATTCTTCGAGCGAGCCTTGGAAGAAGTGGATTCCATCTTCTTCAAAGGCGATCAGCTTGGTCGCAAAATCGTCGATCATCCCGCGGTCATGCGAACAGACGATGGCAGTTCCTTTGAAATCTTCGAGTCCCCATGCGAGGGCAGAAACCGCTTCGAGATCGAGGTGGTTGTTCGGTTCGTCGAGGAGGAGAGTGTTTGGGGTTGTGAGGATGAGGCCGCCGAGTATGAGTCGCGCGGTCTCTCCGCCGGAGAGGTTGCGCACCGGCTTGAACGCGTCGTCGCCCGAAAAGAGCATTTTGCCGAGAACCCCGCGGGCGTCTTGGTCAAAGACAATCTCTTTCTTCCCTTTTAGCCAGTCGAAGGCCGATTGGTTCGTATGTTTATCGACCGCTTCGCCATGGTTCTGGGGAAAATAGCCAATGTCGGTGTTGGCCCCGAGAGTGATTTTGCCGCTATCGGGCAGAGCCACGCCGGCAAAGAGTTTGAGAAGGGTCGTTTTCCCTCGCCCGTTGTTTCCGATGATCGCAACCTTGTCGCCGCGGTGGATTTCACACGAGAAATTCTGGATCACTTGGTTTTTGCCATAGGCTTTGGAGACTTGATCGAGTTTAAAGACCACTTGGCCGGAGGGCTTTTCTGGATTGATGAAGCGGATGTAAGGGCGCTGGATATTCGATTTCTTTAGTTCCAGGGGTTGGAGTCGGTTGATCTCTCGGATGCGCGATTGCACTTGGCTGGCACGTGTGCCGGCGCCGAATTTCGCGACGAACTCCTTCAATTGAGAGATCTTTTTTTCCTTCCCCTTATTTTCATCTTCGGCGCGGGAACGTACAGCAGTTTTGACCACGAGCATTGCGTCGTAATTTCCCGGATAGGTGATGATGGTCTCGTAATCGATGTCGGCGATGTGCGTGCAGATAGAATTGAGGAAGTGGCGGTCATGGCTGACCACGACGAGCGTTCCTTCGTAGCTGTGGAGGAACTGCTCGAGCCACGAAATCGATTCGAGGTCGAGGTGGTTGGTCGGTTCGTCGAGGAGGAGCGCTTGCGGTTTGCCAAAGAGCGCCTGACAAAGGAGTACCCGGAATTGCCGGTCGGCAGGGATTTCAGCCATTTTTTTTCGGAAGTAATCTTCGGGAATGCTCATCCCGGCAAGGAACGTTTCCGCCTCGCTTTCCGCGCTATAGCCATCTTCTTCGGCAATGATCTCTTCGAGTTCCCCGAGCCGCATCCCAACTGCGTCGGTCATCTCCACTTCGTAGAGGCGGTCCCGCTCCGAAATCGCGTCCCAAAGCCGCTTGTTTCCCATGATCACGGTATCGAGGATCGTGCACTCGGCAAACTCCTCGATCTGCTGCTTCATGAAGCCCACTTTCTTCGGAAGCGATACTGTGCCGGAGGTGGGTTGCTCAACGCCCATCACGATTTTCATCAATGTCGATTTGCCCGATCCATTCGGGCCCGTTAGCCCGTAGCGGCAATTGTCGTTGAAGGTGAAGGTGACCTCATCAAAGAGGGTTCTCGCACCAATTCGCTTGGAAATCTTCGTTAGAGTAATCATAATTTTGTGCTATATACTAGCAGAGATGCCCTTAAGGATTCAATGGACTTTTTGCAAGCTGTCGAATGTTTTTTGAACTATCTTCGGGTATCGAAAGGGGTTTCCAACCACACCCTTCGGGGGTATTCGATCGATTTCCGCTCCTTTGCCGCTTTCATCCAGCCGGAAACCTCCTCCTTGAGCGGAGTCTCCAAGCGCCTCGTCCGCCGCTATTTGGCCCACCTTTATGAGGAAAAGGCCTCGAACCGCACCGTGCTAAGGCGCCTTTCTGCCCTCCGAAGCTTCTATAAGTACGCAATGCGGGAAAAGATCGTCTCTGAAAACCCTCTCGAAGAGATCGACAGCCCCAAAAAGGAAAAGCGGCTGCCCTGTTCCGTGAATTATGAGCAGGTGGAGATCCTCCTAGCCCAGCCCGACATCGCCGATTACCTTGGCTTTAGAGATCGAGCGATCATGGAACTTTTCTACAGTTCGGGGCTCCGTTTGAGCGAGCTCGTCGGTCTCGACCGAAAGCAGTTCGATGCAAAAAATCTCATCCTCACGATCTACGGAAAAGGGAAGAAAATGAGGCAAACCCCCATCACCGAAACGGCTGCCAAGTGGATTCTTGACTACCTCAACCACCCACTAAGGGAGGAGAAGGACAGTCAAGCGATTTTTTTAAATAAATGGGGAACCCGCCTCTCGGCCCGTTCCGTCGATCGAAATTTCGCCGCCTATCTAAAGGCGAGCGGCCTCTCCGGCCGGATCACCCCCCACACGATTCGCCACACGATCGCCACCCACTGGCTCGAACACGGGATGGATCTCAAGACGATCCAGCTCCTCCTCGGCCATACCTCCCTGGCCACCACGACGATCTATACCCACGTCTCCCCAAAGCTCAAAAGGGAAGTTTATGAAAAAACTCATCCCCGAGCAAAATAATTGCTGTTATTGGTAATTAACCTGATTGAGCGTATAATTAACGGCGAAAGGTTAAATTGGGGGTAATATTATGTGTTCAGCAGTAAATAGTTCAGTGCCGGCTCCGCCGATCCGAGTGATTGTCCAAATGGAAGAAAGGCCGAAGCCCCTTCCTGAGCCAGAAACAACCCAGGATAAAGTCAAAAAAATCGCAGCCGATTTCATGATTGCCATCGGATTACTGCTACTTGCGGGAGCATTTTGCATGCTTGCCGGCGGCGGATTCGGCCTTCTAGTGATCGAATTCTCCGCAGTGCAGACCCTCTTTCTCTGCGGATTATCATCGGTGATGGGAGGTTTCAGCCTTCTAAATCCGGCCTACAAGGGAAGCATTTCCATGAACCCGCCCGGCTTGCCCATGACTTTTAAGATTGAGCAAAAGTAAACTTGTTTCAAAATCCTTCTTTAAGAGAGAATGTTGCCCATATAGTGCGCGGTATATATGGCAAAGATCTCTCTTTTCTCACTCGTTCTCCTCATCGTTGCCGCAATTGACAGCATCCGCAACTTGCCGATGACGGCGTTGTTCGGCAGCTCGCTCATTTTTTTCTTCCTCCTCTCCGCTGTGATTTTCTTGATCCCGATCTCTCTCATCTCCGCTGAATTTTCTTCGCGCTATCCAGAACACGGGGGCGTTTTTCATTGGGTGCGGCATGCGTTCGGGGAGAAGGTCGGCATGCTCGCTGTTTGGCTCCAATGGATCAATACGTTGGTCTGGTACCCGACGATCCTCTCGTTCATCGCGGGGACAGCTGCCTATCTGTTCAATCCGGCCTTGGCGGGGAATAAACTCTTCCTCTCCGTTGTGATCCTTGCGATTTTTTGGACATTAACCCTCGTCAATTTGCGAGGAATCCGAGTCTCTGCCAGTGTCAATTCCTATTGTGGAACCATTGGCACCCTTTTCCCCATGTTGTTTCTGATCGTGCTCGGCATTGGGTGGATGTTTTCCGGCAACCAAATCGCCATCTCCTTTTCCTTCGACGCCCTACTCCCTTCTTTAAGCGACGGGGGCAATTGGTCTGCCCTCATCGCCATCATGGCCTCATTTTTAGGGATGGAACTCTCCGGCGTTCATGTCAGTGACATAGAAAATCCGCAAAAGAATTTCCCGAAGGCGATGGGCATTTCGGTCATCATCCTTCTATCGACGATGATCTTTGGCGCTCTTTCGATCGCGGTCGTGATCCCAAAGGACGGCCTTCATCTCGTCGATGGGATCATGCAGTCGTTTACCACGTTCTTCAACGCCTTCCACATGCCCTTTTTGATCCCGATCCTTGCGATTTTGATCATCATCGGCAGCTCCGGGGGGATGATCAATTGGCTCCTTTCTCCTGCCAAAGGACTTCTTCAAGCGGCCGAATTCGGTTTTCTGCCCCGCTTTTTCATCGAGAAGAACAAGCATGGCATTTCCGTCCGGATCCTCATCATGCAGGCCATCTTCGTGTCGATCTTTTGCCTTGCGATCGTTCTAATGCCGAGCATCAACGCCTTCTACTGGTTCATGACAGCTCTTAGCACAGGGCTCTACATGCTGATGTACGTGCTTCTCTTTCTCGCAGCGCTCAAATTGGGGCGGCCCCATAAAGATTCGCTGAGTTACCGGATTCCACGTGGATTTCGAACGCTGGCCTGTCTCGTAGGGCTTTTCGGGTGCATAGCGACGATCATCGTCGGCTTCCAACATCCCGATGGGATCGATGTGGGCACGGATTCGCGCTACGGATTATCGATCGCGTTCGGGAATCTAGTCCTGATCGCCCCTGTCGTTCTTCTTTGGATTTACCAAAGGAAGAACCAGGCCATTCGTTAAGTTGGATCGAGACAATCAAGTACTTGTTGTGCTGGCCATTCCCATTTCAAGGAATGCGGAACGAAAGCGGCGATGAGACATGTTGGGATGGCACAAAGATGTAAGATTGGTAATTTGGCCAGACTCAAAAATAGCTCCATTGCTGCTTCTTTGCCTTCAACACAAAGAATTAAAACCGAAATGCGTATTATTGCCAGGATAGCTAAAGGCATGGCCGCTATGCTGGTAACGACTTGCGCGATGTACAGAGCTCTACTGCCTAATCCCACCTCCCAACGGTCGTCGTCTAGAAAAGCGTCCCGGAGGTCCTCAGCTATAACACCTGGCTTCAGCGAGTAACTTAACAAAGTATTTATTGAGCTAGAAATCATAATTTTTGCTGCTCCATCTATGTTAACACGTGTTTTTTTCACCGGCCTAGCATGATACTGCTGCATGCGGCAAGGGGTCAAGCGTTTTATTGCTGCTTTTTTGTACCAAATTTGGTAATTTTAGCATTCAATCTAGGAGCTATACGATTATGAAAAAAAACAAGTATATCGGCTCTAATTTTGATGATTTCTTAAAAAAAGATGGGGTCTTGGAGGAAATCGAGGAAGTAGTCGCCAAAAAGATTTTTGTTTTTCAAATGGAAAAAGAGATGAAAAAACAGGGGATCGATAAAGCAGAGCTTGCCGAGAGAATGGAAACAAGCCGATCTGCCGTTGATCGTATTTTGGATCCCGAATCCCCATCTACGCTTAGGACCTTTGCAAAGGCTGCCCGTGCTCTGGGCAGACATTTAAAAATTAGTTTGGCCTGATAGGGCTATGTTGATCAAGATCTATGGAATCGGCTGCTATTAACAAGATCGAGAGTGAATAAAATTCTCATGTCTCTCACCTATAAGCCGAAAGCCGTCCACGATTCCCAGAGAAAAGTTCTGAATCGAATCAATGGCAGAATCAAGGAAATTTTGCGTCAGCGGGTAAAGAATGGATTGAGCTCTGTTGTGAGAGCTGAAGGCCATGAGCCCTCCTCCCATTATGGAGAACGTTGTTTGGTCTCTATGCCCCCGCATCCACATGTTGCGAACTCTCAGTTCATTTGTGAGCTGACTAGGTAGATAGTCATGTAAGTAGGGATTTTGCTCAATCGAAACAAGGGCAATTTCTGGATTTTGTCGGAGCTCCAAGGGTAGGCGATCAATTGCACTAGGATTACTCTGAACTGCGATAAGAGCTGTCTCTTGAGTAAATAATTCAGTAGGGATTTTACTAGGATTGTGCTGAAGTGCGGCAGAAAAATTATATTCATTACTTAGATCTATGCCAGTAATGTCGCTGCTATTCCTTATTGATGAAATGTCCTTTTCAGAATAGAGGTATTCAAGGATTTTTTCCTGCGCTTGGGGAATGAGATCTGTGCCAAGAGAGCGCACTTCTTCGGCTACCTGAGCTACTGTTCCAGGAATCGACTGATAGTCCAATATGAGGGGGGGGGCTGAAGAGCTGTTTGCAGATGACGACGATGAAGAAGAGGATGCTGACGAACTGCTGGAAGAGGAGGATGAAGAGCTAGATGAAAGGTCCAGATATGGTAATAAGTTGCTTGATGATAAAATCGACACTATTCACTCTCCTTATTATAATTGTTGATAAGGAATTATTATATAAAATTAACATATTAATGTCAAATTAATATAAATAGTATAATAATTATTTTGAAATAGGTGAGTCCGTTCATCACCGAAAAAAAGCGTTGTAAGGAAGCGGTAAGCCGGATTCTGTCGAGGGCGGTCATTCATCTAGGGGACCTGTCGCCAGATCCCTCAAGCGGCTAGCTTCGAGCCTCATGCGGAACGCATTCGGACGGCTCCATTTCAGCCTTGCTTCGGATAGGGTTTACAACGCCTCCGGTTGCCCGGAGCAACGATTGGCGCATCACGCCAAACTTTTCAATCTACCTGCTTGTTACGGCAGCGATATGGTCTCTGTTGCACTTTCCGTGAGTTTGCACTCCCCAGTCGTTATCTGGTATCCTTTCCTATGAAGTCCGGACTTTCCTCGCCTGGCGTATGCCAGGCGCGATCGCCTTGCTTCCTTACAACAGGAGATTAGGTCACATTCGCCAATTTGCGGCGTCGGCGTTTGGTTGGCGCCGCGGTGCCTTCAACTTCTTCTGCTTCTTGCCAGTAGTGGATACGGGAGCAATGTTCGCAGAAGGTGAGGCGCTCGCCTTTGCGCACGACGTTTTCGTGTTGTGCGGTAAGGGCGATGTGGCAGCCGCTGCAAGTGCGGTTTTCGATAGGGACGACCACGCGATCTTTTTTGTTGTTCAAAAGGCGCTGGTAAATGCGCATGACTTCTGGATCGGCTGTCTTTGCCAGAACGTCGCGGCTCTCTTTGAGCTCGGAGCCTTCTTTATTGATCATGCGGATGCTCTCTTTGATCTCGTTTTCGAGGGCAACGCTGCTCTCTTCCGATTGCGCGAGAGACTCTTTAATCTTGGTGAGGATTTCCTCTTCCAGGTTGCGCTTGTCGATGAGATCGCTCGTAATTTGCTCGGTAGCGATACGTTCCCGTTCCGCTTGCGTCATCTCTTGGGTAATCGCGTTGAATTCATCGACTTTTTTGACGGAAGATTGGCGCGCTTCGAGTTTTTTGATCTTCTCTTTGATCTCATGGATTTTGATTTCCTGAGCGCTAGTCGAGCGGTTGAGTTCGGCAATTTCTGCCTCTTTTTCCGACTGCTGCGCGCGGAGTTCTTGGCGAAGCCCGTCGATGTGTTCGAGTTCTTTCATACGCTCTCTTTTAAGGCGCATGAGACGGATCATCTTCATGTCGAATTCTTGAATGTCTAGTACGACCTTGAGCGACTGTAGCATGAATGGTTACCTCTGAAAATAAGGGCTATGATACGAACTTTCCCTGAAAACCTCAAGGGGATTATTTGACAAGTCGTTTTTTGAATTTGCCAACCCCGCAAAAATAGGGTAAAGTGGCTTGCAACTTATGGGGCGTTGCATGAAGAATAAACGCAAAGACGCAGAGTCGCGAAGACGCAAAGAATTCAATTTCAATAGTCCCTTTGCGTCTTCGCGACTCTGCGTCTTTGCGTTAAATCATGTCTAACCCTTGCAGATGGCCGAATTTTTACGCTTAAGAGGAAATGATGGAATCGAATTTTTTAAAAAATTATTTTACTAAAACTCCAGAGTCTAAACGGACCTCGTCAGCGATCGCTTTTTTTGCCTCTCTCGACTCGGTCCATGCCGCTTTTCCCGATATTGCGGCTAGCATTGTAAAGGAACTCGAGGACCAGAGGAGCCATCTCAAGCTCATCGCCTCGGAGAACTTTTGCTCCTTGCCTGTCCAGTTGGCCATGGGCAATCTTTTGACCGATAAATATAGCGAAGGGTATGTCGGTCACCGTTTTTACGCTGGGTGCGAGAATGTCGATGCTGTCGAAGGGCACGCCGTTGATCTTGCCAAAAAAATCTTTGGCGCAGATCACGCCTACGTCCAGCCTCACTCAGGTGCTGATGCAAACCTCGTCGCCTTTTGGTCGATTTTGGTTCACCGCATTCAGAATAAAGAGGTGGAGGCGCTCGGCAAGAAGTCGGTCGACGAATTGACGCCGGAAGAATATGAGCGCATCCGCAAATTGCTCTGCGGTCAAAAAATGATGGGGATGGCTCTCGGTTCCGGAGGGCACCTTACCCATGGATATCGGCACAATATCTCTTCCAAAATCATGCAGTCGGTCAGCTATGAAGTCGATTTCGAGACCGGGCTCATCGATTATTCCCATTTAGCGGAACAGGTGAAGCGGGAAAAGCCGCTCATTCTAATCGCCGGCTACTCGGCCTATCCGCGCCTTCTCGACTTTGCCAAAATGCGGGAAATCGCCGACAGCGTCGGGGCCGTTCTCATGGTCGATATGGCCCACTTCGCTGGGCTCGTCGCCGGAAAGGTAATGAAGGGCAACTTCAACCCAATTCCGTTTGCCCATATCGTGACGACGACGACGCACAAAACCCTCCGCGGCCCTCGCGGCGGGATGGTCCTTTGCACAAACGAGTACAAGGACGTGGTCGATAAAGGGTGCCCCATCGTCCTCGGCGGGCCGCTGCCGCACGTCATGGCGGCCAAAGCGCTCGCCTTTAAGGAGGCGTCGCTCCCTTCTTTTGCCACCTATGCGCACCAAATCGTCGACAACGCGAAAGCTCTGGCCGAAAGCCTCATGTCCCACGGCATTCGCGTTCTTACCGGCGGCACGGATAATCATCTCCTGCTGATGGATGTCGCCTCCACCTTCAAACTCAACGGCCGTCAGGCGGAACTCCTTTTACGGGAAGCGCGCCTCACCGTCAATCGCAACTCGATCCCGCGCGATCCGAATGGCCCCTGGTACACCTCTGGCATCCGAATGGGAACCCCGGCGATGACCACCCTCGGCATGAAACAGGCGGAAATGAAAGAAATCGGCTCGATTATCGCCGACTTGTTGAAGACGGCCGAACCCGAAATCGTCGAAAAAACGGGTCTCGCGTCGAAGGCCAAAGCCAAGGTTGCCCCCAAAATCATCCACCAGACTAGAGAGCGGGTCGCAGGGCTTTTGCGAGAATTTCCGCTCTACCCCGAACTGACTCTGGACCGAAATGACGTTTAACGAGACAATGAGGGAATACCAATCCAAAGAGGAAATATGGCAGAGACTGCAGCTCAAGAACATCCAACAAAAATCAACGACAAAATCGACGCAGCCATCCTAGAAAAGCGGCGCGTCTTTCTCTCGGACGCCGTAGATTCTGATTCTGCGCGAGATATCATCCGAAAGCTTTGGTATTTAGAGCATATCGGCCCTGGCAAACCGATCCTTTTCATCATCAATTCTCCGGGAGGATCTGTCGATTCTGGCTTTGCGATTTGGGACCAGATCCGGATGCTCACATCTCCCGTGACGACTCTCGTGAGTGGCCTTGCCGCCTCGTTCGGTTCTCTTTTGAGCCTTGTCGCGAAGAAAGGACGCCGCTTTGCTACACCTAATTCACGGATCATGATCCACCAACCGCTCATCGGCGGGGTGATCCGCGGCCAAGCGACCGATCTCGACATCCAAGCCAGAGAGATGCTCAAGACGCGCTCTATGATCGTCGATATCTACGTCGAGGCTTCAGGCAAAGATCGCAAGACCATCGAAAAAGCGCTCGATCGGGACAACTGGATGTCGGCCCACGAGGCTTTGGAATTTGGCCTTCTCGACAAGGTCATCACCTCGATGAAAGACATTGATTTTCAGTAAATATGAAGGCGCCGGCAACGATTTTATCCTGATCGACGATCGGGCCGGCACCTTTTCTTTAGATGCAGCTGCCATACGCCGCCTATGCCATCGAAATTTCGGCATTGGCGCGGACGGTTTAATCCTTCTACAGAAGGATTTTCGGATGCGCATTTTCAACAGCGACGGGCAAGAAGCGGAAAGCTGTGGCAATGGACTTCGCTGCCTCGGCCGTTTTTTGCTAGACTTAGGGTTGCCTCGAACGAAAAGGTCGATCGCTGTTCATGACAGAACCGTTGAGATCTCCTATGTCGGGGACAAGATCGGCGTCGACATTGGGGAGCCAAAGGGGCTTTCTCTCGATATCGCTACCGAAAGGGGAGTCGTCCACTTCGTCGACACCGGCGTCCCCCATGTCGTTCACTTCGTGAACTCCGTGAGGGAGGCTCCTCTCCACGAGCTGGGTCCTTATTGGCGCCACCATCCGTTGTTCGAGCCCCGGGGTACGAATGTGAATCTGGCTTCTCTTGAAGGGCTGATTCGGGTGCGCACCTTCGAGCGGGGAGTGGAGGGGGAGACGCTTGCCTGCGGCACCGGCGCCTGCGCCGTTGCGGTGGTGGCTCATGCCCTTTATTCGGTTCCGAGTCCCGTGGCTGTGTCGTTCCCTGGCGGCGATCTGGAGATTGAGGTCGCGCAAAATCGACTTACCATGATCGGTCCTGCTGTTAAAGTCTTTGATGGATTTATTAAATAATAATGGTAAGATAGTCGGCGTGACTACCAGTTTTGCTGCCTATACTGGCTTAGACGCTGCCAGCCAATCCGTTCTTTTGTCCTATGCCGTTAATAGTGGTGCGGCAACCATGGTCAGTCGTCGGATTCGGAATGATTTTTACAAGGATTTAGCCAATTCAATTGTGCTAAATGCTGATCGAATTCGCACCCTAAATAAAATTAATTATCTAAGGGTAGGAGGGGATTTTATTTTCCCTCCCCTGGGCAACAATCAGCTTTTTGTTGGAGAAGTTTTTTACCGTATGCGCACAATTTCTCAAAGTGCAGGCATCACTCTTGAGCAATCAGACTTGGATCTTGAATCTGTTTTGGGAAAAACTAAACGCGCTCTAAGGATCCATTTTGGGATGAAGATGATCATTGTGTTGGTTGTTCCAGCGGCAGTGACAACCTTTGCATTCTACCATGCTTACTCTAATTGCTCTAACAGGCCCTTGGGCATTGGAACGGTTTTAGGGCTAAGTGGTATACTACTGTTGTCTTTCGCTGCAGTTGGTCCCGTTGTTAGATGTGCGACTCGGTTTTTCAATCGCTTTTTTTAGAATCTCTTTTTTCGCTCTATTTACAATTCTTATAGTTCAAAAAATGGAGGTATGGTGTCTTCGGTTGCAGTCTTTTGCAGGATTAGGAAGCGAGAAACTGAATACCCAGCTAATGTGACCAACGCTCTGCAACGGCTTTTCTCCGCCGGCATGCTTATTCCCGACAATTCTCGTAGGTGGTCTCGGTATCGAAGATCCGACTCCTCTCATAACGGTCCTCAACTCCTCTCATAACACCGCCGAACTCCTCTCATAACGACCTTCAACTCCTCTCATTAGGTTCCCAACTCCTCTCATATAAGCCATAAAGAAAAGAGCCCCTTAGAACCTTCCTCATAACCCCGATCTTTTACCGCTCGGGTAACCTTGGGAACCTCCCACCCTCCTATTCTCACTCTATTATTTTTTTAAATCGCTTACAATTAATCTGTTAAGCTCATATTTCGCCGTTATTCATTTTGCGTTAATTCCCCTGTAGGCTTACAATGAGGGGAAGGTCCCATGCGAAACGCTCCTGAATTCGTCACACTCTTCGAAAGCAAGGCAAAGGCCCTCATTGTTGGGGAGCCTCTGTTCTCCCGCGGCACCTATCAATTCGAAGTGAAACAGCCGAAGAAAAAAGAGGCGTTTTTCCCTTTCCTCCAGATCTCGGATGAGGGAGTCGTGGGTGACGCGTTTTGCACCTGCGCTACTTCGGAAGAGGGGAAGGGGTGCCCTCACTTGGCCGCCTCGTATAACC
>Ga0206988_1047_pt1 | contig 32253 bp, 37 predicted proteins | sample Alteio_BWMinCont_12_FD_153263 | JGI IMG/M metagenome (GOLD analysis project Ga0206988, IMG submission 153263) | Enriched cells from forest soil in Barre Woods Harvard Forest LTER site, Petersham, Massachusetts, United States -... | ecosystem: Environmental > Terrestrial > Soil > Temperate forest >... | reverse complement strand
TGAGGGATTTTCGGTCGGCATTTTGGACAAAACAAGCCTGCTGTACCGAGAAGGTGGTAAGAAGATGACGGTCGGCGGTGAGCTACTGATGAGGGGCTTTGTTGTGTACAGGGCGAGTATCGGCCCGTGGAACGACGGCGAGCCTATTGACGATACCAAGAAACACCAGATTATCAGTAACATAACGCGTGCACTGGAGTCCCAGGGAATATTTGTGGATTTAGACTAGCCAAGCGGTTCTTCCACCAACCTACCCGCTGAAACAGGACGGCTTTGATGGGTGTAAAACACTGGTTCGCAAAGGATGAGGTTGTAGGATCTAAGGTGCTAGTCTGCAGCCTCGGCCACCAGTTTGAGGAATTGGTGGGCCGCGACGGTGCCATCTACAGGCATTTCTATCATTCCACCACCAATTTCCTCTTTTCTAGCGTTCAGGAGTTGACTGAAGCTCTCGGTAGGCAATACGACATTGTTCACCTGTTCTGCGATGTTCCGGCCACTGGGATCATCGCAGACAACGCGGGCAATACGATAGCGGGCACGGAGCTGATCCAGAGATGCTGCGACGCAAACGTCAAGCTTCTGTGGATTGCAAGCGACAACCAGCCGGAAGGCTACATTAAGAACTTTGGAGCACGGGGGAAGCGCATAAACCTCGTGATGACAATTGTCCGCAACGATCCCAAGTTCTCAGATTTCATTGAGAAACTGCTTTTCAGAATGTTCTACGGCGACACAATGCCGGTTGCATGGGCAGACCTAATGCCGCAAGTCCCCGGTGCGGTTAATACAGAGTCTCCCGGTTGCATCTTCTTTGCAGGTCGAAGCGGCGCGAAGCTGCGATAGTCCCTGACAACCCGTCCAAAAACTGGCCTTTGAGGCCCTTTGACCTTGCCCCTGCTTTGTTGACGTATTCTTATGACAAACTCGTTCGGATCCATCTCCTGTGAGAGCGGCGAGGGGGCCGTTCCCCCCTGCTGAGCACACGACTTGCCCCCGACTTGCTCCCAGCTTGCAGTAAACTTGCAATGACTTTGAGAGGGCATCGCCGGTAAGCTATAGAAAAGAATGGTAGGCGCGGCAGGAATTGAACCTGCAACCCCCGGATTAGAAATTATGTCGTGCTCGGTGCAAAGGGTTGCAAGTCGAAGTAAATAGACGCAGCCGGTTTCGTTTCGATTCGTTTGGAAGCAACAAAATTTGACTCGCTAAGCGCCTTGGTTCCCCAGTTGGTTCCCCGGAGAACCTTGAGGAATGGGTCCCGCTGCGGCGAGAAATGCTTGAACAGATCGAGACGATGGTTTTCCCTCGACCGGCGAATCCAAGTGCGATTCCACCCTTCCACGCGCACGTTCCCACTACGCGGAATCAGAACTCGAATCTGGTCGAAAGTTGGCAAGCTGGGCTCGCCGGCAGGGTCTAATTACCCGTCATTCACTATTCCTCCACCATGCCAAAATCGGCCTGCATCTCTGCACCGCACTCTTTCAGTATCTCGATGTGCTTATACAGCATCCTCGGCGTTCCTCGGGGCACCCAAGAGCTTGCCGCCTCGAAAGGACGGCTGAGCTTCGGGTCTTCCTGAATCCTGTCTTCCATGATGTCGCTGAAAGCAATCTTCTGCATCGCGGCAACCGCGCGTTCCAGCGACGCCACATTCATGCTGACTAGCGGAGTGATCCTGAGCTTCTTGTATTTGAGGCGATTCAGCTTTTCCTGAAAGCGGGCGTTGAGATAGGCATTCGTCATCCAGCTTGAGCCGATGTCGTCTTTCGTGATGATGACAGGGATAATTTTTTTCGCGCCACGCAGCCATTCGGGCAGGTTCTCTTTCGGCATGGTTCCGATACGGTCTATGGCGGTGAGCAACTGTGACACGCCGACCGGCCGGTCGGTGCCCTCGACAAACCTTTTGTCCATGTATTCCCTTACGAGCTTATAATCGCCGGAGTATCTAACACTCGCCGCGCATGTTGCCGCCTTCGCTTCAATCAGCACGGCCGTCGGCCCGCACATGATGAGAACGTCGCAGATTGCCTTATTGTCCTTATCGTTAAGATAGCGCGGGCAGGGATAATGGGCGGTTTTGCTTTTGTTGGCGTAACTCTCGAATATCCAGTTCACATATTCCTCGAACACATCGCCCCAAAAAGCGAAGTAAGTCAGTCTGCGCTTGGTCGGCATCGACATTGCCACACGCCACAATGCGCCGCTCTCCAGTTTTGCTACGGCGTACTCATAGTCGATGTCATAGACCTTGTCGTCCACACGCAGATAAGGATGGTCTTTCAAGAATTCGAAATCTGCATATCCAAGTACGACCTTCTTGTCAGGCAGGTCACTCAATCGGCAGCAGACCGTGTCGAACATGGCGCCAATCTGTTCGTCAGTGAGGATTGTCTTTTTGAACCACGAGATCGGCATGCCTGCTTCCGGCACGTCGCCGATTTTGATTTGGGTGCGCTCATTCATCGCGTGAACGGTGAAGGCGTACACAAATTGGCTGTAGAGTTTCAGCGGGAAGCCAAAAACCTTCTCAAACTCCACCGCAACATCGACGACTCTCAGATGCGAAGGCAGCCGCGGAATTATGACGGTCAGGTAGATGTAAAAGCGCAGGAATAGTAGGAATGGATCTGTGATCGAGTCGATTTCAAAGGTCGGGAGAAAATCTGCGACCAGGTTCGCCATTACATCCAGCTTATCCGACAGATTGGCGACATGCTTCTTATAAAGCAACTCGCCGGCACCGAGCAGCAGTGCGCCCAATGCCCAGTCAGGAACCTGAGACCCGTTTTCCGCCGGCGCCGGGTCAAGCCGCATCGCCTCAGAGGCAAGGAACCGAAGCTGTCCTTGGAAGAATATCGGCCTTCCCTTCTTAACCTCTTTCATGGCCTTGTCGACGAGGTCTGGTCGCATGAGACGCGGCACCCAATATTCGTTGATTTCCTGTGAAGCCACCGTGTTGGCCTCGGGACCGAACTTGAAGATCGTGCTGAACCGCGCGCAGGCGATGAGAATGGCGCTACGAGGGTAGTCGCGCAGCGCCGCACGAAATTCTTCTAGAGTGAGACGTGGGCTTCCATTCAGTTCAGACCAAGGCAGCCATATTTTCATCTCGGGTGGCGGTGCCAAAGCGACCTCCCTATCGGTTAGCTTTGGATTTAATGATAGGCCAGGTTTCTAGAAAGCACCAAGCCGGCCTTGGGCTTGCTGAGACGTTCACGACTGAGAAACAGCATGCGGAACACGCTTGGGCTCTCAGGCGGAGAAAAAGATGCAAAAAGTCTCGGATCCAGACAAAGTGCTGCAAAATTCAGCCAAACTTATTTCCGCCTTGACTGTGCCAACCTCCTGCCATACCTTTCTCTTACTTTCACGTGAAAGCATGGACAACTCACAAAACCACGAAGGGAAATTATGTTGACCACCCAAATGTTGGCTTCCGGCAAACGCACTGTTGCCACCAATCTAGGGGCGACACCTTTAGCCGCCAACGAAGTGCTCGTATATAAGCTTTTTGCCAGCGGTGCCAACCCCATCTGGGCATTTGGCTGCGCTGACAGATTGCTCGTCAGCGTATCAAATCACCCATTACCCACTTACACGTGGTACTTGTCGCAGCAGACGTTCCCCGCGACTGAGTAGCAGGGGCCGAGCCGAAATCGGAGCTGCAGTTCGATCGCATGCAGCCCCAATGAAGCGAGTCAACGCCACGATGCTTACTTTATGCTTAAGTATTTCAAATATCTGTTTTTTGGCAGCAGGAGATACGCAAGGGTCGTCGCCGCTATTTACGGCGCGCTGATTGGCTTGCCGTCGCTGACTGGCGCGATTGTGATACTGGCGGAGTCTCACTGGACGTTGCCGCCTCCACCTCAGGTCTTAATTTTGATCGGCTTGACAATAGTTGGATACAAGATTGGAAGAAGGTGCTCGCAATCGTTAGCCATTGCTGTTGCCTCAATTTTCGCCGTTGCAATAGTTGCCGTGTACCTTAAATCCCCGCAAGACGTGGGCGTCATACAAACCGCATGGTTCGCTTTGGCCCTGTCTGCTTACGGAGCTGCGGCCACCATCGTCTACGTTCAGCTCTCGGGCTTAAATAGTGAGATCTTGCAGAGGATGAAAACGATGGTTTCAGTAGCCGCAGGAACTTGTTGTTGCTTGCTGCTTGGGCTGGGCGCGTTTTCTATCTATCGTTCCGGACACCCGCGAGAGACTCTCTATGCCTTGGGAATCATGGCCCTGTTCGTGTTCGCTTTTTTTGATCCATTATTAGACTATGCAAGCGAACACTTCCATTTGAAGAGACAGAATCTAGTCTCCAAGAATGGATGGTTTAGGTTCGTTGGCCTATTCATATTCAGCGCTCTTGCGGCTGTACTCCACAAAGGTCTGGAGCAGGGACTCGAAAATGCAGAACGCACGAAGGGCTTCGTCCTGATTTTGCTATTGGCAATGCTTGTCCTGCCTGGGCAAATTACCGGCGCATGGGTAAATGGAGCAAGATCGAGACGATCACACTGGTTTGGAGTTTCGCGGGGTGCCTTGGTGGGGTTACTTTCCGTACTGTTCATTTGGACTATCGTGGGAAATGTACAAGTTGAGGGGAATGCAGTACGGCCTAATTTTTCTGCCTACTTGGCACACATTTGTGAAGCCGCCGAAGCAGAAGGCGCAAGAGCCGTATATCTTCATGCCGGAGACGTTAGCTCTCCCCCTTCGACAGAATGGGAGGATTTAGCAGGCGCGACTGCAGTAACTTGGGCTTTCTACGGACTGCTGGGTGGCATGGCTGTGGTAAGACGCAAAGGACCTCGAACTATGCTCTTGTGGCTTATTGCCTGCGGGATAGCCGTGGAACTGACTATGTGGTCTCTTGGGCAGGGAAGCCAGGATCTGATTAGATTCGGCGTAGCGCAACTCTGCCTGGAAGTAGGTTGGGTGCTGGGAATTCTTTTGTATCCACCAGCAGCTCATGTGCTTTTTGGCCAATCGCAAAGCAGCACTGGGCCACCGCCAGGCCAACTTCGTCCCAGTACAACCTCTTTGCGAGTCAAAGACCAGCATTTACAAGAACTCGGGAGTGCGCGATCGTCAACGGGGGCGTCGTCATGACCCCGAGGTCCTGACCCCAGATTGGGCGCGGAGGGTCGCCAGGTGCGGCGTCGCGCGCCTGACTCTCTCGCGCAGATTCGGTTGTAAAAAAGATTCTTGGCTGTTTCTCACAAGCTTCATTGCAAGTTCGGACCTACTCGACAGACACTCGCCCACCTGCTTATTCAACTGGTTCCCGCAAGTCCGCCGTGTCAAAACAGTGACCCCTCGGCGATCTCGTACGCGCGCACCGCGGGCGCATCGAGCACAGGGTCGAAGTCGGAGGCATTCAGCATCAGCAGCCGAAAGCAGTCGAACTCACGTTTCGCACTATTAGTGCCGTTCTCGGCAATGAGCGGGCGATATCGCCGGACGAGTGCGACAACGATCTTGCTGACGGCAACCTCCATCTCCGATTCGCTGAGTTCGTTCATGCGCGGCGTCTCCGACAATCTCAATCCGTAGAACTTGTTCAGGGTTCCCAGCGCAATGTCCGGGCAGAGCGGCACGCCGGTCTCGTCGCGGGCGGCACGCCGAAGAGCCAGTTTGCCAGCGAATGGATTCGCGATGATTTCTCTGAGTGCGTTCGCTTGGCCGGCGCGAGTCGCCGCCTCAACTGCAGCGAGAACCGGGGCGTTAACCGTCTCAAACGAGATCAACGATCCCTTCCACCCGAGCTTTTTAGCGCCTTCTTGCGTGGCGTAGTCGACGACTGCCTTGAGGTGGTAGGAGCTGCATTGGCGAGTGGCCTCGAAGGCGTTTACGTTCGCGGTGTGGAAGCAACAGAGCTGGGCGGACGCGCCTGGGAGCTGCTTGCGCAGACCGACAACTCCAGCGGCGGTTGCGCCATTGCTAGCGTTGTTACGTGCCTCGGTGAGCTCCTGCGAGGAAGCCCGGCCTTGGGCGAACGCTTCCGCGACCTCGACCGCTCGCGCTGCGATTGGATCAACCTTGAACGCATTTAGGCAGGCCCGCGCGCACCAGACGGCGAAGAGCCGAACGCGGGAGTCGAATTCGTTCTCCACAATCCCCAGTCGCAACGTGCCTTCCAGGAACCAGAGCATCCAGTCGGCGCGGTCGCAGGAGTTCCACGCGGATTCGAGGCTGGTTTGGGCTTGGAGGTAGCGAAACACGTCATCGGTTTTGACCGTGGTATCGATCATGGGATGAGTCGCGACGATCCGCTACTTACAAGGAAACGCTTCTGTTAGCGCCTCGACAACCAAAACATGCGCGTCTCTATGCAGTTCTTCCGGGTGCGAGTTTAGATACTTCGTCACAACTCTTACCGCTTGTGCCGCTGTCATGGTTCCATCGGGATAACACGGCAATTTTGCGTACTTTGGGTTTGCGATCCGCACCTCATCAGTCATGGTCACAATCCCCGTAATAAAACCCAAGCAGTACGAGGCATCGGCATCCAGTCCGCGTCTGCTGTCATTAGCAATCCTGATGGCCTCCTCACATTGTGGCAGCAGCCTGTTGCCATCCAGTGTGACAGCCCGAACACCAGCAAATGAGATTCCCGCTAAGAGAAACGCCGACAATATTCCGTAACGAATCAGAGTCATAATGAATCCTCGTTCGAGCCCATGGTGCTGGGCGAATCTTCAGCATCGAGAAAATAGAGGGGAGGAAACAAGCCAGTCTAGATTCTCCGATTCTTGCTCCCCGAAAGCAACAGAAAACTTCTCCAGTAGTGGACACACGGAATCGAGAGGAACGCGCATGATGCAGCCTCATGCCAACAGACATCCGGGCGCGGTTCGGGTTGCGATTGCGGAAGCTACGGAAGAAGAAGGGTTGGACGCAGGTCGAGTTGGCTGATTATCTCGGTCTGCGGAGGACGTACGTCTCCGATCTGGAGCGCGGGAAGCGGAACGTCAGCCTGCTAACGATGGAGATTATTGCGCGGGGGTTCAAGCTCTCGGTGTCGCAGTTGCTCAGAGGATTGTAGGCGCTGCCGTCGTCTCATTGCGTCCAAGCCTTGAGTCAACGACTCGACCATAACTCCTTCCGGTCGACGAACGGGGATAGAATTGCTGGGTGCTGAACTCCCGAAGAGACCCCGGCCCATGTGGATAACAGATTTTGTGGAGTGCTTGGAAACATCGACTCTCGCTCATCCACGGATCGACGAAGCGCTCGCGATCAAACAACAACACTTGCCGAAACGTATTTACAAGTATCGATGCGACTGCACTAATTCTCGCAACAATTCATCGCTGGTTGGAATTTCCATGACGAGACTGCTTGCTTCGCGATCTTATCGAGTTCTGGATGCAGCTTCCTAACGATGCTAATACTGCTGGCGCAACCGTCTAATCCGATGGTCACCTGAACCACAACCGTGCCTTGGATGCCACTCCCTTTGAGGGAATCGGGGTATCGCGGCTCCGTACCTTTGTCCACTGAACAATGTTCCGCAGTTGGCCCTGGAACATTCTGACCAGCCTGTGCTGGCAGAATTAAAACAGCGATAGCGGGTAAAAGTCGTTTCACGCAGTTAATAGATCGCGCAACGCCCAGATTGTCCCAGTGATTCCAGTGCCGGGCGTTATCCGGATCGCCGGGTCCACCCTGAAGAACTTATACCACGCAACCAAATAGCGGCGAAGTCGGCAACCGTCAGAAACTGCCGAAACCAGGCATTTACACGTTTTGACCCTGTCGATGAGCGAAATGGAGAGATTTATCAACAAGTGACTCAAATCCTTTTTCTAGGCCAACCCGTGAGGGTTAACATTAGGGCGTGCAAATTCAGGGGCTTGCCGAAGAATACCGAAAAAAGACTGACCGAGAACTTCTGCTACTGGAGCGCGACCGAGAGCAACTGACCCCGGCGGCTGCCTCCGCCCTGACGGATGAACTGGCACGGCGAAAAATCGGCGCGGAGCGACTCAAAGCGTTTAGAAACGAACAAGAACGGCAAGAACGAAAAGAGGCATTTCGCTCGAAGCGTGGACGCGCACGTGCCGCAGACAGATGGTGGTTCAACATTCAGCTGATCGCGAGCTCCGCATTTGGATTGCTTGTCTACCACTTTCTGCCATTCAGGTTGCCAGATGAGTGGGAAGACGCTGCGCTTGTGACATTTCTGTGTACGGTTGTGATCGTGTTTACATTTCGGGAGCTCTGGAGAGGCCTTGGCTTCTGGGTATCTCTGGCAATTTCGGCTGTCGCACAACTCTGGGTGATTAAGGCCGTGAATCCAACTGCACATTGGCATTACAAGAATGCTTCGTTTGTCACCGGGTTTGCAGTTGGCTTCTTGGTATGGGGGGCAGCGTTCCTGCTGCTTCGTCGTCTCTTTAAGGATTCGGATAAGGACTCCGACCATTGCCTTCAGTAGTTCCTAACTTCCGAAACCAGGCGTTTACACGTTTTGACCTAGCCGATGAGCGTAAGGGAGATCTTACAACAGTTGCAATGTCATCTCGGGACAGGCGGGAGTCAACCAGCGATGCCTAGTGGTGTTTCAGGCCGAAAGCGTACACTCCTCCATAGCCGCCGTAAAGCACACCATTCACCACGGCAGGAGAAGGACCCATGGGGCCCCCGATGTTATAGCTCCATAGTTTGGCTCCGGTGCTAGCGTCAAGGGCGTAGAACCTCCCGGCGTCTGAGCCCGCAAAAACGATCCCATTCGCCAAAGCCGGTGACGTAAATATCGGGCCGCCCGGTTTGTAATTCCACAGCTTCACGCCCGTCTTGGCGTCGAGGGCGTAAAGGGTCTCGTCAGGATAAACTGTCCCGACGTAGACAGTTCCAAAGGCCACAGCCGGGGAGGATTCTACCTGGCCCGCTGTTGGGTAGATCCACAGCTCCGTGCCGGTGAACGCGTCCAGGGCGTAGATCGCCCCTCCCCGCGTACTAACGTAAACCACGCCGTTCACCACCGGCGTGCCCAAAACTGGCGAAAACGGGGCGTAACTCCATACCCTCTCCCCCGTCTTCGCATTTAGCCCATACACAGTGGCCTCGCCGTCAGCGCCAACGTATACCATCCCGTTCGCCACACTAGGTGAGGAGGCGCTGAAACCTCCATCATTGGTCTTAAACTTCCACAAGCTGCGACCAGTGCGAGCGTCGAGCGCGTACACATTTCCGTTCCCCGCACCAAAGTAGACCACGCCATCCTGTACAGCTGGCGAGCTTTCAACGTAGCCGTTATTTGAATAGGTCCACAACGGTGAACCGTCCTTGGCGTTCAGCGCGTACAGTGTGCCATTGCTCGATCCGATATAGACGACCCCGTTTGCAGCTGCGGGCGAAGAGAAGACCAAGCCCCCGGTTGTGAAGGTCCACTTGACGAGACCAGTATGCGCGTCAACGGCATACACGTTGGTGTCATCGACCGATCCAAAGTAAACGACACCATCGAAAACAGCAGGTGACGAGGACTGGTTGTCACCGATGATGGTCTTCCACTTCAAACGGAGTTTCCGCACATTGTTGACGGTCAGAAACTTTTCATACGGGTTGTACCGTGTCATCTCTCCCCGATAAAACTGGTTCCAACCGGTGAGGATATGCTGCGGGCGCCGGCTAGTTGGTTCTGGTTCTTGAGCCTGACCGAAGGCGAACAATGCCAGAACAACAGCTGCAGCAGAAAGAAGAGTTGCTTTGGTTCTCATGGTGCCTCCAAGCCGATCGAAGTGACACGCGTGAGCGCAACGGGGGGACTGCGGAACAAATGTACGCTTTACCCTGGCTGGGGTCAATCAGGGCCTCCATGTGCCTCCACGCTCAACAACGCTGCCTGTAACTGTTGTTACCAGGCGTTTACACGTTTTGACCCAGTCGATGGGCGTAATGGCGATGTTACGACAATTTACACAGGGTCTTGAAGCGTAGAATCGCACTCAGACGGAAGATCGGCAAAAGCTGCTCTTGCTTCAACTCGTGTCATGGCGATCAATGGTTACCGCCAAGTAAGTTCCCAAGCCACTCCTGCATCCCACTCCCCGCCCCCGCTCGTCGTCCCAAAAAGCGCGCCCCCGTTGAAAGTCGGGGTTCCAAGCGGCCCGCTTCCGTCAAGAGTGCCCGCGAAACTGTGCAATACGGACTCTTGCCACACGCCTTTATGATTTCGAAGCACAAAGATTACTCCGTAACCGCTGCTGCCTCCGTTTGCTACTCCGTACAAATTACCTGCCGAATCCGAGACCATTCCATTGTATGGAGAGCTGCCATTGGTACCGTTGAAGCTCCAAAGCACGATAAACCGATGGCCATTTTGAGTCAACGAGAAAGCCGTCCCCTGATCTGAATCCCCGCCGTAATTCGTCGTTCCATAGAGCGTCCCGTGGCGCAGAAGCAGAAAACCCACCATAGGGCTTCCTCCCTCCGTCCCATTGAAACTATGCAAAATGGTTTCCGTCCACCCCCCACTCGTTTTCCTCAGCTGATAGACGGTGCCCTGCTTTTTTGCATCGCCGGAACGGGTCGTTCCGTAGAAAATGCCAGCGCCGCCAAGTGTAAGACCGCTCATGGGGTATCTGCCGTCGTTATTGCCCGCAAAAGCATAAACGGTGGATTTCGTCCATCCGTTACCTGACGGCGAAAGCTCAAACACGGTCCCATATCCTGATTGTCCGCCGTTGTAAGTCGTACCGAGAAGATTTCCTGACTTGTCGAATATCAGGCCGGGGTTCGGGTGAGCGCCGTCAGCGTTACCACTGAACGTATAGAGCACCAAGAAATTCCAACCGTCATTTACTCGTTGCAGCTCGAATATCGTGCCACATCCACTTCCCTGACATATGCCCGTCATGTTACCGCCGGTGCCAGCTGTGCCATACAGATTCCCAGCCTTGTCGAACACAAGCGTACCCGCCGGATATGCCCCACTCACATTGTCGAATTCGTAAAGGATGTTTGCGATCCATCCCGACGGGGAGGGGGTTAATTCGTAGACCGTGCCATAACCAGCCCCGCCGCCGGACGCAGTTCCATACGCATTCCCGGAGGAGTCGAAGACTAAGCCACTGTATGGATATTCTGAGTAAGCTCCCCCGGCGAAGTTGTGAATCGTGGTCTCCGTGACTGCCCAAGCCTGCAGTCCCATTAGCGTCACTGCCAGTAAGGCAAGCATCCGGCATTTCATAGTGGCCTCCGAGCGGTCGGTACAATGCGACGGGATTCGATGCTCATTGCCCAATAATGGTTGGCTTTTCAGGGAGGCTGTCGTTAACAGGCAATTGCACAAGCTTGCGCCTTTGTTTCGCCTTTTTGAAGGTCGATGAGTGAGTTCCCAACACTTTCGGCCCGGCCTTCCTTAGCTCCCGCATGCTCGTCTGACAAGCTCTTCGTCCCAGCGTACTGCGAAGCCAGCCAGCTCAAGAGCGGCAATAATCTCCGGCGTACGGCTAACGTCAAGCGACAGGTAAGGGCCGTTCAGTACCGAAGACTCCATCTTGCCGAACCCGCGGCAGACGTGGGCGGGCAACCAAGTCAGCATTTCTTGTTCGGGCCAACTCGGCCAGTCTCCGTCGCAGAATCCAGGCAACCGTTCCACGTCGAACGTATCGGACGGCTGCGGATCGTCGTCACAATCGCGCATAGAGTTGAGGACGTAGGTCAGGTCGGCCGGCGGCATCAGCCGGAAGAAGTCAGCCCAAGTCGAGGAGCTCGCGATCGCGCGACGAATCGCAGCCAAACGTAGCGCATCGGCCTCCGGGATGAAGATCAGCGTCGCTTCACCCGCTTTCTTAATCTCGCCGAACACGAGAGCTTGTTTTGAAGGCAAGTGCGGTCTCTCTGCCTGCTCGTCCTCGATATTGTGCAGGCTGGAGTCGTCGTCGTCCAGCTCCGATCCTTCGGCGAGCGCTATCTGTGTCAGATTCTCTTCCCTGATCTCATCGATCGTCGTGGGAGTAATCCCATCAAACGTAACCGCGGGCTCGCGGTCGGAGAGACCAATGCTCGTCGCGCGGATCATTGCGTCGCCGTACGAATCGCCGACGATCTGGCTCAGCAACTTGCTGCCGCAGCACTTAAAGACGTGCCAGCGCGAACTGGTCGTCTCGCGAAGAACATGCACGGTAAACGGGCTGTCGTGAATCCAGCGATAACTGAGCTGTACGGAGCCTTCGTCGAAACGAGCCGAATCGAAGACCGGGTGGTACGTCGCGACAAACGTACGTTTCGCATCGGAAGTCAAACCGCGCCGGACAGAAACGTACGGAATGCAACTCGGGAAGCATAAGAGAGTCGCCGGAATATTGCGGTTGATCCGGCACGCACCAATCTGCCTCGGGACTGTCGCGAACGAACCGGCGGGGAGAATCGTGAGCGCGTTCATGGCTTTCATTCGAGCACCAGCCCCGCGTCTTTGATGCCCATCGCCAATCCCCAAGCAAAACGGTGCTCAACGACCAGTGCGTTCCCGAACCACTGCGCGTCCGGCTGGAGATGTGCGTCGATCCACGATTTGGCGCCTGCGGTCAGCGGACAAAACAGGAATAGAGTACCCTCGTTGCGAACGAGTAGATCAGGTTTGACTGACATGTGATTTTCCTTTTGCAGGCTCGCCTGCCGCATCAGTCTTGGAGACCTTACCACCGCGACCGTTTTTCGGTTCGGTTGGCGCGATCTACGCTTGGTAGATCAGCTCTTGATGCTTAGGAAGTTATTATACGGATTTTGCCCTCAGAGGCAAGGGATCGGGAATTTTGGTAGTGTCTTAATTTGAAATTCTCAACTTTGCAGACTGGCATGAATCGTGCTCCGTACCCATTCTGAAAGCGTCTGATCGCTGGCCTTCGCCGCTGCCTCGATTGCCCGCTCATCCTGTGCCGTAAAGCGTACCTGGATGACGCGGCCCATCGCTTCGCCCTTGGGCAACTTTGGCCGTCCCGCTCGCTTGCGCTTATTCTGCTGGCTCAAGGTTTCTAAACTCCCGCACAATGGCCGCTCGTACCGCGTCCTGTGCTGATTTGATGGGATGCAGATGCAAAACCGTAACGTGCTGGCGCGGCTGGTTAGGATCGTCGGATTCGTTCGCCCATGCGTAAACCCTATGCGCCGTGGGATGCCCCACTAGATCAAAGACTTCGACAATCCCCTCCCAAACCGTCTGCCCCTTGAATACTTCCTTCACTGGCACGCTTTCTATGTGCGTAGCCTCAGCGCCGTGTAATTGCCGGATGACCGTTCGCAGTTCTTCGATATAGCTCACGCCGCTGCCTCTACCAGATCGCCCACACTCCAAAAGTCGCGCTCAATCCCCGCTGCCATTGCGGGAGTCATGCGCAACGACCCGTGACGCTTCACCAGATTGTAGTAAGCGAAGTGAAGGCCAACCGCTGCCTCAAAGTTCTCGAACTTCTTGCTGAATGCCAGCGTCAGACGGGACAGCCGCTTCATGTGCAGCCGCGTGGTAGCGTTCAGGCGTTCGATGTAGCTAGTGGAAACTTCGTCCATGTCCGGCGAACCTGTGACGCTGCGCTTTTCGACAGACACAAACCGTGCAGCACTGTATTTGCGTTCGGCGTTCTGCGCGTCATCGTGCTCGTAGGTTTTGACGATCTGCCCGTAATCTACGTCAATGCCATAGACCTGCTCAATCGACTCACTATAGGCACGTAGAGCATCGGTAGAGATTTGCACCCGCATTCTCATCCGGCTGGCAACGTCCTCAACAAACGCTTTGGCGGTCGCTAGATCGCGCTTTCCGCACTTGAACGATGGCACTAGCTTAGTATCCGCGTCAATCGCACAGAACGTCCACACATCGCCGTATTGCGGATCGTCGCCCGGTTGTAGATGCCGTTCCTTCTTGCCGATGAATCCCCAGACCTCATCGAACTGTAAATAACGGCATGGAAGGTCGCGCATCTTGACATCCAGCAGAGCCGTGCATCCACGCCCAACGCGCACGCCTAGATTCATAATCGTGTTGCGGTTTATACCCGTCACGCGCTCTATACTGCGGATGCTAGACCCTTCAGCCAATGCGCTAACAACCGCGATTTGTTTGTCTCTGCTAAGTACGTTTGCCATGTCTATTACTGTACTACAATAATATAATTTGTCAAGGTATTTTTGTAGTACAATTGTGCCGTTATGAGATGGCTGGTGATTGTTGCAATCGTCTTCGCCGTACAACCAACGAAGCCGGAAAATAGCCAGAGGGCTTCCCAAAGCAAAACTACTCATAGTACACAGCAATCCGATAGCACCAACAATAACCGCAACGATTCCCATGTCCCGTCTGTATCCGTGACAGTCAACAATGCGCCTGCCTCCCCAAATCCAAACTCCAACGCAGATGAGTCCAACGAGAATATGCGAACACAACGCAGGCTCGCGTTCTACACAGGACTGCTGGTATTTGTCGGGTTTGTTACGGCTGGCGTACTTATATGGCAGTCGGTTGAAACGCACCGTTCGGCGAACGCTGCCAAAAAAGCTGCTGACGCTGCCCTGCTCAACGCTCAGGCTGTCATCAATGTCGAGCGACCGTGGATACTTGCTGAGGTTCACTGGGAAGAAGGAGTGCCATCCCCAGAGCCAACCCTGTCCGGTTGGGTCTTCCAAGCGGTCAACAAAGGCCAGACTCCGGCTGAAATTGTGTCGCTTTACTTTGAGAAGGAATTCGTTAGCAAGCCGGATGATCTCCCAATCCCTCCTAAATATAAATCGCCGATAATCGTCACGGGTGACAGCTTGATGGTCAGAGATGAAAAATGGCCCCTGAGCCGCGCCCCAATTCATGTCGAATCGTGGATGGAAAATACGGGCAAACGAGAGCTTGTAATGAACGCCCAAGAATTCCCTGTGTTTTATGGGGAAGTGGTCTACCGGGATACGCTTAGGGACAAGACTGACCCAAAATCCATCCATCACACGCGATGGTGTTTTGTGTACGACGCTTTTATACAGACGATGATCCCAAGCGGACCAGAGGAATACCGCACCAAGAGCTAAAAAGCAAAATAAGACACCACCGGAATTTTCGGTAGTGTCCTATTAGTGCGTTGATGGTGGAGTGGGTGGCGGGAAGCGTTTCCCCTTTTGCTCTAGATGGTTATTGAGTTCTTCGACAAGGGCAACAAATTTGGCCTGATCTGCCTCTGCCTGAATCTGGAGCACGAGCTGATTCATCCTGTCGCGCTCTTATGGAGTCACTGTGGAGGAGTCTAGCAGGAATTTGGGCCTTTGTCTTAAATAGCGTGTTGCTGTGTTAAAGCGAGTTGGCAACGATAGTGGCTTCTTGAAGAAGGACACGCATTCGATGAAGAAACTCTCGCCGTTGTTCTGGATCGTGGTTGTCTTTTAGTTTAGCTAGGACGGCTTCAAGATCAGCCTGAATATCGCTGAACTTGCGGAGTGGAGGAGCGTCGGCCATTTTCTAGATTTTTGAGGCAGCTTAAGAATACGCTGCCCCTAGCAATGCAGCAACGTTCCAAACGTGGTCAGTTAGTCCCGCTTCCATTGCGGGTGTCACGCGAAGGGAAGAATTAATACGGCAGAAGTTGTACCACGCAAAATGCAGGTTCAGCGCGGCTTTCAGGTTATCTAGCGTCTTGCTGAAAGCGTTTGTTAGGCGCGTAAATCTCCGCATTGCCATCCTGATTGTTAGGTTCTGGCGCTCAATGTGTGACGTGCAAATATGGTCAGGATCGGGCCTTCCCATGCGTACCTTGGATATAACCTCGACGATTGGACTTGGGGAGTACCTCCCGGCCGCGTCATTCTGCCCATGGTCACCGAAGAGTTTAACGAGTTGAGCGAAGTCGCAATCCAGCCCAAAGGCATCGGGAACAGCAGTCCGGTAATGATTCAGGCCATCCGTTGTGATCTGAACGGGATTGGAGATGCGACAGTACAAATCCCAGAGAAACTTGCGAGTGTTCCCCATGCTGCGCTTGCCGACGATGTACGAAGGGACGAGTTTCGTTTCAGGATCAATCGCAACAAACACCCACTGGTCGCCAAGGTCGGGCGAATCATCCTTGCGGACGTTGCGGGCCTTCTTTCCAATGAAGCACCACAGCTCATCAATTTGCAGGTAGTTCGGGCGAAGGTCGCGCATCTTGCTGTCCATCAATTTGGCGCACCGTTCGCCAGCAAGCACCAACAGGTTCAGGATCGTGTCGCGGTGAACCTGGGTCACGCGCTCAATGCTGCGGATACTCATTCCCTCAACGAGCAGCTTGAGGATCGCGGTAGCCTTCTCAGGCGCAAGGCGCCTGTCGCCTAGAACCCGCGTGTGATCTTCGGTGAAGGTTTTACGGCAGTGTTAGGACAGTACCGAATTTTCGGTAGCGGGCTGTTTTGAATTTAATCTTTTCTCTTGCGGCTGTAGAAGACACCTGCAACGATCCATGCTGTACCAATCGCAGCCAAGATTGCAACCTCCCTAAACGACATAACGACGGCCACATACGAGTTAAGGCGCACTCTGAATGCCCTCAATGAGATGCCGAGAAACAAAAGAGGAAAAGAGGATATGTAAGCAAGATCAGTAGGAAATATAGCCTCCAGCCTCTAAGCTGCCTCGCTCTTCGCATTCTGCTCCAATAGTCCCACCAATTCTTCCGACCTCCAAATGCGACCCGAAATTACGGCTTCCATCGCTGGGGGCACGCGCAAGGTCTGTGACTCTCAAATTCAGCCACTACCGAAATCCCAGTATTGTCCGAAATGTGCGTTGGGCTGCTCTGTACTTGGCGAACCGCCTTGCGCTTGCAACAGAGCTGAAGAGCTAAGAGCTAATCCGCTTTCTGTAATTCCTCCAATTGCTTCTTAATTCGCTTCGCAGGGAGAATGATCCTGATTTCAACATTTTTCTTAGAGCCCACTCGGAACCGTACTTGGGCATATTGATCTAGTTTTAACCATCTTGATGACTTCGCCATAGATAACCTCGCACGTCAATTGTCTCATCATCCATGTGCCATTGCGCGTGGCCCTGATGATCTGGACTCTCGGATCAGCTAGGACAGCTTCTTCTTCGCAAACGGAACCGCATACGCGGCGGCGGGATTGTGCGAAATCGCCGTCGCGGCTTTGCGATAGAACTCCAAGGCCTTGTCCTTGTCGCCCAGTTTTTCGTAAGTCTGGCCGATCAGACACTGGATAAACGGATCGTTCTGGTTCGCCTGCGTCAGTTCTCCCAGAGCCGCCTTGTAATCTCCCGCGTAAAACGCGACGTAGCCTTTCAGATAAGGGAAGAACGGCACTTGCTCAGGAATTGTTCCCTTGTCGACAATGGCTTTTGCCGCTGCAACGTGCTTTTGCGCTTCGGCTTGGTCGCCGCGGCGAGCAGCGATACGAGCCTGTGCGTGCTCCCACCGGAAATTCCAGAGGTCTACCCGAGCGGGCTTGATGTCGAGTTCCTTGAGTCCGGTGTCACGGCCAATCTGGTACCACTTGTAGGCCGTGTCGAAATCGCCCGTATCGATACAAACCCGAGCCGCTTCGTTCGCGGTCTCCCCCTGCTGAAAGAAGCTCTTCGCGCTGCCGAAGAAATCGAAGACCTGCTGTTCGTACTCAACGGTCTTCGCGCAATTCCCCTCGAACGCATAGGACATCGCCATCGCTCTCCTCGCCGCTACCTTTTCCTCGGGTATGACAGCAACATCGATTGCCTTCGCGAAATATTTTCGGGCGTCCTCGCCGTTGCTCATCAGGTCGAGCACGTCCCCAGCCGCGATGTTGGCGGGAACTGACTTCGGCGAGGTTTGCAGAGTCTGGCGATAAAGCGCCAACGCATCTTGTGGCTTGCCATCTCGCATCAATTGCTGGCCCTGTTTGAGGAACTCAGGTGGTTGCTGCTCAGAGGGTGCTTGTGCAAATAGCGAAGCTAGAAAACCGAGAATGACGACCAAGACAGAAGTAATCACACCGATTGTCGTTTTCATGGGGCTGATTATAGATCGGTACTCGGCAGCACGTTCGGCAATCCCACGTCAGCAGCACCCGCAACCCCTGCCGCGTATGGCCTCCCGACCCTCCCACACGATGAGCGGCGTAACCACCAACGCTGCAACTGGGTCAGCCCAAGTTATATGCCAGATCGCATGGACTCCGAGCCCCGCCAATGCAATCAGGGAGAGGTAAGCGCACAACGCTGATTGAGCGGAATCTGCTCTCAACGCTGCACTGCCTGCGGCGAAGGACAGCCTACGTTTCTCCTTGGCAATCCAAGGCATGATTGCGGCCGCTGCGATCAAAATGGCGATTCCGAGATAGGTGGGTTTCGGTTCACTGTACCCCAGCAGCGTCAGGGCCGAAGCTGCTACGACATAGAGGGCAAGCACAAAAAGCAATACTCCCGCGATTCGGGAAGCACGTCTCTCAGCGTGCTCTGGCACAGCATGCGCCCGAAACCGCCACAACACAACCGCCGCCGAGAGAAGTTCGATAGCACTATCGCCACCGAACGCGAGCAGAGCGGGACTGCGAGCGAACCAAGCTGCCGATAGCGATACCGCTGCCTCGATGCTCATCCAGACAGTCGTGATTGCCTGAATCCGTTGAATGCGTCGGATGGTGTCCGGCGCCGGAACTTGCAGTATCGAAGCCATTGGAGAGCATTATTATGGCACGCTGTGCTTGCGAGCGGCAGGAGGCGTACCATTGGGCAGCAGAATACATGCGGACGGCCCCGACTCGCACCCCGCTGATCGGTTGCCTGCCGATGTTCTCCTTCGCCAAGAACCAGACGAGGAAGAAGACGAAGAGGAAGACGAGGGCGGAGGCAAAGTGACGATGATGACGACACGACCGACGACGGCTACTCGGAGTGAACGCGTGCCCTTAGGCATTCAGCAGAGAGCAGAGCCGCTGTGACTGACGCAACCATGACAATCTCGCCGGGTGCGCGCTTTCGAACCGCAATGGTTTTGGTCGTAATTGCGAACGCACTCCAGATCGTCGTCTTCCCGATGTTCGTCGAAGGCGCGCTATCGTTGATGCGGGGCCGGTGCGAGTGAATGAAGGCTGGGGCGGAGATTTCATTCCGCGACCGCACGGGGTAGTCGGGTCTCGTGATGCGAGGGCACTGCTTCCCGCCCTTGCAAAGAACTCAAGGACGGGGCACCCTCACGATCGCCGCTGCCCGGCGAAAGCCTGGGCCACCCGCCCCGTCCCGGCTGGCTTGATCTCCTCGCCGCTGGCGTCCTCCAGCACCACCTGGCGGCACCACTCGCCCAGCGTAAAGCCTCCGGCTCGCGCCGCCTCCTCCAGCTGCGCGTATTCTTCCTCGCTCACTTTGGTGCCCAGAGTTTTGGTGCGCAGCGGCGGCTTCACCACGCGGCACCGCCAAGGCAGGAAACGACCGACAAGGGGAGGAACTTCACAGTTCTTCTATGGTGAGCTATCCGCCTAAAGGAATCAACAAGTTCACGCCCGTTAACCTGCGGTTGCTCGGCAGCAACCTCGTGGCGGGATTTTTCTCTTAGCCGCTCTCGTTTCAACAGGTTCACCGCCAGCAACCGCCAGGTTGCTGTGCAGCTCCCGTTCCGGGGTGACGTGTCACCCCTTCCACCCGATGCCGAAGGCAGCGCGCTTTTGATCCTTCCCCGATACCGCACAATAACCCGCGAAACCGGACCCCGACAGCACCCCAGAACGTCACCCCGCACCGTGGCAGGATCGCAACACCGCCCGGTTGGGATCAGGGCGTCAGGGCGCGGATCGGCGGCTAAAGGAAAAAACTCACCCAAGCGATTCCCGAACCCTCACCGGCTGACTGATCGCAGGCTACAGACCTCCCGGAACGCCAGCGGCAGGCACTCTGCTCACTGGCCGATAGAGGAACCCTCAGGTGCATTCGGCCCTTCCATGAATTTCCCGACAACAGAAAGAATCGCGAGCATCACGATCAAGTCCGCCGAGTCGATGGCGGCAATCGCGAGTGCGGGAACCCACCTGGTACCCCAGGGGACAAACAGAATCAAGGGGACATGAAGAGCCGCGAGGATGGCCATGGTGCCCCAAAACCACGCATGCCGCCTCAGCTTCCACTTCAAAGCAAGCATGAAACCAAGTACCGCAACGCTGTTCCATATTGGCAGCATTAGGTTAAGTCTTCCAAAATGATCGAACAGCCAAGGGAGCGGCATGCCGAAAACAAGCAAACACAACACGGCCCACCAAGGTAAGCGCATTTTCTTGGCTGCTTTTATGTCGCTTTTTACTTCGTTAGTTAGGGACATTGGCTGATCGCCTTTGCTGTCTTGTAAGTGTCCATGATGATCGAACCTATGGAAGCAGCTTGCCCGAGACCAGGTATGAATCCAGCAACGGTAAGGCCGGTTGAAAGCAGCCCCTCAGGAGACGTGTCACCCAGCCCTGCGAGACCGTTAACGGTGCTCGTCGATGCTCCCACTGCCCCAACGACTTTGCTTCCCAGCTGATCGGCTACTACTCCAACGTAGCCAGCCTGATGGCCAATCACTCTGGCAATCCCGCCCGCCTCAGGGATCAGTCCTATCGCATCGATCCCGGCGCTCAAAGCGCCCGCACCGAGAGCACTCGTGATGCAGGAATTCTTGTACCACGGTAGACGAGGAGCAGCACCGATGTTAAGCCCGTTGTTTGCGGCAACAGCTTTCAAGCGAGAGCCGGGTGCCCGAGATTGCTTTCGGCCCTCCGATTTGTCACTTGTACTTTCGCTCCACTGGTTTGTGAGTTGCGAGACAATCTGAGGGCGATCCGTCCTCACTGTACCAAATCTCTCTGCTTTGATCCGTGCACAATGCATACTGGCCCGTTATTCCTGGTTCTACCGGCACAGCCGTAATTGTGTATGCCGCAGCCGTTTCAACCCCCGGGGCACACCGAATATCGAAATGGTACGAAGACTTCGTGCCAGACGCTAAGACTCGGTCCACAAGAGCAACTCGGGATAAGGCCTCCGTGCCGTGTTCACCGAGGTCAGCGAGATTGCACGCAAACCCGGTATTTGGATGCTGCGCCGCATAGTTGTGTTCTGCCAGATTCAGATTCCGAATGCTTGCCACTGCCCGGCGTTGATTCAAGAAAATACGTGGCGTCCGGGGGGGGAAGATTCCTAGCCAAAACACTATCGCTATGAAAAAAGCTGTGAGTGCTATCAGAAACGTACGTTTACCGACCGTCATACGCTCATCTCCCGGAATCGGAAAAACTCAATCAATGCCACACTGGCTAGAAATCTGCTGCCCAAAAGCCTCCGCTTGCACATCAAGAGGACCAAATCCGGGAGTGCCGTTAAAGATCGACGCCACAGCGTTGTAGTCACGCGCCCCGACCCAGGCTGCCGCACCAAGGAATGGGCCAGCACTAGGAAATCCGCTTGCTCCCGCCCCAGTTTGACCTGCCGACATGAACATGCCCATCTGTATAGTGTGGAAATACTCATGGGCCAAGTTGTGGGCCGTGATTCCGTACGTACTGTCGATGGAGATGGTCCCAGTTAAGCTCGTACTTCCATCCGCGCCGCCCAAATTTGTAAGGACGAGCGTGCCGGAGTTTTGCATCTGCGTCAGGGAATTCGCCATGCCCGCAGCCTGCGGACATTTCTTTAATTGATTGAGAAGCTTGGTCAGCCGGTCAGATGCGTTGTTTGCGGCAACAGTGATAGTCATCAAGCGCCCATTGCCGTCGTAGTTGTAGATCGTCACGTTGTCGCGTTCATCTCTGGACGACGTTGTAGGCGGTCATATCCCCACGCGGCCAGCACGCAGACACCGCCGACTATTAAGGCGAGTGGAAGCTCTTGCCGTGTTGCCTCGTCCCCTCCCACGAAAATTGAAGCAGCAAAAGCTAACAGCGCAATGCGATCTACGATGTTAAGCGGGCGCTTCTTGAACGTGAACGATAGGGCTGTAACAACGGCGATCACCACAAGCTGGACGAGCGCAATCCAACGAGGAATCAGCACAGAGGGATTATTAATAGCGTGCCCCTGTTCCAGTTCCAGCAAAGCTCCAAGCGTAGCCGCAAGCATGATTCCGGGAAATGCTCTTTTCCAGCGGTTCGCCGTAGCAGCGAAAATCATGCCAGCCACGCCGAGTAGCACGTATCCCAAAGCTCGGGAAGGATGGTGGCCCTCCGAAAAGTTTGCCTCGGTTCCGAAGACGTTTGTGATTCCCCAGATCACCAGCCCAAACCAAGCACACCCTAATATCCATCCGAACGCACGGCGGAATCCTGATTTCACCTGCTCTGTAGCTGTTGGATTTTGGCTCATTCGTCACCTGTGAATCGCACAATTGAACGCCTCAGCGCCGGCTAATCCCGCATCGACGGCAAATTTCTCCGCCTCGTCTAACCCGAGATTTAGCCACTTGCCCGCGGTTTGGAAGAAGCCCTGTGCGCCCGTTGACCCGAGTGCCTGGGGAAGGCCGCCACTTCCCGCCAAGTTCAGAGACATGATGTTCGATGTGCGTCTGCCGTAGGAGAGTGCTGATCCTGCACCGCTGCCAGCTGCGGAGAGGAAATCGCCAGCACCAGGCCCCTCGAAGATCAGGCCTGTTATTCCGTTGCCCGTCACAATGCTAGTCGTTTGGCTGATGTTGCTGTTGGTACCTGTCGCAACATTCACCGTAAGCTCGGTAGCACCGCCAATGCTGTAGGTATTCGCATTCGCAGCCATACACTGCGACCAAGTCTGACCCGGTGCACGTATGCCGAAAGTGAACCCGTTGTTTGCGGCCCTGTCGGGGAGGGTCCGGCAGGCTGGTGCGCCAGGGTTTATGTCGCAGAAACTCACCAGAGTAACGTCTCCGCCATACTGCGGCGGCGGATCATCTGGATACCACGTGCATATTGCCGGGTCGTCACCAGTTTTCACACACGCATAGTACAGCCCCAGCGGATCAACATAGCTCGTTGGATTATCCATGACGTAGGCATACCGGTTCCAGGTCTGCGGGTTGGTGATGTCCACCGCCGCCAGTCCGGCCGGGTCGGGGGAGAGCCAACTGCCGTGGGTATTCTGATACTCTCGGGCTCCGAAATGTTCGCCGTTGTTTTCCGAATCCCAGAAACCGCCCGCAAATCCGGTGAAGTCGAGGGTGCTGAGAGTCTCGGTAAAGTTGTCGCCAAATGGACCCATGAGCACGCCTTCTTTGCGCTGGACCGTCCCGTTGTAGTCCGTGCTGAGGCGCGGCATGGTGAGGTTGTCGGCACGGTTGAAATACGTCGTGCCATTGGCGTAAGTATAGAATCCGCCGGTTTGCCGGGTAAAGCCCGGCGTAAACTCCGTATAAGGCTGATTCCCATCAAAGACAAAACCATGGACCGTGCCGCCCGCGTCGGTCTTCTGCTGGCGACGGCCAAGGCCATCGTACAGATACGATGCGCCGTCACCTGCCGTTAATTGTCCGGCGTAGTCATACGACCAGCAGGCCGAAGTGCAGATTACGCCGTCCGCGATAACATTGCCCATGTAATCGTAAGAGAAGCTATTGTTCCTGTTGTGGCCTTCGAACGTATAGTCGACTTCGTTGCCCGTGCCCGAAACTAGATGCTGCTTCCAACGGTTGCCGTACTGGTCGTAGCTGTACGAATAGCTCGGAGCATTAAGATTTCCAGTTTGCGTGAGGACAGCAGTGGCCAGGCGGTTGAAAGCATCGTAGGTGTAGTTCCAGCGGCCAGTAACGTTGTCCTGATACGAGTAGATGGTGCTATTTGGATTGTAATGAAGATACACGCGGTACGTGGGTGCCGAGCCGTCCTGGATCACCGTCACACGCCCCAAAGTATCGTAGCTGTTGGTTCGAACCACGTTGTCGCCGTAGGTTGCGGTAACAACCTCTCCCAGGGCGTTGTAGGTGACTCCGCTCAAGAGAGGGCTGGGGTGGGTAGTATCGTGCCACGTACTGGTGACGCCTGTCAGTTGACCAATCGAGTTATGCGTGTAGGTGACGCCGCCAGTGTAGGTAGTGGTTATACCCGTGACATCCCCGCTATAGTCATAGCCGTGATTTATCCCTCTCACCGTACCGTAGCAATTCGAGCCTGCGCAGGAACCTTCCCAAACCGCTCTGCCCATCGAGTCGTAGCTGTAGGCTGCTGCAGCACCGTTTGAGTGAGACTGCGCAGTGAGCCTCCCCTTGCCGTTGGTCAAATTCCACGTCAGCCATGTGGATGCATCATAACCGTACCCGTATCCGTTGGAGCTGTCGCTATACTCCAAGGTCGACAGACGGTGGAGCGCGTCCCACGAGTAAATTGCGTTCACCGATGTGCCACTCGGGTTCAGAAACGTGACGCTGTACAAATCACCGGCGGTTCCACTGTCATACGTGTAGCACTTGGAGTAGGTGCCGCCCCCACAGCTGACGCCAGGGATTTCAGGAACATTCTCTATCACCATTCGCGACAGCCCGTCATACGCGAACTGTCGACCCTGCCCAGAGAAGTTCATGGTGGTCAAGTTGCCAAGTGCATCATAGTTGTAGGTGGCGAGGAAGCCGTTGGCCGAAATGTCCTGTCCGCACGCGGAGGCACTTACATTGTTGGCTTGCGTGCCCGCTCCAACTCCGTCACAAACGCTCACCAACCGTCCCAGCCCGTCCGATTGATAGACCCTCTGGATGCCGGATTCGTCGGTGAATTCCGTAGCCCGGTTGGTAAAGCTGAAAGTCCGGTAGGTATTGTCGGGGTTCGTGATCTGGGTTGTGCGACCCAGGGCATCGTAACTGTAAGAAGTGAGTCCGTAGGTAGCGTCTCCTGTGGTAAAGAACGGATTGGTCACAGAGTACACGTGCCCCAAGCTATCGTAGACCGTGTTCACATAGTGCTCGCCGGTCGAAGTGTTGTTCGGGTCCGTGGTGGTCGACTGAACCGTTCTGCCCAGCCCGTCCAGGGTGTTGGTGGTGGTCGTGCTGTTACCGCTACTCACCAGAGTGGTCGTGGAAACACTCCACGGCGAAGAGGACCCTGTGGAATAGCTGACGGTGGTGGTTCCGCCGTCGGGGCGCTGAACCTCGGTTAACCTCCAGAGCGGGTCGGCGTAGGTATAACTCGTCGTGTTACTGTTCACGTCTTGGTACGACGCCTGGACTCCTCCGTTGCAGTTCCAGGTCTGAGCGTCAGAACCCACTGCCGAGACGGCATATGTAGTGCTGGTGACTAGCAGGTTGTTGCAGCCCCCCGATCCGTTGTAGGCGAAAGTGGTCTGATTGTTCGCGGGGTCCTTCGACCAAGCTATCGTGCCATTCGAGTTGTAGCTTGCGGTGCTGGTCAGCCAGGCGGAGCCGCTCACCCAGCGTGCTGTGGATGTCGGATGACCGGTGTTGCTGAAGGTAATTTTCGTTTTGGCTACGTCGGTGCCCGAAGAGTTTTCCGTGTGGCTGTAGCAAGGTGTGGTGTTGATGTTGGTGCCGGAGGGGTACGCGGTGCAAGCCGTGCCATTCCAGGACTGGCCGTAGCTCATGAAGGTCTGGGTAGTGGGCGTGCTCGCGCCAAAATCATAAGCAATGACGGAGGTCACATTCCCATACGTCGAATCGAACGTTGTCTTTACACGGTTCGTGGCAGAGGTGTTCAGCGACGTGTATACGTCGGTCTCAGTGATCGGAAGTGTCGGAACTGTGCTGAGAGTCACGCAGTTTGGCGGAGTAGGAGGAGTTGCACCCTTGCTGCCGTAACAGGTCGTGGTCGTGCTCAACACTCCTAAATTGACATCTTGGACGATTCTCTGGGTTTCGTACTCGCCAGAGAAATAATGCGTGATCGTATCGCCGGTACTATTTCCCGGCCGCGGCGGAGTAGTTTCGGTGACGGTGAAATTGTTGGACAAGTTGTTCGTGTTTACGTATGTCCAAGTACCACTGTTTCCATTGTTGTCACTAACCGTGCGGGTGATCGTCGGAACGACCAGGGAGGTACAGTTCACTCCGTGATTGCCCCCTGAATAGCCGTAGGAAACGTAGCCGCCCGACGGCAAGGTCAGTTTGGCCAAGCGTCCAGTTACATAGTGCGGGTTGTGGGTGTCGTTCGGCGTGGTTTCGTAAGAGATTGTGTACTGCCCTCCGGTGGGCAACGTAATGCTGGAAGGGAGGTACACGCTCGTGGGGCCAAGTTCATACGGTATGCCGCCGCTACACCCAAAGTTCGTTTGTTGGGTGTATTGGGTGTAGTTTACCTGTACTGTCTGCGGATTTCCGCCTGAGTCGTTGTACTGGTATTTGTCGGGTTGGCCACTGCCATACGATCCGAGAGTCACCGTCAGGGCGGTCGTGTTGAGCGTGTCGGTCGACCCATTGATGGAATTGCCATCGGGGTCATAGAGCGCTACCCCCGAGACCTTATCCCCGGACTTATCGTAAATATCGGCGGTATTCCAGCCGGTAAAGTTCAGGGTGTACCCAGAACCGTCTACGGTCACTACACCTTGGGGAAGAGTGTTGCACAAGTCTTTATCAGTCATGGCGGTGTAATCCACCGGATGCGAGGCTCCTGAGGAATCTATTACCACGAAGTTCCCATAAATGGGATCCTGTTGGTGGGTGTCATGACAGTCAGGTTGCGAATCCACTTGCTGATATGTCAGACGGGTACCCAGAAGCCCAGTTTGCGAGCCTGCGAAGCCATGAGAGACCTGCCAAGAGAAATTCGAGGCATATGCGTGCGAATTGCTTACCAAGGCATACGAGAAAGGAATGGCGCCAATCTTGTTCCTGACCGGTATGCTGATAAAAATGTTGCCCGTGGCCAAGTCCAGATGATCGACCTGTCCTCCGACAGTAGTACCGAAAGGCTGCAAACCGGCTGCCGGATCGGTTTGGGAAAATGCGATTGAACCTGCTAGCAAACAGAAAAACAACCCAACCGCGAAGCGAGCCATAGACCCCTCCTCAGCTTAAGCAGTCGCCAAACCCAAAGCGCACCTTGCGTTTGCGAAAACTGCCCACGCTACGCAGGCCGCCAAGCGTCTAGCAAAATCTGTTCCGCACTTGCAGGGAGAAGCAGCGATTCGGATCACTGACGGAACTGAGAATCCGTCGCCCCGGCGTATCCTGATCGCTGAAATTGGAAACACATTACAGCGGTCAACTCAGTCCGTCAAGAGATTTCTGTCACCATTCATGGTGCCGAGCGAACACGGACGGAGAGAATGACTCGGAGATATCTTCGAGGATCGAACGACAACTAGGATTGACGCGGGTCCTAGCACGGTCCAAATCCTAGACAAACCCTGCTAATATCTCTCCCGAGCGGACCAATGGCAAACCTAAACGGACTGACGGCTATAGTCTCGGAGTTGCGAGTAGAGAGAACGAATCTGGTGAATCAGCTCAAGCATGTTGATGCCGCTCTTTCAGTTCTTGGCAAATTGGACAACGGGATAGCTCATACAGAACCGAGACGACGTGCTTTTTCAGCATCAACTCGTCGGAAGATGAGACTGGCGCAGAGAGCACGGTGGGCAAAGGTTGCCACGAACGGTCAACCAAGTAAGGTGACACCGAAACGCACGATGTCAGCCGCCGCCCGTAGGAAGATCGCCGCTGCACAGCGCGCGCGATGGGCGCGGTGGAAAGCGCGGCAGAAGAAGGCGGCTTAGAACGACGCCCAACAGTGAGGGTACTGCGGAAATGCCTGATGAAGTTGCCAATGAGCATCTAAAGGCGAACGCTGTACCTCCGGTCACAGCTTCTTGGCACACGATTGGGAACTTTGCCCTTACATTTGATGGGTACAAAGCCATCGGCCAAAGCGAGTGCGGTCAACTTGCCAATAGAGTGAATCGTGAATTCTCTACAAATGTCCCGTTCTTGCAGAGTTTGAGCGTCACAGAGCTGCGGGCTTGCCTGTTCTTTGAGCAACGCAGGTTCCATCACTTCGGATGTGAACCGCTGGGTGCCGCCAGAATCTACATAAACGCCCTTCTTGAGGCGATTCGGAGCAGGATATGAATTCCCGATTGGGATTCGCGAGGAACGAGGACTGAGCTAATGGCGGAGTACATCATCGCCGCTCTCCCGAACTGGATTCAAGCTCTTGCTGCAATCTGCCTTGTGATTCTCACGCTCCTCACCCTCATCGTATTGAAAGGATACGCCGCAGACACGAAGACCATTGCTGATACAAGCGTCTCGCAGACCGAGAACTCTCAGATGCCGTTTCTGGCCGTGGCTATGAGAGAAGGCGACCAAAACGCGCAGGGCGGCTGGATTGTGGAGAACCAAGGCTTTGGGCCAGCCCTCAACATTGGCTTCAGCGATTACAGGGATGGCAGAAGGCACATGCGTCCGATACCTCCGCTGGGAATCGGGGGGAAGCGCACCAATTTGCACAATGAGATTTCGAACGCACTCGCTCAGGCGGAGGGGTTTGAGATCGAGTACGAATCCCTATCTGGGAAAAGGTATCGCACGACAGTTGTAATGGAGAATGGGCGAACCCAAACGCGATTCCACAAGCCATGAAGGTCACGCCAGAAGATGCGCTATCCCTGCTGAATAAGTACGCAGAGGAACGTACGCCTTTGCGCTGTTCTTGAGAGTCCCTCACTGCCGGTCGTCAGAGCTGTAGGCAATTTGCATCTCCAAACTATGAGGTTTCTGCGATAATCAGACGGTCTGACATCGTTCCGTACGCTTAGGAAGACGGTGCTAAGCGAATGTTGGCGGTTCTTCCGGCAAGGCTGTTGGAATCATCTGGTTACTGAAGTTTTAGAACTCGGTCAGTCTAACAGGTTTCAAGTTTACCGTCGTACGCATGCCGATCTAATATTGACTGTCATGGCAACGAAAGAGCAACCTGTGAACAAACCCCTTGAGGGGCGCTCTAGTGTCGCTCCGTTTGACCTCTCGTCCTTTCAATTAGAGCTAGGAGTTTTAGAGATTCGCTATCCTCTCGCTCTCGGCTTGTGGGATAAATCCGGTGCCCTGTGGAGATCAGTGCAAGGGAAGTGGCCTGATCTTCGACTGACGCATGCTGAGCCCGTAAGAACACAATTCCAGATCGGGAAAAACGCGTTAAAGGTCGAGGTTGAATCGGCAAGTGTCACTAGCGCCACTCCCGAAAGGTCTTTGGAAGAGTTTTCTACCATGACCAAAGAGTTCTTCACGATGACAACGCAATTCCTCCAAATCTCGCTCTACAAAAGAGTGGGATTCAGAGTTCTCTACTTTAAAGAATTCAAAGACAAGAAAGAGGCGTCAGCTGCGTTTTTTGCCCTGCGACTCATAAATGTACCGGACGGGAAGAAGTTTGAGATTGACGACCAACCGATTGACCCACAATACATCGTGCGATGGGAGTCCGACAAAAAAGGCGTGTTAATCCAATGCAGAGTGGAAACGCGTAAATCAGATTTTGACCCGCCGCCCGCCTTAGAATCGTTGATAAAACCTATCCACCAAGAGAAGAGCGGCATTGTTTTCGATGTAGACTATTACACGGTTTCACCCGTGGAACCGGGACAAATCGACATGTCACAGTGGATCAAACACGCATTGCACGTAATATCGCGGGATTCTGGGTACATCTTTGGAGGTTAAGTAAATGGCCGCACCCGCTACCAACCTAATTCCGATTGACGTAGGACGAGAACCTCGGACACAGGTGCTATCGTCAGACACGACGCTGGAGTCGAGAAAGGGAAAGGTGGTAGAAAGCTCTGCGACGAGGGTTGACGATCTCCGGCTGTTCCGAGGACTTCGAATTGAACATGTCCCACCCGTACGTCTAAGCCAAAGCGATCTTTATCCAGCACGACAGGCGTTTAGTCCAGAACACATCACCGCGCTTAGGCTTTTGAAATTGGCAATTGGGCGCTGCCAACGTGCGATGGACGCTCATCCAGACGACCTCATGACAGCAGATACCGAAATTCAGAAAATCCAAATGTCGCTGCCAGAGCTTTTCTGTTGCAGAGCCTTGGGAGATGGGTTCGGAACCATTGTCAATGCTTTGATTTGTGCTCTGCAGAACACCGACGGAAACGCGTTGGAGCGAAACCAGATCAGGATTCTAGACAAAGTGTTCAAAGAGCTACGAGACAAGCCGTTTCTCAGTGCGACGGAAGCAGACGATACAGTTGAACTGCTTGAATCGAACGCCTTCAATCCTTATCCTAAAGAGTTAATCGAGTTTCTTTCCAGTGAGCAAAGCATACGTTGAAACCACGGTGTTAGCGGACGCATTGCTAAAGCCGGGTTCGCGTGCCGCTGCCGCAAAAGCTGCTATCGGCAGGTTCGACCAATCATTGCTTCCGGTTTACTCAATCAAGGAACTAAAGGCTGGACCGCTTCACCATTATGCTTGGTTCCACGGAAAGCTCGTCCAAACTAGGTCTTGGATAAAATCGTTGGAACAGCTTCGGCGGATGGGAGCAACTCCCCGCGCACGATGGGCGAATACCGCTGTTGAGGCGCTGGAAGCGGCAGCTCATCAGCGTCGTAATGTTACGCTAGGTCAACAAGTCGCGAAATATGGAATGGTTGCGACGGAAGATTGCGTTATATGTGACAGTTATCGGCTCACTCTCGGTACCTTAATCCGAACCGCTTGGAAGCGGCGACGAAAACTGACCACAGATGTGGTTGGCGAGCTGGATTGTTATTCCGAAGGAGACATTATTGAGGAACGTGAGCTTTTTGAGCTCGGGGAAGTGAAGTGCTGTCCGAAAGATGAGTGCGCTCTCGCAGATCAACTGCGACGTGATCCTGAGGCGCTCAAGCGATTGAGGGACGCTGTAAAAGCACAGAACCCCAAGCCTGAAAATCTAAAGAGATTTAAAGTGCTGCGAGATTTTGTTCGTGTGCCTAAACAAAAACTATCGCCAAAACAATGCGTTGCCTTAGGAGACGCCATATTCGCTTTCTTTTGTCCTTCAGACGCGACCATTCTGACGACAAACACTGCCGATCTCGGCCCGCTAGCCGAGGCGGTAGGTAAACGAACCGAAGCTCCCTAAGGTTCTGTACCACGCCGATTTCTGAGCACAAAACTTACCATTTTTCGTTTAATCGCTGAACAGCAATCAAACCTTCCGTCGTGACATTTGTTTTTGCGTAGGAGAGGGCACGATCAGCGACTACAGCCGTCGCAGCGAACGCACAAACAACAGCATCCAACGCGTCCGCGGATTGCTCTAGGATCGGCCGAGAGCTTGCAAGATCGATGCGAGCGGAGATCGAGGAAACGATTGAAGCGCGAGTTGCCGTTTCAGCTTCGGTCGTCCCGCCGTAGCCTTGATGCAGCAGCCTCCAATGACGTAGTTGCGCTGCTGGAAATGCCTCTGCCAGCAAGCCTCGGCCGGCCCCCTCCCACGGCCAGATGGGACGCCCAGCTTTGCATAAGAGCTTTAGGCACGCCGCGGTCATCGCGGCGCCCCCTCGCGCACCAGCCCACAACGTCGAGCGCACGTTTACTCCCTGCTCTCGCCAATACTCTTCCGTGCGCCGTAGCGGTTTCTTCGTCACCGTCGTCCGTCCGCTAAGCACCATATCGACGAAGTCTCGCGCGCGCGGAAACGGTCTCCCGTCGATCAGTTTCGCACTGCCGATCAGCTTCAATAGCTCAGAATGCTTTCTGGGTTGGAGGTATTCGGCTGGAACGGAGAAAGGAGCATCTATCGCCACAGCGGCGAAGTCCGTTTGGCACAGGTACTGAATCAGACGATCGAAGGGATGGCCGGCGCCCTCCAACTGCTGAACTCGCCTCACTGACAGGAGGGTCGGCAGCGGCAAGCCGCACTCGACCTCGGCGATCCACACATTGCTCTTCCTGCATCCGGCCGACCACATCCGGTAGTTCCCGCTGAAGTCGATGCCCACACAGAGCTTTCGGTGGCGATTGACGTTGCTGCCGTGCATAGACCCGAGACTAGCGCCGGCCGAAGGCTGCTGGCAACGTCTGGGGTTATAAGGAGCTACTTCGGATATTCGCCAAGATTCGAGCGTTGCACGACGGAGCCAGCGGGACACGCTGGGCAAACTTGACCGGTTTTGAGCGGTAGCGTGTCAGTCGACTAATCCGGGCGATTCACCGTAACTTATTGAACTGTCTCGGCTAGCGTGTGTCATCTGACTAATTGAAAAATTTTCAATTCGCGCGCCACACACGTTTGCGATTGTGCGCATACCCGGGCCCTTCCGGCCCTCCCCCTAGGGTCGTCTCGCCACCGGTTCTCGGGATTCCGAAAACGCTAGTTCCGTACGACGTTGGAACGACCGCGCTCGCAAGTTACTGCAG
>Ga0206988_1042_pt1 | contig 32307 bp, 38 predicted proteins | sample Alteio_BWMinCont_12_FD_153263 | JGI IMG/M metagenome (GOLD analysis project Ga0206988, IMG submission 153263) | Enriched cells from forest soil in Barre Woods Harvard Forest LTER site, Petersham, Massachusetts, United States -... | ecosystem: Environmental > Terrestrial > Soil > Temperate forest >... | reverse complement strand
GTTCATCTGGGCCACAACTCCGATTACGCTTCATAAGGCTCGGCTACACTATTGACAATCCCGCGCTTTCCATCGGTAAACACTACGCGGCTTTGTGCGATGTGTCGTTCTTTTACATGTCGCTCCGAAAATCATAGAAGACCCGAATGAGGTTGCCGTCAAGATCGGCGGCCATAAACTCGCGTAGCTTCCACGGTTTGTCCTCGGGCTCGGAAACGTGGCGCCCGGCCAAACTCGAACTTGGCGACCCTCTGCTTAGCAGGTACGAAGTACAAAACTCTAACTGCCGCTGCTGGTGTCGCTTACGTCAGCCGAATTTCATCCATGTAGCATGTTACACGACCTCTTTGTATGTTGTTGATTTCAAATGCGCCTCTAATTCTGACGAGACAGAACGTCGACCAGCAAACTGGCGAGATGTTCTGCTCGCAAACTGTCGATGCGTTCAGGTTGGCCACCTGCCCACGGCGATCGGATGAAACGATTTCGGCCATAGGGGCACTATCCTTTGGCGCTATCGGCAGCAAGTGTGCCCTCGTGACTAATCAAGCCAAGCTACGGCGGGCAGCCGCTGCGGGCGAAGTGGGGCCGGGTCTATGGACGTTTTTAAGCTCGCATTCGAAACCACTATCGTGGGCCTACTGACGTTTGTCTGGCTGGGCGTTGCGACTTATCTTCTTTTCCCTGACTTCAAACTCGACTCGATCAAGGAAAGACTTCCAGCGCTGGTGAAGGACAATCCGACCGCAATCGGCATAGGGGCTCTGATTTTGGCATATTGTCTGGGCTCGGCGATCTTGCCGATCGCCAACCAGTTAGTGAACGACGAGCACTGGCCGCTGAATGAGAGCGGCATCCGGTGTCAGGTCTTCACAGAGCAGGGACACTGGTTGAAGAACGTGGGTGTCGACGAGCTGCCCAAGGGGAAGGACTTTTCGCTAGCAGAATTGGAACCCGGTCACTGCTCTTATTGGGCGCCGATTTTCACCGCGAGACCCATCGGAATTCGAGCGCGAATATGGCGGTTCCTGCGACTTTTGGTGGGGTCCTCCGTGGCCAGCTCTCGAGAGGGCGTAAAGAGCGAAGAAGCGTTGTTGAAGATAGTCGATGCACTCGAAAGAGGAAGGGCGGACAAAAACCGGGCGGCGCTGTGCCAAGTACAAGACAGCGCAGTCCTGGCGGAAGTCTGCGGTTATTTTGAAGCGGGAAAAGACAAGGAAGCGCTTGGCGTAATCTGCGGCGACGCCGGCGGAGAAATAGACAAAACCGTTGCGGCAAAATGCGATGAATTCAAAGCAGGAAAAATACTGACGATTTTTCAGGAACAAGAGATAACGGTACTGAACCAAGGCGCGGACAAGACGGAGCGCCTGAGGCAATTGCATGAACGAATCGTGGTTCTGCGCGGCGCGGTCTTCAGCGGATTCGTGCTGTTGTTGATCTGTTTGTTTGCCTTTTTCGCCCGCATGAATGGGAGCAACTCGAACTGGTTAAGACCGGCTTGCGGAATCTTGATCGCCGTTCTTTTCTCGGTGTTCGGCTTCTTCAACGGTTATCGCGATCTCGTCAACCAGGATATTTTCGATACTCCGGTGCTGGAAATTCTGCTGGTAGTCATTACGCTGTTTGGCGGGGTCCTCGCGTTTAGGAGAGCAAACACTCCGCGGTTTCTGACGAAGCGGTATGTGCTCGTCGCGCTATTTTTTACGGGGCTTACGTATGGCGGGTGGATGTGGTCGGAAATTCTTTACGACCAGCAGGTTATCGACGCGTTCGCCATTCTGCAGAACGGAGCGGAAACGCCGAAAGAGGCACCTCGGCCGTAACATCGCTCGGGCGCCCTCTAGGCGACCAAGCCGGAACGAACGGGCGAGCGCGGGGACATGGGCTCGCACCGCCCAGCCTCTGCCCGGCTGCAACCCGACGATGCCGACCCCGAAACGTTTGTCTTGTCATGATGTTCATTTCTCCTCCTTTGTTGAATGAGAGTCGTGTTGAAGGAAAGCAATCTGGCGTCCAATGGTAAGTTGCTGAAAATAAATAATTAACTGCTATTTGCAGTGTCCGATGTTTTGACAATTGGCGAATGACCGGGCAGAACGATTTGTTGGCGGCTTGTCTAACACAGCGGCTGAGAAAGGGATCTAAATCGGTGGACCGTTAAGTGACAGGAGAAAGCGCTCTCGCGATGCTATAGCGGTTTTCCGGCTAAGCCCTGAAGCGATTCTTGTTGATCTTGAGTAACCGAATTTTCGATTCCAGAGTGGACCGCGCGATCCCGAGCCTCGCGGCGGCTCCCGATGGTCCGAACACCCGTCCTTGGCATTCTCGCAGGGCTGCTTCGATGATTTCCTTTTCTTGTGCTGCCACCTTCTTGGAGAGATAGAGCTGGTCCTCCGCTTTCCTCTCTGGCGGCTGCTGGGACAGCCGGCTTTCATCCACCGAAAAATTCTCGGTTTCGCACACGATGACCGATCGTTCGATGACGTTCTGTAATTCGCGAATGTTTCCGGGCCAAGGGTATGACTCAAGTGATCGGAGAGTCTTCTTGTCGACGGTTGTAATTTTCTTACCGGCTTTCCGCGCGCAGCGATCAATAAAGTACTCAACTAGCAGACGGATGTCCTCTTTTCGGTCTCGAAGAGGAGGAATTTCAATCGGGAAAACATTCAGGCGGTAAAACAAATCGCTGCGGAAACACTCGGCACTGATGGCGGCCTGCAAGTCACGGTTGGTGGCTGCGATCACCCGGACGTCAGCGCGTATTCGACGCGTCCCGCCAACACGTTCAAACTCATGCTCTTGCAAAACACGCAGGAGGGCAATTTGGGTCTCGGGTGGAAGATCTCCAACCTCGTCGAGGAAAAGCGTGCCTCCATTTGCCAGCTCAAATCGACCCTGGCGCTGCTGAGTCGCGCCCGTGAAGGCGCCCTTCTCATGGCCAAACAACTCCGAGGCGATCAGATCACGGGGGATTGCCGCACAGTTCACACTAACGAACGCGCGCGAAGCACGATCTGATCTTCGATGTATGGCGCGTGCAACTAGCTCTTTGCCTGTTCCTGTTTCACCCGTGATGCCTAAATCCGGCGTGAGATTCACTGTTTTCTGACGAATTTGCCCAAAAAATGGCATTTGCTCTCGAAATTGATGCAGCAGTCGCTCAAGTTACCCAGAGCTAGCTTCAGCCCCCCAGTGGCTTTAACCTGTGAACTCGATGCAGGATTTTCTCGACCTTCATAGCCAGAAAGGGCGAATTGAGTAACCGCAGAGTAGGTCGGTTCTGCGGGCGTGTAAGTTCACCCGGCAGCCAAAAGAGTCTGTGCCGGAGTTTGCTCAAGGTCAGACCCTGCCATTCTGCGGGAAGGCAAGTCCGCTGAAAAGCTGTCACTAAGTTGTAAGCTAGCCGAATCACTTCGAGATACAAAGCATTGGCTTCAAAAGCGCGAGTGGGAATCTTTCGGAGCGTGTAGTCCTCACGTATTTCCCTGATGCGCCGCTCCATTCCGCCGCGACCAGCGTAGAAGTGCCACACTCCGGCTGGCGTCAGCGGCAGGTTCGTGTGCCAGGCTCTATAGGCGTAATGCTTCATGACGAACAAGGTCGGCTCTGGGTCGCTCTCCTGGTGGATCAACCTACGCGCCACAATACACCGCCGGGCACGTGGCCAATCGCGGGGGCGGTGCTCAAATTCCGCGATCTCCCAATGCGGATTCATCTCTTCATAGCGCAAACCTCCCAGCTCGCGCTTCAGCGAGGGGATCATGCGCGAAACTACAGCGTATTGGGCCGTCGGACGCGCCTCCAGCATGTCCAACACTGGTCCGTAGCCGAAGCCGGCATCGGCCCGCGCCCGGAACTCGCGAATGTCAGAAGGAGTGGAAACAAAACAGCAGGCCAAGAGTTCTTCGCTGCTTGCCCAGGTTCCCGCATCGCCCCGCCGCAGTTCGACATCCCACAAGAACGAGGAGTTGGCTTCCACACAAAGCAGCGGGTCATAGGATCGCTTGCCGCGATAGCGCGGATTGTAACCAACCTCGGCGCCCTCCTGATGGCCGAACGATGTAACTACCGTGCTGTCCAGATCGAGAAGGAGACGTGAGCGATGCTCCGGCAGGTGGATGAACCTTTGTAGCAGACGATCATTGGCACGGTGTAATTGCTCCCGGAGGTTAGCAGGGGCATTCAGTAAGAACCGCCGTAAAGTTTGTGGGTCGGGAAAGCTCGGCAACCCAGTCAGGTATTGAAAGGTTCCGTTTGAACGCAGCAGCGATGCGGTCTCAATGCGATCTAATCCCAACACGATGGGATAGACCAACGCCAAGAGCATTTGCGAGATGCTGTAGCGTCGGTTTGGACGCGGATAACGGATCTGCTGAGTTAGGAAGTCTCGGAAACGCAGCACTCGCAGAAATTCATGGAACAAATGAACTCCACCGAAATGCGTGAGACCCGCATGGTTAAAGGCGATTCTCAGGCTCCTTGGTGATCGGCGCACCGTAAGCCTCACTAAACCAGAAGTGATGTGAGGCTTACAGTACCACAACACTCTTTCCGCCCGCTTCAGAAGGGCCTCTCGGACACTTTTTAAGGATCAGAATGCGCCGGATTTAGGTGATGAGGACCGTAGAATCACTCGGTGCGACTTTGGAGATGCGCGAGAGAACACTTTTCAAAGCGGCAGATGTTCCAACGATCTCTTCAAACATCGAGGTTTTGTCGATTTCTTCACGCAGAGCGACGTTTTCGCTCCGAAGCCTGTCTTCCGCCCGCTTGCGGTCTTCGATATCCGTCAAGGCAACATACCAACGCGTAATCTGTCTCTGTTCGTCGCGCAATGGGTTAAAACGAACCAAGAACCAGCGATAACTGCCATCACGTTTGCGTAGCCGCAGCTCCAACTCGAAAGTGGAGCCACCGGGGCGAGCACTATCGGAATAAGTGCGCGCCGCACGTTCTCGGTCATCAGGATGAATAAACGACGACCGGAAAGAAACAAAAGTCCCGGGTGTTTGCCGCCACTCTTCAAGACTAAGGCCGACGTAATCGAGCCCAATGCGGTTGGCATAAAGACGTTCGCTCCCGGCCCGAATACAGAAACAAGTTGAGGAACGAGGTCGACTATCTGACGGAGCTCCGATTCCTGCTCGCGGATCTTGTCTTCCGCTCGCTTGCGATCTTCGATGTCGGTGACGACGCCATACCATTTGACGATGTTGCCGGCTTCATCTCTCAGCGGCACGCCCCGCACCAAGTGCCAGCGGTATTCTCCATTTGCTCGACGGATGCGAGTTTCGTACTCGAAGTTTTCTCCACTCACGAGGCAGGCCCGCCACTGAGCGACGATCCCATCGACGTCCTCAGGATGAACGAAAGCTGTCCACTTCGACCCGGTTACGTCGTCAAGCGCGGCGCCCAGATAGTCCAACCCAGGCCTAGTGAAAGTAATCGATGCAGCCGTCAGGCCTGGCTGTGTGAATCAGCGCAGGGATCGAATCGACGAGAAGCTGAATGTTCAACAACTCGCGTTGCTGTTCTGCCGAGGCCATGGTGCGAATAAGAGAATCGGGGTATCTACTCGACCGCGACGATTGCACCGATACGTTGTGGCAGCTATGTGGGCAGTCACTGCGGTCGCGAGAACTCCTGCTCACGAGGCAGACACGCTCATCTACCTGTGCGCAAAGTGCGTCTTTGGACCGAATGGACCGAGAATCAAAGTCAAAGCTGATCAGAAAATCATTGTAAATAACATGCACGGTAGAGGTTGCACGTGGTGGGTGGGAAGATCAGTTTGCGCGAGCATCTGCAAACAGAGCAGAGGGTCAAAGGTGAAGACACATTCTTTTTAATCTTGTTAATTCAATGAGACGGCGCGCCCGGCCAGACTCGAACTGGCGACCCTCTGCTTAGCAGATACGCGGTATAAGACTCTAAGTGCCGCTGCTGGTGTCGCTTACAGGGGAACTCTCCATTTATCTCGCCCTTGAACTGGGCCGAAGTTGGACTGAAACACTTCAGTTGGTCTCATCATCTTCACTGTCGCCCGTCTTCGATTCCCGGCGTGAACTCTAAGGGTGCTCGTGGGGAGGGGGCCCCAGCTTGAGCCACGCCTGACGCGCGGCATCGTTTCCAGGGTCTACTTTCAAAACTCGATCGAGAATTTCGCGAGCGTTCTCGAGATCCTCCAACATGAGATAGGCTCGCGCAAGGTCGAGGTAAGCCGGGGTATAAAGTGGCTCGATTTGGAGCGATTCTTTATATAGGCCGATCGCTGCCATAGAGTTCCCTTGCTGGAGCCGAAGATTTGCCAACTTAGTTCGAACCTCCGGAGACCTATAACCGAGGTCGATGGCTCTTTGCAAAGCCTCGCCTGCGCGAGCTCCGTCGCCGGGTCGCACCACGAGCAAAACCAGCCCATAGGTAGCTTGAACCTCGGCGTCGTCCGGAAACTCCCGCGCAGCTTGTTGTAGCACTGCAAAGCCTTTTTGTCTGAGTTCCGGATAATGTCCTGCCACTTGAGGATACGCAAGAGCCAGACTCCGCAAATCCGGTTTTGCATCCTCAAAGCCAAGTGGCCGGGAATCGTAGACAAGCTCGTCCGAGGGCGCCAGCGAAAGCTCATCCCGAGCCAGGAGATTCTCCGATGGATCGCGAAGAATGCGGTGATCTGTCGCCGACGCGTGGTTCATATTCTCAATCGCTTGTTTTGGCATGTGACACATCACGCAGCTGTCGGGTGGAGAAGTGGATTGTCTTCTTGCAAGAGGCGCCCGGCAGGACTCGACCGTGTGGCAAGTGAGGCATCGCCCACGGAAGTCCTCTGCCGCCTCCGCTCCGCGCAATTGCACGTGCGGATCATGGCAGGTGATGCAACCCAGGCGTCCTTTGCTTGCAATCGCGCACCGGCTGAGTCTTAGCTGTTCAAATTGACTCAGAGCGAGGGATCGGTTTGCCTTGACCTTTGCAGGAACAGAAAAAACGGCCACCACTTTATCCAGCGGTGTTCCGGGCCGGAAGTCGAGGTCGTTTTTCCCCGGCCGCAGGACCCGGGCGTCGCCGAGGAAGTGGCACTGCGCGCAGACATCGTCACGGATTTCCGCGGGCATTGTCGCAGGGTTAACAATAGCGTAGTCGATCGGACCCTCAGGGGGAGCGCTCTCCTTGCGTTGTTTGACATGGATTGCGCCGGGACCATGGCAACGCTCGCAGGCAATGCTCAGAAATCGAAAGGCAGGTTGCTGAAAGTGGTTCGGTCTGTCCGCAACGAAGCGCGGTTGTCCAGCATGGCAGTCCACGCATAATTCTACAACCGGGCGCGTGAAGTCCCGAAACAAAGACGTTTCATATCCCGGAGAAAGATCCCATCCATTTATGCGCGTGTAGAAAGAAATCGGTGAGACGAAGAAGGCATCGCCCTTGCCGACCAGATAGCTCTTACCGACTTCGCCTGCACCCACAATATAGGCGATTTCATGTGTCTCGGAAAAAACAAGCTGGCCCTTGGCGTCGCGCTGCGATTCCTCGTGGTACATTTTGCCGTTGCGGGCGTAAACGCTATAGGTGCGGTTCAGGGTACTGCTGGAGAAGGTAACGGGCTTTACCAAAGACTGTAGATCGTCCTGAGAGGGAATCGAAGCCGATCTACCCATCGCAGTTTGTTTGAAACTTTTGTATTCAACGGAGTGGCACGATCCGCAAACCTGGTCGCCAACATACTCCACGCCAGTTTGCGTGTTCAGATAATGGGCTCGCTCGGGTTTTTCGGCCCCAAGTTCCTGGGACGCATCGTGGGCTAAAGCTCCGTGAGAGGCCGCAAGTGTCAGGGAGATTGCTACTGCGGCGAGCGAGAGCTGCAACGGGATTCGCCACAAGTTAATGTCGCGTTGCGAACGAAGCTTGGTAGGGCGCGGAGCGAGCATGCGACGTGAATTTTAGACGCTTTATCTTCCGAAGAGCAATCGTTCCAGCAAGGGACCGAGGGCCAAGGCAGGGAGATAGCTCAACGCTACGAGAATTATCAGACATATTGTGAGCAGGACCCCGAACGTAAGTGAATGGGTCGGAAGAGTTCCTGGCGAAGGAGGTGTAATTCTCTGACGACCAAATAAAGATGCCAACGCCAATGCAGGAATTGCCAAGCCAAACCTACCTGCCATCATCGCTAAGTCTGTGGTGAGGTTGTAAAACGTAGTGTTCACGCTGAGACCGGCGAAGGTTTGGCCATTGTTGGCGAAACAGGAGGTATAGGCAAAGAGAATCTCAGTGAAACCGTGAGGACCGGCATTGGTGGTCAAGCCGGCCAAACCTGCTTTGGTTGTCACGGCGATGGCCGTGAGCGAGAGGATGAAAAGTGGCGCAGCCAAGGCATAAAGCATGATCATTTTGTTCTCAGCTGGTCCTATCTTCTTCCCCAGGTATTCAGGCGTACGTCCAATCATGAGTCCGGCGAGAAACACAGCGATAGCGGCAGCCATGACCATGCTGTAAAGACCGGACCCGAGCCCTCCGAAGACAAGCTCTCCTAGTAGCATGTTTACCAACAAAACCATGCCACCGAGCGAGGTGTAGCTGTCGTGCATCGAGTTGTAGGATCCGGTGGCAGTGTTTGATGTAACGACGGCCGTGAGGGCCGAGCCGCCGATGCCGAAGCGCACCTCCTTCCCCTCCATGTTTCCACCAGACTGGGAATGACTATTTCGGAAATCCACCGCAGCGAGGCGGAGATCCCCACGTTGCTCAAAGTAATGTACGAATACCAATCCGCAGCCAAAGAGAAACACCATCACGCAGTAGAAAAGCCAACCCTGCCGAGGCTGGCCGACCATCCTGCCGAAGGTGTTAGTCAATGCCGCAGGCAGAAGCACGATAGCCAACATTTCGATGAAATTTGTAAGCGGCGTGGGGTTCTCATACGGATGAGCGCCGTTCGCGTTGAAGAAGCCGCCTCCGTTTGTGCCGAGATTCTTGATGATCTCCAATGCGGCTACGGGACCCTGGGGTATGACCTGCTGGGCACCCTCGACGGTACTGACGACCGTGTAGTGGCGGAAGTTCATCGGAACGCCCTGCCAGACGAGCAGTAAGGCGCCCAGCAAAGCGCCGGGCAACAGAATCCAGAGTAGCCCGCGTGTCAGATCAACCCAAAAGTTGCCGAGCGTGTCGCAGCGTTGTCTAGCAAGTCCGCGGATGAAGGCAATACCCACGGCTAATCCCGCAGCGCCAGCCAGGAAGTTCTGTGCGCAGAGTCCCACCATCTGGCTGAAGTAGCTCATCGTGGTCTCGCCAGCGTAGGCTTGCCAAGTAGTCGTCGTCGAAAAGCTGATCGCCGTGTTCATGGCTAGGTCTGGGGATAACGGCGTCGTTTGGTACTGCGGAAAGAACCAAGGAAGAAATTTCTGCATTCTCAGAATGGCGTACAGAAGCAGAGTACCGATCAAACCAAAGAGCACGAAACATGTCGCATACTCCATGGCAGTCATCTCCACATCCTGATTAACCCGAGTCACGCGGTAAATCAGCCGCTCAGCGGGAAGACACAAACGATCAAGGGCTGTGCGTTCTCTGGAAAAGACCCTTTCCATGTAGCTGCCGAGCGGTTTCACAAGGATCGTAACGATCGCTACAAACAACAGGTATTGAATTGAGGTGTAAAGATTCACAAGCCCCGCTCTGAAGGCGGCGCCGAGCGCCGGATTCCCTGAAATATAAACGAGTAACCGATCCCGATAAAATGATCCGGTGCGGCCGACGATAAGCCCACCCCAACGTGAAAATCTAGCTGGTGTCGCTTTGCAAGTTTTAATGCTGTTCCGAAGTGAAGCAGGTGCTGCGGCCCACCACGTTCTGGAAAGCTGCCTGCATACTCGACAAACGCATCCCATGGTCCCGTTAATTGCCGATCCAACTCAAAGGTGGACTCGCCTGTCACATTTCGTGTGCGGCCCTGCGTGGGCCAGTACAAAGAGAGCATGCCGGCCGCCGTCCACTTGGACGTTATTGCCCGGGACCAAGGCACTTGCAATCCAGGATCGTACCCGCCACTGGACACTGTGTGGGCGCCAGTCGGGAAACCGAGAAACAGGATCGCAGACACATCGAATCCACCCACCGTGGGGCCAAGCTGTTCTTTTACTCCCACAGCGAAGTCCCCGAATCCCGAGCCGAGGCCGCTGGTAGTGTTCAGGTTTTGGTAGTAGTCCGGCACCGTGAAACGAAGCTCGGTCCTCGAGGCGACACCAAGCCGCAGTAAAGTCTCCGGGCCGTCAATGATGCTCTGCCCCTGGCTGCTGGTTTCAAGGAAACCATTCTCCAGCTGAATGCTGCCGTTCGGGACGACGATGCTGGAGTTCGTAATCGCCGGACGATCCGTAGCGATCGTGCTCGGAGAAACAGCACTTGCAGACTGATCCTGGCCATGGAGTCGCGCAACTCCGGCCAAAATGAATATCAGCAGCGAGGTGAAACTGCGAGTGAGCATCGCCAGAGTGGGCCGTACCGTGCTGTCCCGGCAAACACAGTAACATACAGCGATGCCGCCGGTTCGACGCTGCAATCTCAAATAGGACGCACTGAAACAAGGCCGAAAACATCATGCTCCTGCCATTCTCAACGCAACGGCGATTGCTGTCACGAAACCAGCAATCCGGAGCTGTGTCGTGCTATCACCTCGGCGATTGTGCCTGGATCACGGGCTATGCGGAAGTAATTCCACGAGACCCGATTGGCGCCACTACTTGCGGCTTCCCGACTATCCTTGCTAAACCATGGTTATCACTTCCCACAAGCCGGTTTCCGGATTGTTTCTGGGTTGCCAACAACGTATGAAGGCTCCAAACAAAATGGTGAGCGCGGCCCGCAAAGTGGGGCGCCACTGAGGGAGTTCTTACGAAGCGAGCCGTTGCTTCAAGGCGGTAAGGGTGCCAGGGTTCGCCTTAATCTTGAGACAAACACCCTTTTCGTCGTACGACTCGCTGAGCACGTGGACGTTCTTGCGAATGTCGGCGAGCACACCTTCCTTGCCGTAGGGAACGACGAGCTCGACCTCAGTCATAGTATCGAGAAAGAAAGTGACGAGACGAGAGTGAAGTGCCTCGATGTCCTGGGGGTTGAGCGCGGACATCGCAATGGCCTCGGGGAACTCTCTCTCCAGCAAGGCCTTTCGCGAAGAATCGACGATGTCGATCTTGTTTAGGATTACCAGAGCCGGGAGCTTTCCCGCCCCAATATCTTCGAGCACTTCGTTCGTCACCCGAATGTGAGAGCGGAACGCCGGATCGGCCGCATCCACTACGTGGAGCAGAAGGGAGGCGTCCAGCGCTTCGTCGAGAGTCGACCGGAATGAGGCCACCAGATCGTGGGGAAGATTTCGAATGAAACCAACCGTGTCGGAAACGAGAATCCGGGGTTGCGTCTCGGGGTGCAACGCTCGCACGGTGGTATCCAGGGTCGCAAAGAGCCGGTCGGCCACGAGCACTTCGCTTAAAGTGAGCGCCCGCATGAGCGAAGACTTTCCGGCGTTGGTGTAGCCGACGATGGCGACCTTGGGCAAACCTTCGCGATGACGACGGCGCTCGACTTGCTCTCGATGGACCGCTTTGAGCTCTCGTTGCAGCTCGCTGGTGCGGTCCCGGACTTTCCGGCGCTCGATCTCATGAAAGGACTCGCTGACCCCTCTTGCGCCACGTCCTCCACCCCTTCGCTCTTTGGCCCCGGACACGCGCTCGCGGGGCGCGAGGTACTTGAGCCTTGCCAACTCCACTTGAAGTTGCGCTTCTTTGGTGCGAGCATGCCGATGAAAAACCTCGAGGATGATGGCCGGCCGATCGTAAACCTCGACGCCGGTCGCTTCTCGAATGTTTCTCACTTGTGTGGGGGTCAGTTCGTGATCGAACATCACGCTTTCGGCCATGCTGGGCGCCTTCACGAGTTTGCTTAGCTCATTCAGTTTTCCCGGCCCGATGAGAGACGCAGCCGTAGGGGATTGCAATTTTTGCGTAAGCGTTCCGACGATATCCCACCCAAGTGTCTCAACGAGTTGCCTCAATTCCTGCAGGGACGCAACGTGCTCTTCAGCGGCCGTCTTCTGCAGCATTACATCTACAAGGATAGTGGCCGGTCTGACTTCGGATTCGAAAGGGTGGATCATCTTGAAAGTATATCTCAAGGGTTAAACCGGCTTTACCTTCACCGTCATCCTGATGCTGGCGCCCGGTTCGGCCGGCCCGCTTCGGGGGCGCCCGTGGCAAACATAAAGTGCTCGTCATCGACCACGTGAAAAATTTCCCGAATTAAGGGGGCAAAATGATCGGCTCAAAGCGCCCCTCGCAATACCTTCCTCAATACGCGTTTTCGGGGAACGACCTTTGGCCACGGTTACGCGCAACCTTTTCCCGTAGGCGAAAAGCTGTGAGCGGCCATATTTTCGACATCAAGGAGAATCCTCTATGAACATCGCACAGATTCGCGAGGCACTGCTTTGGTGCGTGATCCTCAACATTGGTCTTGTGACCGTGTGGTCCATTCTGGTTTTGGTTGCGAAGGGATGGCTGAACGGAATCATACTGAAATGGTTCCGGGTACCGGCCGAACACTGTGACATGATCAACCTCACGGGAATCGTTCTCTACAAAGTCGGCAACATCCTGTTCTTCCTTGTGCCGTATATTGCGTTGCGGATTGTCGGGTGAGCCGTAATGGATGGATTGCGAGCGGCAGATTGCGAGCAGCGGACCTGCTTTGCTGATCTCATTTTCTGAGGGGATAAGCATCGCGTCCTCAAAGCGCGTTTTCGCGGAGTTGGGGTGGTTTCGGCAATCTTGCGGAACCTTTCGCGGGATCTCGGCCTAGGGATCGCCGTTATGACAATAGTCCGCAGCTTTTCGAAAGCCATTTGGCGCGAATCCTAGTGTCTTTTTGACAAGCGGCGAGTCATCATTAGGCGACCTTTACATTGAAGCTCACCGTGTTGGCCCCGCCGGCGTTCTTGATGACGAACTTGTACTGCCCGTCCTTCGTCGGCGTGACCTTAACTGAACACTTCGGTCCGGGCGAGTCGTCCTTAGCGACTTCCGCGCCGGAGGAGTCGTAGACGAAAGGTGCACGTCGGTATTCTTCAGGCCGTCCGTGGTGGCCTCGAAACTCTCTCCCCGCCGTGAAAGACAGAAGGTAAGCGACCTCTCCCTTGTCCTTTATCTCGATCTTCTTGCCATTGAACGCCGCCCCCTTGCCCAGGGCGGTCGGCTTGACGTCCTGCGCGGGACACAGGGTGGCGACCGCGAACATAACTGCCACCACTGCTGTGACTAACCGAGTAATCGATTTCATTGGTGTTTCCTCCAGGGCGGATCAGATGCGCAGCACGATGATAGTGTTTAGTGCATTTCTTGTCATGTCATGCTGTTTCCAAGTGGCGCCGCTGCACAGAACACGACGCTTCTCAAAGATGACCGAAGCCCCGGCGAGCGAAAAAAGGGTCCATGTTTGCCGGGGTCGTATACATCCTCGAAAATTGCGTGAGAAATGGGTAAATCCAAGCTGGATCAGGTGTCACTCGCCATAACTCTGGCCGACCGCAGAATCAATAGCTTACAACAAGACTTCTATAATAGTCGTTGATCTGGTATGACTCCGTGCTATGTGCAGCCTGTTTTTTGCTCTGGATCGGAGCCCTAATTCGCATCTTCCGTGGCCGCGGGAATGTTGTTTTGGAGAATCTCGTGCTCCGGCAACAACTCGCAGTGCTGAAACGCCGACATCCTCGCCCAAGCCTGGGGCTCTTCGATAAGCTCTTCTGGGTAGTCGCTCGACGGGTCTGGTCGGCTTGGAAGCAGTACCTCATCATCGTCACGCCCGAAACTGTCGTCCGCTGGCACCGGACTGGTTTTCGTATTTACTGGAGGCTGATCTCCAGAGTTCAGGCGCAGGTTGGAAGAAAACCGACACCGAAGAAGGTTCGGGAGCTGATCTTTCGGATGGTCGCTGACAACCCAACCTGGGGAGCACCGAGGATACACTGCAGTGAATCAAGGCGACTAGCAACCAGGGGAAAGATCCCGAACCAAAATAATTCAAAATGGGATTTGTTCCTTCACGTGAGGAAAAGGGCCGTCTGCTCGAGAAGTATTGGACCGTGCCGGGACGCAAGATTGAGACATCGGTTGTGCTTGCCGACTCTAAAGAATCCACATCTTTTTTTCCCCGACCGATCCGTTTTGATTAACGGAATCGTCTTCATGGTGTAAGGACAGAGATGCTTTTTGCAGGAGGATATCATCAACACGACAATAGCAGTGACCAAACAGGTCACCACCCTTATCAACATCCTGACCGTCGAGCCTGAGAACCAGCAAAAGCTCATCAAGCTCCTGCGTGACAATACTGAAAGTGTCGTCAGCAGGCTCGATGGCTGGATCTCGACCAGCTTCATCGCCGCCACGGATCAGCGTCATGTAGTCATCTACTCGCAGTGGCGCGACCTTGAATCGGTAGAGGCGATGCAGACCAACTCCGATATGGTCGCTTACTTCCCGAGGATCGCCGCGCTCGCCGCGTTCGACAGCCTCGCTGGCGACGTCGTCTACAACCACCGCGCCTGATGCCTGCAGAAAGGAGAATGAACATGCAGAACCTGAACGGAAAACGTGTGGTCATCACCGGCGGCAGCCAGGGGCTGGGGCTCGCGATGGTCGAGGCGCTCGCTGCCTGCGGCGCGAACGTAATCGCAATTGGCCGCGAATCGTGCGCTCGGCGGGTTGGCGAAACCCGGTGAGGGTGAACACGTAAGTTTGCGTCACACAAGTAACAAAGGAGAACCGCAATGGCTCGGATGGTAGTGATTTACCGGACACCGAAGAACGTCGAGGCATTTGACCGACATTACTTCGAAATCCACGTGCCTCTCGCCAAGAAGATTCCGGGGCTCAGGAAATACGAGGTCAGCGGCGGCCCCATCGCAACGCCGGTTGGAACCTCTAATGTTCACCTAATCGGAACGCTGTATTTCGACGACCTTGCGGCGATCGAAAAGGCGTTTGCAAGCCCGGAGGGACAAGCGGCTGGGGCGGATCGCCGACTTTTTGCGCCTGATGACTCGGGCGTTCAAATGTTCCTTTTCGACAACAGGGAAGTTTGAACCCATTCCCCTTTGTTCGTCTCGGCGGGCGAGGGCGCAAAACGGCGGCAAAATGGCGGGCGGCCGCTTATACAGGTCGTAAAATCGCAAAATCACACGAAGAGGGCTCAGCGATGTCAGAAAGCAAAGCAGTTTTTGTCCTGATCCACGGCGGTTGGCACAACCATTCGGCGTGGGACAGAGTTACGCCAATACTTAAAGCCAACGGCTTCGAGGCTTTGACGCTCGACCTCCCCGGCGCAGGGGCCAATGCGATAGCGCCAGCGTCCCTCGGTCTTCGCCCGTTCGACCCCGGTGCGTTCGCCGCCGAGCGGTCACCCATCGCCGGCGTTACGCAGGAGGAGCGGACGCAAGCGGTAGTCGCGTTGGTAAAAGAAGCTGCGTCACTCAGCGACGGCAAGGTCATCCTGGTCGGGCACTCGGCCGGCGGGATGACAATTTCGGCGGTCGCCGAGGAGGTCCCGAACCTGCTTCTCGCGGTCGTATATCTTTCCGGGTTCCTGGTGCCGAACGGCATGCCGTTGCTCGCGATGCTCCAGCATGAAACCCTGTCTTCGGCTCTGGCGCCCAGGCTTTTTGTGGGCGACCCCGCCGCCATCGGCGCGACAAGGATCAATGTCAGATCAACCGACGAAGCCTACAGATCGCTACTCAAAGCTTCGTTTTATGCCGACGTGTCGGAGTCCGAATTCGCGCATGCGGCGTCGCAACTTCATTACGACGAATCGAACGCCGGCGCCTTAGCCTTATCAGGTATTACGCCTGGAAGATTTGGCACGGTGCCGCGCCATTACATCCGCTGCACACAGGATCGCGCGATTCCGTTGACCGGTCAGGATCACATGATTGCGACGGTTGACGGTGCCATCGGTGGCAAGACAACTACCCACACATTGGAAAGCAGCCACTCGCCATTCCTGTCACAACCGGCCGCCCTGTCGAAGATTCTCATCGACATTTGTGTCCAATCTTTGGCGGAACAGACCGCGGAGGCGCGGTAGGTCTAGAACCATGAACACGCACGAATTCGAGGATCGTCTGGAAGCGATGCGAACCAATCTCGATATGGTCGCTTACTACCCGAAGATCGCAGCGCTCGCCGCGTTCGACGGCTTCACCGACGACGTCGTCTACAACCACCACGCCTGATGCCCGGGTAAGGAGAATGAACATGCAGAACCTGAACGGAAAGCGCGTGGTCATCACCGGCGGCAGCCAAGGGCTGGGGCTCGCAATGGTCGAGTCGCTCGCCGCCTGCGGCGCGAACGTGACCGCAATTGGCCGCGATCGAGCAAAGCTCTCTGCGGCTGAGCAGGCCGGTGCTGCGGTGGTCGCGGGTGACGCAACCGACGCCACGCTTATGAACTCGGTCGTCCGCAAAGAGATGCCCGACGTGCTCATCCTCAACGCGGGCGCGCGGCTGCCAATGAAGCCGATCGACCAGCAGACCTGGGACGAGTTATCGACCACCTGGAACACCGACGTGAAGGCAGGGCTAGTCGGCATTCAGGCCGCACTCAACACTCCGATGAAGCCAGGTGGCCGCGTTCTGGTCATGTCGAGTGGGGCAGCGATGTGCTTGCAGTGCCGTACATCACCCCCGAAAGCCTGAGGCTCTCTAGAGCCTATATAGGCGCCAAACGGATGCTGTGGTTCATGGCCCACAGTGCAAACGCGGTATCGCGCGAGCGCGACCTCGGGATCCACTTCCAGGTGCTCGTGCCATGCCAGCTGATTCCCGGTACAGCGCTCGGACATCAGGCAGCGGCCGCCTACGCGGCGATCGAGGGTGTCAGCGTCGACGAGCTTGTCGTGCAACGTTATGGCTCGATCCTGCGCCCGGCGCAGGTTGGAGAACAGGTCGCCGAGCTACTCGGCGATCCGCGCTATATGTACGGCGTCGCCTACGGCTTTCGCAACGAAAGCGACATCCTGCCGCTCGACGTAACGTATGATCCAAAGAGCACTGCCATTCCGAGGACGCGATAGTCAATGACTGATGATGTGCGTGATCAGTTCGAGCAGTTGGTGGGTGAGCTTCGTCCAAAGCTACATCGATACTGCGCCCGCATGACCGGCTCTGCTGTCGATGGCGAGGATATTGTCCAGGACGCACTGATTAAAGCCCTTGCCGCCCTGCCCAGTGTCGGTGTCATCGACAACCCTGAAGGCTGGCTGTTCCGTATCGCCCACAACACCGCGCTTGATTTTCTCCGTCGCCGCGCGCGCGGTCCGATGATGCAGCATGACGAGGCCCTCGACAAGATTGCCGCTCCGGATTCGCCCGATCAGGACCACGAGGCCGCCACGATGAGTCTGCGCACTTTCATGCGGCTTCCGGCGCTCCAGCGGAGCGCGGTCATCCTGAAGGATGTGCTTGGCCACTCACTGGAGGAGGTTGCGTCGATTACCGGTGCGAGCGAGGCCGCCGCAAAATCCGCGCTCCAGCGGGGGCGTGTCCGTTTGCGCGAGTTTGCCAAGGAACCCGCCGACGTCTCACTGCCAATGCTGTCCGATGGAATGCGCACCCGACTGACCACGTATGTAGAGGGGTTCAAGATCGGAGACTTCGACACCGTCCGCGCGATGCTGGCTGACGACGTCAAACTCGACCTCGTCGCGAAGCTGCGCAAGCAAGGAAAGAGCGAGGTCGGGGAATACTACGCTGCCTATGCAGCCGCCAAACAGTGGGCTTACGCGGCGGGCGTTGTCGATGGCCGAGCCGCGATGCTCGTGTACGATCGCGAGATTTCACTCGGGACGCCTGCCTATTTTGTTGCCCTGGATTTCGATGGCGATCGCGTGGTCTCGATCCACGACTTCCTGTATGCCCGTTATGCGATGGATGGCATCGACTTGTTCCCACTCAATCTCGCACCGGGGTCTCAGTAAAGATGGAGCGACGGCGTCGTTAGCCGACGATCGTAAACGCTACGCCGCGACGAATCAGGCAGAAATATGACAAGAAAGCATTCTGCCTCTCGTGATTAAAACTCGGCTGCAAGGAGTAGTGCGTGGAGATCTACCATAATTCGCTCATATTCAGAAAAACGAACCAGCCGCCCTCTGCCCGCAACCTGTGGTTCACGCATCCGCTCACGGAATTTCAAGCAGCCTTCCGCGAATTGGCGGACGCCGTCGCGGGTTCTGCCCGGATCACGTCCAAACCGGAAGTAACCTGAAAATTTCAGTATGCGCTCAAATCCGGGCCGTGAGGTGATGAGGGACAGTTTGGGAACAGCTGCTGCCCTGAAAGAACGTGGAATTCTGCCAACATTAGACCTGGAGGATCCCTTTGGGCTTTGAGATTCCGTCCGAACGGGCCCCCATCTGGACCGAGTGGAGCGAGAGTTGAAGGTGGGGCAATTGAAGAGGCAGCTGTGCATCCTTGATGAAACGATGGTTGCGCGGCGTGCCCATGGTTCAGTTGAATAGAGCGTCTGCCCTTTGAGCAGAGGCTCAATGGTGAAGAGCGATTCTTTTTACTCTTTTCAGTTCAAAGAGATGGCGCGCCCGGCCAGACTCGAACTGGCGACCCTCTGGTTAGAAGGTACGCAGTACAAAACTCTAAGTGCCGCTTCTGGTGTCGCTTACAGAGGCACGCGCCATTTATCTCGCTCTTGAATTGGACCGAAGATGTACTGAAACGTTGGGGTGACCCCCGATCCGACCACTGCAATGAGCTAATGCTTCTAGCGGGCGTTGTCACCGTCGTGGAGTTATCCCGTGTGGAGCGTAAAGCGCCGCTGGAGTGAGTTGCGCGGATTGTGTTCGAGACATACAATTACAATGTATATCAAAAAGGGTTGATGCAATTCCATTAGTCGATAGTGCCGGATTCTTCTGAAAGCATATACCGACAGCTCCCCCCGGTTCCGATGGAAATTGGTCCAGCTCACAATAACCTCCCGGTTTTTCATCGAAGAAGAATGACCTAGGATTTAGTTCACTTTGCGCCGATTCGCTCATTCTTCACGCCTCCAAGGCCTAAACCTCGAAACCCATTCGTCCTTCCTTTAGGATGAGCTAGCCTGGACGTCACCGATCCTTCGGGTGAATGGAGGTTGTCAGTTTCTTCACGCCGTTCCTCCACCGGCCGTCGGACAACAGTACCCAGAGAACGGCGAGCCAAGGGCCAGAGGTCTCGCGGCATTTTACTTCGATTTCCACGCTATTTGTTTTGGATCGCACTCCGCTTGGAGTGCTTATCTGACCACCACTAGCCCCGATCCATTCGTCGAGCAGCTCCAGCAAAACTGGCGATGGTTCTGGTCCCGCAATCTCTAGTTTGAGAGTGAATCTCGTTGCGGAATCCCATCCGCGCGGCAGCTCAGAAGGTATCCAGTGCATGGAGCCCATCGTCGAAATGCGATACATACAGGTCTCGCCCGGCACGCCGGCGTCCGCGTCGCCGATTTTTTTTTCTTCGCATACCAAGGTGCCAAGAGCGCTCGCTGCTCGCGGAGCATCTCCACCCGTGTTCTCTTGAGTTCCGGAAATCGCTCCATCTTATCGAGCCAGATTGATTCAACGAGGAAATCAGGGGTCCCTAAAAAGCTCGTGATGAAACTCGTAGAGCAGCCATTCTCGAGGCAGCGATACGACGCGCTTCACATTGGGATGATTTCTGAGCGCGTCCTAGCTCCCGATGCAATCGTCGCGAACAATGAAGCCGTCAAATAGCATCAGACTCTCTTTCTCCGAAGGCAAACCCTACTGCGAACTCAATGCGACCGGGTTAGTTACCACACCTTGGGATTCAGGATGTTCGTATCTTGAATGACCTTTCTCCCCAGAACTTCCTTTCCTTCCACGGCGGAATCTTTGGGCTTGCGTGGGTCATACCTCACTGGGACGGTCTGCCCATTCACCGCTTCCGCAAAAAACCTCCGCGCTTGCCCGGTCCAGCGCCAGCATTAAGAACCAGCCTTCGAACACCGCCCCATCGACTGGGAACACATAACTGACGCGGCAATGATACGGAATAAGTCGAGGAATGCGGCCAAACTCAAACGGGTAATCTGCGAATCCCGGTGGAACTCCTGAGATCACACTCACTCTTGCCGACACGATGGGCCAATCTGGAATAGCAGCCGCGCGAAGAAAATATCGCGTGTAAGGCACTCCGATGAGGAGCAAAAGGAAAAAGATGACTCCCCAACCGAACGGGTCAATTCCCACAAATGTCTTCTCGATTGCGAGGGCTGCCAGCTGGGCGAAACGCTCATGTGTGCAGTAAATCATTCCTTAGCGAAGCGCACAATCTGCCCGGATCGTCAGCGTGCTGAATAGGTAGCTGTAGCCTGATCCGGTCAGTGCATGGCGGGAGAGCTGGCTTAATTCCTGCAGACCAGGCAGAGCATTCGAAAGCGCAAGCTCAGCTCGCCGCGCTGACTGATACTCATAGTTCGCCCGTTGGCTCGTTTGAATCATCGCTTCAAACCGGGTGGGGTGAGATCTTCTGTTGACAAAGGTGGGCGAGTCAGCATGCAGCTTCTGGCCTTGTCGATAGGGGACGATGGTGCAAAGCCACAACGGTGGCAAGACGCGAGAGCACCGTGCTTTTCCCCTCCGCATGCCATGCAAACTGCTATCGTCATCGGTCAATCCTCGAGCGTCTAGAGCGTACTTCGATCTCTGGTTTCCAGTCATTAGCTCTCTCGGTGCTCAAGCAGCTACCGTATCAGCTATTGTCCGCAATCGACAGTTTGGGTCTCTTGAACCTAGATTTTTGGGTACGTTTGAAGAAGCGAGGGCGACCTTCGTTGCTCTTGACAATGCCAACCTCCCCGGGAATACTGTTGTCAGTAACTGAGGTAAGCGTCATGACCAAGCCTAAGGACCTCGTGCAGGGCACTTTGGACCTGCTCATCTTGAGAATCGTGGCCCTCGAGTCCATGCACGGTTGGGCGATCGCCCATCGAATTCGGCAGATGTCCAGCGACGTTTTGCAGGTTGGACAGAGCGCGCTTTATCCTGCATTGCACAAGTTAGAGCAGCAGGGCTGGATCAAGGCCGAGTGGAAGATATCCGAGACCAACCGCCGCGCCAAGTACTACTCGCTCACGCGAGCTGGTCGCAAGGCCCTCACCGAAGAAGCGGCCAACTGGGAGCGACTCTCAGCGGCTATTTCGGCTGTCGTGCGCACAGTTTAAAGGAAGCATGAGATGTCGCGCTGGCTCACACAGTTCCGCCTAGCCCTTCGCTCTGTATTCCTAAGAAAGCGCGTTGATCAGGAACTCGACGAGGAACTCCAGTATCACTTGGAACACCAGATTAAAGAGGGAATTAATACGGGCCTCACGCCGGAGGAAGCGCGCTACGCCGCCTCGCGTGCGATGGGGGGAATTACCAAAAGCAAGGAGGAATGCCGCGATATGCGCCGCGTGAACTTCATCGATGACCTATTACGGGATCTCCGGTATGCCGGCCGCAATCTGCGCCGGAGTCCGGGCTTTGCCGCCCTCGCCATTCTCATTATGGCGCTCGGCATCGGCGCCAACACGGCTGTTTTCAGCGTCGTGAACGCCGTGCTCTTGAAGCCACTTTCTTATCGTGATCCGGAGCGCATCGTCACTCTCTCCAACTTTTCGACGAGCCGCGAGGCCCCTACCGCGCTTTCGAAGCAGGTATCGGTCCCCGACTTTCAGGGTTGGCACGATCAAAGTTCGTCCTTTGAGGCGATGGCCTACTACTCCTCGCGTGAAAAGGCAGTGATCTGGGGCTCCACAGCCGAGTACGCCCGAGTCACCAGCGTGAGTCCGGAGTTCTTGCGCGTCTTTGCTGTTGCCCCGTTGCTTGGTCGATCTTTCACAGTTGAAGAAATGAAGCCGGGAGCCGGCGGATCCGCGATGATCAGCTACACATTTTGGCAAAGCCGATTCGGTGGCGACCCTCGTGCGCTGGGACAGACAGTGCTCTGCCCTGAGCCCAGACCGATTGTTGGAGTGCTTCCGCCGGATTTCCGGTTTCCCAACAACACGGACATTTGGGTGTCGGAGGGTGAGACCGGATCGCGTGGAGGGCGTAGCGTGCTTGCGGTCGGGCGGCTCAAAGCTGGCGTGCCGCTCGAACGGGCGCAAACCGAGATCACTACCATCGCTCGGCGTTTGGAGGAGCAGTTTCCGGAAACCAACAGGGGCCTGAGCGTTGGCGTGACAAGGCTGCGCGATGAAATGGTGGGCAACGTCCGCACAATGCTTTACCTCTTGTTGGGAGCCGTGACAGTCTTGCTTCTGATAGCGTGTGCCAATACCGCGACGCTGCTGCTCGGCAAGGCCACTGCGCGTACCCGCGAAGTCGCTCTTCGCGCCGCACTGGGAGCGAGCCGGAAGCGCATCGTGAGCCAGTTGATTACCGAAAGCTTGCTGCTGGCTTTCCTGGCAGGTCTTTCGGGGCTTATGCTCGCGTATTTGGGATCGAAAATGCTGGTGGCGCTGGCTCCTGCGGACGTGCCGCGGCTAGCCGAAGCGGGCATCGATCGATGGGTACTCGGATTCACTCTTGGAATGTCGTTGATCACTAGCCTGCTATTCGGATTGGTTCCTGCACTGTATGGGTCAAAACTAGAGTTGAGCGACGCGCTGAAGCAGGGGGGAACGCGCATTACGACTGGCGGCGGGATTATCGGCATTCGCGGTGTACTTGTCGTGGCTGAAGTCGCTCTAGCCGTGACGCTTGTCTCCGCAGCGGGTCTCCTGATTAAGAGCTTTGTAGCCCTGCACAATGTAGCGTTGGGTTTTCGGCCGGAAAACGTGCTCGTCATGCGAGCAACTGTCGCCGCGCCTTTCCCCGTTGGCATCCCACGCACACGCCAATTCTTCAGGGATATGCTTGCTCGAGTTAGCACCTTACCCGGCGTGTTGGCGGCCGGAGCGACGATGGCGCCACCTGCATATGTGGATTCGACAGGGGGATATATTATCGATCAGTTGCCAGCGCAACCGGATTGGAGTCGTGCGCCTAGCGTGGTGCTTTCCGTTGTAGCGCCTGACACGTTCACAACGCTCGGAATTCCGCTCAAGAGGGGACGCGACTTCAGCGACAACGATACGTCGGACAGACCCTTCGTTGCGGTGGTGAATGAGGCGCTCGTCCGAAAATCGTTTCCGAATGAAAGCCCGCTCGGCAGGACCATCTTCTGTCCGTTCGATTCGTTGGAGGGCATGAAGATCATTGGTGTCGTTGGTGACGTGAGGCAAGGCGGCCCGGAGAGCGATCCGATGCCTGAGTGTTACATGCCGTATCTGCAGCATGCGTTCAACGGAGCGAGCTTGAGCTTGGTTGTGCGGACTGCAGGCAACCCCGAGGCGCTCACACAGACCCTGCAGAGTCTGGCGCACCAAATCAATCCGGATGCCCCGATGAAGTCCACGACCATGGAAGCCATGCTTCACGAAGATGTCGCCGCTCCTCGGTTCCGCACCTTCCTATTTGCGGTTTTCGCGGGTTTGGCGATGTGTCTAGCAATAGCTGGCGTATATGGCGTGATGGCGTTCACGATAGGCCAACGATCAAACGAGTTCGGTCTGCGTATAGCGCTTGGCGCGAGCCCAGGTTCCGTGGTGCGGCTCGTCCTAGGGCAGGGACTGGCCCTCGCTTCCATCGGCTTGGCTCTTGGATTGGCAGCCTCAATTGCGGGCACACGGTCGCTTAAATCCATGCTGTTTGAGGTTCAGCCGAACGATCCATTGGTCTACCTGGCTGTCGCGGTCCTACTAGGCGTGGTGGTGCTGGTTGCAGGCTACATTCCGGCGAGTCGTGCTGCTAAAACCGATCCTGTGGTTGCACTAAGGGAGGAATAGACGCGAGCGAGAGACAATCCGTATCCCGTGTGTTGTGTCAGTAGGAGGCCCGCAAGAAATTGGCGATTCCGGTCGGATCACGGACTTAACCGGGCAACTTCAGGCCGCGCATAGATCGCGTCTTTCCATTTGCCGAGATCGTGGAGACGCACCGCTACATGGAGTCAAACGAGCAGATTGGCAAAATTGTCGCAACCGCAATCATCATCACGTGCTTTGCGCGCATTACGCATTTTTATGACAGAGAAAATCACGGGGCCAATCAAGATATCGTAAAGACCTATTCTCGAGTGGCTGACCGACCTCACGGTCCAAGCGACGTGTTAGGACATGGGGGCGAGCAGTATTCAGCGGAATCACACTTCCTCGAAGCGGACTTCGTGGGCATTTGCTGGGAAGAGGATTATCAACACCTATTAGCGGGGCCAGGTTCCGGTTTGGCGACCATCCTAGACTCGGTCGACTCGGCGCCAGCACCCTGCCGTCTTTAGCGCGCTTCAGTCGCAGCTCGGCCGGAGACTCGAAGCTAAGGAGGGCGACATAGACATCATCGAGATCGAGGATCGAGAAGACGCCAAGGGAGATTTGTACCGACCGACTCTGTTCACGTTCCACTGGCTGCAGTGCTTCAAGGCAATGCGGCGCGGCAATGGTCGCCACGTAGTGGCGCTGAAAGATCTTTAGCATTTCCGCGGAACATCCTGTTCGCCTTCCCAACGGGCCCCCGTTCCGCTATTGTCCTCCGTATGGGGACTGATAGGAAGCGGGGTGCAGCCAAGCGCAGCAACGCGGCTCGCCTATTCGGTTACGACCTGTTCGTCTCTTTCGCGCTTGGTCCGCCGCCCCGCGGCACCCGCAGCTACGCCTCCGATCTGGCACGCCGTCTGCGAGAACGCGATTTCACAGTCTTCTTCAGCGAAGACGAAGCCGCACCCGGTGAGCAGCTTGACAAAACCTTGGTAGCGGCCCTACGCCGCTCCAGGACGTTGGTCGTCATTGCCAACCGGGATACGATCGAAAATCCACGCTGGGTGCAGAAGGAAGTCGAAGAATTCACGAAGTTCCATCCCTCTAGACCGGTCATTCCGATTAGTGTCGGAGGCGCGATTCAGGACCCCACGCTCGCCGATCAGACGCGGCTTTGGCTGCGTCTCCAGGATAAAGACCGAATTTGGCTCGACGAATCGCAAGATGCCGCTGAGCAGGGGGTGGTAAGCGACGCGGTGCTCGAACGGTTGGCCACGGCGCCCGCCCGGTATCGTTCGAACGTGAGGTGGCGCTGGATCGTCCGCGCCGTCGCGGTGACCTTGACCGTGCTGGCGATCGCTTTGGCTATTTCCGCGAAGCTGGCCAACGATGCGCGCAAGCGTGCGGATGATGCGCGGGCCCGTGCCGAGCGGCTCGTTCAATTCATGCTTTTCGATCTCAGCAATAAGCTCAAACCGATTGGCCGGCTGGATCTAATGGACTCCGTGAACGAAAAGGTGAAGGACTACTACGCTTCGCTCGGGGCTGACAGCGGTCGCCGCGAGATTGCCAGCGCCTCTCCAAACTCCGGCAATGCTCCCAAAGGTCCCAACCGGGTTTCCGCGGAAAAGGTAATTGACTTCGACCATGCGGCGAGCCTCGTTAGTGAGGGGGACACATTGCTCGCGGAAGGCAAAGTCGCCGAAGCTCGCAAGGCTTTCCGGCAGAGTTTTGAGATTGCCTATCGGTTGGTCGATTCCGACCGCACCAACGCCGCATGGGCGGTCGAACTCGGAGTAATCAGTGACAGGTTGGGCGACGTCGAAAAGATTACTGGCGCGCTTGATACTGCGCAAGAGATGTATGAGGAGAGTCTGAAGGTTCGACAGAAACTGACGAAGGTCAAATCGCCGAAAGACGAATGGCAGCGAGATTTATGGGTGAGCTATACCAAACTCGGTCAGGTCTTGCGCGCTAAAGCACAGCTTGATGCTTCGCGCGAGCGAATTCAGCAAGGCATGGCCGTCACTGCAAAGCGGGCGGCGGTGGATCCCAAAAACGCTACCACCCAGCTCGACCTCGCGGCGAGTTATGAGGAGCTGGGCGAAACCGAAATGCAGGCGCGCCGTTTCGAGGCGGCAAACCAGGCGTTCGAGCAGGGCTTGAAAATTCGCCAAGCTGCGGCCGCGATGGATCCGCGCAATGCCCTGACACAGCGCGATGTGGCAATGAGCTACCAGGAGTTAGGTGATGCCGCCTCAGCCCGCGGCGATGCTGATGCGGCGCGCCAGGCTTTTGAAAAAAGCATCGCGATCCTCAAGCAGCTCACCAGTTTCGACCCCAGAAACAGCGGCTGGCAGCACGATTTGGGAGCGCTGTACCAAAAAATCGGTGATCTCGAATTGGACGCGAGACACCTTGCAGTAGCCGGGACGTACTTTGAAGAGGCCCTGGACATCTCCAAGACCCTTACGGAGGCCGATCCGAACAACGATGATTGGCAGAGCGACAAGGCAGTCACTTTAGAACGATTCGGTGTCTTGTCCGAACTGCTCGGCGAGCCTGACCAGGCGTTGATCTACTATGAGGCGGGCCAGATGATTACCGAGCGTCTGTTGAAGCACCATCCCGACCATACCGTGTGGAAGAGCGACCTGGAATGGGTCAATCGCAAGATCGCCAAACTCAAGCAATAGGTCCAGGCCGTTGATGCAGGAGCGATTGGTTTGTTGTTCGACCGCATTTCCCTAAGGGCAGCGTTTCCTTCTCCAAGTCATGCTTCCTAGCGAATATGCTGGCGCGTTTGACAGCCTGGAGATATAGGCGGGGGAATGTCGTTACATGATCCGGAGATTTCACCGACGAGGCATTTTCCGCAACAAGGGAATTGCCAAATGTCCGCATAGTCGCGGATCGGCCCTGTGTTGCCCACTACCCGTGGCGGCTGTGAATGAAAGGAGCATGTTGAAGCCCTATCATTCGGATCGTATGGTCTTTCACACCGTCGGCAGAGAACCTGGCGTGCATTGAAGATCGTTCCTTTAAAAGCACTGAAGGAGTAGTCTGCGCGTTCCGTCGCCAAGCTAGTGATGGGCGAGCGGGGCCCGGGCGTTTGGTTGTCAGAAGGGGATTTCCTGCCAGAAATCGGCAGCGAACATCGTCGGCAAACGGTGCGGGGTTAGGGAGGGTTAGGAGGTTGAAAGCAAGTGAAGCCCAACCTTGCCGGCCCGTGCCAAAACGCAGTAATCTTCGCGCGATGATCGCACCCATTAAATCGCGCATTCCGGTCGCCGGACGTGGAAGCATCTACCATTTGAACATCACTCTGGCCGAGGTGAAACCGCCGATCTGGCGGCGACTCCGGGTACCTGGCGAAGCGAACCTCGGTTGGCTGCACGCCGTCATCCAGGTGGCGATGGGCTGAACCAATAGCCACCCGCATCAGTTCACGTCTGGAGGGACCGTTTACTCCGACCCGGATTTTGATCTCGACGAATTTGAGGACGACCCGAAGATGTTCGACGAGCGTCAGGCCACACTCCAGAGGATTGCGCCCAAGCTGAAGGGCGTGCTCGTCTACGAGTATGACTTTGGCGATTTCTGGGATCATTTCGTCACCGTCGAAAAGATTCTGCCTGCCGATCCGGCGGTGGCACCGGGTGCGGAATGCCTGGATGACGCACGCGCCTGTCCGCCGGAGGATTGCGAGGCGTGTGCGGCTACACGGACCTGCTCAAAATCCTGCGCGACCCGGGCCATGACGAACACGAGTCGATGCTGGGCTGGCTGGGCTGCCCCTTCGACGCCGAAGTCTTCAATCGGGACTCGACCAACAAGCATTTGAGTATGCTCCGGTGGCCCAAGACAACAGAGAGCCAACTCCGCCGCGTTGTCATGTGCCGGGACGGATTCAAGGAATAGCGATGAGATGAAAGGCCAGCGCAAGTTTCAACTGCTGATCGCCGATATCCGCGACGCTCTGGGCGATGTTGCGCGGGAGAATCGTTACGGGGATCTTTTCCACGCGACCTGGGAGTTGGTGCGTTTCGAAGACGAGCTCACCGGTGACATTGGGAAGGTGCGGAAGTTGATCGCCGTTGCCCGCGATATTCGCAACGCAACCGGGCCAGGCCGTTCCGTCGCCGAGCAGAAGATCATGGACACCTTGAAAGGCATTGCTTGGACTTGTTGCAGCGTGCTTGAGGAGGCCGACGTGCCACGAATTCCTGATCTCGCGGCAGCCGACGCACTAATCCCGGATCTCCGTCGGTCCCTATTAATCGTTGCCGAGTTACGTGATTATGCCCTGGAATGCATTCGTTTCAACGCGCGGCCACGCGACGCTTTTGCCGGTGCAAGACGTGGACAATCTTTCGAGATCCTCGGAATTGCCGGTCGCCTGTTTGATCTTCCGGAGGCGCTGGACATGGCTCGCCAAGCACTGCACCGCAGCCACAGCCAGACGGTGCGCGGAGCGATTATTTTTCTAGAAGACTACTTCAAAGCGCGAGAGGGTATGGAAGTGCCTTACGACATTCGCAACGCCCTGTTGACCGTGGCGGAGACGACCGACAGCCGATCGACCGCCACCGGAGCGCTGAACGTGCTCGTCGAAACCGGTGAAATCTCCGACATGGAAGCGCTCGATCGCCTCGACGACTGGAAGGACAAACATAACCGGCGCTGACACAGGGAATAAATCGCCACTCTCGCCGGTGATTACCGATAGCCGGCGATAACAGCCCTTCGCACGAGGAACCAGCTAGATAGTGCAGAAACGCGCTTCGAGTCCTCCAAGCGGACTTGTGACTCGCTTCAACCTCGTCACGGGCCAATCAAGATAACGTAGATGATATTCCGTCGCCTGATGTTCCTCTCCATCCCGAAACGAATACGCCGCGGCTCATGATAGACCTCAACGTCAATCGCGACCAGACACCTTCCTCTCCACTGGCCATACCTCACGAAACGTCATCCCGCTGGAAAAGGAAGCGCACCGCTACATGGAGTCAAACAAGCAGATCGGCAAAATTGTCGAAACCGCATAGCAATCATCATCACGTGCTTTGCGCGCATTTTTATGACAGGGAGTGATTCTCAATGGATACAGAATCGAGAGCGGTCAGGTAAGCAACTGGATCCATGGAAGAAAGGGAAAAACGCCATAGCCCGGCATCCCCGACCATCTGTCAAAAAAGCAGATGGTCGGGGTGAACGCAGTCTCGTCCAACTCGTACTGTTTCAATGAGTTCCAAAAGAGTGGCGCGCCCGGCCAGACTCGAACTGGCGACCCTCTGCTTAGAAGGTACGCAGTACAAAACTCTAAGTGCCGCTGCTGGTGTCGCTTACAGCGGAACGCGCCACTTATTTCGCTCTTGAACTGGACCGAAGTTGGAGGGTGCACCCCCAAAAAGTTGTAGGTCACGCCGCTAACCGTTCGGATCTGCGCTCCCAAAAATCCTGAAAGCGGCCACTCAGCTTTGAACAGCGCAGGGCAATAATGGCGTTGGCACCGCGAACTGTCCAATGCATGCCCGATCGTTTGAGTCGGGTGCCGATGGCCACTTTACATGCCGCTTCGACCACGCCGGTGGAAGTACACAAGCCCTGGGCGTGGAACTTGGGATAGCGCATTCGCTTTCGATTGATCCAGAAATAGCGCAGGCAGCGGCGAGCCTCATCGCAGTGCGTCACATGGGGGCGAATCGCCGCGACTAGGACTCGGAGCTTTCCTTCATCGAGTTCCTCATGCCGTTGGGTGGCCCATTCGGAAGCTCGCGGATCGCTGGAACCATAGAGAACTTTCCCCAGATCACTCAAGTGCTGCTTGGCGTGGAAGCGATCGACAATCTGGATGGTCCCGGGAAATTGTTCTTCGACCACATTCCAGATCCAAGGGGCTCCATCTCCCAGCGCCGCCGTACGCGCCGCCTGCGTGAATCGGCGGCGCTGCGTCTCGCGCCACACGCGCTGAGCAAAAGCAGAAGGTTGCTGGGCCGTGTCCGGTGTGGAGGCGCTCTCGATGGCCGCAGAATAGCTGACCGATCCCTCATCGCGGATGGGAGTGCCTTCTTCATCGAGCGATTCCGCGCTCCAAATGGTGCAAAGTTTTACCTCCCTGGTCTTCGCCGATCCGTCCGGTTGTTTGCCGGTGCGGCCCTCGAGCTCCTCGGCACGTAACGGAATTCCGGTTCCATCCATGCCGAGATATAGGGTCCGCGGCAGAGCAAGGGCATCGGAAGGTTCCGTGCAATGGCGTTCGTCTTCGGCGATTTCTTCGCCCAAAGCTTCTGCTGTTCTCTCTACCTGCTTGGCATCCACGGCCACACCGGCCAGTTCGGTCAACAGTTCGCTCCCTTCCTGGAAGCTGACCATGGCGCCCACGGTGCCCACCATGCGCGTGAGGGCTGGAGAGAGCGAGGTGTATTCTATGCCCAGATGCCCATCGCGAGGACAGAAGCCGTGGCCGCAGGAAAAGCAGTAATAGTAGGCGCGCTCGAGTTGTAGGGGACCGAGGACGCTGTTCACCTGCTTGCTTCGGCGTCCGACCAAGCGCGCTTCCTGCCCACAACTACAACGAATTCGCGAGCCTTGCTCATCGCTGGTGTCGGCGTTGAGACGTTGCTCGACTGCGGCTCCCGCCAGTTGCAAGACCCGTTGCCGCACGGCCAGCTCCAGCGCTTCCAGATCCAGGTCTTCCACCGCCTGACGACCAAGGAGCGTCTCAATCTCCTGAACGACGTCGGTGGCCAGTAGATCGGCGAAGAAGTTTTTTTTTACTCTCCTCGGCAACCATGGCTTCCGGCTGCTGCAATTGGGCGTTGCAGAGCTGTTCGCTGACGGCAATCAGTTCTTGCACCAGCTTGCGAAAACGACGGTATTCGGCGATCTGCTCTCGGGTACGATCAACGGCCGGGCCTTGGGGGATGACTTGGGTGATGGTCTTTCCACCGCTGGCATGAGTCAGCGAGTAGGAGGGGCCGTGTCCCGGGGAGTCATTCTGTGCACAGTGGCAGTTCGGCTTGCCACACTTGCGGAATCGCGCGGTGAGAGAGCCACGACGAAGATCACTGATCTGAGCCAGACCGGACTTGAGTTGCTCGCGTTTCTCGTGAAGAGCCTTTAAGGAAATGGTCATCGGGTGCCTCCTGTCTGACAACATAATACGCTGTCAGACTAAGAAAGAAAACCCCACCACACCTTATCAAACTCCGCCTTGAACTCTCGGGTCGTGCACCCGAAGTTGGACTGAAACTTGTGGGGTGAACTCCTAAGGTGGTACAACTTGCTATATTTGGGCACCGTCGGGTCACCAAAATCTATGATGCCCGCGCAATGCAAGCTACATGGACGCCGTCTCTGGCCAGTGACGGGCACATGTCCGAGTACGCCACTCGCCAGGCAAGCATACGTATTATTTTGCGTTCCGAGCTAGAATTTGGGCATGATTCGCATGCAACGTATTGAAAATTGGTTTCAGTCAGGCCTCTCCGGTTTCCGCTTTGCCCTCTGCCAATTCCATAGATCTCCGGCCTTCGCTACCACCGCGATTCTTACTCTGGCCCTCGGCATCGGCGCCAACACCGCGATTTTCAGTCTCATCGACACAGCCTTTCTTCGTTCGCTGCCGGTGCGCGATCCACAGCAGCTGGTTGTCTTCCAATGGGCCGCGCACAATGCGCCGAACACAAAGCGGCAATACAGTTACCTGTGTTGTCCGGCGAATGCAGGCGCGGGGACCTCGCGTACTGACTGGGCAAGTGACGCGAGCGGAGAGCACGACTGCTCGTTTTCCTTCCCGAACAGATTACGGTCCGCAGATTTCTTCACTCCTCTTACTGATGGCAAGTGCCCAGCGATATAGTTACTCTCCATGGAGTTTCACATGGACTTTCACAAGATCTGGGAAGAGCAGTGCGAGGCCACCCGGACGATTCGTGAACGTTTCGGCGTCGAGAACCCGCTCGACTACCTGATCGGCGAGAAGTTATTGAATTTTGCCAAGGCAGCAGATCAAGACCCCGATTTCGCTACCGAGCTAAGCTACCGCGCTTTCAAGGGGCAGTGTGGGAGATATTCAACCCCTATGAACTCCGCGGCTATGTAGCCAGCCTTAAGCCCGCCGCGAGGAAGAAACTCCAGAAGCTACTTTACGTTTCTTCATGAGAGAGACCTTCCTCTGCGCAACAAGCCACTTGTCGGGAAGCAGTTCATCGAGGTAGCTGTTTGGGTGAGTGCTAATGCGCGCGAATAAATTCCGAAGATAACCAAAAGGCTCGACACCCAGACGTTTGCAATTTGCGATCAGGCTACTCAATACGGCTCCGGTTCGCCCCTTCCGGAAGGCGACTCTTCCACTTCCAGTACAATCGGAATCCGCTGCGATTCCAAGCCATGACAGTC
>Ga0206988_1046_pt1 | contig 32434 bp, 19 predicted proteins | sample Alteio_BWMinCont_12_FD_153263 | JGI IMG/M metagenome (GOLD analysis project Ga0206988, IMG submission 153263) | Enriched cells from forest soil in Barre Woods Harvard Forest LTER site, Petersham, Massachusetts, United States -... | ecosystem: Environmental > Terrestrial > Soil > Temperate forest >... | reverse complement strand
GCAACCCAGTGCATGATTTTGTAGCGAAACGTCGTAGACTATAAATGTATTTTTCGCAATCACAAGTGTCCTTATTTTAGCTAATTCATGGCTTGAGTAAACCCACTGATAAAAGGCTATTTAACATGATCCGCTGTTGCGGCTCGCCTTTTTCATCGATGATATTATAATCTTTCAAATTTTCTCGTAAAATTCTATAAGTCCTATTTCTAAATCCAAAAAATGTTCTTTCATTAGCATGTTTAAGTATAGTCTCTTGTTGATAATCTTTTAATCTAGTCCGGGTACAACAAGAACTCAGTTCATCTTCATGAAGTATTTTAAACAATTTCACCCAGTCATTATCATGATTAGTTTCTGGAACAAGAAAATTGGTTTTTTTATCGGGCAAAGACACTGCTCTCTTCCTTTTTTTAGAGGTTAATAGTCTTGATGCTACTCTTTCTGAAGGCTTGATGTTTGCTGCATTAATGACCGTTTTTATACATGCATAAAAACTTTCTTGATTATAAATATGGAAGTTAATTTCTTGTTTTTCTATAAATGTTTTAAAATTCGATAATATATATAAATTGCTTTTGGTGTCTAGACCATTATTTATTAGATTAATCAATATAGATTGGGCACGAGGATAGGGCAAATATTCTTTTAACTGTTCAAAAAAAGAATCATCAAACTTATCTTTGTTACTTAAGCCAACAATGGCCCTGGCAATTCGTTGGCTATATGGGGGAAGTTTCAAAATATATTCTAAATATTTTGAATCGTAAGATATATGATATTGATTAAAACTAATTAATCCAGCCATAATTCTCCCAGCATGCATAAAATGCTGAACCATTGTTTGCTTGATTATTTTTGAAATGGTGGATGAAAGGTACTCATATTCATTATCAAAAGATTGATTATAAAACTCTTTAACTTCATCTAGCTCTGACGGATATTGTTTTTCATAAAAATAAGCATTAAAAACTTCCTTAAAACGATGTAACTGATCTAATTCTTTTTTGCGTATCAGAGATATTAAATGATTAGTAACGGTTGTATTTTCACGAATTTTTTCAATAAAAGATCCGGATAGCGGAAACGTGGCGATTTGTTTTATTTTTTCAAAATCATTTTTTGTTATATAGTGTATCATATGTTCCATCAAGACCGACTCTACTGATTCATTTAAACCCGCATTGATGACGTTAAGCGGGAGGTGGCTGCTGAATTGATTGAGTATGACTGCCATTTTGGAATAGTTATGGTTTTTGGCACACATAATAAGCGCAAGGTTGAGCGCTTCATTGTTTTCTTCATCAAAGGCCTTATCGTTCAAGCCCATTTTTTTAGCTTTTTCTAAAACATAGTTCAAAATACCGCACGCACCCTCAGATGCAGCAAGATGTAATATTGTGTCATTGTTTTTGTTTTTTAATCTAAGTAATCGAATAACTTCTTTTTCCTCCATTGAATCGATACGTTTCTTGAAATATTCAATTTCATCACTTTTGATACAATCGATTAACAAGGGCGTAAATTCATTATTTTGATCAATAAACGATTGTGCGGCGATTTTTTTCAATTTTTTTAAAAAATTCCTTGAGTTAATTTGCATGGGAAAGCAGTTTTTTTGATACAAATAAGCATTGATGATTTTTGCTATGATATGCTCTGGCATGTCTAGTGCTTGCTTGGCTATTTCTAATAAATCATTTAAATCATAATCATCAAGATAATATATATGCAATCGATTTAATAATGCTGGTGGAGAAGTGCTCCGGCCTTCTAGTGAACCACTATTTTGGCTGGCCAATAAGTAAAAACCTTTGAATTGTGGTGGCGTCCCTTCGGGTGTTTTACCGGTCAATAAATGGTTTAATAGCCCTTCAATCATGGGGTCTAGGTTAAGTTCATCGAGTATGACTTTGCAGCCACTATTAAATGCTTTGCGGATCAATTTTTCATCATAGGCAAGATTACCGCTTAAGGTAAAATGAATAAACCGATTGCTTAAATCGGTGTCTTGACTATCAAGTAAATCGTTCTCGTTGATTTCTGTATATTCCATTGCTATTAATAGTGCTCGTGACAATGAACTTTTGCCTATTCCTGAAGGGCCTTCAATTAAAAAACCGGCTTTGACTGTTGATGCGTGATCTACGGTCTTGTCATCTTGTGCCTTCTTGGCCAATAAAATGTCTTGCTGTAATTGGGCCATCAACAATCGTTGTTTTTCAGACAAATAAAAATCTTTGGGCAAACGGTCAGCAAAATTTAACGGTCTAGAGATAATAATAGTAGTAGGGTCAATATCATTAAAATGCACCCTTAATTCTTTTTTAAAAAATTCGCGGTCATTTTTTTGATAAAAACGATTTTGCCATTCATACAAGGCAGCTTCATAGGCCGCTTGTTGATCAGTCAGCCCCTGATCCATTAAAAAAAGCCATCGACGGACGACTTGTTGCGCATCACGAACGCTCAAACTGTGAGGAGGCAATAAACGCTCAGCAAGGTGAAATGCCTTCAAGAGAGAATCTAATGCTATCCCACGCTCTTCAGTTAATGTACCTGGGCACAGTTTTAATAAGATCTTATTTTTTAAGGTTTCATCAGTAAGCAGTGGGACATAAACAGTAGGTGATTCTTGTAAAATAGAATGATAATCTCGTCCTGGATAACTTTCAGGGTTACAAGTAAATATGATCTTGAAATTTTCATCTAAGGAATAGTCTTTCCCTTTGAATTTTACAATCGACTTTCCATGTCTAGCCAAGACATGGGGCATTAAAAAATCCCAAGTTCCTTGAGCGGCAAGGTTTGCCTCATCAATTAATAAAATGGACAGGTTGCCTTGATTGGGTTTGCTTTCAAGAAAGCTTATTATTTGTTGTTCGCCTATGTAAAGCCCCGCTTTAAAACAAGTCGTCGCCGTGTACGTTTTCCCGAGGCCTGGCGGGCCTTTTAAAACGACCGAATTACCTGTCTTTAAATGGGCCAAGATCCTTCGTTGTATTTTAGCTTGAGAGTCTTCATTTTTTTTAATTTCATTAAATGGTGGGTTGGATAAAAATTTATCCAGGTGTTCATTGTCAAGTTTTTCTAGGCTTTGGATGGCCGTTGCATTTAAACAATTTAAACGGCGCCAGAAAAAATCTGGTGTAGTAGGATATTTTTTTAACTTATAAGAACGTACCCCTGGTTTTTCATCAGCAAGGCCCAATAATTTTTTTATCTGTACATTGATTTCCGCGTAAGTTTCTGATCCTTTCTCATAATCATATAATATCAGTGATTTTATTAAATTATCATCGGGTCTTTTAGATTGATCTAACAAATTTAATAAGTGCCATAGGCGTTCAAAAGTAATATATACTTCTGCCGGAGCACCGACTCGGCCATGGGGAATGCGGTCTTGAATATATTCAAACAATTTCCGAAGCGACTGGCCCTGTTTTTGATAAGCAGGGTGCTTAGATAATTTATTTTCATAGGTTGCCCATAAGTTTTTTTCATTGACATGAAACTTTCTTTGGGTCGCGCTGGCCAGCGTATGTGAAAAACTCAAGGGCTTCGTTACTAAAATAAGTTTCCCTTTGACAGGGACAGGCGCCTCAGTATGAGATAATCTTAAGTGCGGATTAGGTGAAAACAACGGTTCTAAGGCTTGATATAAATCTTCGGACAGTAAACCATGCAATAAGACGGTCTTTCCATCAATGAGTGCATTAGTAATTTCTTGAATTTGTTGTGAACAAGATATACCACCGCTAGTGATTCCTTTTACTTCAGAATGTTCAATTACATTTGCTCCATTCGTGCGAAGATGTATTAGTTCACAAACATCAGACGACGGCTTAAATAACTCTGCTACGAAATGCGGATCATGGGTGATTATTAGTTGGGCGCCTGGACTTTTAAAGTGTTTGCTAGAGTATGCTTTAAGGTCTGGTGCCAATCCCTGTTTTTGTTCTGAGAGGTCCACCCAAATGATTTCTCCATCAGGGTATTTTTTCAAATGATAATAGAGTTCCTTCTCTTGTCCATCTGTCAACGGCCCTGTTTTAAACAAGACTTTTCTTTTGATCTTTGCGTCCAGCCAACCATCCGTCGTGACTAATTTATTTTTTTTTATTAATTTTTGTTTGTATAATTTGGCTGTCTTGCCTGCACTCAAGCAATAAATATCATCGTCCTCGGTCTTTGTAGATTGATATTCAGCTAAACTCATCGGCTTTAATGCTTTAGGAAGTACAGTCGGATCTATTGTTTTGAAAAAACGTATTTTAAAGTCTTCCGGCAGCTTTTTGATTTGGCCATTATCAATATATTCACGATGGACCATTAATCGAAAAAGAAGGCCTTGAAAATCTTCATCTTCGAGAGGCGCGTCGACCAGATCAAGGACTTTAGTACCGGACGCTAAGGCTTGGGGTATAATGGTAATCCCTTTGTCTGTAAAATCAAATTCACTAAATAATTTTTGTCTCCAAGATAGGTTATTATCGAACATAAACACAGGGTTTATGTCTTTAGGGAGATCATCAAGATCAATGGTTTGCACATCAAAATTTAAAACAGGTGGTGGGGGCGCGATATGAAATGGCCATTCGATGTGAGCGGCGCGGGACTGGATGGCTTCACAACCTTGATGGTCATGGGTCGTTAAATTAAGGACTTGTATTCCTTTGGAGATTTTTTTGTGCAGAAGTGTTGGTTCCTCGTCCATGATACTTTTATAAACGGCCATTTCATGAGGTTCGAAACGAGACCAATTGACAACAAGTATTCCTTCTTTTGATTCTAAAAAATCAGCCAAAGGCCCCCTGGTTTCAGAAAACTGGCCGGTTTCTGGTACAAGCCCTTTCAATTTCATGAAATGTTGGATATCTTGAACAGACTCAAGATAAAAGACCGGTTTATTTTCTTTTTTGGCTTGTTCCGCAATGGCTGCATAAGTGTCGCGCGCCTCTTGTAAAGAACTAAGCTTTAATAAAATATTTGATTGTTGTGATATCCAAGCTACCATGTCGTCCGTTTTCGATATTTCTCTTGGGACGGCCAAGTCAGGACAAAACTCCTTTAACCAATGAGAAAAAATACTTGCCTGCTTTGTAAAAAGATTGGCGGTTTCTTTAAATAGGTCGACTAGCTTTGCCTGCACCCCGCCAACTTGAATTGGCTGCCATCGATCATTTAATAAAATTTCTGCATAGCAATGCAGATGGTTTTTTGCCCATTGAGCAGGAACGCCAATATATTGGCATATTAAAACAAAAGCAGCAGCACGATGGGAACAATTGCCTCTTTTTTGTTTAATTGCCCGAAGCAATATATCTAAATTTTCATCATTTTCAGATCGTAAATCATAACTAGAGAAAGCATAAAAAAATTTTTGTAGCACATAACAAAATTTAATCTTGTCTTCGTAACTGGCTTGCTTTGCTAATTTTATTTGACTGCCCAAATTAAATTTAGGATCATTTACTATTATTTTTTCTAACTGTTCTATGAGTTCTTCAGGAAGTTTGGGAAGCATGCTTTCATCATAGTGACCAGAAATTTTTTCTTCGCGTACCAAACTCTTGATTGGCGTTGTTTTTCCGATGTAATATAATGTCTTATTTTTTAAGTTTGCTGGAATTTTTATTGCATATTCTTTGGTTTCCTCATCTTGAAAAAGCCGCGCTCCATCAGGGACACTTTCTATGATATCGTTTGCAGACAAAGTTGGAACAATAATAAAATCTTCACACTCTTTAAGCGGATATTCTACTAAAAAATGATCCGAACTAAATTCCTTTTTAAGATTGGGTGATTGTAAATTTAATGGATACTTAATAGGGACTTCTTTCCAGTGATGCTTTGGCGATTTAAAACCTATATTTCCATTGTGATACTCAATGTTTTTTAAAACATAATGACGATATAGAGTAGGCGGTTGACGGATTAAAAGATTGCCTTTATAAATAGCATAATCATAAAAAAGAACAGTTGATGGGCTTGCTTCAACACCTAAGTTCGGAGCATAATAAAGCTCCTTGTCGTCACCATTAATATACCGATCTGCTTTAAACATCTTCCCGTTATAAATGGGCCTGCCAGCGCTGCTGGTTTCCGTAGAGGAAGGGATTGCGCTATCAGAAGAGACAGGTGCTACTGTTTCTTTAATTTCAGCTTTGATCTCGGCTTTTTTTTCAGTTTTTATTTCCTCGGCTTTAGATTTTTCCTCCCATTCTTCGCTTTGACGTGGCTTGCCAGGAGCGTCCTTAAAAAATAAAGGTTGTTCTTCAAGTTTTTCACAGCCTATTATTGTGATGTTACTTTTATCTAAACTTGCATATGAATCAAGATTTGGAATGGTAATCAATTGACCGCAATAGTGTATTTTTAAACTTTTAATATTAGGGGGAAGTGATTTTATCGTTTTTAAATTTTTAAGGTCAAAAATCTCTAATGCAGTCAAATAATTAAATTTAGAAAAATCGAGCGATTCAATACCTACATCATTAAAATTCAGGCTTAGACTGTGCACAGTCGTCGGAATGGCATCAAATGGAATTTTGTGCATGTCTAATGTTAATTTTTTAATGTTTTTGGGAAATTTTTCAATCACAATGTCATAACAATACAGGATGCTTAGCTCTTCTAAATCTTCAAGCTCACCGACATCCAGTGATTTTATTCCAAAACACTTAAGTAAAGTTAATTTTTTTAATTTTTTAGGCAACGGCCCTATTTTTTTGAAGGTTGTATTGATTTTTTTGAATTCAATGATAAATGTTTTAAGCTCAGGAAAGTGTCCTGAAAATTCATTTGATGGAAACTGTAATAAATGTAATTCTTGGAGATGAGCAGGACATTTTATCGAATCTAAAGCCATATTATTCAATTTCAATTTAACTAATGATGGAAAAAATATCGCATCATTTTCTCCGCTTAGTTTTTCTGAAAGAGAAATAGATTGAATTTTTTCTATTCGATATTTTTCTTTAAGATTAGAGATTGTTTTATCATCGATCATCGTACTTGAATATAACCAATGATCGTTTTTTGATTTTAAGGCCTCAAATCTTTGCTTTTCATACTCATCAATAATAAAATACTGCTTGCTGTTTTTACCTACTGCGATCAGTTTTTCTTCCGCCAGGCGTTGATTAAGTATTTGAAATTCTTTTGGAACGTCCTTCATGTCTTTAATGTCTACAAAATGGTTGTCTTTATCTAAGTAGCTAACTTCAAAGCCATCCATTAATAGCTCTTCAATCATCGGCTGAGTAATGTGATCCAAATCAATACTCAACAATATTTTTTTTCGATATTTTCTTCCTAAGGCCGGAACTGCTTTGACATAATAAGGCCCACCGCCCGAAGTTTGTATGAACCTGTGTAAATCAAATTCCCATTCCTCAGATTCACGGACATAAGACACTCCCACTTTATTTTGTTGAATTTTATAATAAAAATCTGGATTATCAGTATATTGAGCCATTGAAAAACAGCCTCATCATGGGCGGGTTTTTATTAGGCCATATTATATAATATGCGCATATATTGGTCAATAACTATGTGTCACTATGTAGGTGACACATGATTTGTCCGGTTTTATAAGATATTGACTGAACTCAGAAAAGGAGGCCATCCATAAAATATCACTTTAATGATTAGTAGAGCATCTTTTTTTGTAGGTTGTATGGGCCGTATGCCAAGTCCCTGCTTCTTGCTTCACTAAAAAGTTCATTGGAGTGTATAATAACTTCTCTTAATAATAAGCAGAGAGAGCAATATGGCTTTAAGAAGCACAACTCCAACAGCTAATGATAAGTTGCATCAAGCATTACAAATACGTCCTAGAAGTTCTACTGATGTGACAAAAGCATTAGCTGATATCAAAGAAGCATTAAGTACAGGTGCAAACATTCATTCTACTTGTAGTAATTCCTTAAAAGGTACAAAAGAAACAGAAGTTACTGTATTACACTCTGCTGCTATGCTAATGAACACAATAGAGTTTGAAATAAAAGCAGAAGCAGAAAAAAATAAAGCGAAGCAAGCTCTTTTTGAGCTTATTAAATATTTAATAGAAAATGGCGCAAATCCAAATGCTAAAATGAGCAGTGGCACGGCACCATTAAACTATCTTTTACCTATTGCAGGCCCAGTATACGGCGTCAACGATCTAACATGGCATACTAAGACTATAAATTACTTAGTAAGTAAAGGTGCCTATGAAATTAGGGATGGAGCTATTTCAAGTACCATTAAACACTATAGTAACAATCATCTATTAGTTCAATGTCTAAAAAAAATCAAATGTATTAAAGCAATTCAAAATTCTGTATTAAATATACTTCAGCAAGAGTGCAAAAGACTAACTGATAAAGAACCCACTGAAGAGGATGATTTTAAATCGCATAATCATTTTTTATGTTGTGGGTCAGGGATACAAATAGATGATTACTCAACGAGAAGAGATACTTTAAAAACAGCTATTGATGACCTAAATCGTATTATTAAAAGGTTTAGTGAAGGTATTATAGATAAAAAACAATGTGGAAAACAAGCTAGAGAATCCATAAATACTCATTTAATAAAACAAGAAAAATTGTTAGATAAATACAATGAGTATGAGCAAATGGGAAGAGGTTTTTTAAATGTATTACTTGTTATTTTTACAGGTATCATACCTGGGTTGATTAAATACGGATTAACTGGAACTTGGTATGTCAGCATAGTAGGTAACACAAGAGAAATGGCACACACAGCTAATCAAAATTTAGAAAATATATTTAGGCGCTAAGGACGGACTCTTTGGTTTTACAGCCACTCAGAATGTGTCAGCGAATTTGAGACAAAATTTGAAAAGAGATTAAAAGTGTGGATGTCATGACATGACATCCAAATTAGTTGACTTGTGCATAAATTTCAAAATAAAATGATTAATTGTTAAAAAATGAGCGTAGTTTCTAAGCCGCGTCCTTTTGGTTACGGACCGTCACATGAAAATTTAACCCATGTGCTTGCAAATGGACAAGATACGGTTTTTCGCTCCTGGCCACCATTAGGTGAAATGAAATCATGCGCAAGTTAAATTTGATCAAGCATGCGCTTAATGAGATTATTATGCTAAGTTATTCTGAACAAAAGATAAATTTAGAAAAATCATTGGAGATGATTGTGGTCGTATTAGAAATACAGCCTCACGATGAAGAAAATTACATGAAATATAACGCTTTTACGGTAAATGAAAAATTAAATAAAATATTGGCCTCGATTTTATCGATTTATCAACAAATTGAACAATTACATCCTGACACCAATCATATTATTTTTACTTGGCGAGAATATGGGATCTTTGATCCTTTTAGAAGGTCTGTCTCAAAAGATACGAATATAAAATTGATACAAAAAGAATTTCTAAAATTAACAAAACTATGCCCTAAATTGATCATTATTTCAGGCCCGCTATTGATACGAAAAACAATCGAAACTAATGAAGAAGAAGCAAAAAAAATAAAACAATATTATGAAGCAGTAAAAGGCATCGAACAATTGAATGATGAAGAAATACAGCATAAAAAATATCGGCCCACTAAAAAAGAAATAATCAATGTATATAAAAATTCTACATATGTTTTTTATGATGATAAAATTGTTTCTGAGCATGGAAAAGTGGCCTTGTTCAATGAAACAAAACAAGAACCTGATAAAGAAACTGCCTGGCTACAACCAGGAAAAGGTGACAATTTAAAACAATTTATTGTATTGCCAAACGGTAAGGTCACAAGCATACAAACTTGTAGGGATTTAGATGTCAGGCCTTTACCTTTTCAGGTAGATATTCAATTTGTGCTTTCCTCTACGATCTCATTAAATTATGATCATTTGAATGCTAGGATAGTCACAGTGCATGCGGATGCTATACACCCTACCGCATATGTTTGTCCACGTGGATCCGTTAGTTCAAAAAATAAAATCCATGTTTATCGATATAGTTTTTTAGATGATTCCCCTGCTTTAACGAAAGCCAAAAAGTTGGTTCCTTTTCAATATATATTAAAAGATTTGCTTTTTTATTATATGGCAAGGTACACACATGTTCCCTACTATGAGAAAATTATTTTAGAAATTAATAATATATATAAAAAATTAGATCGAGTCCAGTTTGAAAAATTAAATGAAGTAAAAAAAATAAAAAATAAATTATCTAAAATAAAAGACAGGTTACTTCAAGAAAACGATCATTCCTCTCCTAATGAAAACGTTATTAATACATTGATGTTGCAAATAAAAGATGTCAATGTTCTTTTGAAATCATTATATTATTGTGCAACTCAATATCCATATCTTAATAATAAAAAATTATATTGTCTTTTTCATCAACCCCCCAATTTATCCTCTATTAATACGGTCGTTAATAGTAAGAAAAGAAAAAATTTTTTTCATTAAAATGCCGAGTGTAAATTATTGTTATAATATGCTTTTGAAGAATGGGGCATACACCGCATCAGATAGAAGGTGCGCAATTACACGCACATTAAAATTAGGTTCGGCTAATTATATGCCCATATATGGATCCCACCCGGGTTGCAAGAAGTAAATTCAATTTTTAGCAAATAAGGTTGAGATGCAAGAGCCTGTAACAAAAGATTGTGTAACTGCTTATTCTAAACTAACCTAATCGCTTTAGGAGCGATTAAACATAAGGAATAAGCAGTTACACAATCTTTGTTACAGGCTCTTTATTATCGATAATGGGGAATATGGATACTTTTAATTATTTCATCTGCTTCTTAGCATGTTTGCTTGCTCTTTTTTTCCCTCGGTCTTTGACATTGTTAATGGCTGAATGTCTATAATTAGCTCTTTACCTAATTCATATAATGCATCCTCAATGAGGTCCATCCTTGAGTGGTGGCCAAGATCGAGCAGGCGACGGACTTGCCGTGCGTCACAATGCAATTTGTTAGCAAGCTCAGATTGAGTAATACCCTGGTCACGCATGGCTTGATAAATGGCCAACTTGGAAGCGATAAGTGGCGGCAAAGCAACTGCTTTTTGGCCTGCCCTTGCCTTTGAAGGTTTTGGGATATCGCGCCTTTCATCTAAGTAGCCAGATAAAGCAACGACCAATGCGTCTTGCGCCCATTCCAAGGCATTATTTTCATCGGCCCCGACTGTCATTGCTTCAGGCACGTCAGGAAATTCTGCAATAATATTGTCACCGTCCTGTGTTAGGACAACTGGGTATGCTTGTTGCATATCAATACCTCCAATTACATAATGTCTTCAAATTTTATCCCTAATTGTTTACAGATTTTTTTAAGGAAGATGTTCCCAATATCAGCATCGCCATGGATCGGGACCGTTGATTATTGGTTCCCTTTGTATTTAGCAAGCACATGGCCCCCTTTCCCTCGTTTTTCAATGATTTCGACGCCCGCCCTACGGAGCTTTTGGATAAATTGTTTTGGTTTCATCTAGTAAGTCCTTGGCCTATGATTTAATAATAGGACATTTTTGTCCTAAAGTCAAATATAAATTACAAATGAATACAATAGGCTATATGTAACAAAGGGGCATGTAGTAACAATCAAAATTTATGAAAAAATTTCATAATGGCATAGAAATTATCAAGAAAGGAAAGGTGTTAAACAATTTTAAGCAGCTTTAGACTCAAGATGGACAACTTTTTTTATTCCAGATTTTCTTAACATATCATTTAAAAATATCTCAACAAAGGCTTCGTACGGATAGCCTAATGCACGAGCTATTTTAATGGCCATGTCCAAACTAACATTGGCTTTGTCTTTTTCAATAGAATTAATGAACTGTCGAGAGACATGCATTCGTTTAGCAAGCTCGGTTTGAGACATTTCATCACACTCTCGTATATCTCTAACAAATTCGCCAAAAGAAGATTTAAGAACATCTTTAAGAGCTTCTCGGGCAGATTTGATTTTTTTAGTAATCATGTGGCGTTACCTCTTCGATCATGCCCGTTACTATTCTCTCCAATCATTAAAAAACATGCACGCCCATTCAGGATTGAAAGCATTACAATAGATGTAACGAACTAACAGATAGCCGCATGCAAGATCAAAGCGTTGTAAAAAAACCTTCTTGGCCCAATGGAAGAAAAAATTTGCCTTGTAACAGCAGATGGCGCATAAATAATGAATTCGGGCGAATTTAGTCTTTTTTCTCTATTGCTCGTGACGGAAAAAATATCGCCAATATGATATAATATTGTTCTTTCTCTTCTAAAACTTAGAGTACCTGATTGAATAATAGTGATTTTTTAAAAAATGAGTGAAACGAGGTCTATCAAAAGTGAATTATCGAGTAGCTTATAGTAGAAAAATAGAAATTTTTGCTGAAGAATATAAAAAAGCACTGATGGAAGGCAGAAAGGCTCCGCCAGACGATGAACCCGCGATGGCCGGTGAGAACTTTCTGGGGGCCTTAGCAGACAAGTGGATCGCCCAACATAAAAGCCGTCAACAATATAAAGACCTCCTGGACCGCAACTTATGGGCCCGGAACAAGCCAATGGCCCCCGTCGATGGTCGAGACCCAGATGCAGAACACCATAAACGCTTTCATTGTTATCCTTATGGCGGCACGGCCAGCGAGTTTTGGAAAAAAATACATTACTCAGATCCCAATGCGTTAAAATCTCTTCTAGATGGTCTTTCTCTTAAAGAATTCATCGCCTTATTGATGAGCACTAAATCACCGACCCTGTATGCAGAAAGTCATGTCTACGGCGATGGCTGGGACTGGAACCCCATGGAAATGCATATTTTGGGCGATTGTAATGTGGTCGTTCCTAAAGTACATGCATTTGATAACGGAGCACGAGATGCTGATGACATTGTCCCCCACTGTCCTCCATTAGGCGTGATGTATGTTTATACCTCGGGCATCTTATTATCAAGCTCAAAAAAACAATTGACTGCTGATGCAACTGAAGTTTTAGTCGATAACAAAATTACTCCAAATGAATTTTATCAAAAATATGAGGAAAAATTATTACCGGCCTTATTAGCAGTCAACGACGAACTAGAAAGAGCAGACAAAGAGGGTTTTTGTAATTTCCCGGGACTTGGGTGTGGCCAGTTTGCTAAGGGCTTTTCAGAATCAATTGTTAAAAAACACTTTAAAGAAGCCATAAGAAGGTTAATTAAAAAACACGGTAAGAAATTAACTCGCATTAAAGGCATTTGTATCGATTTATATGAAGATTATGAAGAGGACGCACAATCTGTCCACTCTAATTATGAACAATCAGGCATTGAACTTATTTTTTCTCCAGCCCAAACAACGGGGCGACATCACCTAACGTCCCCCGCCAAATTTAATGACAAATATAAAAATTGCATGCTCGTTGCATTTGTCGCAGCTGATCCCGTGTCTATGCCGAACAATGAAGGACTGCAAAACCAACGAAAGGTATCTGACGAAGCAGCCAAAGCCATGGCCTCAGATTCATCGACTCAGATTTATGGACTGCCTGGCCAATATGATAAAACCCAAAAAGCATATGCTTATAAAGGAAACACATTTTTTAGTGTCATTGTAGATAAAAATATGCTCTTTTTACCTCCTGAAAGCGCCATGCAACCTTATGAAACATCAGATGTAAAAGAAGAAAAAAGTGGCCGTGAGCAATATGATGCATTTGTAGCGACTTACGCAGAAAAAGCCAAAAAAAATAAAACAAACATCATCAATCAGTATATTCAATCCGTATCAGAGAAGCTAGATGAATTAAAACTACCTCCGGAATCACCTGTACGCCAAACCGTGCGGTCTTTTTATGAAAAACATACCTGGCTCCCCACTTCTGAAAACGGTTACGATAATGTTAATCCGGCGATAAATAAACTCAAAAAGGAACTCTTTTCTCTGTATGATCGAAATAATATAAAACGTCGTTCTCCAGATGCCCAAACAGCATTCGTCCAACTTATTCAACTCATACATCAACAAAAAGATGCAGCAGCTGCGCTTAAAATGGCCGCCAAATTAGTCGCTGGCTTAGACAGCAAAGACAGCCACTTTTTAAATGACCGCGCAAACCTTGAAAGCGAATATAGCCCTTTATCTGAAAATACTTTTGTTGGATTGCGCTTAAACGTCTATGCGATACTCCGTGAAACTAGAAATGTTGACATTAATAGACAAGCCATCACCCTTTGTGACGAAACTTATGCGTTTGCAGCACAATATCAACAGGCACTCATTGACGAAAAAGCCCAAGCCGGCGAAGATTTTCAAGCGGCTCTCGCCAACCGCTGGATAAGAACACTATCCACCGAAGAGCAAAAAAAATATCAACAAATGCTAAACCAGCACCTCTGGGCCCACGATGCTAAACTTGTCTCGACATTACAGGAACGGACTGTCTATCAACAACAGGACAAAGAACAGCACTTTCGAGACATGCAATACCCTTATGGGGGCAGGGCTTCTGAATTTTGGAACGCTGTCCATCGAGAGAAAAAAAACGCTTTTTCTGATTTTCTTAAAACACTGATTACCGATGAATTTATCTCCTCATTAGTAAGCACTAAACGCCCTGTGATCTATGCAGAAAATGCTATTTATGGTGATGGCTGGGACTGGAACCCTGCTGAAATGCATATTTTAGGAGATTGCTGCCATGTCGTGCCAGATGTCAAAGTTTTTGATAATGGTTTTCGTCGCAATCTAAAAAAAACAGACGATTATGATGATTATAAGCCACATACTAAACCTATCACCGCCATTTATGCTTACGTACCCGCCGCTTTGTTGGCCAATGGTAAGGACCAACTAACGGCCGATGCATCAGACATCCTCACTTATTCAGAAGACAAAGGTAATAAGTTAGATGAAAAAAAGTTTTATGAGCTATATAAAAGGAGGTTATTGCCCGTACTGCGCCGCACGAACAGACTTTTGTTAGACCGAGGGCAAAAGGGTTTTTGTCGCTTGCCTGGATTAGGGGCCGGGGCTTTTCTAGGCCTAAATAATAGTGCTTTAAAACCAACTATCAAAAACTATTTACTCAAGACTGCCCAAAGATTAATTGAAGAACACCATAAGGAACTAGGTCAGATTAAAGCATTTTGCTTAGATTTCAACAGCATGGAAGGGGACGAAGCAAAACCCATCTGCACGAAGAATTATGCAGGGTCACATATTGATCTTGTGGTACCTTATTTCTCGAAAACCCATCGGCCCCCCCGGCTCTCTACACCAGAATCATTTGGTATAGATTATAAAAACCTCATGCCCGTCATTATCGTGGCCGCCGACCATGTTTCCATGCCAAACAATGAAGCAAAACACTCCGTCCAAAATGACCCCTACTCTATTCACAGAGACCTTTCTGATGAAGCCGTTTGCGGGTGTGCGTCCGATGCCGAACAAAAAATCACAAAAATATCCGGACAATATGAACCAAAACTGCGGTCCTTCACTCCCAGCGACTCTAAGAAATCATTTTGCCAAATAATGATTAATCAAAAACGAGTATTTTCAATAAAACCTGAAGACATTCTGGTTGAACGTATCTCAGGTGAAAAGAAACATGAGGATGTATATGCCAAGTTTATGTCTGAATACCAGACCCAACTCAATCCCTATAAACAAAAGGAAATCCAGAAAAATATTGAGAAAGCCACACAATCTTTACTGACCGCTGGTTTTATCGAGGAAAAAAATGACTCTTCGCTAAAACAAAAAATGGTTGCTTTTTATCAGAAAAATACCTGGGGCCCTTCTAAAGGGCCTTATGCAGCAGCCCTTGACATCAACATTAAAAAATTAGGCCCCTGTTTATGTGACATGGCCACTGTATTAAAAAACCATGATACCAAGAGCGCTCCGCTGTTACATGACGTGGCACGGGCCATGGTAGAAAATATTTATACATCACAAGAAAACAAGGCCATTATTTATGAAAACTTGCCCCTCTATAAACTATTAAAGTGGTTTGATGATAAACCATTTTTTAAAAATGTACATGAATTCAAGCACTTTTTAATAGAATTGCACAATGTGATGACATCAAAAGAAAACAAAGAAAACGGGGACTGTTTATTAACAAATGCTCAGAAGATTCAGTCGTTATTTTCTCTTTATCAAAATATTAATCGTGCTGAAGAAGTATTAAATAAAAAATTACCGAGCACTACCAAAGGTAATGTTGAAAAACGACAGCTTTTTAAGGCGCTTCAAGAAAACATGCGATTATGCTTAATGAATTTCATTTTAGAAGGCCAGTTAGATATAAAAAAACTAACGGAAGATATAGATCTTTTGTTTCAAGAAGCTGAAAAAATAACGGGTTTGGGTTCTCTTTCGTCTCTCCACTCTTCACCTTTATTCAGTCAATGGGCAAAAGAAACAACGTCTAGCGCCCATCTCTCTTCACGGGACACGAAACAACAAGATAGTCAAAAAACTGACTTACATGCCCTAGTACAAGAGTTATCTCGTCATTTGCAAAGCATCGACAATATTAGTTTTCAATTTGACTCGCTCCTCCACCCAACCATTTTATCTTTTACATTGAAACAAGGCGTTGATTTTATACTTACCCCTGGATTACCGGTACCTGGGGCTGGGGCGCAAAAATTACTTATCATTGAGCAACGGATGAACGGTCTCTCCCCTCAAGTATCGATTAAGTTGACTGCTGAGGGATGTAAAGCAGGGCTTCTTTCAGATTTAATGGGCGGCCTGCCCCTCAGTGAAAAGCAAGCTATCAGTATGAAGTATCTTCTAAAACGCAATGAAAATCATCATAAATACAAACATTGGTTTTCATGTTGCTTATTTGGCTCTGTCTCCCGAGAAGACCGTTTGACGGCCGCGTGGGAAGCGGTACAAGAAAGCAAGGCGGCAGCCCCTACTGAAACAATAACTATCAATCAAATCAAAGAAAAGTATGAGCACTGGTCGAGTGTGCGTAAGGCATTGAAGAAAGGTAAGCATTAGAAGAAAGAACTACGGGATTGTTGCAAACGTAATCTATGGATAGCTGATAAAAAACATCGCTGTGGCTATAATAAAGCTGCTGTTGCTTTGGCTAACAAAAATGCCCGTATTATTTGGGCAATAATGGCAAAAGGTGAATGTTATCGAAAGCCTGTGCCTATTTAAAAAGATAGTAGTATTAATTTTAACAAGTTCTGGAGATTGCTTTAAGTAAATGAATTGATAGCAAATAGGTAAGACCAGCTCTTTCAAAACCTCAAGTATACATCATCCTTCTCAAAATGTATTAATTGTGGAAATTGATGATTATTTAGTCCTTGTACCTTTTGTTGAGGACAAAGAGAAGATTTTTTTAAAAACTGCCTTTTAGGGGTCGTAAGGCCATGAAAAATCGACTAAGGAGTTTAAAAAATGAAACGACATAAACAGAAATTAGATACAGAAGAAAAAGCAATCCTAAGTGCTTTTGAATCAGGAAAATTACTCAGCGTTCGCAATGTGGCTAGCTGTGCGGCGAAACCAAGCTAAGCCATGTTTATCTAACTTATTTATTGGTTGCAATCTATTTGAATTTTTAATAAGATGCCAATTTTAATACAATCAGTGAGTAAGAGACAATGCCAAAAGAAACATTACTTTCCTTCTCTTTACTAGAACCTAAAGCTGAAAATGGAAGTTTGATGTTTTCTTATAAGCCATCAACTAATAATCTCATTATTGCTGAATCTCAACCGCTTTGGGAAAATGTAGACATCATTGCTGAAAACTTAAAATATGTTTTTTTTGATCCATGCATTGAAGTAATAATTTCAACCCGTACCTTTAGCGAACCTTGGTTAAAAATAATTTTTTTAAAAGGGCCAAAAGCAGTTTTAGAAAATACTATACAAAATGAAAATGTAATAAGAAAATGGTTGGCTGAAAGAAGTGAAAGAAGAAAGCAATTATTACCTAAACAAAACAAACTTTCGGATGATTTTTTTTTTCATAAGAGTCTCGATTATCCAGAGGTAAAAAAAGTATTTTTTTCCAAAAAAATTAAAGACCAACTTATTTTTTCTATTAATTTTATAGATAAAAAAGATGATATTCCTCATAGAAAACAGTTATCAGAATTATTGAAAAAACTATGGCCAGAAGAAAAAATAAATATTTCTTCTAAAATAATTTTTAAGAAATATAAATATTCTTTATCTACTATTGCCCCAGATTCTATCATAAAAATATTTGAATCTGCTGGCTTACAGTACAAAACGAAGTTAATAGATGAATCTAATACTCAAATCGAGTTAGAGAGCAAAACACCAAGATTAGTTGAAAATATTCTTCAGCAACAATTACAAAAAAAAGAAGTAAAAATAAAGAGCCAATCTGTAATTGAGACATATCGTTTCAAAATCACGGCCTCATCTGATATTTTAGAAGTAATAGCTGAAGAGGCAAGTAGGAACAACGTGCATTATAGAGAACTGTATAAGGAACCATCAAGTCAAGATTTTCGTCAATTAATTATGCGCGGCCTTTATATTGTTCTAATAAATAGCAATAGTTTACAAGGTATTGTTATAAAAGAAAAAATCTATCTAGACCGGGAAGGCCTGAATAGTTATGCTAAAGATTTAACATCCCGATTAAGATCTCGATGGAACATTTATAAAAATCAAATAACAATAAAACTTACCTCAGAAAATTTTTTAATAATTTCTGCACCGCCTCTAGTAAGAGAAGAAGTTTTGTTATCTGCACAAAAGGCATCACGCAATTACGATTTCAATAGATATCCTTGCATTAGTATTGACAAACATTATGGTCTTTTGCTTAATAACTTACCAGTAGCTTTTAAGGAAATTGATAAATCCTTCGTCAAACATGACAAATTTCATAATCCCATTTTCAAACGAGTGTTACAAAGTAGTATAGAGATAGCAGATAAAGAAACTGCTGATAGGTTAAACAAGCTCACTGAAGCTCTTTTAAAAATCATGTGTTGTACTGAATTACTTGTTTCTTCCTATGAAAAAATAGAAGAACATTATGTACTTCAGATCAACATAATCAATGATAAATTTGTGAAAGCTTCACCCTATATTGATTTAATTTTAACAGTTTCTAATGCTATTCAGGAAAAAGAAGATAAAAGTGTATGCGAAGTTCAGAAAGTCCTTAACTTAATTGTTGCTTCGAAAGAAATGGGAAAGGAGAAAAAGCAAGCACAGATTTTTACGCCTTCAACATTAAAAATTGTTATGGCCTATTGCTTTTTTTCTCCTCCAAAAGAGCTTAAGCTCAAAGAATCAGAAAATCAAAAAACTTCGCCTGCCAGTAAACCGTGTGTTTTATCATGAAATTGAAACGCTTTGGGTATAAAAAACATTTGTTTTCATTTGATTTTTCTTGAGGTGTAATGGGCATATTACATTATATTCTGTCATTAACACTGAGAAATGGAAATTATCAGAAGAGCAAATCATAAATGATCTGCAGATATTATATAAACAAACAACATTAACGCTGCCAATAGCACCATCATTAAATCTTCAATCAACGTAATGATCGACAAAGGAACTTTTAAAAAAGTACCTAAACAAGCGCATTGAAATTTTTGTTTTTTATATAGACTGTTAATCACGCCTAAACTTGAAAAACCCATGATAATAATGGTTGCATAGAGTGTGGCCCTCGGAAGTGTTTCTGTTAGATATAAAATTCCTAAACCTAATTCTAAAAAAGGATAAATATATCCATAATAATACCAATGTCTTGCGAGTAGATCATAAGTTGCATAACCTGCTGCAAACCCTTTAATATCTAATAACTTGAATGCAGAGAATACTAAAAAGAAACCTGCCATAAATTGATTCATGATGGTTTGCCAATTTATACTGTAATGAGCCACATTATTAATTAAAGCAGCCCCGAGTATATAAAGAAATATTAACAAAATGGGGTAATAATTTGCTAAACCAGCCTGCTTAGATGGCGTTATGTTTTGATCAGTAGACTGAAGATGATACCCATCTTTTAAAAGATAATGATTTAAATCATTTAATTTAGGTTCTCGTTCTGTTTCAATATTTAACAAAGGGGGATTGAAAGTGACTGTGAGTATATGAACATGCGGAGATAAAGCAGATTTTATTTTTTCGACACAAGATTGGCAATGCATCCCATGAATTTTATAAGAGTACTTCATAAAAAAGCCTCATAATTAAACGCGATTTAATTTTAGGTGTCTAAAATATCTTGCGTCGGACTTAAAAAATATTTTCATATCCCGCAATCTGTCATTTTAGGGCACCTAAAATTGAAACGCTACAAGTATTATAGATATAGATGAACAATGATATCAATAATTTTCTCGTAAATGTTAAAATTAAAATGTATACTGTGTTTTAAAAGAAAAAGTACTTTAGAAGCTAAAAAATACGAATTGAAACGTTCCTATTTCATAGGCTTGCGAAGTCTATACTTAATTAAAAAACATTGTAATTTGCAAGTTCGGTGAGCGTTTAGACTTGCATTTTGAGAGATCAAATAGGATAAATAATATGATCATTTCTTATGAAGATTTTGAAAAAGTAGATTTACGTTCTGGTACAATTGTTAAAGTTGAAACTTTCCCACGTGCAAAAAAACCGGCCTATAAAGTATGGGTTGATTTTGGCCCTGAAATTGGGATTAAACAAACATCGGCTCAAATCACTTTACATTATACGCCTGAAAGTTTGGTCGGTAAGCAAGTGGTGGGTTGTGTTAATTTAGGCGATAAAAATATTGCCGGGTTTACTTCTGAATTTTTGTTGGTTGGTTTTCCTGATGCAACTGGGGCCATTTGTTTAGTCACCATTAATCCTGTTGTTCCTAATGGAGGAAAATTGTTTTAATGTCTCACAATAATGTCATTATTGTTGGCGCCGGCATTGCGGGGCTTGCTGCTGCCCAATTTCTTAAAAAACAAGGGTTGCATCCAATCTTACTTGAAGCACGGTCACGATATGGTGGGCGTATCGAGGTCGATGCTATTTTAAGGGCCCCTATCGGTCGCGGGGCCAGTTGGTTACACGGGCAACAAAATAATCCACTGCTTCCGCTAATAGGAAAACGGACTCAATTGTTTTCTGTTGATACTAAACAATTTCTGGATCGTTCTGGTAGAAACGTCGCGAACAAAACAGTGCAAGCTTTTAATTATGTTTTTGAAAAACACCTCCATCAAGCACAATTAACTATTGCATCAAAAAATAAAGATGTTTCGTTAGCAACTGCTTTATCTGACTATATCAAATTATTAAAGCAAGGCGATTTAGTGCAGCAAGATTTGTTGGAACGAAAATTAAAGTTTTTTGAAAATTATATAGGCGCAGAATATGAATTAATTTCTGCGCTGTATTGGAACGAAGAAGAGATATTAGGTGGACATGTAATTGTTGAAGATGCCTATGAAAGTTGTATTTTAATGTTGGCCAATGGCCTAGAAATCTGCTTAAATACCATTGTCCAAAAGATCATTGAGTGTGCCGGTGTAATGGAGGTGGAAACAAATCAAGGCACGTTTACCGCAGATTTTGTAATAGTGACTGTCCCATTAGGGGTGCTGAAAAAAGGGCCTATTATTTTTTCACCGGAACTGCCAATTGAAAAACGAATTGCTATTGATCGTTTAGGCATGGGAACACTTAATATCCTTGCTATGCGTTTCCCACAGGTTTTTTGGCCAATTGACTGGCCAATGTTCTTTACGGCAGGGTCACCGACTTGTGCCAGTTTTATTAATTGGGCTTATTTTATAAAAAAACCGATTTTATTAGGATATGTCGGGGGAAAATTAGCATGTCATTTAGAAAGTTTGCCTGATGAGTGGATCATTGAAAAAACAATCAATCATTTTGAAAAAATTTTTGGTCAGGGCATTGTTTTTCCAGAAAATTATTTTTTTACCCATTGGTCTTCAGACCCCTGGAGCTATGGTTCTTATTCATACCTTCCGGTCGGCGCAACCCCTAAAGATCGCGAAACATTGGCGGCCCCTGCGGCTAAAGGAAAATTGTTATTTGCTGGGGAAGCCACTTTTGCCAAGGCGCCGGCCACTGTTCATGGTGCTTATTTATCAGGCATCCGTGAGGCCGAACGTGTTTTAAGTATGAGATAAAGATCAGGATGCTTGAGTTTCTTTTAACGAACTCATATCGATTACAAATCGATATTTAACATCATTTTTTAATAAACGTTCATAAGCTTCGTTGACTTTTTGGATGGGGATAATTTCAACATCGGGCAAGACTTGATGTTTGGCGCAAAACTCCAACATTTCTTGCGTTTCTTGAATGCCACCAATCAAAGAGCCGGCGATGCTCCTTCTTGAAAAAACGAGTTCTCGATTATCAATGGGGGGTTCCAAGACATCAATGACCCCAACATTAACTAATACTCCATCGTGCTTTAATAATTTAATATAGGGATTAACATTATGTTTTACCGGGACCGTATCGATGATTAAATCAAATTGTTTGGTATATTTGTTCATTAATGCTTTGTTTGTCGATAAAATGACATCATTTGCGCCTAATCGTTTGGCGTCTTTTTCTTTGTTTACGGATGATGTGATCATGGTCACGTGTGCTCCTAAGGCACGGGCCAATTTCACTGCCATATGGCCAAGCCCGCCTAAGCCCACAATGCCTACTTTGCTTTTTTTATTAATTTTCCAGTGCATTAAAGGTGAATAAGTCGTAATGCCAGCGCATAATAAGGGCGCGACGGCCGAAATTTCTAATGAAGGAGGAACCGATAAAACAAAATTTTGCGTGACTACAATTTGGTTTGAATAGCCACCATAAGTCATCTGTCCTGTTTTATTGTCCGGAGAATTATAAGTTAAAGTAAATCCTTTTTCACAATATTGTTCTTCATGCATTTTACAAGCCGAGCAATTTCCGCAAGAATTTACCATGCAGCCAACTGCGACAAGATCATTTAATTTAAATTTTTGGACTTTATCGCCTAGTTTTACAACTTTTCCGACAATTTCATGTCCCGGCACAACCGGATAAACGGTCATGTTCCAATCATTACGAACAATATGTAAATCAGAATGACAAATTCCACAATAAAGTATTTCGATTTGAACATCTTGGGGGCCTACTTCACGACGCTCAAATTGAAAAGGGGCAAGGGGTGAGGTAGATGATTTTGCGGCATATCCGAAAGTTTTCATAGCTAATTCCTTAGTATGAAATAATTATACATGGGAGGTTTATAATAGTATTATATCATATCTCATGTGTTTGATTTTAAGCAATTAATTTTATAACTCTATTATTGCAGCATATCGCATGTTGCTGAAAAATTTAAAATTAAAAGGGAATTATTAGAAAAACATGAAAAAAATCATCGTCACGACACCTACCTGGGACGCAACATATACCCAAACGCTTTGGGTATATAGTCGATTATTACGTTTTGGACGTTTTTCTACTTCAAAACAATATGGGACCTTTACCTTACCAAAAACATGAGGCCATGCTCTATGGAAATTAATAAAACACTCGGTGTTGTTCCACATATTTTCGAACACTATCATGCTCTACCTTTATTTTATGATTTTGAAAATATGCCTATCGAAAAATTGAGTGACAAAATTTCTCGCCAATATATTTATTGTGCACAATCTATGTTAGTTAAATGGATATTTAAAAAAGGGGCTGAAGTTCCTCTTCATCATCATATCAATGAACAAATAACTTGGATCACAGAAGGTGCCGTTAAAATTTATTCGCAGGGCAAAGAATTTATTGTCAAAGCCGGCCAGGTTATTGTTTTTCCGCCACACGTTCCGCATGAATTTATTGCATTGGAAGATACCATTGACATTGATTTTTTTACTCCAGTCCGTGAAGATTGGATTAACCAAGTAGCATCTTATTTAGAAAAAGTAAAAAAATAGTAGGCATTCATATATGAAAGCAACTGAGTATTTAATAAAAAAATTTATATTAGAAGGGGTCAATCATTTATTTATGGTCCCAGGATTTCATGTGGATCCATTTATGTCGGCTTTCAAATCATTCTCTGGTTTTACTGCTATTGTTGCTGGACATGAAGGGGGTGCTGCATTTATGGCAGATGGTTATGCTAAAGTCAGTGGTCGATTTGGCGTTTCACTTGGCATAGGAGGCCCTGGTGTTACTAACATGATGACGGGCATTACCACAGCTTATAGTGATAAAACTCCGGTTTTTATTATTACAGGCGATACAGAATTAGATTTGCAGGGACGTGGTAGTTTTCAAGATACGACACCGTCTAATTTTAATGCTAATGCTTTTTTAACAAGTGTCACGAACGAAGCCTTGGTGGTTACACATCCTGATACAATAGGGCCTCATGTTGACTCATTATTTAGAAATATGTTAGGGACTAATCGTGGCCCGGTGCAAGTGACTTTTCCAGCAGATATGCAGAAGGCGGAAGTCAACTTGAAACTTCATCAATTGCCAAGTTCTCTATATTATCCGCAGATTTTAGATATTGAATGCGCTAATCAGATATGGAACGTATTGCAGAATGCAACGCATATTGCCATTCTCGCAGGCATGGGTTGTTTAAATGCCGAGGCAACAGATGAATTGATTGAATTTGCTGAAACTTTCGAAATACCAGTGGCAACAACATTAGGGGGGAAAAGCGTATTTCCTGAAGATCATCATTTATCTTTGGGCGTTTTTGGATGGTTTGGAAATCCTCGTGCGATGGAAACATTATTAAGCGATCAAGTTGAAGTCTTAATTGTGCTGGGTTCTCGTTTAAACCAAGTTAGTACTGCGAAATGGTCATCAAAATTTTTACCTAGCAAGGCACTTATTATTAATGACATCAATGAAAATAGTTATTTTGGTAATTTTCAACCTGATTTATTTATACTAGGTGATAATAAAACTTTTTTAAAAAATTTAAATCAATCAAATCAGCACGCTATTCTAAATGCCACACTTTTGAAACGTCGTGAATGGGTAAAAAAAATAAGCCAAATTAACCCTAATTTTTATGATATTGAAAACATGTTTAGTAACAAAATCCCTATTCATCCTGCGCGTGTTATCAAAGAACTCAGGAATGTTATGCCAAAAAATACGATTTTATTTTCAGGGGAAGGAGTGAGTGGGTTCATTGCTTCACATTATTGGACATGTTATGGGCCTCGCGAGCATTTTAGCCAAGTCAAGTCAATGAGCCCAATGGGTTGGTCAATTGCGGCGGCCATCGGTGGAAAATGTGCAGCGCCCCATATACCTGTTGTTTCTATTATTGGCGATGGCAGTATGTTGATGCATGGGCTCGAAATCCAGACCGCTCAGCGGTATCATTTACCAATTATGTTTGTGTTGATTGATAATCAAGCGCACGGCAATCCGCAGTTACGTGCTCGTCAGATCGGCGAGTTTGAAACAAAGTTCCTTGAGCTGCCCGCGCATAATTGGGCAAAAATAGCTGAAGGATTAGGATTAAAGGGCTTTACTGTAACGGACCCAGAAAAATTAGCGGAAACTTTTTCTCATGCGTTTTCATTAAATGAACCGGTGTTGATTCACATTAAAGCCAGGAATTGCTCGACACCGGTGAAAGTATCGCCTTTTTAAATTTAACAAAACTAGCTGCGGGCGTTTGATCGATCATATTCAATGAAAGCTTCATCAATCAATTGCGAAGCTAAAATGACCTTTGGCACGCCAATGTATAACGTGAGCAAAACGAGCAATTCTTTGATTTGTTCTTTGGACATGCCTTTATTCAATAAACATTGAGCGTGCGCTTTAATCTCTTTGTGTACGGTCCCAGAAGTCACAAGTGAGGCAAGCACCGCAATTTCTTTCTCTCGATCAGTTAATTGGGCAGTTTTATTGAGCCAGATATCACATAGTCCAAAGCTCACAACGACATCTGCCAAAGCAGGAGAAAATGCATATAATTTATTTAAAATTTCAATGTGATGGGGTTCGTATTTACTTAAAAAATATTCAAGGCCTTTTTGATATGATTCAGTGTTTTTATAATCGATTTCTGTCATGTTTGGATCTTCCTTAAGTTATATTAGCAAGTTTTGAGAACAGTCTTATAATCATAAATCGTTCTTATTACCGTGCCAAGAACTTTTTCATTAGGTAAAATTTTGGGGATCTTACCAAATTTTTTATTATAAAGAGCTAGAGTATTTTAATCGACTGACTAATATCATAAAATAGTTGGCGATTAAAGATGTTGTGGATGAAAAAAATTAAAAATGCTTTAGATCCTTACAATATTTTTAACCCAGGAAAAGTGATCGATTGATTTCATTGTGAAAAGCGCCAAAATTGAGGGCGTTCATTAAAATGTCAATCAGTTTTATTGCTTTTCCCCCACCAAGGCCAAGCGGGTTGCTATTTTCGCTTGGAGCGGCCCTGTCTGTGGCGTACGCAAACTTAAACGATGCATTCTGTCATCTTTGGACACCTAAAATTTAAACGGTTCGGGCATGAATTTCTAGTTGCTTAATTTTAATCAAAAACCTTGCCAATAATACAATACCTGAAACGCTAATTCCAGCCGCCAATCCCCACCATAGGCCGGTCCCGTTCCAATGTAAAATGAATGCAAAATAATATCCGCTCGTAACGCCAATGATCCAATAGGACAATAATCCTAACCACATTGGAATAAAAGTATCTTTAAGCCCTCTCAATGCACCATTCATGATGACTTGTAATGCATCAAATATTTGAAAAAAAACGAAGACATGTAAAAAATTAATGGCTAGTTTGATTAATACATTATGATTGGCTTGGCTCATATCTATGAAAAGACTGATCCAAAATGTCGTAAATTTAAGAAAAAGAAGGGCAGTAATGATGGCAAAAATGGCTCCCGACATTAAACCTGATAAACCGGCAAGTTTTGCATTTTGTATGGATTTTTGTCCTAATCCTTGGCTCACCCGAATGGCAGTGGCTTGAGAAATGCCGAGTGGAAACATAAAAATGAAACTCGCACATTGTAAGGCAATTTGATGGGCCGCTAATGCATCAGCGCCAAAATAACCCATCATTAAGGTCGTAATTGAAAATAATCCTACTTCTAATCCCATTGTAATACTCACAGGCCATCCGATCCTAATAATTTCTTTCCAAATAGGCCATTTGATCGATTGCAAAGGAAAAGTAATAAAATATTTGTTTAATAATTTATTTTTGTAAATGAACATAATCATGATCAATAAAAGCAACCATTGCATTAAAGAAGTCGAATAACCAATGCCTGCAATGCCTAATTCAGGGAAGCCCCATTTCCCATATATTAATATATAATTACCTAATGCGGTAAAAGGCGCCATGATTAATGAGAGCAGCATGATGATTTTGGTATGTGATAATGCTGAAACGAACTCACGCAGAACAAAATACATTAATAAGGGTGGGACCCCCCACATCAAAGCATGTAAAAATTGTGAGGTCAATTTAACAATTGCGGGTTCTTGCCCCATCCAGGTTAAAAAAGAGGGCAAGTTCCAAAGTACAATAAGACAAGGCAATATAAAAAGGCCCATAAAATAGATGGATTGATTTAATATTACTTTAATATTATCGTATTCATCGCCACCAAAATGTCTAGCAATTAATATGCCGATCGCGCTGCATAAACCAATACCGATTACAATTAAAAAAAATAAGATTGCCAACCCTAAACTTCCTGCTGCCAGTTCATCTTTTCCTAGTTTTCCTAACATGATGGTATTGATAATTTCAATTACTAATTGGATAATTAAAGAAGTAATCAGCGGCACGGCCAATTGAGTTGTACGATAAGTTTCTTTACATAAATGAAAGAATGTCATTGAGTTAGTATATCTAAATAGGCGATAAAAATCTCTTGTTTTAAAAATGTCAATTTTTTTAATCAGTTATTTTTTATTCGCCCCGGACACAGTACCGGTCGACTAATTCCTGTAAAAATAATTCACATTTTTTTAATTGGTCAAGCGTAACAAATTCATTTGGACGATGGGCTTCTGCTATGCTACCAGGCCCACAAAGGACGGTTGCAATGCCCGATTGTTGAAAAAAACCGGCCTCGGTGGCATAGGAAACTTTATATATATTTTTTTCATGACAAATATTTTTGGCCGTTGTTACAATTTTGCTTTGCGATGTGGTTTCAAATGCAGGAACGGCGCCTTTTTTAGTAAATTCAATTTTTGCTTCGGGATGTTCTTGTTGCATAAGGGGCAGCAGGGCGTCATTTGCATAGTGCTCAATATGATCGAAAATTTTATCAGGCGCCATGTTCGGTAAGTTACGAAATTCAAAATTGAACTCACAATTTTCAGGAATAATATTAGCGGCAATTCCGCCAGAAATCAGGTTTGTAGTTAGGGTCGTGAAGGGCACATCAAAGAAAGGATCAGTTTCTTGTTGTTTTAATTCCTGGGCAAATCGACGAATTTCGTGGACCAAGGTTGCGGCATGCTCTATTGCATTGCAAGCTTCTGGGACCAAAGAAGAATGGGCAGCGTGCCCATATACGCGGCAACTATAAACTTGAATGCCTTTGTGGGCAATGACCGGTTTCATCGAAGTTGGTTCGCCCACAATACAAGCAGACGGCCGGACGCCTTGCATTTGAAAGTCACGAATTAAAGAAGGAACGCCGAGGCAACCGATTTCTTCGTCATAAGAAAAAGCAAAATGCAATGGTCGCTTTAATTTTAGTTTTAAAAAATGAGGCAATAGACTTAATATGACGGCCAAAAAACCTTTCATATCACATGTGCCGCGCCCATAAATGCGGTCTTTGATCTTGGTCGCGGTGAAAGGCGGGGTTTCCCAGGCTTGTCCGTCGATTGGTACGACATCGGTGTGGCCAGATAAAATCAAACCATCATTTAATTGGCCATTGTGAGCGGGCAAGGTGGCAAATAAATTTGCTTTATCGCCTGTCTCATTGTAGGTCAAACGAAAGGGCGTTTTTGATTGATCAAAAGCATTGCTGATGTAATCAATTAATGCTTTGTTAGAATGACGAGATGTCGTATCAAAAGCAATTAATTGTTCTAAACAACTTTCTATGTCCATAAGGCCCTTTTTCACCGTGCTCGAATACTAACTTCTTTTTGTTGAATACTATTGAGTCCACGCTGTAATAATTGTTTTTCTATCGAATTAAGTTTAGCTTGCTCTTCTTCTGTTAACAATAGCGGCACCAATGCGGCCATTGATAAACACTTTAAATAAAAGTCACAGCGTGCTTCAATTTGTTGACGATAATAAGCGCCCCCAAACCCAATAAATCGCGTGACTAAATCATAGACCTCATAATCACTTAAACCATCCCCAATGTAAGCCGTTCTCGGGCGCATTTTTTTGATATGGTCAACGATTTCACGTTTTCCATTTTTTCGAGTCATGGGCGAGGCATGGTCGAAATCAACATAATTGCCTTGTTGATCATACTGAACGTCCACGGCGAAGATATGTTGTACTGGAACTTTTAAAAATTCTCCAAATACGGTAACGGCAGGCTGTAACCCAGCTGAGACAATATAGATGGGTTTATTTAACCGTTGTAAGATTGTAATGAGGTCTTGCGCATCGGGCACTTGCTGCTGGATGTAACGTTCCCCGATGGCGAGGGTCTGCGCCAAGGTGGGCCTGACAATTTGAAGCCGTTCTCGATAAATATCCAATGTCATCCCTGTTTTTCCCATTGCTTCTGCGGTCAGCCGTTGTACAATATCACCGACCTGGTGAATAAGGGCCAGTTCATCGATGCCTTCAATAGCGCTGAGCGTACCGTCACAATCAAAAATGATCGCATCGAGGGGGGCTTGTAATTGCCAAGATTGATTTATCATAAAATGACCTAAAAGTAGAAGAGTGTCGTTTAAAGTGTGTAGGCCCTTTCTCTTGCACCTCACCTCCATGGAAAGATGGGGCGGGAGGTACAGGGACGTACCATGGAGCAAGAGAAAGGGTTAAACGACACTCTCAAAAATAGCATACAATAAGTTAAATGCTGCTTAAAACGCAATAGAGGAGTAAAATATGTACAAAATTCAAACGCTTAATGCTATTTCTGCTGTTGGCCTAGACCAGTTTCCCCATGATTTATATGAAGTGGCCTCTGACATACAAGGGCCCGATGCGCTCCTCGTGCGTTCTCATAAAATTCACGATCAAGACGTGCCACAGAGTGTTAAAGTCATTGGCCGTGCGGGCGCGGGCGTAAATAATGTGCCTGTTGCTGCCATGACCCAACGCGGCATCCCAGTGTTTAATACGCCGGGCGCCAATGCGAATGCAGTCAGGGAAATTGTTATCGCTGGCATGTTATTGGCCAGCCGTAACCTTTGTCAAGCTTGGGACTATGTTCGTCATTTGAAAGGCAGTCATCAAGAAATTGAACACCAAGTCGAGAAACATAAAAAACAATTTGCAGGTTCTGAACTCCTCGGTAAGTCCCTAGGTATCATTGGCCTGGGTAATGTCGGCGTTAAAGTGGCCAATGCGGCCCTTCATTTAGGCATGCAAGTCATTGGGTTTGATCCAACCATTACCGTTAACCGTGCTTGGGAACTCTCTTCTGCTGTTAAACAAGCCCATACTATTGATGATTTACTGATGCAATCGGATTTTGTGAGCTTCCATGTGCCCCTGACGGCCGAGACCCAAAACATGATCAATGCGTCCCGTATTGCCCTCATGAAAAAAGGCGCCATATTGTTGAATTTCGCCCGTGAAGGCATCCTTGATAATGACGCATTACTGGATGCATTAAACGAACAAAAAGTTAATGCCTATGTGACGGATTTTCCTAACAGCAAATTGTTGTCCCATCCTAAAGTGATTTCTTTGCCCCATTTAGGCGCGTCGACCCAAGAAGCTGAGGAAAACTGCGCGAGCCTCATCGTTCAACAAGTCCGGGCCTTCTTAGAACAAGGGACCATCATCCATTCTGTTAATTTCCCGTCTATTGACATGCCCCGTAACAACGGCAGTACGCGTCTTGCTATTGCTAACATTAATGTTCCCAATATGGTCGCGCAAATTTCTTCAAAACTTGCGACTGCTGCACTAAACATTGTGAGTTTGCTAAATAAATCACGCGAGCAAATCGCTTATACTTTGATTGATATTAATGGGCCGATTTCGCCTGCACTTTTACAAAGCATTGCAACAATTGAAGGCGTGGTCCAAGTCCGTCAACTATAGGTCGATGGGCCCTACAATGCTTCGAATATAAATGGCCCGGTTACTTTTTAATACGTTTTCGAGAATAACAAAAATAAATTAATAAGCCGGCCCCTGTCCAAATCAAAAAGCAAACCCAAGTGATCATCGGCAAACTTAAAACCAAATAAATACACAATAACGCACCCAACAGGGGAAATAAAATCCCTCCAGGCATTTTAAACGGCCTTGGTAGGTGTGGTTCTTTATAACGGAGAATGACAACACTGCCACAAACTGCAATAAATGCCGCCAAAGTCCCGATATTGACTAGGTTTGCAATATCTGAAATGGGTACAAATCCTGCGGTCAACATCATGATACTGGCCACTGTCCATATCAATAATCGGGGCGTGGCACTTTTTGCGTGGATTTTAGTGATAAATGTGGGAAGAAACCCGTCTCGTGCCATTGCCAAAAAGACCCGAGTAAAACCATAAAACATTGCTAAAATGGTCGTTGTTAATCCCGCAATGACCCCTAATGCGACAATCTCGGCCGCATATCGGTGGCCATGTTGCAATAAAGCCCCTGAAACGGGTGAGCTGGTATTTAAGCCTGTGTAATAAGTGATGCCAGTCAGTGTTCCTGCGACCATAATATAAACCACGGTACAAACCAGCAAAGAACCAATGATCCCAATCGGCAAATCACGCTTGGGGTCTTTGGCCTCATCGCTCGCAGTTGCAATGGTATCAAAACCAATATAAGCAAAAAAAATAAAACTCGCCCCTTTTACGATTCCCTGTGCACCAAAGGGCAAGTAAGGGTGCCAATTGTCAGGATTAAAATGAAATAGACCAAGGGCAATAAATAAGGCAATCACGAGCAATTTTATGGCAACAATCAGATTGTTGAATGTCGCACTTTGTTTTGTGCCAATTGAAAGCAATGTGGCCATGCAAAAAATCACTAATACTGCGGGAAAATTGATAATGCCGCCATGAAAAGGGCTGTTTATCAAGAGAGAAGGGAGCGTTATGCCGAAAGCTTGCAATGTGTTGTTCATATAGCCTGACCAACCAATAGAAACCGTCGCTGCATCCATGCCATATTCTAATAATAAGTCCCAACCCACGACCCAAGCAGCCAACTGACCAATGGCTGAATAAACATAACCATAAGCACTACCACAGCCACCGATACTCGAGGCTAATTCTGCATAGGACAATGCACAAAACCCACAGGCAAGGCCT
>Ga0206988_1045_pt1 | contig 32491 bp, 29 predicted proteins | sample Alteio_BWMinCont_12_FD_153263 | JGI IMG/M metagenome (GOLD analysis project Ga0206988, IMG submission 153263) | Enriched cells from forest soil in Barre Woods Harvard Forest LTER site, Petersham, Massachusetts, United States -... | ecosystem: Environmental > Terrestrial > Soil > Temperate forest >... | reverse complement strand
AAAAATGCGCCGTACTGAAGCGGTTATTTTGCTTCGGGATTCGTACGGTGCTCCACTGAGTAGTGAGCGTCAAGAGCATTTGCTAGCGACGAAAATTTTGAAGTCTTTTGCCAAGAGCCTCGATACGCATACTTCCTTTTTCAGTCCCGAAGAAGCCTATGAGATGCGGCTCAGTTTGGAAAAACAATTTGAGGGGATTGGAGTTGTTCTTTCGGAAGGGATTGACGGAGTGACGATCGCAGAACTCATTAAGGGCAGTCCCGCGGAGCGTGCCGGTAAAATCCAAGTGAACGACCGATTGATTGCGATTGACGGCTTTGTTGTTGAAGGTCTTGCCTTCGAAGAGGTTCTCGATGTGCTGAAAAAGAAAGGCCGCGGTGAGATTATGCTCGGCTTTAAGCGGACCGATTTGACCTCGGGCAAAGAGACTGCATTTCAGATTGGTTTGCGCAAACAGCCGATCGTGATGAATGAGGAGCGGATCCAGACGAGCATCGAAAAATTCGGAAATGGTTACATTGGAAAGATTTCTCTCCATTCCTTCTATGAAAGTGGCGATGGGATCAGCAGCGAACGGGATGTGAAAGAAGCGATTAAGCAGTTTTCCCAGCACGGGGATATCTATGGGATCGTTCTCGACTTACGTGAAAATTCGGGCGGGTTTTTGAGTCAGGCGGTGAAAGTAGCTGGCCTTTTCATTTCGAATGGGGTTGTGGTCATCTCCAAATACGGCAAAGGGGATATCCACTTTCTCCGAAGCATCGCCGGACGGCAGTTTTACAATGGCCCGGTAGTCGTTCTCACCTCGAAGATGTCTGCGAGCGCTGCCGAGATCGTAGCACAGGCTCTGCAAGACTATGGCGTCGGCATCGTCGTTGGCGATGAGAGGACTTTTGGCAAAGGCTCAATCCAGTTCCAGACGGTGACGGATGAGAAGGCCGATCTCTTCTTTAAGATCACGGTTGGCCGCTATTACACGGTTTCTGGCCGTAGTACCCAAATCGACGGCGTGATCGCCGACATCGTTGTTCCGACGCAATACGCTCCCTACAATATCGGCGAGCGTTTTCTCGAGTATCCCCTTTCTCCCGATGCTGTGAGCCCCGCTTATCTCGACCCTCTTACGGACCTCGATGAGAAGACGCAAAAGCTCTTCGAAAAGCGTTATCTCCCTTTCCTTCAGAGAGTTGTTCCCTACTGGAAGAGGATTTTGCCCCAGCTCAAGAAAAATAGCGCCGCAAGGATCGCCAAGAATGCTGATTACCAGACATTTTTGCGCCGCCTCGATAAAATCAAGATGCGGCAGAGTGAGTTGCCCGCCAACACCATTGACGAGCAGGTCAGAGTTGGAGTGGAGGATTTGCAGATGAACGAGGCGGTCAATGTCCTCAAAGACATGATCCTGATCGAAGCGGAAAACCGCCCCGCCGAGGCGGCTCTGGCTCCCACTGGTTAGGAGTAAACCTGGTGGCCATCGCGGATATCTAGTCCGCACGCTATTCTATATCGGTTTTCCTTATCAATCGCGTTGCGTTCTTCCTGATCAATCCAGTGCGCTTTAAGGGCCGCATCCATCGTCTGCTTTTTACAATTGCATCCTTGTGCATTATGGAGCGCGTGGCACAACTCATGAAACACTACTGCCAGGAGGGGATTAGGAACTCTTGAATTACCCTCGCCCCTTACATCGAGATTTTCTTTGGAAAGAGAAATTATAGTTCCACATCCGGTTCCTTTTTTACTTGCATTCTCCAAGTTTTGAGGAAAAGCCTCGGAGGCATTAGGCTTTGTATTGAAGAGAAGATATACCTTATGTTTTGGGGCGCCGATGTCCGTAATTAGGTCTCTTCCCATCTTGGTAGACTTCAATATATTGAGTAGTGTGTTAAGAGAATCAGTATCTCCGCCGATAAAAATATTGGGGGAACATTCCGTATATGATGGGCATAAGATTGAATCAACGTCAGGGAAATTGTTTCGATATAAGAAAAATAGTTCAATGTTTTCTTTTGTCAGGATTTTCTTGTCCTGCATGTCAGCGATTTTGTGAACAATCTCCACAATCTCGTTTGCTCTCTCTGAATTATCGGTTTCCGTTAAAGTTTTTGCGTATGTAGCGACGTCCCCTCTCTCTTTCGCTTCGATTTGATTCAATACTGAAATGACTCTGACTTTGTTCGAGCCATCCATGCCCGAGGTTAAAGTTAATGCATGTGTAACGAAGTCCCCTCTATCTTTCGCAACGACTCCCGCCAACGTTGGAATGGTGTCGGCTTTGTTCAAGCTATCCATGCCCGAGGTTAAAGTTAATGCATGTGTAATGAAGTCCCCTCTATCTTTCGCAACGACTCCCGCCAATGTTTTAATGGCGTCGGCTTTATCAGAGTTATACATGTCCTCGGTTAAAGTGAATGCTTGCGTAATGAAGTTCTCTCTCTCGTTCGCAACGATTCCCGCCAATGCTTTAATGGCGGTGGCTTTATCAGAGCTATACATGTCCTCGGTTAAAGTTAATGCTTGCGTAACGAATTTCTCTCTTTCATTTGCAGCGATTCCCGCCAACGCTTGAATGACTTCAGCTTTTTCCGAGCCAGTCATGTCCTCGGTTAAAATTAATGCTTGCGTGACGAAGTTCTTTCTCTTATTCGCAGCGATTTTCGCCAACGCTTGAATGACTACGGCTTTTTTTGAGCCAGTCATGTCCGGGGTTAAAATTAATGCTTGCGTAACGACGTTCTCTCTCTCATTCGCCTGATCGTTACCCACAAGTCCTAAACATACCCCGCTCCCCACAACATGTCTTTGAATCTCGTATAGCCCTTCCAGATCGTTTGCCATCCAGGCTCTCCGTCCGATTTGCGCCCTATAAAGCCGCCTAAGCGCGCAAGACTACGCCAAAAATCTCTCACCGTTTTAAGTTTCACTCTCAGGCGCTGCTCCATAAGCATAATACAGCACTTGGGCACTACTTCTTCGACTCCCGTTTCTGGTGACAATCGACAGTGCTCTCTCATCGCCAAGAGTTGCGTTGCTATCACTCCAACAATTCCAAATAATGCGAGAATTCGGCTCGCTTGTTTGAGCTGGTTGTCTTCGATCCTACACCCCGTTTTTAGTGCCTTGTGATAATCTTCGATCAACCAGCGTCGCCGGTAAATTTCGACGATTCTTTGAGCGTCCGCCTCGTTCTCGACAGGAAGATTCGTAATCAATAACCACTCTAATTTGGGTCGCTCAGGGCACCATACTCGGATGTACGTCACTTCTTCAGCTGTTAACGAACTTTTCTTGTCAGGTGGTAATAATTTCGCTTTGGCCCAAGTTATTTCTAGCTCCACTTCACCAGAGAACTCTTTGCCGTTAGCCTTCACAAACAGCGTGGATTTGCACTTGGCCGTCTGCCGACGGATCCATGGAAAAAGACGCTCTTGTGCACTATTGATCTCAACTTTGCGATCATGTCGCGCCCGCACTGTAAACTTCCATCCATCTCCAATTGCGCCATGTAGAAAATCGTAAATGTCATTGGCGCGATCGCCAACGCTTACCCAGTTTTTTTGAGGACGACCCGACTTCTTTAACGTCCTTAGCCACACCTCAGATTCCTTCGAGCTATCGACTGATTTTTTCTCGGGACGAATCCAAGCCTCTTGGTAGCTAAGTCCTAAAATTTCAGTTTCTTTAGACTCATGATATTTTGCGACAAGACACGAGTGAAATATAAGTCCATTCCCAGCACAGTCGGCAGTGGGTCCAAGCCCGTGTGTCCATGGATGAGAGTTGAACAAAAGCTCTGATCCATCCTGAATAAACAGAACGAGTTCTTCGGACCAGCGAGCCTTTTCTAATACCTCTAGATAGTGGGGCTGTTGAAGAGTCTGATGTGAGGCTTTGGAGTTGCTAAAAAAGCGATACGCCGCTTTTACCCCCGCCCAATCATCAAAGCGATCAGGCAATGATTTGTCAGGATGTTCTGCGCAGCCCTGCGCGATCTGAACAGCCCTCTTCTGTAGACGAGCGTCTTTCATATTGACGTTAGAAAATTGTTGGTGAATCCATTGGTAATTCATGATACCTGCTCCTTGTGAAAAGCGAAACAGGATACTAAATTTTAGACTTGTGGGTAACGATCAGCTCATTCGCAGCGACTCCCGCCAACGCTTTAATGATTTCGGTTATTTCCCAGTCATACATGTCCGAGGTGCATAAAGGTAATGCGACCTCGCTCACATCTTGGGCCAGAGTTTCGGCCGAGAGAGAAGTTCCAGAGGTCCCGATTTTCGACGAATCCGTAGCCAAAGGCGCCATTGATGAGGGGAGGGGTGCGGCAGCCGGCGGAAAATTGGCCCCAGATGTGAGCAAGGACGTTAATGCTAGTTTAGTGACGTCCTCGGCGTCAGTGTTACCGGTTCCGCTTGGAACGGAAGAGGCTTCCATCTGGAGCGGCGGCTTCTGATTACTTATATTAATCACATTACCTCAAAATATCAATTAAATGTCGACTTATTATATAATAAATATATTAATATGTGATAAACGTAATTGTGCCCGTGAAATTAATATAACATCTTGAAATTCACATGGTTGCGTTCTCATTTTCTGGGGGATTTTTTTCGGCGAGAGACCGGCCTCCATCCACCACGCAGGCTCCCTAGAGCGGGGGCTTGGTTTTTTGGTCGGATTCGAAGCTGCTTTTGAGGGGGTGGGGCTTCTTTTTCCAAAGATAGGTGAGGGAGCCCCCTATCACAATCAATGCTGTGCCAATCAGAGAATGCAAGCCTAGGGGTCTTTCAAAGAAAAATAGGCTAATCACGCCGTTGTAGATCACCGCGGAATAACCGAGTGGGGAGAGATAAGACGCTGTGCCGTAACGATAAGCGATTGTGAGAAGGACTTGACCTGCGGCGGTTGCGACGCCGATACCGGCTGCGAAAATCCACTCATAACCGGTTGGGGGAATCCAAGAGGCCCAGGCAAAGGGGAAGCTGACAAGGGAACCGAACGAAAAATAGTAAAAGAGGGTTCGGCTCATCGATTCTCTCTTGAGATTCAATACCCTTACCGCAGAGAGCGAAATAGCTGCTGTAATCCCCGCAAAAAGGCCGAACACAAACCCAAGTTGGAAGATGTTTTTGGTTGGGTTCAAGATCACCGCCACGCCGATGAATCCGATGATGATCGATACCCATACATGTTTTTCTACCCGTTGCCGCATCCAAATCCACCAAACGAACGGAACGAAAAAGGGGGCCGTGTAATTGAGCGTTGTCGCATCGACGAGGTTGAGGAAGCGGATTGCTAGAAAGAAGAGGTAATAACTGACGACTCCGAAAAAATCGCGGAGGAGGTGAGTGGGTAATTCTGTCGTTTTCAATGGTCCCCATCCCTTCCTAATAGCCCAAGGAAGGATGCAGAAAAAACTCACGAAATTCTGGATGAAAATGATCTGGATCGTGGGGAATCGGCCTCGAAAGCTGAAGACTAAACAAGATGCGATTGCGAGGAAAAAATAGGCGATGAGAGCTATGCTGATTCCTAGAGAAAGTCGGGCAGGGCGAGGTTCGTGTGTCATAGTGTTAAGAGTCAATTGCAAAACTCTCCGCCGCAGGAAAACCGCCCTTTTGCCGCCCATTGCATCTGTTCCGGCTCGCCTTCTCTCCTGAGATGTCCATCGCCGGAACAGAACGAGCCGGCGAGCCGGCTCTTGCAATGGACGTCAAAATCATCGATTTTCCTGGGTAGGAGGAGTTTTGCAACTGCCTCTTATAATATTTCTCTGTTAACTGAATTCATTTTTTGATAGGAAGGAAAAAAACAGGGGGATGAAAGATGGCAGAATACGATAAAGCTAAATTAGAATGGTTAGAATACGATTTATTAGAAAAGTTTCCCCATGTTTTGCACGGAACCGTTAGCCGTCACGGCGGCGTGAGCAGTGGAGCGAATTTTGGAACGCTCAATGTCGGAGAAGGCACTGCCGATGATCGAGAACACGTCAAAACAAACCGGGAAACTCTACGTAAAAATTTCGGCCTTCCGCAAGTCATCTACCCGCATCAGAATCACGGCATCAACATTGTCCGCATCAATGGCAAAAATCGGGAGCAAATACACCAGGCCGATGCGATGTATACTTCGGAGAAAAATGTCGGGCTCGCCGTGACCCATGCCGATTGCCAAGCCGCTATTCTTTACGATCCTGTGCATGAAGTCATTGGCCTTGCCCATTGCGGATGGAGGGGGAGCGCACAAAATCTCTACGCTCGACTCATTGATACTCTGCAGCGGGAAGTAGGGACTCAGCCTCACAATCTCGTCGTCTGTATCTCTCCCTCTCTAGGTCCCGATCACTCCGAGTTCAAAAATTACAAACACGAATTGCCTAAAGAATTTTGGGAGTATCAAACCAAACCCTTGCACTTCGATTTTTGGGGTATTAGTCGGATGCAGCTTCAAAAATGCGGCGTTTTGGACAAGAACATTGAAGTTGCCGAAATCTGCACGGTCTGCAACACCAAAGATTATTTCTCTCACCGCGCCAACAAAGACACGGGAAGAAACGCGACCATTGTTGCCCTTAAGCAGTAGGTTGACACCAGGGAAATTGCAAGAAAAATTTCTTGATCTCAATCTTGATCATGATCTTAATCTTTTTCGTCACACATTTCGCTGTGAATTGGCTCGTATCAATCCAATCAACATCGAAACGATCTGGTAGAGCTGATTTTTTCGTGATGAAATGAATGGATTCTTGATAGACGTTAAGCGTTTCGTGACCAAACTGGGACATAAGACCTCGATTTCAAAGAAGTGACGAAAAAGATTAAGATCATGATCAAGATTGAGATCAAGAAATTTTTCTTGCAATTTCCTTGAGATTGACACCGGGTGGGGGAATGCGTAGAATACCACCGTCATGGAATCTACGAACCTCCGCCTTGCTGGATTAAAGCTGATAAAGCCTCGCTGTTTTGGCGATGAAAGGGGCTTTTTTTTAGAAAGCTACCGCCAGCCTTCGTATGCAAAGGCTGGAATTCCCGACTTCGTCCAAGACAATCTCTCTTTTTCAAAGAAAGATGTCATCCGCGCGCTCCATTTTCAAAAAGCTCCCGGCCAGGCGAAGCTCGTCCAAGTCCTCCGCGGGAGGATTTTTGACGTGGCTGTCGATCTTCGACCCGATTCGCCTACCTTCGGCGAATGGGAAGCGGTTGAACTCGACGAACTTCTTCGCTGGCAATTGTTCATCCCCGTCGGCTTTGCTCATGGTTTTTGCGTCTTAAGCGAAGATGCTTTGGTTCAATACAAAGTCAGTTCGCTCTATGACCCTGCCACGGAGTGTTCGATTCGATGGAACGATCCCGATTTGAACATCGCGTGGCCTACTAAACTGCCGATCCTTTCTGAACGGGATCAAAAGAGCCCTTTTTTGAGGGATGTGCTTTATGCGAACATGCAATAATCTTCTTGTGACTGGCGGCTGCGGCTTCATCGGATCGGCCTTCATCCGATGGACGTTAAGGTCTGGCCTTCGCCCGCGGATTGTCAATCTCGATAAACTCACGTACGCTGCTGACCTTCGTAATTTGGAAGGCTTCCATGATCATCCCCGCTATCGCTTTGTGCAGGGGGATATCAACAATCGAGAGCTCGTCGAAAAACTATGCTTGGAACAGGAGATTGATGCCATTGTTCACTTCGCTGCCGAATCGCATGTAGATCGGAGCATTGCATCGGCGATGCCGTTTCTCGAGGCAAATGTCAATGGCACCGCATCTTTGCTCGAAGTAGTTCGCCGCTTTGCTCACATCCACTTTCACCACATCTCCACGGATGAAGTCTACGGCTCTCTTGGCGAGAGCGGTTTTTTTAACGAACAATCGCAGTACAGACCAAATTCTCCCTACTCTGCATCGAAAGCCGCTTCTGATCATCTCGTTCGCGCCTACGCGGAGACGTATGGTCTCTCGACGACTCTATCCCATTGCTCGAATAACTACGGCCCCGGACAAAATACAGAAAAATTCATCCCCCTCATCATCGCCAATTGCCTTGAAAAAAAGGCTCTCCCTGTATACGGAAGAGGGTCAAACGTCCGCGATTGGATTTACGTAGACGATCATGTAGAAGGAATATGGACGATTTTACAACGAGGAAGGAAAGGGGAAGTGTACGATCTCGGCGGCAACAGCGAAATGTCCAATTTGGATCTTCTTCACCTGGTTCTAAACATCCTTTCGGAAACGACGGGGGATGATGTGGAAAACTATCGGAAGTTGATTCGATTTGTCGACGACCGGCCCGGCCACGATTTTCGCTATGCCATCGATTCGTCGAAAATTTTTCGCGCGTTCGGTTGGAAGCCGAATACACAACTGGCCGCAGGGCTTAAAAAAACCATTTCGGTGTTGACTAGAAGTACCCGTTTAAAATATATCTGATCCTATCAAACTTGATTTTTTCGAAAAAAAGGAACTCCCTATGAAAAAAAACTGGTGCTTACTGGCGTGTTTGTTCGCACTTCCTCTATTAGCTGATCAACCCGAAAATGAAGATCAGGAAACGGCTGCTCAATTTATCAGTAAATCGGCAGTCGTTGGAGCGAAAAAATCCTCCAAGAATCAAAAATCTCAAGCTGCGCAACCGCTGCCAGAAGAAGAAACGATCAAAACACAACCGATCATTACGCCGTCAGTTGCTCCCCATGTAATGGACGGATCCGACACGTATGTGACACTCGATTTCATCTGGTGGCAAACCTTCATCAGCGGAATGGAATATGCGCTTACCGGCGTTGTTGACAATGGTTCTTTTGTGCCACTGGGAGCAAGTACAGGCAAAGGCCATATTCAGAGACCTGGCTTTAAATTCGAGCCTGGGATCAAGGTTGGTGTCGGCGTGAACTTCGAACACGATGGCTGGGATCTCTATGCTGAGTACACATACCTCTCCAGCCCAAGCGAGTCGAACTCCGCAGCTGCTCGCGCAGGTGTTGGCGCAACGAATAACCAAGCGATCTACCGCAATAGCGGAGTGAATGGTTCTATTGGGCCACTGGTCAACGCCACCTGCAAATGGAAACAAGATTTCAACGTAATCGATCTCGAGTTGGGAAGAGACTACTTCATCAGCCGATTCCTCACATTGCGGCCAACCACTGGTTTTAAAACTGGCTGGATCAACGAGCAGGCGACAATCAGTCTCATTCCAACAGCAAGTGTATTAGATGAAAGTCCATCCGATGATGCATCGAACAAGATAACATCTGTCGTCCTGAACTATCGCCAGAATATGTGGGGCTTAGGGATCAGAACTGGTTTGAACGCTGGCTGGCATGTTACAAAAAATTGGTCGTTTTACAATGACTTTGCTTTCACAGCATTCTGGGCTGACTTCAAAATTCACCAGAAACAACATTTGACCGAGACAGTCTTTGGTGCAATGAACAATCTGTTGACGGGTGAAACCATCCAGAGTGTCATTCCCGTGTTCGAAGCTGGGCTAGGCCTCTCTTACATCACTTGGTTTGAAAAGAGCCGCTACCGTTTTGAATTCCGCGCCGGTTGGGAAGAGCAAATCTGGCTCGGTTTCAACCACTTCATGCAGATCGGCGGAACGGGCAACCTTTCCGTACAAGGCTTGACCGTCAAGACGATGTTAAACTTCTAAGAGAAATAAGTTTCCTCCTTGTTTCTAGTTCTGTGCCCTTGGGTTTCCCAAGGGCATTTTTTTTGGTTCATCCGGCTAATTGGTTCCTGCCCATAAAGTCCGCTGTTTTCAGCAAATTACAGGATAACGCCGAGGCGGCTAAGGATATGCATGTTGGGACTTTGTCCCAAACCCTACCAAAGGATTTGCATCCTTTGGAATCCTCCTTTTAAGGGGTTTGCAAAGGGCGCAAGCCCTTTGCCGGGTTGAAGGGCGGAGCCCTGGATCTTGTTTATCTTTAGCTGCCTCGCAGCGTCATCCTTAGCCGCGCTTCAAAGGCGTTATCATGTTCTTTGGCTGAAGCCACAAAACTCCTGAGTAACGCAGGTGGGTGCCAATTTCCCGGATGAACCTTTTTTAGTGATATTTCTCGTCGAGAATGTTGGCAATGAGACCCGTCCAGCCCGTTTGGTGGGAGGCGCCGAGCCCTCGGCCAGTGTCGCCATGAAAGTGTTCGTAAAACAAAAAGTAGTCTTTGAAATGAGGGTCGTTTTGAAATTTTTCGCTCTCTCCATTAAAGGGGCGGTTCCCTTCAGAATCGAGTTTAAAAAGATTTAAGAGGCGATCTGCAAAGGAAGCTGCCATCTGAGTGAGGGTGACTTTTTTTCCTTGGCCCACTTGGATGTGGACGGATTCTTGATAAACCTTGCCGAGGCGAGAAAGGGTGTCGATCAAAAGATAATTGAGAGGGAACCAAATGGGTCCGCGCCAGTTTGAGTTGCCGCCTTTGATTCTTAGAGTCGATTCGCCAGGTTCGTAAGACATGACCTGTTGACGCCACCTTACAGGATGCTTTTCATGGTATTTGGAGAGGCTCCGCAGGCCAAAATCAGAAAGGAATTCTTCGGGATTCCAAATGTTGGTCAGAAATTGGTTCATTTCAGATTTTGTTAGAAAGCCGAAGAGATGGAGGTTACCGTTTTTGCTGTCAATGACTTGGACGCATTTAGAAGTCAAATCGGGTCGGTTTTGGAGCATCCATTGATAAGAGCTGTAGAAGTTGGGAAGTGCTTTTAATTCTGATTCGTCCCATACATCACACGCAAAGAAGGGGATAATCCCGAGCGTGGACCGAATGGGTATTTCTTCCGCATGACCATCGGGATTACGAAGGAAACTGTGGAAGAACCCGACCTCCTTATTGAAGAGATCGTAAGCGCGAAAATTGCCTTTGCGCATAGCCGCTGTGACATGGACAAAGTGTTCGAAAAATTTGATGCCGAGCCCTTCGTAGGTGGGATTTTTTTTAGCGAGCGTCAAAGCAATGCGCATCAAGTTGAGGCAAAGAAGCGAGATCCAGCCTGCCCCATCGGCTTGGTCCATCATGTACCCCTCGGGCAATTCATAGGCGCTAAAACCAACGTTATCGACCCCTAAAAATCCACCTTCAAAGACATTGTTCCCTTTGGCATCGACTTTATTGATCCACCAAGAAAAGTTGAGAAGCAGTTTGTGGAAGCATTTCTCCAAAAAAACGTGATCTTCTTTCCCAGTTTTTTTCTTTTCGAGCTCAAAGATCTTCAAAGCTGCCCAAGCTTGCAGAGGGGGATTGACATCGGAAAATTCCCATTCATAAGCAGGAATTGCTCCATTGGGATGTTGAAACTGATCGAAGAGAAGAAGCCACAATTGGTGCTTGGCAAATTCGATATCCACTAACGAAAAGGTGAGCGTTTGAAAGGTGAGATCCCAGGCAGCGAACCAAGGAAATTCCCACTTGTCTGGCATGGAAAGAATCCGCATCGAATTGACATGTCGCCAATGGAAATTGCGAATCTTGTTGCGAGATTCAGGTGGAGGCGCTTGATCATTATCTCCTTTTATCCAGCTCTCTACATCATAGTAGTACATCTGTTTGTTCCAAATCATACCTGCAATGGCTTGCCGTTGGATGGCTTTTTCTTCCTTTGTTGATTTTGGCGGATGGACCTTTTCGAAAAAAAGATCGGCTTCAGTTTTTCGCTTTGCGATGATTTGATCGACATCTTGCAGGGGCATTTTCATTTTTTTATTCGTGAGACGAAGATGTAAAACCGCACTTTTACCAGGAGCAATTTGAGGGAAATGGTAATGAATCGCCGCCTTTGTACCGTGTAAATTGGGATTGATTGCTTGGGTCTGTTTTTGAATCAAATAACGATGAAAGGCGTCTTTCACATAGGGAGTTTCATTCGGAACATTCCAGAGAAGCTGTTTGTTGCTTTCGTTGTTGGTGAAAAGGGGGTTCCCACCAGGTGTTGCATACAAATAACGCTCTCCAAGGTGATAGTCGAAGAGCAGAGCTCTTGGAGATGGAACTTCCCGATCATCCGCCACAAGACACAGGGAATCGCCTTTGGAAAGAGAAATCATCGGTTGAGGGACTTTTGCTTCCCTCCAAGACCACCGATTTCGAAACCAGAGTGTGGGCAATAAATGCAAAGCTGCCTTTTCAGGTCCGCGATTGATGGCTTCGATCCGAATGCAGAGATCTTCGGAACTTTCTTTTGCATATTCAACAAAAATGTCAAAATAGCGATTTTCGTCGAATATGCCTGTATCGATCAATTCAAATTCTTTTTCTCTGGACGACCTTTTTGCATTTTCTTGAATCAGGCCAGCATAGGGAAATTCTTCCTGTGGATACTTGTAGAGATATTTCATGTAACTATGGGTCGGAGTCCCGTCGAGATGGTAGTAAATTTCTTTCACATCTTCGCCGTGGTTCCCTTCCCCGTTGGTCAGGCCAAAAAGACGCTCTTTCAAGATAGGGTCTCTACCATTCCAAAAGGAAGGGGCAAAAAGTAGAGTCTGATAACGATCGGAAAATCCCGCAATCCCATCTTCTGCCCATCGATAAGTGCGGGAGCGAGCATGATCATGGGGAAAATAGTGCCAGGCGTCTCCATTGTCGCTATAATCTTCTCGAACCGTTCCCCATCCTCTTTCCGAGACATAGGGCCCCCATTTTTCCCACCGAGGGACAAAAACGTCGCCTCTCTCTTTGATCCGTTCTGCTTCTGGGTTCATGGTGCCTTCGGGGATTTATTAAGGGAGTCCCCTTTAAGCTTGAGATATAGAATTCTGATTTATTTTGGCAGAGTTTTATGAAAAGGACGTCATGGGCACGAAAAGCTTCTTTCCCTAACTTCCCTTATTTATACCCAAACAACTTGAAGAGTTGGTTTTTGACTGCGTCTGCTTTGCCCCATAATTTTTGTCCTCACTCGCGCCTTGCCTATCGGCAAGGCCAGCTCGCTCCGGACAAAAATTCTGGGGAGCCTCCTTGTCAAATTCCCAACTCTTCAAGTTGTTTAGGTATAATCCTGAAACCGAGATCCATGATCAGGCGGTCGGCGGCTCGCTCTACTTCCGGCGTCACCCTGTGCCATGGATCATAGGCGTGTTGGAATTGCACCTGCTCCACAAAGATTAACACGTCTTGCTGGATCTTCTCGTCGAGAAGAGAACATCGGGCTTTTAGATTCTTGACGAATTGATCCGATCGGGAACGGTGCCCCGCATGAAGACATTGAATAATTTCAGCAACATCCTTCGCCATCTCTAGTTTAGATCGAATAGGAAGTTCATTAAATAGGCCTTTGAGCATAACTAACACCTCTTTCATTACTATAATATATAATTATATTTATAAATTATTATTGTTATTAATCTCTGATGTTTAATTACTTAAAAGAAATTGACTGTTGCTCGGATTTCAGGTATTCTTTAGCCCATTCATAAGAGTTGGAAAGATGACAGCAGAGTTTACTGCGGCAGAGTACAAATATGGTTTTACGACTGACATTGATTCTGAGGTGTTTCCGAAGGGACTTACCGAAGAGACGGTGCGGGCTATTTCCGCAAAGAAAGGGGAGCCCCCTTTCCTTTTGGAATTTAGGCTCAAGGCTTTCCGCAAGTGGAAGGAGATGGTCGAACCCCATTGGCTCAATGCTCATTACCCGCCGATCGACTACCAAGGAATTTCTTACTATTCTGAGCCTAAATCGAAGCCCCGCCTTGAGAGCTTAAGCGAGATCGACCCCGAAATCTTAAGAACTTTCGAAAAACTCGGTATTCCTCTGGAAGAACAGAAGCGGATTTCCAATGTGGCAGTCGATATTGTCTTTGATTCGGTCTCAATCGGCACGACGTTCCGGAAAAAATTGGAGGAGGCGGGAGTTGTTCTCTGTTCCATTTCCGAAGCTGTTCATAGATATCCGGAACTCATTGAAAAATACCTTGGAACGGTGGTGCCCGCACACGACAACTTTTACGCCGCTCTCAATTCCGCGGTCTTTACCGACGGCTCTTTCGTCTATATCCCCAAAGGGGTCCGCAGTCCGATGGAGCTCTCCACTTATTTCCGGATCAATGAGAAAGAGACGGGGCAATTCGAACGGACGCTCATCATTGCGGAAAGCAATTCTTATGTGAGTTATTTAGAAGGGTGTACCGCGCCTGCTTTTGATACCAATCAGCTCCATGCCGCCGTTGTCGAACTGGTCGCAATGGAAGGCGCCGAGATCAAATACTCGACGGTGCAGAATTGGTACTCTGGCGATCCTAAGACGGGGAAGGGGGGCATTTATAATTTTGTCACTAAGCGGGGCTTATGCGCGGGTAATCGCTCCAAAATCTCGTGGACGCAGGTTGAGGCTGGCGCTGCCATTACCTGGAAATACCCGAGCTGTATCTTGCGCGGCGACGATTCGGTCGGAGAATTTTATTCCGTCGCTCTCACGAATGGGAAAATGCAAGCAGATACGGGCACAAAAATGATCCACATCGGTAAACGGACTCGTTCGACGATCGTATCGAAAGGGATCTCCGCCGATCAGTCGCACAATACCTATCGGGGACTTGTCAAAATTCTTGCGAAGGCGGAAGGGGCGCGCAATTACACCCAGTGCGATTCGATGCTTGTCGGCGACCAATGTTCGGCCAATACATTCCCCGTCATTGACACCGCGGGCAATACTGCCGAGCTTGAACACGAAGCCTCTACCTCGAAACTCAACGAGGAACAAATTTTTTATCTCCAAACACGCGGTCTTTCCAAAGAAGAGGCGATCCAACTCATCGTCAATGGATTTTGCAAAGAGGTAATCCGGGAGCTGCCGCTTGAATTTGCGCAAGAAGCGCAAAAGCTTCTCGCCCTTAAACTAGAACACTCCGTAGGATGACATGAATTTACTCGAAATCAAAGATCTCTATGCCGAAATTGAGGGAAAACCGATCCTCAAAGGGCTCCATTTAAAGGTGGGCAAAGGAGAGATCCACGCGATCATGGGGCCCAATGGCGCCGGTAAATCGACGCTCGCCAAAATTTTGGCTGGCCATCCTTCCTACGAAATCACGAACGGAGAAATTTGGTTCAAGGGGCAAAATCTCCTCGAGATGGAGCCAGAAGAGAGGGTTTTTCTTGGACTGTTCATGAGCTTCCAATATCCGCTTGAAATCGCTGGCGTTTCCAATCGCCACTTTTTGCAAACAGCTTTGAACGCGCAGCGGAAAGGAAAAGGGGAGATTTCATTGACGAGCGATGAGTTTGAATCGTTGCTCGAGCGAAAAATGGCTCTCATGGAGATCCGTCCAGAATTCAAAGAGCGGGCGGTCAACGAAGGATTTTCGGGCGGGGAGAAGAAGCGGAACGAGATTCTCCAAATGGCTCTCTTTGATCCGGACCTGGCCATTTTGGACGAGACTGATTCCGGTCTCGATATCGACGCGATGCGGATCGTCGCCGCCGGCGTGAATAAGATGCGAAAAAGTGACACAAGCCTCATCGTCATCACCCACTACCAACGCCTTCTCGACTATATCAAACCCGATTTTGTTCACGTGCTCTCGGATGGCAAAATTGCCAAAACGGGTGGAGCCGAGCTTGCGCTCGAACTCGAAGCGAAAGGATACCAATGATCACTTGGCGCCAAAAAGCCCGCGAACGACTCGAGGGCTTACCGAAAATGAATTGGCCGCAGCCTGCTTTGCCGAAGTCGATTGTCTATGAAGCGCCGGGGTCTACGATCGTCTTTGTCGACGGCTTTTATAGCCCAGAACTTTCCAAACTGCCCGCTGAAATCATTTGCCTGCCGCTCGATGCAGCGCTCAAATCGTATGGCCTTTTTCTCCAAAACCGATGGACCAAAATTTTCAAAGAAGAAACGGATCCGCTCTATCTTTCGAATGCAGCAGATCATGGGAGAGGGCTTTTTCTCTATGCCCCTCCCAACGTCCAGTCAGAATTGCAAATCATCCACGTTGCAACCGGATCTGAGCTCGCTTCTCCAAAAATCCAGATCACCCTCGGCAAAAACGCCTCTCTTTCTGTTGTGCAGACCGTTAAAGGGGGATTTTCTAATGGAGTTGCCGATGTGTTCCTCGATGCGGGGGCCACGCTAAAATTTTATGACATGGAGCTTTTGCCTGCGGATGCTCATTCGAACATGACCCTCCGCGCAGGACTAAAAAGGGACGCGAAGTTAGAGGTTTTTCATGCGACGGACGGGGCTAAGAACGTCCGATTTTCCGCAAGCGCGGAACTCTTGGAAGAAAATAGCTCCTTTTTGCTTCGGACTCTCGGAATGCTTAGCGGAGAAAGGCAGGCAACCGTTTGCGCTCTTGCCGATCACGCTGCGCCCCATTGCACTTCGAGGCAACATGTCAAAATGGTTTTGAACGGTCGGAGCAAATCGAGTTTTGATGGGAAGATCTACGTTCGTTCTCCTGCGCAAAAGACGGAGGCGTATCAACTCAACAATAATTTGCTTTTGAGCGACTCTGCAGTCGCCGGATCGAAGCCCGGACTCGAAATCTTTGCGGATGACGTCAAGGCATCCCACGGGGCGACTTTTTCGCAGCTTTCCAAGGAAGAACTCTTTTATCTTCGCTCGCGTGGATTGCCTTTGTCTGTGGCTAAGTCGCTTCTGATGCAAGCCTTTTGCAGGGAGATCATCGACGCGTTAGAAGTGGAAATCTTGAAAGCGCCGCTATTAGAGGCGATGGCAAAGGTTTATGCGTAAGCTTTTTCCCATTTTCGAAAAACACCCCGAGTTGATCTACTTTGACTCTGCCGCTACGGCACAAAAACCGAAGAGCGTCATCGATGCCCTGACCAATTTTTATGCCGAAGAATATGGCACCGTTCACCGGGCGATCTATAAGGGGTCGCTCCTGGCTACCGAAAAATACAATGCTACGCGGGAAACAGCTCGTAAATTCTTGAACGCAAAACACACCGAAGAGATCGTCTTTACGCGCGGGACAACCGATGCGTTGAATTTCGTCGCGCTGAGCTGGGGACGCACGCACCTCAAAGCCGGCGACGAGATCTGCGTCTCGGAAAATGAGCATCACTCCAATTTCGTTCCGTGGCAAATGCTCGCCCAAGAAAAAGGGCTAAAGCTCGTCCCAGAAATCACCCCGAGAACTAAGCTTGTTGCGGTAGCGCACATGACGAATGTAACGGGGGAGATTCGCCCGATTGCCGATATTGTCCGAGAAGCCAAAAAGGTGGGTGCCATCGTCGTCGTCGACGGGGCGCAAGCCGCGCCGCACCTCAAGATCGATGTCCAGGCGCTCGACTGCGATTTTTATGCGTTTTCCAGCCACAAATGTTACGGCCCGACAGGGATTGGCATTTTGTACGGCAAAAAGGAGCATTTGGAATTGATGCCTCCCATCTACGGCGGAGGAGACATGATCCACCGAGTAACTCTCGACAAAACGACCTATGCCGCCCCGCCGCTTCGCTTTGAAGCGGGCACTCCCAACATCGGTTCCGTCATCGCACTGAAAGCGGCCCTCGATTTTCTCGTCGAAAACGACGCTTCGCAGGAACAGGAATTACGAACAGTTCTAGAAAAACATCTCCGCGAGATCGATGGCCTTCGGATTCTCGGCGACTCTCCAAATAAAGGACCCCTCACGACCTTTTCCATCGACGGCGTCCATCCGCTCGACATGGCCACGCTCCTCGACCTGAAAAATATCGCCGTCCGCAGCGGCCACCTCTGCGCGCAGCCGTGCCTCAAGTCATTTGGCCTAGAAGCAGCGATTCGAGTTTCGTTCGGCATTTACAACACCCTCGAAGAAGTATACCGCTTCCTCGAGGAGTTGGGGAAGGCTGTTGACAAGCTGAGGTGACGTCTATTGCAACACTTGTCTTTGGAACTCTCCCCTCTCCATCCTCCTCTCTATCCCCTCTTTCAAATGGCTCAGTTCGTCCAGATCCAAGTAATTGGAACTTGCATCCCACTGAAGATTCTGGTTGAATGCCATCTGTCCGGAATTGTGCACAGAGAATACGCCATGGCCAAGCTGTGATAGACGGGCCATAAGAGGAGAACGGGCAGAATCACCGGACACCATCACGATGGCGTCAGAAGGTCTTAAATTGTTCGTTACAAAAATCCTTTCAGCGATGATTTGATTTGTCTTCTCTTTATCTATTGATGCTATGTGTACGATCTCTACATTTGCATTTATGAGCTGTTCGACCTCCAACGGGTCCCTGAGGCGGTCTGAAAATGCAACTAGACGTCGAACTTTTTGGACGCAATTGTTTTCATCTTTTGTGGACCGAAGAAGTCCATTCACAAGGGCAGGAATATATACCAAAGGCACCTGGATATTTGCCCAATCGATATAAATCAATGCATGCCTGCGTGAGTCTCGTTTTGCAGCGAGGCACAGAGTCTTCCACAACGAAGAAAGCAAAGGCGATGCTAATACTTGCTCCGATTTGGTTATCAGACATGCTGGTATTTCGCTTTTCTTCGGTTGTGAGGTGGATGATGAACTAGAGGAAGAGCTGGAATCGGTAGTAGGCGCGGGAGCTGGTACTAACCGTTTCAAGAGCAATTGGAAATCGAGAGTGCGCAGCATGCGGTCCCCTATTTTCTTAAACATCTGCTCAAGAGCAGCGATCTCTGTAGAAGTCGCGGTCCCGTTTTCTGAGTCATAGACAAGCAAAAACTTAAACCCACGCTCGGCGAGAGTTTCAAAATCGGAAATGAAGTGCCAAGGACGGGTTGTGACAACCATAATCGTATCGCCAGGATTACAGGTTTTTCCCTCTAAGCTTTGCACGAGTTTCGCAAACGATGAAGTCTCTGTGTTAGCCTCATTGTCATATGCAATGGGTTCAATGTTGTTACTACGCATCTCAAGAGAAGCTCTATCTGTCATGGCGTAAAATCCGTTTACGCGGCAGCCATACACGTGGTGCGGCGATGAGAGAGGTTGGGTAGAACTGAAAGGATTAAGCATTGGTGCAGACGCCGCTTTACTCAATTCTCGAAAATATTCGCAAATCGACGGATGGGGAAGATAACCGCATTCACGCCTTGCAAAGGACACAAGCTCATCTACAACGCCGCCCAACAACCCGTCAGGTATTCTCGAGAATAAGCTATCGTCTATGTACGTGATCACATTTTTTACGGCTTCTGGGAAGTGCGGCAAATTCTTGACAGAAGAAGCTGAGCTAGAGGATGACGAAGGAGTGGAAAGCGGTGTTGCTGCCTCAGCTATACACTTGCGAACACGTTGTTCAAATGCACTGTCTCCCCATGTGATTTTTCCTGAATTAGAACGGTCGAATTCATTGATTTCTTGAGCGATAGATCGCGGAATAGCCACAGCTGCAGCAGCAGAAGAGGATGAAGACGAGGAGGAAACTGATGAGAAGGCACTGCTAGGGGACTGGTGGAAATGAGCTGAGGGCTGAGCGGTGGATGGAGAAGGAGGCGTCGTGGTTGGTGCGACTGCGGGCGACGCTTTTTGCAAAGTTGAAGTATTCATGGCAGCAACATGGGCTCGCCTTGCCAAACATTGGAGGGATCTTTCGATGAGGGGGCGATGTTTCTGAACTACATTTTGTACCTTCTGTGCATATTCTGCATAGTTTGAGCTTGGTCTGGTTAACATATATGTTGTGCCTGTCACTGGGGCGTCAAAGAATGTAGTTAGTACACGGTTCAATCCTGACAGATCGTTCTGCATCCTTATAAAATCGTTCCACTCCTCTACCTCTCCGATGGTAACCGTGCCAAGTTGCTCATGTAGGTTGGAAAGAGCTGTTTCAAGAGCTATTTTACTTTCCGATGTAGGGCCACGTAAGCAAGCGGCAGCGTAATTATCTACTGTGCTAAGGCTATTAATAGTCATGATGAAATCCTTTTATAGTTGACGACAAGGGTAATGTTAAAGTGAGTCAATGTAAGCCTTGAATTGTTCTAGTGCTAAATCAATGCACAGGTCTTTGACCATTTTCTGAACGCCTTCTATTGAAGGTAACTCCGAAGCTAAGAAAGAGGCGGTCATCAATTCGTTAGCGATTGTTTGAATCTGGATCATTAATTCAGGATCCACATTCTTAGATTTTTCAGATTGCTGATATACACACTGCAAACTCATAGAGAGAGCTTCGAGGCTCTGTATTGAAGGTGATTTAATATAAGAACAATAAGCTTCGTGTGCAATGGTAATTTGGGATGTGATAGAAGGGGCGCTAGAGCTGCTTGAGCTGGAGCTCGAACTTGACGTGACGGGTGCGGGCGATTGCAATAGCAGCCCTGGTTGAGATGCGCTTAGATAGGCGCTAGAGCTGCTTGAGCTGGAGCTCGAACTTGATGCGACTGGCGCGGGCGATTGCAATAGCAGCCCTGGTTGAGATGCATTTAGATAGGCGCTAGAGCTGCTTGAGCTGGAGCTCGAACTTGATGCGACTGGCCCGGGCGTTCCACACGCGCAGGGGTCATCAGGAGGGTAAACTAAGAGAAGCTGTGCAACCTTTGCCGCGCGTACGTTCGAGTGATATTTGCCATTCATATGCTCTAACATTCGCATTGGACCTGTAAAGCTGAGATTGCATAGCAGGCACATGTTGAATAGAGCTGAATTGGCTCCAAGGGCAGATTTGGAAGCAAATTCACGAAAACAGCAAACAGCTGCTACATGTCGGCCCCAACAGTACATACAGCGATGAAGGAGTGAACAATCGCTTTGTTTAGCGCATCTCCCCCTGGAGAAATATAGACAGATTCTCCTTGGTCTTCCTGTTGCATCTAGCTGATCAGCGAACCCAGCGTCGGGCTGTGATGGAGATGGATAGAGTGCGCTGACGGCAGCTTGACTAGGTATTGTAGCTAAGGAGACTAGTGCAGTCGTTGCAACATGGCCAGTTCGCTTGGCCACATCTACTAACCGGAGAAAACGAGTGATCTCAACCCAGTGTTTTTCAAGCACGTTGTGTACTTGGTCCGCATACGTTTGGATTCCAACGGAGGTACCAACGAAAAGCTCGACTTTCAACTGAGAAAGCTCGCGTAGGGCCTCTAGCGTCCCAATGCCATTTCCGCTTCCTGCTTGCACGGATTGTATGAAGGCTTTGTAGGGCAAACGACCGACCTCTTGATAGAGCTTCTTTACAGAATTGCCAAGCGCTAACGCATTCGTTTCCAGAGGGGATTGTATGCACGAGCTGATGTGGCCATCAATTGAGAATAAAGCGGATAAGTCTGTGCTTAAAGGGGATAAGTTAGGGGTCATAGTCACTCTAAATTACTATTGTTTGTGAGATCTGTAATAACCGTCCGCTGAAACCAGGTTTGTTACAGGTTTTTCTTTCTTTTGGCAAAATACTATGGAACAAATGCCTGTTTTTTTGCAATGAAAAGCTTAACTATTTAGTTTTTAATCTCTTAGAGGGAATTGCAAATGGGGCATTTCTCGCTGTCGTGACCTCTTGCTGGGCAGTACTTTCTTGCGAAGTAGATGATCTGCAAGTGCACTTTGATCCAACTTGATTTGGGGAAATATTTTTTTAAATCCCGTTCCGTTTGGACCACTGTTGTTCCTGTACTAAGGCCCCAACGCTTTGCGCAGCGATGGATGTGCGTGTCGACGGGGAACGCAGGTTCATGGAACGCCTGTGCCATCACCACCGAGGCGGTCTTATGCCCAACGCCCGGCAGCGCCTCCAGCGCTTCGAAACTCTTTGGCACTTGTCCGCCATGATGCTCGATCAAATCTTGAGACAGTTTCCAAATCGCCTTTGCTTTCGCCCTAAAAAGACCGCACTGTCGGATGATTTCTTCGATTTTTTCAGGATTTAGGGCCGCCATTTTCTTCGGTGTATCGGCGAGGGCAAATAGCTTTGGCGTCACCAAATTGACCCTCGCATCGGTGCATTGCGCCGATAAAAGCACCGCGATGAGTAGCGTGTAAGGGTCTTTGTGTAGGAGCGGAATTTCCGGATGGGGAAATTCTTGGGTTAGAATGTTTGCAATGAGAGCGGCTTTTTCTTTCTTATTCATTTTCCTAAGCAGAATTGCGAGAAGATCGAGGTGAGTATATCTTCTGTTACATTTGTGCCAATGATCGTCCCCAGCTCATTGAGTGCGTTTCGCATATCCGAAGCGACAAACTCGGCCGAGATGCGGCGCTCAAGCCCTTCAATCACGAGTTGCAAAGAGAGGATCGCCTGCTGTAGCGCCTGTTTGTGTCTGAGCTTTGTGATCACCACTTCGTCTTTGCTTGGAGGCCCCGAGCGCCAGATGAAGCGGTCAATCGCAGCCCGTAGTTGGTCCAATCCGGTTCGCTCTCTTGCAGAAATCAAGACGCCGTCGATGTTTTCTTTCGGGCGGTTCAAGTCGATCTTGTTCCACACCACGATCGTTCTTTCTTTTGGCACGGTGTCCAGTAGATCGCGGTCTTCTTTTTCTAGAGGCCGGCTTGCGTCGAGGAGCAAGAGGATCAAATCGGCCTCTGTCATTGCCTGCTTTGTCCGGCGAATCCCTTCTTGCTCTACGAGTTCGGTTGTTTCGCGCACACCTGCTGTGTCCACCAAGCGGAAATGCAAACCCGACAGGCGCAAGTCTTCTTCGAGCACATCGCGGGTTGTCCCGGCGATTTCGGTTACGATCGCTCGCTCTTTACCGAGGAGGGCGTTCATCAGAGACGATTTGCCCACGTTCGGAGTGCCAAGCAGGCAGAGAGATAGCCCTTCGTGGAGCATTTTCCCCTCGTGGAAGGTCTCGGCGAGATTCTCCATTTTTGCGTTTGTGCCTCTCAAGATGGCGATCAGCTCGTCGAATGCGGCGAACTCCAACCCCTCCTCTGGAAAATCAACCCACGCCTCCAAAATGGCCGCCACTTCGGTCAATTTCTTCTGGAACCCGCCGATTTTCTTCGATAAGTCGCCAGACAATTGCTTTTCCGCATTTTCTAAAGCGATCTCGCTTTTCGACGCGATGAGTTGCTGCACTGCTTCGGCCTGGGCCAAATCGAGCTTCCCGTTTAAATACGCCTGCAGGGAAAACTCCCCCGGCTGCGCTGGGTTCGCTCCCGCTTCGAAAATCCGCTCCAATACCCGGCGTACGACCAAACTTCCCCCGTGGCAAGAGATCTCTACCGTATCTTCGCCCGTGTAAGAGCGGGGTCCTTTCATTACCAGGAGCAGCACTGCGTCGATCGTCTCGCCCGTTTTGCTCAAAATTTTCCCATAGTGTGCGGTGTGCGTCTTATATGATTTAACGGGTCCTGAAAAAATTTTTTCCGCGACGTCAAAGGCATTGACCCCGGAGATCCGGATGACTGCAATAGCTCCTTCTCCGGCGGGCGTGGCAAGGGCGGCGATCGTTTCGCCGGGCTGGTAGGTTTTGTGGACAAAATGCATAGCGAAAGCAGTTTATCAGAGAGGGGATTAAATGGAATAGCAAGTTTAATTTTTAATATTCTATTAAATAAAGCTTGGTTATATAATTACGGGCATGTCTACCGCAGCAGTATCAAGAGCTTCTTCTCCTCCTCCTGGGCCAGATACCTTAGAGAGCAGCACTTCAGCCATGGCCATGAATGAATTAGTGGAAGTTTTGAAGGGGGAGTGTCTGGAAGCAAAAAATCATCCCCTCAAATGCAATGAGATGAAATGGATCCTCACGGCGGTTGGGATTTCATTGCTCGTTCTTGGGGGCGGTTTTCTGGGTGCGGCCTTTGCGATATCCAGCCTCCTGCTTGGGCAGATCGGCATTTCCCTCCTTGTTGCTTCGACCCTGAGTTTGGCAGCTATTCCGCTTTTTACTCCGACCGATTATGACGAGGTGGCGGAAATGGTGAATAAGGAGTTGATCGAGTATGCCTACGAAGAAAAAATCACTTTGGAGCCAGGTAACATTGTCCTGGAGAGCAAAGTCAAGGAATTGATCGAGAAGCGGAAAGCGGAAGAAGAAAAAGAGGCCGACAGAACAACTACCTAGCTTTTAGGCGGGGAATTCTCTATCCTGGAAGCCATCTATGACAAGCAAAGAAGAAGGCGTTCTCGTTGCTGCCGATGCGAACCAGGAATGGCTGCTCTCGTGGTGGTGGGAAAATTATTCCCGTTTCAACCAGTATCCCGTCACTTTCGTCGATTTGGGTTTGACCGAACAGGGCAGACGGTGGTGCGATGAGCGCGGGGCTTGGTTGGCGATGCCGAAATGCGATCTTCCGATCGCAGATAAGAGCCAGATCGATCCAGGGCTCGTGGCCGAATGGGAATTTTTCTACGGGAAAACTTTCTGGCCTAAGCGACCTCTTTTTTTTCTAAAGCCTCTGATCTGCCTCCAAACTCCTTACGAGAAGACTTTGTGGCTCGATCTCGATTGCGAAGTGAGATGCTGTGTGAGCGAGGTGTTCGCTTACTTGCAAAATCCTGGCTTCTGCATCTCGCAAGATCTTACTCTCTCTTCTACGCAACAAAAAACCATCTACAACGGGGGAGTGATCGGGTTTTCAAAGCGGCACCCTCTTCTCATAGAGTGGTCGAAACGAGTCTTTGACCAGAATGCCTTTTTCTTCAGCGATCAAGAATTGCTGTCCCACTTGATTGTCGAGGGAATTACCGTCCTTCCTTCCCTCTATCAATGGAGCCACTACTTTGGAGACAATGCCATTGCGCGCATTGTTCACTGGCACGGCGAGTTGGGAAAAAAAGCGATTAAGCTAGCGATGCGAAAAAATGGTTTTTCGGAGGAAGGTTCCGAGGATCAATGCAGCCAGAAGCATGGCAGAGCCGCCGAGGACCATCGGCATGTGGGGATGGCCGCCGAGGAAAGAGCCCGCGGCTAAGGGGCTCAGGGCGAAGGCCGCCGATTGGACTGAGCCTAGGATTCCTAGGGTTTCTCCTTGTGCGTTCTTTGCTGCCCAGTTCGAAATAAGCGTTGTCGAAGTGGGGAAGAGGAGCGCCGCGAAGAAATTGGCGATGGGTAGGCCGATCCAAACCCAGAGGATGTTTGTCGTCAGCAGCATCAGAAAGAGAAAGACTCCAAGAGCCAAAAGGGCAAAGAAAAAGACGGCCTCGTGGCGATAGCGGCCCAGGATGGGGCGGATCAGGAGGCCGGCGCTAAGGGCGTACCAACCGGCTCCATAGGCGAAAAAAAAGCCGATTTTCTCGGCACTGAATTGATGATCGGCAATCCAGGTCACTGGCAAAAATTCGTAATAGAACGACCATCCAAAACAATAGAGCAAAATGGCGAGGAATAGGATTCGAAGATTCGGTGTTATGAACGCTTTTTTTAGATTCTTGATCCCCTGACAAAGCATCTTCTTGTGCTTGGTAGTTTGATGTTTAATGTTCCCATTGCTCTCCCGATAAAAAAAGAAAATCAAAAGAAAGTTCAAAAAGGTTGCGACCCCAGCGACTAAAAAGGGAGCGGAAAAGCCATAGGCGGAGAATTTGCCGCCCAAGAAGGGGCCAACGGTAAACCCAAGTCCGCAGGCCATGCTGTACAGGCCGAAATTCTTTGATTTATTTTCCGGGGTACTTAAATCGGCGATCGAAGCGCTTGCGACGGCGGCATTGCCGGCAGCGGTCCCAACGAGTGCTCTGGAGAGAACCAAAAGAAAGATATTTTCGATGTTTACGGCCGCCATACAGCAGATGTATCCGATGACGCCGAGCACCAGGCTGTAAAGAAAAATTGGCCGACGCCCCTTTTGATCGGAAAGGGTTCCGAGGATCGGACCGCTTAAGAATTGGGCAATCGACATTGTGGCTAAGAGAACGCCGAGATACCAGCCCCGAATGGCGTCTGATGCTCCAGCTTCGAGAAAGGGGCATTCGGGGTGAAAGAGCATCGAAGAAAACATCGGATAGACTAGACCGATGCCCATCCAATCGAGAAAGACGATGAATAACACCAGCCAAAGGTCAATCATTGCTCATTCCAGAGTCTGATGACGGGCTCGTCGTGTTCAAAGCCGAGTATGCTCATGGAAGTGGGAGACAGGTAGAAAAATTGTCCTATTTTGACATCGGCATTAAGCCATCGCGCTGCGAGAACGCGGGAAAAATGGCCGTGCGAAAAGAGGGCGATATTGCCATTGTAGGAGCGAATTTTATCGAGGAATCTGTCGGCGCGGGCGCTTACCTCGGAAGGCGATTCCCCGCCAGGAGCGCCATCCTCGAAGAGATGCCAAGGGCCGATTTCGGCGCGGGTAAGCCCTTCGTATTTTCCGTAATTCCACTCTTGAAGATCGGGATCGATGAGGATGTTTTTACAACCTGCGAGCTTGCATGTCTCCAAAGCGCGGATGCGGGGGCTTGAAAATACTTTTGCAAAAGGTATTTTTTTCAGCCGCTCGCCGAGCAACGCAGCCTCTTTTTTCCCATTTTCAGTGAGAGGGATGTCGGTAATTCCAGTGTGGCGGCCTGAAAGAGTCCAAGCCGTTTCTCCATGTCGGAATAGGTAAACTTGTTGCGTCATAATTTTTGGAACAAATAACACTCGTTGCCGACAGAGCGCATTGAATGGAAGACGCAGCGCTCCATCATGAAAGTGACCGCTTTGCTTGTTGTATTCCAATTGACATCGTCGAACCAAATATAGCCGCCCTGTTTTACTTTAGGCAGAAATAATTGGGCGTCGGTCAAGGCCGATTCTTCCGAGTGATTTCCGTCGATGTGTAAAATGTCGATCGATTCATCGGCAAAATGGCCAGCAGCTTCTAGCGAAGTCATGCGCATGATATTGCAGTATTTGTTCAGATGGTGTTTCTTGATCAATTTGGCAAAGTCTTTGTAGACTTTCTCTAAATCCACATTTGTCCACCACATGTAATTAGCGTCATCCGACGTGTAGCCCATTTGGCAATTTTCGGCTTTCCAAGGGTCGATGGCGTGGATCACCCCTCGCTTTTCGAAGCGGAGCGATTCGGCCATCGGATACACGGATGAGCCTCCGAAGACACCGATTTCGACGACTACATCGGGTTTCGTTTCGTGGATGAGGTCCATTAGCTTATTCGCCTTTTCATAGACGCACCATCCCGGAACGCTTTTTTGATGGATCAGGACTTTTTGTTTGTACTTGTCCCAATTCTGACTGGCTGCAGTGAGCATTGGAATAAAAGAGATCAACCAGATTAGGAGCCATTTTTTCATAGGAGGTGTTCCTGGTTAGAGTTTTTTCAAGCTTTTGAACAAAACCTGTTTGTCCATGATAATGAGTTTTATGCTGCAATCATTTTCACCGCAGCAGACGTAAAGAACTTCTTTTCCCTCTTGGGTGCCTTCGGTGAAACTGCCTGGAAAGATCACCCTTTTTTTCGGGTCGGCCGTGTTCATATGAGGCGAACTATAGATCCCTTCAAAAAGAATAGGGTAGTGGGAAATCCCAGTGACTCGGAATGGCTCCTCTTTTTCGAACGTGTAGGCCGCCATTACATACCAGGGAAACCCGTTACTGTCGTTGAAGAAGCTGTGGAAAAAGCTGAGATACTGGCCATCGACAAAGCGCGCCGTTGCGCCTCCTCTTGGCTGTCCCCAAAGATGAGGCCAGAAAATCTTGTGGGTCGTCGAGAGACTAGGGAGGCGGAGGTGAACCAAGCCGTTCTCCTCAGGATTCGGCAGCCTCATGACTTTCTGCGGATTGAGATAATATTCAATGTAAAGTTCCGGCTTTCCATTTTTTACATGCTCGAACGGAACCCAGTTTTTCTCAACGGGTTTGATCGCCAAGTCGAGATCGGTCGAAAATTCCAATTTCGATTCTTTGAGATTGAGCTTTCCGACATGCATCGTCCGGTAATGAGAAGAACCTTCTTTTTGTAAATCGTTGAAGACCAAATAGAGATCGCTGCCGACTCTCACAATACGGGGGTCTTCTGAAAATCTGCTCCCTGTCTCAATCGTCGTAAACTCTTTTTCCGTTTGCTCGAAATTGGCATCGAGCCAGCAACATCCGATAGACGTGTAAAAATCGTGAGGGCAGTCCTGTTTGAGGATGTCATAACGGAAGAAAAGGAGATAGCCTCCCTCGTGTTCGATCATAGAGGGATTGTAAGGAGCAACCACATTGCGGACCTCAATTGTCTTCGTGCCGAGCACGAGGCCGGTTTTTTCGCCCATCGGGGTTGTTTGCAATTGCGCAGGAATCGTAAGCTTGCCGATGAGAGGCCGAAATTCAGCGCCGGGTTTCTCAATGTTCGCGAACACCCGTTCAATCGCTCTGGCTTTTCTTTTTAGATTTCGGACCTGCATTCCGTAATAGACGAAAAGTGCAGTGGTAATGAAGACAACGACAGTGAGGGCAAGCGTGAGAATCAAAAGGCCTATCTTGCTTTTTTCCGCCCGTTTTTCCCCGAATTTCCGTTGAATCGCTGCAACTGCTTCTGTATTTAAGACCATGACCACTCGCTTCAGAAAAATTTGAATCCACTCATTTTTACCTGATAGACAAATATTTGGAAATGTCAAATTTTCTGGAGTGCGGCGGCAATCAGCCTACCGAGATCAGGCTCCTCGTTTTTCTCGGCGAGGACGGCTTGGATTGCCTTTTGCGCATCGAGCGGCGCGTAGCCGAGGTTTAGGAGCGCGCTGAGCGCATCGGAGAGTAGATCGTTTTCCTGGATTTGCGGAGCTGCCACGAAACTGCCCTTCCCCTTTCCTTTGAATTTATCGCGCATTTCAATGATCAACCGCTCGGCAGTTTTTTTGCCAATGCCCGGAATTTTGCTTAGAAGCCGGATGTCGGAATTGGCAACCGCTTTTTGAAAACTGGCGATATCGATATGTCCAATAATGGCGATGCCCGTTTTGGGACCAATGCCCGAGACGGTGGTGACCGTTTCAAAGAGATTCCGCTCCTCTTTGGTCAGAAAAGCGTAAAGTGTTTCGCTGTCTTCGCGCACAACATGGGAAAGATAGAGTTCGACGGTGCTTTTTAGAGCAGGGAGTCGGTTAAAGGTGCTCAATGGAATAGAAAGGCGGTATCCGATCCCTCCTGCTTCGACAATCGCTCTTAAAGGATCTTTTTCAGTCAACGTACCTTTGATGTATTCAAACATTGTTTTGTCCTCATGTTGTGTGCATGGCAAATGGCAAGAGCTAATGCGTCCGCTGCGTCTTCCGGCTCGGGCAATTTAGGGAGCCGAAGCAGTGCGGCGATCATTCTCTGCACTTGGGCTTTGCTCGCGGCGCCGTTTCCCACCACAGCCGATTTCGCCCGCTTTGGCGGATACTCGTGCACCGGTATTTTACGGCGCGCGGCAGCGAGAATAACCATCCCTTTAGCCATCCCTAGTTTGATCGCGCTTTGCGCATTTTTCAAGACAAATTGCGATTCAACAGCGACCGCCTTGGGTTGAAATCGATCAAGCAGCTGTTCGAGCGCATCGAATATGATCCGGTACCTCTCCGGCAAGGGCAATGTAGGCGGGGGGCGGATGCATCCAAAGTCAAGCGGTTCAAGCAGTGAACCTTTGACCCGAATCAGGCCATAGCCTGTAATTCGCGTTCCCGGATCGATCCCAAGTATTGAAAAGCTCTCATCCATGATAATTCATACAGTAGCCGAACGGGGGATTCCAAATCTATAGCCAAAAAGTTCTCTAATTGCGCGCAATGGGTCATTAGCTCTCAGGTCATGTTTTTATTCCATTTGCCTGAAGGATTGCTGTCTTGGCAACCTAACTTCAGGAGATTTGTTTATATTTCTTGGCCCCCCAAGGCGGCTAGCGGAGTTTTTTTTCCGATCCCTCACTTGTGAGCGAAGCCTTGGGGATCGGAAAAAAAGCGAGCACAGACGCCGGAACAAAAAGTGTTTATGAGGGGTTTGATGCACAGGAAGATCCACTGTTCTCTCCGGGGTCTTTTTCTGAGGAGTATATTGTAGCTCCCCGCCCCACCATGAAATCCGAATGAAATAGGCGACACAATGTTGCAAACGGCATCGATGTACCAACTTTTTATCGTATTTACCTATTTCTTCGGTGTTCCTGTACATTTGATTCATAATCTTTTTTTACGTCTTAGCTGCTTAATCCATCTCCACAAGTCTTACTTTAACCAAATATCAATTATACGACTGCTTTCACGGCGGGAGCCTCTCCCCACACGAATTCTTTTTGCTCCAAAAGCATTCGGTGCATAATGACCGCCAGTTTGCGCCCCACGGCTAGAGAAGCTTTTTTAATCCCTTTTTTTCTCATCAATTTGAGCCCCCACGCTTTAAGCTTACTCCACTTCTTGCTTCGGGTTAAAATCACAACTCCAGCTTCTGTTAATAACGACCGTAACTCATTTGACCCGCATTTCGAGATTCGTCCCTGCTTTTGCGTTTCTCCAGATGAATATTGCGTTGGCGTCATCCCTAAATACGCTCCAACGGTTCGAGAATTTGGAAATCGCGTGGGATCAAAAATCTCTGCCTGATAAGTAAGTGCTGTGATCGGACCAATACCTTGAGCCGTCATCAGCAAACAAGCATTTTTATCTTGCTGAGCGATTTGGAGTAGCTCCAGATCGAGTTGGGTAATTTTCTTAGTAAGCACATCAAATATCTCCAATATTCCCTCAATTGTCTGGCAGACCAGAAGATCAAGAGTTTCGATTCGACGTTTCACTTCTTTATTAAACGCTGTGGATCCCGCAGATCCGAGGCGAATACCGTAGGTTTTTAAAATTCCTCGAATGTGATTTTTGATATCGGTACGGTGTTGTACCAGGCAGCGTCTCATAGAGAGGACTGCGCTCCTATTGATGGCTTCTTGAGGCTTTTCATGAACTCGAGTAAACATTCCTGCCCTCAGGGCATCGGCGATTCCTCTCGCATCATTCTTGTCAGTTTTATTCACGCGAATCGATAGAATCGCGCTCATTTTTCGTGCATCCATGCAAACGGCTGGGATGGCTCTTTCCTTGAACCCCTGAATCAGATAATGGCCGAGCGACCCGCTCTCGAAGCCGACAAGTTCTATTTTGAGGCCCGTTTTTTCAATGGCATCTGCCAAGGTGTGAGGATCTGTTTTCGCTTCAGACTCATGGACAATTTTCCCCTGCTCGTTTACGATGCAGATAGATGTGTTTTTCATAGATACATCAAGGCCGACATAATGTTTCATTGGGTTGCTCCTAGTTATTGGGCCCTAACGGGCCGGTTCACATTGGAGAGCTATAGGCTACTCCGTTTTTGGGAGCAACCCCCTTTAGCGCAATTATCCCATGTTGCAAAATCGAGTATAAGAATTCTTTTAATCGAGAGGATGGTTTCATGATGCTTTGTCGCGAATTTAGGTTTTGCCTTTTTTCTGCACTTGTTCTAATGCCACATCTAACTTTTTCTGCAACCGATACTTGGATTAGCACGAGTAGTTCAGATCTGAACACAGCGGGAAATTGGTCTCCCACGGGAGTTCCTCTTTCGAGTGATGAGGCCCTTTTTGATAGCGCGATTCCCAATATCAATCTCAACCCGACGGCTTCAACTGATTTTGCCATCGATTCATTCACTTTCGACAACAGCGCTAAGGCATTTACATTTACTTTCAACAATTGCCTTTTAACGTTCAATGGGACGGGAATTGCAGGAGCTCCGACAGATACGACAATTATCTCTAATAATATCAATAATGTTACTGCGTTGTCAAATCCGCAAGTCTTGTTCAATAGCGCTACAACTTTGGGCAGTGCGAATCTTTTGATCACCAATAGCGGAGAGGTTTCGGGTCCGGTCTCTGGAGTTTCCAGTAGTTATATAATGCAAAGACAGCTCTATTGTCCGAACGCATTTTCGATGTTGGATGGAGGGCAACTTTCGTCTGTGAATATTGGGGTTGATAGCAGCACGGGAGGGGGCGGGAACAACATCGGCTCTACCGGATTTTATCAGCAAATGCACTTCGGTTCGACGTTTACTGCTGGCAATAATGTATCCATTTCAGCGAGCAATATGGGTACTTACTCGGGGTCGATGAACGGAAGTAACAGCAATGTGGGCTATGTGGGTAACCCGCAATTCCAGGTTCAAGGAGCCATGATCGTTGGCAATCACTACACATATACAGCGGTGAATAGAGGGGCTGATAGTAGCGCTGATTCTGCACCTAGTAACATCGGCTATGCGGGCGATTATCAACAGGAACTCGATAGCTCGTTCACCGCCGGCGATTATCTGACTTTCTCGATGTCCAACGAAGGAACCAAGAGCGGCAATACTCCGAATAGCTTCGTCGGTTATTGTGATACGCAATCCTACATAGGCGGGTCCTTTTCTTGCGGCGATTTTTTCAACTTCACCGCCTCGAACACTGGGACAAACACTGGCTCAGGGGCTTCCAATCAAATTGGGGTGATCAGTGATCCTCAAGTCGTATTCGGAGTCTCATTCAGAGCCCGTAACAATGCGACGATCGTTATTTCCAATACCGGCACAGATACTGGCGGAAGCTCCAGCAACACTACAGGAGTGATTAACGGCTCCCAATTTTCTGTAGGGGGGGGCTCTGACAGCTCGCAATGGGCTTCAAATCACTGCGACAA
>Ga0206988_1041_pt1 | contig 34017 bp, 31 predicted proteins | sample Alteio_BWMinCont_12_FD_153263 | JGI IMG/M metagenome (GOLD analysis project Ga0206988, IMG submission 153263) | Enriched cells from forest soil in Barre Woods Harvard Forest LTER site, Petersham, Massachusetts, United States -... | ecosystem: Environmental > Terrestrial > Soil > Temperate forest >... | reverse complement strand
ATTGTAGGACCATCAGGCAGTGGTAAAACAACATTGCTGGGCCTGTGCGCCGGACTCGATAGAGCCAGCGCGGGTATAGTTGAGCTAAATGGCATCAACCTGGGTAAACTAACAGAGGACCAGCTGGCACAGGTGCGTAATCAATACATCGGCTTTATCTTTCAAAACTTTCAGTTGCTGCCCACATTAACCGCGCTTGAAAATGTGATGGTGCCGTTGGAGTTGCGCAGAGAGAAAAATATCAGGGCAAGATCATTGGATCTGCTGGATAAAGTTGGTCTATCCGATCGCGGACACCACTACCCTACCCAATTATCAGGCGGCGAACAGCAAAGGGTTTCACTGGCAAGAGCTTTTTCCAATGCACCACGGATCCTGTTTGCCGATGAGCCTACCGGGAACCTGGATGCCGAAACCAGCGAAAAAGTGGTAAAGCTTTTGTTCGACTTGAATAAGGAAGCCGGTACAACCCTTGTTGTAGTAACGCATGACCTTGAGTTGGCAGCCAAAACCCAACGCATCCTGCGCATAAAAGGCGGCAGGCTAATAGCAGACGATTTAACCATTAATGGATAACCGGCAATGGAAAATACTCCTGGCATTACCAAAAGAAAAATAAATATCCCCTGGCTTTTTGAAATGGCTTTGCGTGATAGCAGGAAAAACCGTTCAAGGTTGCTGTTGTTTATTTCGGCTATCATATTCGGGATAGCGGCACTTGTTGCAATATACTCGTTCAGGTATAACCTGCAAAATGACATAAATTCCCAGGCTGCCACCTTAATTGGCGCCGACCTGGTGGTATCAGGCAATAAGCCCGTGGATGCTGCTATAAAGCCCTTGCTTGATTCGCTGGGTGATAAAAGATCGGAAGAACGCAGCTTTGCTTCAATGATCTATTTTCCAAGAACGCAGGGAACAAGATTAGTACAGGTACGGGCATTGCAGGGCGGCTTCCCCTACTATGGCAGCCTTGAAACAGAACCGGTACAAGCCGGATCGTCTTTCAAAAACGGCAAATCTGCATTAGTTGATAAAACCCTGATGATGCAGTTTAACATGCATGTTAACGACTCCATTAAGGTTGGCGAGGTTACTTTTCAAATTGCCGGAATCTTAGATAAGGCACCGGGCCAAACCGGGATTGCATCAGGGGTTGCGCCCATTGTTTATATCCCTTTGCAATACCTGGAGCAAACCGGGCTGTCCAAAAAAGGCAGCCGCATCAATTATAGTTTTTACTATAAATATGATAAGCCGGTAAATATGAACAAACTGGTGAAAACCATTGAGCACAGAGTTGATAAAGCTGACATGAATATAGAGACCATTGAGATCCGGAAAGAAAATACCGGCCGTTCCTTTGGCGATCTGACCCGCTTTTTATCATTGGTTGGCTTTATTGCGTTGCTGCTTGGTTGTGTTGGCGTAGCAAGCGCTATCCATATTTACATCCGCGAAAAAATTGCTTCCATCGCCATTATGCGCTGCCTTGGGGTAAAAGCATCCGAGGCGTTTTTGATCTACCTGATCCAGATTATCGGCATAGGCATAATTGGTTCTGTTATTGGTGCTGTATTGGGTACATCAATCCAGCATATTTTGCCAATGGTGATGAAGGATTTTTTGCCCATTACCATCTCCACTGATATTTCATGGCTGGCTATTGGACAGGGTATTTTATTGGGTATCATCATTTCGGTATTGTTTGCCTTATTGCCGCTTATCTCCATCCGTAATATATCGCCACTTAACACCCTCCGTATTGACTATGATAATGTAAACCTGGTGCGCGATCCTTTCAGATGGCTGGTTTACTTCCTGATCATCCTTTTTATTATAACCTTTACATTTTTGCAGCTTGATAGCTGGCTGGCCAGCATATTTTTCACCATCGGCATCTTCATTGCTTTCCTGCTGCTTACCTTCACCGCATGGCTTTTAATGAAGCTGATGCGCCTGTTTATAAAAAGCTCATGGGGCTATTTATTCAGACAGGGTTTTGCTAATCTTTATCGCCCAAACAATCAAACTATTATACTTATTGTTTCGATAGGATTGAGCACAACATTTATCTGTACGCTTTTCTTTATCCAGAGCATCCTGATGGGACAGATCAGCTTGTCATCAAGCGGCAATCAGTCAAATATGATCTTGTTTGATATTCAAACCAGCCAGCAAAAAGCTATTGCTCAATTAACCAAACAACATGGGTTGCCGGTACTGCAGCAAGTGCCTATCGTAGCCGTTAAACTGGAGAAAATAAACGGCAAAACTGAGGCAGATGTAAAAAAGGACACCACACAAAAAATTCCGGTTCGCGCCTTTACCTGGGAATACCGGGTTACTTACCGCGATACCCTTAGCCCCACGGAGAAAATAATAAAAGGCGAATGGGTCGGTAAAGCAGAGCCAGGCAAAGAGATCCCGGTTTCCATTGAAGACAATTTTTCAAAGCGAAACCATGTAAACGTTGGTGATCATTTAGTATTTAACGTTCAGGGAGTTAGCATGCCGGCCATTGTGAGCAGCGTTCGGCAGGTAAACTGGAATAAGATCCAAACCAATTTCCAGGTAGTGTTCCCTAAAGGGGTTTTGGAGGATGCGCCGCAGTTTCATGTACTGCTAACCCATGTGCCCTCAGCAAAAATGTCTGCACAATTTCAACAGGCGGTTGTAAAACAGTTCCCTAACGTTTCTATTATCGACCTGGGTTTGGTTTTAAATGTAATAGACGGCCTTTTGGATAAAATTGGCTATGTAATCCGTTTTATGAGCGCGTTCAGTATTATTACCGGTATTGTGGTATTAATTGCATCGGTAAGGATCAGCAAATACCAGCGCATCCAGGAAAGCGTTTTACTTCGTACACTTGGAGCCAGCCGTAGACAAATATTTACCATCACCGCGTTAGAATACTTATTTTTGGGTGCCTTATCGGCGCTTACAGGTATTGTTATTGCTATTTCAGGGAGCTGGCTATTAGCCAAATACAGCTTTGAGGTGCCATTTGCTATTAATTTGATCCCGGCGGTAATATTGTTTTTTGTAATATCGTTACTTACAGTAGTTATTGGCCTTTTAAACAGCCGGGGAGTATTGAATAAACCACCTTTGGAGATTTTGAGAGGGAATTAGGGGTAGAGATTAGAGGCTGGAGACTAGAGATTAGTTGACTAAGTAAATTTTGACTACTAAATTAAAAATGCATAAACTAAAGATTATTTGCTTAATAACTACCGTTCTGTTTTTTTCAGCCTGCGGCCATAAAAAGGCGCAACCTACAGAAACTTCGGTAACAGCTAACAAGCCAGATTCATCATCTACAGATAAAATTGTTTTGTTTTTTGGCGATAGCCTTACTGCCGGATATGGTTTGGATGATCCGTCGCAAGCTTTTCCGGGTGTAGTGCAAAATAAAATAGATGAAGCAAAGCTGCATTTTAAAGTAGTTAATGCCGGAGTTAGCGGCGAAACCTCTGCCGGCGGCAAAGCGCGCATAACATGGATCTTAAAGCAAAAAGTAGATGTATTTGTACTGGAGCTAGGCGCTAATGACGGGCTGCGCGGCATCCCGGTAAGTGAAACAATGCAAAACCTGCAGGCAATTGTCGATGCCGTAAAAGCTAAGTACCCCGCTGCCAAACTGGTATTGCTGGGCATGCAGGTACCGCCAAATATGGGTGGTAAATACGCCTACAGCTTTAAAGCTATTTTCCCTGGACTAGCGGCAAAAAACAACATGACCTTTATGCCTTTCCTTTTAAAAGATGTTGGCGGTGTGCCATCATTAAACCAAAAAGATGGCATCCACCCAACTGCCGAGGGCGCTAAAATTGTGGGTAATAATGTTTGGCAGGTGCTGGAGGGTGTATTACTGGGTAAAAGCTAATTTCTCAATACAGAGTACAGAATCAAGACGTCAAGAATCAAGGAGTCAAGATAAAAATGATAGATATGACATCCATTAAAATTTCTTGATTCTTGATTCTTGATTCTTGACTTCTTGATTCTTGACTCTTTACCCCACTATTCAAACTGAATAAAACCAATATTTATAGTGTCAATAATGCGCCCTGTCCTTCTAAAAACGCCTATCGCACCGTCTCTGCTATTCATGCATATATCCCCCTCAATAGTGGTTAAAAGGCCGTTTTCATTTTTTTCCACCAAGCCTGCATGCCCATGTCCTCCGCCTGTGGAAATGATGAATACCTGCCCTGGTAAAATAAGTGAGGTGTTTACTTTTGCATCATGATTGGTTAGTATTTTACCTTTTGCTTTTCTCCATCCCTCAATTGCATCGCCGGTTTTATAAACAGGGTTTACAATTTCCAGGTTTACACAGGCATGGTTAAAGCACCAGTAAACAAATGCCATAGACCACCGCTGTCCGTGTGGAATCCCAGCCGCATCGTGGTATTTATTTACGCCTGGTCCGCCATTACTCCCCGAAGGAAATTCAATCACTCCAATTTGTGATCTTGCTACATTCAAAACAGTTGTCAGAAGGTTATTTGGCGGCGTTATTATGGGTTTAATATTTTTTGCACCAAATAATGCGGCCCAGGTAATTGGGCCAACAATACCGTCGGCATCTAAAGGATTTCCGTTTACATCATTAAAACGGGTTTGGAACAGCATAACTGCATGGCAGGTATCAAGATCATAGTCGCCGTTAACATTAACCGGACCGCAGCCTTTTTTATTTAATTGTTGCTGAATAGCTTTTACACTTGCTATATCAAATGACTGCAGTTGTATTGTTTGCCCTGGATAATTCATGTTATAGAATAGGTAATATGGTTTAAAAATTGTTTATAAAGGTTTAGCCATGATAATGGTAAAGGGCGTTACCAGATATCACGGACTTTTTTCAGCAAAATTATAACGAAGCTTTTTCAATAAAATTGTCTGTCCATTTAATTAGATTCTATCTATATAAATAACAATTCCCTATTCCTAACCAAGGATCATTACCTTCGCAAAAAATTAAAATCAATGGAAAAAACCAAACTTACCATAAACAATAATGGGTCTGTTAAAATAGACGGCGACTTTGAAATAGTTGATATGCAGGGCAATGCCTATGGCTTGCAGGGCCGTACTATTGTTTCAATTTGCCGTTGCGGCCTTTCGGCTAATAAGCCTTTTTGCGATGGCTCACACAAAGGCCACTTTGAACATGATGCAATAGCATTTGATCTGCCGCCTAAAAAAGTATAAATGACATAAGATTTATCTTTTTTAGGAAGGTAAATCTTAATTTTGTTAAGTACATATATCCTTATCAATGGCTTCTGTAAAAGTTAATAACGTTACAATTTCCTACAAAGTAACCGGCAAAGGCGAACCCATTCTGCTGGTACACGGTCACCCGTTTGACCATACCATGTGGGATCCTCAAACTAAAGCTTTTTCAAAACTATACCAGGTTATTACACCTGATGTAAGAGGGTATGGTAAAAGCAGCTTACCAAAATCGGCTCCTACCCGTTTTGAAGATTATGCAACAGACCTGCTTGCACTGATGGATACATTAGGCATTGATAGCTTTCATCTAAGCGGATTATCACAAGGCGGGCAAATTATTATGGAAATTTTCAGGCAGGCGCCATCAAGAATAAAAAGCTTGATCTTTGCCGATACATTTGCAAGTTTAGATACCCCGGAAGTTAAGCAAGGGCGTTATGACACTGCAGATCGCCTGGAAAAAGAAGGAATGGACACCTATTCGGACGAGGTTATCTATAAAATGATAAAGCCCGAACATGTTGTTACACAGCCAACAGTTGCCGCCCATATAATAAAAATGATGAAGACAACCTCACCTAAAGGCGCAGCAACTGCGTTGCGGGCCAGGGCCGAAAGGATTGATTATTTAAAGGATGTTTTGCCAACCATTAACATCCCTACCCTTGTAATAGTTGGCAGGCAGGATGAATTTACCCCGGTTGCCAAAGCTGAAGAATTACAGCAAAGCCTGCAAAACTGTAAATTAGTGATTATTGAAGATGCCGGCCACATGCCAAACCTGGAACACCCTGAAGAATTTAATAATGCTGTGCTTGATTTTTTGGATGGGATAAGTGATTCCGGTTCTTTTTAAACCTTATAAAACTCCGTGCTCTCCGTGCCTTCTCCGTATCTCTGTGGTAAAAATTAACCGAAAAGGTCACAAAGAGATCCGCAAAGAAACACATAGAAATAAGTCAGTCCATTGAAACCATTGCCTTAATCACACCTGTTTCAGGTTTCAACCAGCTTTCAAAATCCCTTTTTACTTCGTCAAAACCAACCCGATGTGTTATATAGGTTTTAGGATCTATTAATCCCTTTTTCAGGCAGGCAATAACATGCTCAAAATCATGCCTGGTAGCATTCCTGCTGCTCATTAATGTTGCCTCGCGTTTATGAAATTCAGGGTGGCTAAAACTAATCTCTCCTTTTTGCAAACCTATCAACACAAACCTTGCCCCATGCGCCATATATTGAAAGGCGTTATTAATAGCTTTCTGATTCCCGGTTGCATCAATAACTACAGCAGGCATATCCCCATTGGTTATTCCCTTTAACTGCTCCAATACATTCCCGCCAACGGGGTTTATAGTATAGGCTACTTTCAGGTGCTGCCTGCAAAAATCGAGGCGAGCTTCGTTTACGTCCATAGCTATTACCTGCGCTCCGGCAATCCGGGCAAATTCTATCACGCCCAGGCCTATTGGTCCTGCTCCTATCACCAAAACAAATTCTCCGGCTTTTATACCGGCACGATCAACGCCATGAGCGCCAATTGCCAATGGTTCAACCAGGGCAAGTTCATCATAGCTTAAGCCTTCACCGTGCACCAATGAATAAGAAGGCACAGAAAGATATTCAACCATGCCGCCATCAATATGCACCCCACAAACTTTTATACTCACACAGCAGTTTGGTTTTCCACTGCGACAGGCTATGCAGGTTCCGCAATTAAAATAGGGGATAAAGGTAACCTGCTCACCTTGTGTAAAACCAGGCGCATCATCAAATTCTATCAATTCGCCTGAAAGCTCATGCCCCAGGATCCGGGGATATTCAAAATAAGGCTGTGTGCCTTCAAAGGCATGCAGATCGGTACCGCAAATGCCAATCCGTTTTACTTTTATAATGGCATGGCCTTTTTGTAAAACAGGTTTTTCACCTGTTTTATATTCCAGCGTGCCGGGGGTGGTGCAGATTAGTGTTTTCATTTATAATTCAACGCGTTTCATGGTTGGCGAAAGCAGGTGCATAATCAACCAGGCCAGTAAATACCCAAAACCGCAAATAGTAAAAATAATATTATATCCAACAACCAAATGGCCGCTTTCTTTATAAGTTTCCAAAATATAGCCAATCAGGGTCGGAAAAAAGATCCCGCCAACCGCGCCAGCCATACTCCCGATGCCCACAACAGAACTGACCGCCCTTTTGGGAAACATATCTGACGCTGTAGTAAAAATGGTTGCGCTCCATGCCTGGTGTGCCGCAGCAGCCAGTGCAATTAAGCCTACCGCTTCCCAAATCCCGGTTGCAAAGCGTGCGGTAATAATTGGCACAACACAAATTGCAAATATCAGCATGGAAACTTTCCGCGCTTTAAATATGGGCCATCCTTTTTTAATAAGCCATGATGAAAGATAACCGCCACCAATACTGCCAATGGTTGTAGCAGAATAAACAATAACCAAAGGTAAACTCGGTTTTTTCAGGTCGAGGTTAAAGGTGCTGGCAAAATAGGATGGCAACCAAAATAAAAAGAAATACCAGATAGGGTCGGTTAATAGCTTACCTGCTACAAAGGTCCAGGTTTGCCTTTTGCTTAAAAGCGTTAACCATTTAACTTTTTCCTGGGGTCCATCAACAACATCTTCTGCATCGCTGTGAATAAATTCATACTCTGCAGTAGTTAGTTTTTTATGTTTTGAGGGGATCTCATAAAATATCAGCCAAAAAACAAGCCATATAAAGCCAATTGAGCCTGTAATTATAAATGCCATTTGCCATCCGTAGATCCCAAGGATCCAGGGAACGAGTACCGGGGCAGTAACTGCGCCTATATTCGCCCCCGAATTAAAGATACCTGTTGCAAATGCGCGCTCCTTTTTAGGGAACCACTCGGCAACTGCTTTAATAGCAGCCGGGAAATTGCCCGATTCGCCAATCCCCAAACCCATCCTTACTACTATAAACCCGGTTGTACTTTTAACTATGGCATGGAGCATTGCCGCAACGCTCCACAAAATTATGGAGATGACATATCCCAATTTTGTACCTATTTTATCAATAATACTGCCGAATATTAATAATCCTGCTGCATAAGCAGCTGTAAAAGCGGTTACAATATGTCCATAATCAATCTCTGTCCAGTTAAACTGTTTCTCCAATGTTGGCTTTAAAAGGCCAATGATCTGCCTGTCGAGGTAATTGATCGTTGTAGCAAAAAACAAAAGGGCCACTACTACCCACCTGTAGTTTCCTACTTTAACATCCTTCATAATTATTTGGTTCCAGGTTAATTACATTGCGGCTTTAACCAATTCAATGGCCTTAACAGTATCGGTATATAATTGATCGTAGAGCTCTTTGTCCATAACATCTTTGCTTATCAGCTTGCTGCCCATCCCCACCGCGCATACCCCGGCGTGAAACCACGAGCTGATGTTTTTAGCATTAAGTTCAACGCCCCCTGTAGGCATAAAAAGCTGACCAGGAAACAGCTCTTTAATAGAGCTTACAAAAGCCGGACCCAATATATTTGCCGGGAAGATCTTTATCAGCTCCGCGCCGTTTTTTTGAGCCAGGTAGATCTCGGTCGGCGTCATGCAACCCGGGATCCATAACAATTTATATTTATGGGCCACTTTCGCAACTTCGGGGTTTATAATTGGCGATACGATAAAGTCTGCCCCAACGTCAATAAAAGCCTCCGCGTCCGACACATTTTTTATAGTGCCGATACCCAGTAAAAGCTCAGGCATTTCCTTGTGGGTTGCTTTCTTTAAGACTTTAAAGTTATCCAAAGCCTGTTTGCCTCGGTTGGTATATTCAATTACCCTTATGCCGGCTTTGTAAAGTGTCCGCGTTATTTGCAGGCTAACTTCGGCATCTTCATAAAAAAACAGGGGTAACATACCCTGTGTTAATATGCTGTTCAGTACGGCTTTCTTTATCTTCATTTCATCGCGTTTTTAATATCGGTTATCGATTTATCTGTAGCATCACTTTTAACAAATAGCTGCTCAAATGCCGCTGCTGTGGCAAATTCAAGTATTTCAACAGGGTCGGCGTTGTTGTAAAATCCATAAATAATACCGGCCATAAAACAGTCGCCACTACCCACTTTGTCTGTCACCTCTGTAGTTTCATATTCCTTCGAACTATAAAACTTATCTCTGGTGTACAATGTTGTATAATAATTAATATCAGCAGAGGAATCAAACCTGAAGGTATTGGCAACAGCCTTACATTTTGGATACTGCTCGATAATACGTTCAGATGAATTTAACGCTTCCTTCAAATAAATACTCTTTTGCCCCGATTCGTGAATATTGGGTTCAACCGGAATTCCCAACATAGTTTCAGCAGCCCAAACATTACCCATTATTAAATCGCAATATTTTGCCAGGCCGGGCATTATTTCCAATGGCGTTTTACCATATTTCCACAGTTTTGAACGATAGTTCAGGTCTACTGAAATAGTGATCCCTTTTTTTGAGGCAGTTTCTAAGACCTCGCTGCAAACATCGGCCGCATTTTGATTAATAGCCGGGCAAATGGCGCTGAAGTGGAACCAGCTTACGTCTTTCAGTACCTCGTCCCAATCTATCATTCCTGGTTTAAGTCGGGAAAATGCAGAATCAGCGCGATCATATATTAAAGCATCATGTTTCAAATCCTGGCCTTTTGTTAAAAAGTAAAGGCCTAACCTTCCATCGCCATAAAAAACCGGCGAGGTATCGATATTTTTCTTTTGAAGATCTTTAATAATTTGCGCTGATAATCCGTTATCAGGCAATGCTGTAAAGTATTTAGACGGTAAATCCCACAAGGCTAATGCTGTTGCCACATTTAACTCCGCACCGCCAACATAAAAGGGTAATTGGTTATTACTAAGCCATTCGCCGCTTGCGTCAGGAGTTATCCTCAGCAATAATTCGCCAAAGGATAATACTTTTCCGGGTTGATGTGTATTAAAAATCGCGCTCATTTCACCTTATCAAAATCAAAGTAATTTTTAGCATTGTAATAACAAATATCCTGGATGATCTTGCCGGTCCATTTTATATCGTTTGGCAGCTCGCCGTTCTCTATATCATTACCAAAAAGATTGCAAAGGATCCGCCTGAAATATTCATGGCGCGGGAACGACATAAAACTGCGCGAATCGGTAAGCATACCTACCATCCGGCTCAAAAGCCCCATGTTTGACAAGGCATTTATTTGTTTGATCATCCCGTCCTTCTGATCCAAAAACCACCATGCCGAGCCAAACTGCATTTTACCCGCCACTTTACCATCATTAAAATTACCGGCCATAGTTGCCATCAATTCATTATCTGCCGGGTTAAGGTTATACAATATGGTTTTGGTAAGTTTATTTTCAGCTTCCAATTTGTTCAAAAACTTCGACAAGGCCTTTCCCTGCGAAAAATCACCCATTGAATCATAGCCTGTATCCGGACCAGCCTCGCTTAAAGCGCGGGTGTTGTTGTTTCGCAATGCTCCTAAATGGTACTGCTGCACCCAGCTCTTTTCATGATCCCAAACAGAAAAATGATACAGCATAACCGATTTAAATTGTGCTGCTTCGTGTAGCGTAATCGGCTGTTCACTTCTTATTTTGTTAAATATTATTTTAATTTCCAGCTCAGTATAGGTTTCGGCATACAAATGCTCCAACCCATGGTCTGACAGGCTGCCGCCATTTTCTGCAAAATAATCATGCCTTTTCTTTAAAGCAGCCAGGTAGGCATTAAAATCAGTAATTGAATCACCGTTTATTGTTTCAAGTTTGCTGATATAGGTATTTAACTCTTTTACATCATTTGCCTCCATTGCCTTATCAGGCCTGAATGCGGGTAAAACCTTAACGCTATAACCATCTTTTTTTATTTTTTGATGATGTGCAAGGTTATCCAGGGGGTCGTCAGTAGTGCAAACCACCTCCACATTCCTGTTTTTAATGAGATTTTTCACACTATACTCCGGCGACTGCAGCTTTTCACTGCATTCATCATAGATCCGTTTAGCAGTTGCTGGCGACAGGATCTCATGAATGTCAAAATAGCGCTGCAGTTCAAGGTGTGTCCAGTGGTATAAAGGGTTACGCAGGGTATACGGAACCGTTGCAGCCCACTGTTCAAATTTTTCCAGGTCGCTTTTATCGCCTGTTATATAAGCCTCACTTATACCATTGGCGCGCATTGCCCGCCATTTATAATGATCTCCGTTTAACCAGATCTGGGTAAGGTTCTTAAAATTGAGATCCCCGGCAATCTGGTCGGGTGGTAAATGGCAATGGTAATCAATTATTGGAAGGCCTGCGGCATAGTCATGATATAAACGCTGCGCGGTCTTTGTTTCCAGTAAAAAATCCTCGTTTAAAAAACTCTTCATTTGTAAATTCATACCTGCTTTAGGGAAGCGGATAGTATAGGTTTAATGTGCTTTTTGTTTTGCAGGGGGCAATATACTTTTTATCCATACATTATCCCAAAATAAAGCCTAATTTACAATCTGATTGTCTATTTTTCTATTATTGTTTGATTTTTAACACCTTACTTTATAACAATTGTTAATTTACATAACGATAAATAAATATCATGGAAAAGCATATTGTTAAAGTTATAAACACTGCGTTTGTAACTCATAATGTAAAGCGTTTCACTTTGCAAAAACCCGAAGGCTATACCTTTATATCCGGCCAGGCTACTGATGTTTCTATCAACAAACCCGGACTTGAAAATGAGCTGCGTCCCTTTACATTTACCTGTCTTAACAGTGATGATCATCTTGAGTTTACCATCAAAATTTACAAAGGACATAACGGGATCACCGAAAAGCTGCTTGATGTTAATGCAGGCGATGAGCTGATAATTCATGAAGTTTTCGGGGCAATAAATTTCAAGGGGCCAGGCTTGTTTATTGCGGGCGGAGCCGGATTAACTCCTTTTATCTCTATTCTTCGCCAGCTCAAAAAAGACAACAGCTTAGCCGGCAATAAGCTGTTGTTTGCTAACCACACCGAAGATGATATTATAATAAAAGATGAACTGAATGAAATGCTGGATGGCAATCATATTGACATCATATCGAAGCCAAAATCAGGTAAGCCTGGAAAACGTATTGATAAAGACCTGCTTAAACAGCACCTAATGGATGAAAGCCATTATTATTACATCTGCGGACCTGACCCTTTTGTTGCCAAAATAAAGGATAACCTGGTTGATCTTGGGGTACCAAAGGAACAAATTGTGATTGAGGAATAACTCTATAAAAGAGAGTTGCTATCGTCGTCCAAAAACAGCACGGCATTACTATGCTTTCTTAAAATCGTTGCCGGGCATTTTTCACTTATCTCCGCATGCAAAGTATTATAAACTGCTTTAGCTTTCTTTTCACCGGGCACCATGCAATAAATATATTTACCGGCCATAAGCGCGGGAATAGTTAGCGTTATGGCATGGGTCGGTACTTCATCTAATAGATCAAAACACTTATCATTAACCTGCTGCTGCCGGCATTCTTCATCCAGATTAACAACCTTAACTTTTACAGGGTCATTAAAATCAGCTACGTGCGGATCGTTAAAGGCAATGTGGCCGTTTTCGCCAATGCCCATGCATACTATATCCGTTGGATATTTACTTAGCAGTTCAGTATATCGCTTGCATTCTGCGTCAGGGTCGGTTGCATTTCCGTTAATATAGTTAACCGTATGAAAGGACAGCTTGCCGAATATTTTTTCTTTTAAGAATGATGCAAAAGTTCGCAGATCATTTTCAGGCAGGCCGATGTACTCATCCATATGAAAAGCATTTATCCGCTGCCATTCAATAGTTCCATTTTGGATCAATGCTGATAAAAATTCATTTTGTGAGGGTGCGGCAGCGAAGATCATATTTACAAATTGCTGCTTGTTAAGCAATTCGTTTATCTTTTGGCAAACCATGTCAGCGGCCGCTTTACCCATAATCGCCTTGTTTTCATAAATATTGGTGATTGGGTTACCGGTTAAGACGCGATGCATCACGTCTCTACGGATGTTTTCATTTTGCATAAATCACCTTTCCTTTTATAATGGTCTTCTCAATATTTATATCCTCATCAAAAATCACGAGATCAGCATCTTTGCCCGCTTCAATAGACCCTTTCTTATCTGCAATATTCATAATGGTTGCAGGGGTTAATGTTGCCATTTGCACCGCTTCTAAAAGGGAAACGTCTGCCATTTTTATCATATTCCTGACTAATAAATTTGCAGTGGCAACGCTGCCGGCAAAAGCGCTTCTGTCCGGTAGTTTTGCTACCCCATCTTCCACAATAACTTTTAATCCGTTTTTTAAACTGCCCAAAACGCTGTCGCCCGGTGGCATCCCTGCTGCGCGCATAGCATCGGTTATCAACGCTGTTCTTTTTGCACCTTTAATTTTATATACCAATTTCAATAAAGGTGGCGGCAAATGGATCCCGTCTGCAATTATTTCCACATCCATTCCATCAATTAAAAAGGCAGCTTCCACAACCCCGGCATACCGGTAGGCATTTCTCCGCGTCACACCCAGCATCCCCGAATACAAATGTGTGGCAAGCGTATAACCATTTTCAAATGCTTCCAGAGCTTCTTCATAGATAGCATCGGTATGCGCGATAGCTGCTAAAATCCCCTGGGCTGTTACATATCTGCCAAATTCAATGGCCCCTTTTAATTCAGGCGCGGCGCTCCAGCGTTTTATAACTAATGTTCCGGCAAGAATCTCCTTGTACTCTTCCGGATCAGGATCACGGATATAACGCGGGTCCTGCGCCCCACATTGGTTAACGGCAAAATACGGCCCTTCCAAATGCATCCCTATAAATTGGGAACCGTTAATATTCTGCTTATCTGCTAATTCGTAAACACGCAAAGTTTCCAGCAGATCCTCTTTACTACTGGTAAGCGTAGTTGGCGACATGGCAGTTGTACCGTATTTAGCATGGAGCTCAGCAATCCTTAAAAACGCTTCAACCGTATTATCCATAAAATCATGCCCACCGCCGCCATGGATATGGATATCAATAAAACCAGGGGAAACATACTTTCCGCCTGCATCTATCACGGTTGCTTCCGGCACATCAAGATCGCCCTCGCTTACTGCGGTGATAATACCGTTGCTTACCAAAACCGTACCCCCATTTATAATTTTAGCAGGGGTAATAATTTTGCCGTTATGGATCTTTAATTGTTGCTGTTCCACAATTTTATTTATTTCGGGATAAACGATCGTATAGAAGTTGTATCCTTATAGCTCTCAGGCTGTTTTCTATTTTCACTTCCGAAGCGTTCAGGAAATTTTTATTCAATTCAGTAAAGTGCATGTCCAGCACTTCTTCATTGATCATCAGGTTTTTTAATTCCTGTAAAACCTCCGGCACCATAGATCCGGTGAATGATGGCGAGTTAACCCTTTGCAAAATATCCTGGAACTGCAGGTAATTTAACCTGATCCCCGTCATCAGCCTGTAATGCTCAAACTCATCTTTGTTCTTATCCGGTTTAAGCTTATAAAGTGTTTCTAACGCAGCTTTTGTACTATCAAGTATTTGCTTAACCGAAAACTGGACGACTGATACAACTGTCCCATTCCTAACCTCATAAGGTGTAATTTTCAAAGCATGCCAGAACTTTGCCGATTCGTCTGCATCAAAACCATAATATTCTTTACAATATTTAGTAATAAAGCCTTCAATATTCAGCGGTTTTGTGCTGGTTATGCTTTCGGTATAAGCTGCAACAAGTATATTAAAGCCGCTTAGCGGGTAAACATGCCGGATAGCATACTCTTCGGCCATCTCGTTTTCTGATTCAAATACAGGGGAGTATTGCCCCGAAGTTGACCACGAGGTCATTACTATCCCCTTATACCCCAAACCTGCAGCAGCAGGTACAAAATCGTGGATATTTTTAAAATGCTTTTCCCATTGCGTAAGGAAATAATTATCGGGCGATGAACGTAATGCAGGCGCTCCCCATATTTCATAACCGCTTTCAACCAGCTTTTTATGATCGCCAAAATTGTTCATATCCCAGCCGTAATTCCAATCAATAAATACGGTACCTTTCGGCAATTGTTTTATGGCATCTGGATATTTCAAAGCAATATCGGCCCAAAGCACAGGCGTTTTGCCAAGCTTTATCACAATATCGCAAAGCATCTTTATGTAATCAATATACAATTTTGATTTTCCTTCTTTTACAGCCTTTAGCCTGCATCGCTCATCATGCCCAAGCAAATAGGTTTCATCGCCGCCTATATGAATATATTTTGAGGTGTGGGTTGATACAAGATCGGTGTATAGGTCGGTAAACAAAGCTTTATCCTGCTCAGTTTGCAGCGGACAAACCTGCGAAAAATCCTTTTGATCTTCCCGCAGATCTTTGTAGCGGTCGTTCCTTAAAATATATTCCACATGCCCAAAGCTTTGCTGCAGCGGGATCACGTCAACACCTATAAAGTTGCAGTAATTTATAAACCCTATAACCTCCTCCCTGCTATAAGCGTACCGGTTAGGGATTAGCGGGTGTTTTGTAAAAGGATAGGTCCCCTCCCACTCCATTATTATGGTATTGATCCCCGCTTTGCTTAGTTTTAATGCAAACGCTTTTAGCGCATCCATCGTCATCACCTGGATCCGCAGGTCGATATGGAAACCTTTAACTATAAATGGAGGTGGACTTTTAACGGAATTTTGCGCATTTACGCTGCAAATAGTTATCAATAATATCAGCCAAGCAGCTAAATATTTTCTCATGGATTTTACAATTTACTTTATTAAAATAAGTCCGTTTGTGCCAAAAGCCTTCAAATCTTTTGATGTTTTAAAGGTGCTGAGGTCAATAGTGCCAATATAATCATCTTTAGCATGCGAAACGTAAGCCTTCGTGCCGCTAACCTGTACATTTATTGGCGTGTCACCGGTTTGGAGCCTGTACACTACTTCACCCGTTGCCGCATCAATCACCAACACAACACTATCAAAAGGCGCCGGCGCCAGGATATATTTCTGATCGTCAGTTATATTTGAATACAGGATAAGACCAACTTTCAGCTGCAGGTTATTAAAGTGCTTTAAAATTGAAAGATCAGTTTTCGAAAGCAGGAATATTTCATTTTTGCACGATGCTACTATCCATTGCTTTGCTATTAAAAGCCCCCTTACCGGGGTTGAAAGCTCCATGTGTTGCAGTATTGAACCATTTAACGGATCGATCCTGTAAACCCCGTTTTGCCCGGCCATTAACCAAAGCGTATCGCCACGGGTGGAAAAAGAAAAGTTGTGTGTACCTTTTGGAAGGGCGAATTTTCTTTTTACAATAAGCCGTTGCGTATCAAAAATCCGCATCGAATCCCCACCGATCTCCGTATTTACAAAAAGCTCTCTGTATTTACCCGGTCTTACCTTTATCCCATGCGGGCCATTGTAAACAGCGGTATCAGCAGAAGTGAACAATTCTTTTACAAGTTTACCTTTGTAAGGATCAACAACACTGATCACATTCCCAGTTTTTCCGATCCTGAGGTCGTAATCTTCAAGTCCAAAATTACTGATAAAGCATTTTTTGGTAACCACATCATAAGTAATTTCATGAGGCTTAAAACCGACTTTAACCTGTCCGATTTTCGCCTGGCTTTTCAGATCAAAGATCACTACAGAATCTCTGTATTGTTGAACAGCTACAAGTTTTGGCTGTGCGCTTGTAAAAACGTTCCAAAGCAAAAGCCCAAAAAGCAGGATCTTATTCAATTTAATCAGGAATTGATGTGATATAAAAATAAGTAAAAAAATTCTGCGTATTTATATTCAAACAACCATATTTATTAAAAAGCCCGGTTATGAATTAGCATAACCGGGCTCATAAGGCTTACGAAGTTTTGAAACGGCAAAGCCCTCAACGAGGCCATTAAAAACAAATAAACCGAGTTAAACTTCGTAAGTATGTTAATTACATTCTTAAAACAGCATTTCAGGAGGTGGGGTTACACCTTTTAAACGAAGATAAACGGTTGTTTGTCCGCGGTGGTGGGTTTGGTGTTCAAATCCTTTTCCAAATAATTCAAATTTCGCCATGTCTTTTCCAGCAAATTTTGTGGTTTCATCCAGCTGGGCCTGGGTCATGCCCTGTAAGCTACTTATTGCAAAATCATAGCTGTCCATTACAGCTTTTGTAGTGGCTTCCTTTGTTTGAGCGACAGTTTTTTCAACAGACACATCTTTACCAATTGGGCTTGGCTTACCACTGGCCATTGAGCAGAAAAAATAGTTAGCATCAGCCAGGTGAAGCATTTGCTGGGCAAAATTCCTCATTTCAGGAGTTGGTTTAAATGCGTAACCATCAGCGGGCATTGCATCAAGATAAGCTTTAGTGTAAGCTTTTGCACGGGTAAATTCGCCTACAAGCTTTGCCTGGGTAAATTGCGCGTAAACTGAACTGCAGGCAAATGTTACCAGCATAGTTAATAATAGCGATAATCGTTTCATGGTTTTAAGTTTTTATTGATTGATAATTGGTTTTATGCTCAAATGGTTAGGTACTGCGGGGCAATAGTACCCTGAAATATAAATTAAAACTAAGAAAATTAATTAACACCCAAGCTACCTGCACAATTTATTGATCAGGATTTCATGTTGCGGATACACTGCGGTTAGCTTTTGCTTTTCGGCCATTTCAAATTCGTTAAAATCAAAACCGGGGGCAACGGCGCAACTTACTAAGGTAAACTCTTTTTTGGATGGGATCTCCGCTGCAAACCATAACCCGGCTTTAATAGCTATCGACAGGCTGCCGATACCGCGATCAGAAAGTTCAAGAGCTGAATGCCCGCCTGCTTCGTCAATTACGTGAATGTGCAAAGGTGCGCCTTTATGAAAATACCAGATCTCGTCTGATCTCAATCGGTGAAAACCAGAATAATCCGCTCCTTCCAGTAAATAATAAATGGAGGTACAGGCCCGCTTAAATTTGAAAGAGTCGTTATCTGTTACCTCTATTTCAGAGCGGAAAACTTCTTTATAATAGCCACCTTCAGGATGCGGTTGCAATTGCAGGTGATCTATCCAGTAAGAGGCGTTTTGTTGATGCATATTAAACAGGAATGGCTATTTCAACTCTTTTTACTTTCTTTTCAGCAACCAGTAATATGATCAGCAAAAACAAACCGATGGCAAAAAAGCAATCAAGGGCCAGCGCTGAGTTACGCATTTCGTGTGTCCACGATTCAACAAAGCCAAAGCAGAACAGGCCAACAACTATTGACAGCTTTTCTGTAACGTCATAAAAGCTAAAGTATGAGGCGGTATCAGGTATATTTAGGGGCAGATATTTGGAATAAGTTGAGCGCGATAACGACATTACTCCCCCCATTACTAAACCAACCACAAATGCTGCAACATAAAATTGCATATCATTGGCAATAAAATATAAAAAACAGCACAATACTGTCCAAATGGTTACCAAAACTATAAGCGTGCGCACATTACCGTATTTTTCTGATGATTTAGAAGTAATATAGGCGCCAATAATAGCTACAACCTGGATGATGAGGATAATGCTGATCAGGTCGTCATCCTTCATATGCAGTTCTTTGGCAGCAAAGCTGGCGGCCACCAGCAAAATTGTTTGTACCCCTACCGAGTAAAAGAAAAATGCAGAAAGAAACCACTTTAACAATGGCATCTGCCTTACTTTACCAAATACTTTTGCAAGTTCCTTAAATCCTCCAGTTAATACATTATAGTTATGTGAACCAGCATTAGGTTGTCCTTTGGGCAGCATAAAAAACGGAATAATGGCAAAGCCTATCCACCAGAAAAACACAATTAAAAATGAGATCCGGGCCGGTAAAGCATCGTCAGTAATACCAAACCATAAAGGTTTTAATACCGGCACAAAGCAAATTACCTGCACCACAATACTTCCCAAAAATCCATATATAAAACCTTTAGCGCTAACAGCATCCTGCTGGTCAACAGATGCTATTTGCGGGAGGTATGAATTGTAAAACACAAAGCCGCCACAGTAGCCTATGGATGCAAGGCCAAAACAGATCATTGGAATCTCAAGCGGACTATCAGGTTTAAAAAAGAATAAACCGGCACAGGCTAAGCTCCCAAGCCAGGTAAACATTTGCAGGTATAATTTTTTATTGCCTCTATAGTCAGCAATGGATGTTAATATAGGCAATATAGCGACTACTATTAAATAGGAAAGCCCGAGTATGTAAGTAAACAGTACTGTGTTTACATATGGGTGCCCAAAGAAGGTAACCATATTATCTTTTTTAGCGTTTGCTGTTACGGCAACATAATAGGCGGGAAATATGGTTGAGGTTATTACCATATTGTATGATTGATTGGCCCAATCGAACATGCACCATGCCCAGATGGTTTTCTTATTATTTTTAGCTTCCATTCAGACGCTAAAAATATATATTTTTTGGGATGGAAAGTGTAAAAATAAAGAGACCAGTAATAATAAAAAAACGTCATGCCAAAACAATCAGCATGACGTAATTAGGCTATAAAAAAACAATTATTCCCTTCCCTGGTTCAAAGTTTTTAAAGCTTCTTCGGGCGATGAAAGATATAATTTATACAGATCAGCTGTTTGGCCAATGTGTAATTCATATTCGTCTTTTCCAAAACCATCTACCAAACCCTGGGCAACTACTTCTGGCGGAATGCCGTTTTCTCCACCTATCTCACTAGAAAATTCTGTATTTACCAATGGCGGCATCAACTCAAATACTTTAATCCCGGTATTTAAAGCAAGGGCATACCTTAGTGCCCTTGTGTACGAATGCAGGGCGGCTTTACTTGCAGCGTAAGTAGCCAGGTTTATACCCGGCACAAAAGCCACTATTGAGCTTACATTTACTATTGCAGCCTCTTTTGAAACCCGTAACAGCGGCAATAATTTATCAGTTAACCTTATTATTGACAGGTAATTGGTTTGGATCTCGTCAGCAGCCTTTGAATAAAGGCCGCTATCAGTGCTCAAACGATGATAGTATGCCTGGCCAGCATTATTTATCAAAATATCCAATCCACCAAATTCATTGTTTATACGTTCAACCACTGTATCAACATCGTTTTCACTGTTCACATCTGTTGGAATATAGCTAACATTATTTAGCTGTGCCGCCGCCTTTTTCAAACGTTCTTCGCTTCTGCCTGTAATAATTACCTTATTACCATTATTGTTTAATTTTTTGGCTATCTCAAAGCCTATACCTGAACCGCCACCGGTTATTAGTATTGTTTTACCTGTAATATTCATTGTTTTAATTGTTTGATTGTTATATTGTTGTTTTTATCCTCCTAACCTCAACTAATCTCTAACCTCTAATCACTGCCCCCAACCTCAATGATCTGTCAATATCATTTTAGGCGCTGTGCTCTTTGGCGCTTTAACTACAAACAGCAGCAAAGGCAGTGCAATAGCAAATAATAGCCCTATTAAATAGTAGGAATCTACATAGCTTAATAAAGTTGATTGTTTAACAACTGCGAGGTCTATCACCTGCATCCCTTTTAGTTTTGCATCTGCCAAGCCGATCCCTTTGTGCTGAAAATATGCGGTATATGAATTAAGCCGCTCAACTGCCTGGGGGTTAGTGGTTGTAATATTGGCGAGCAAATCAGTACGGTGCGAAGCTATTCTGCGGGCTGAGTAGGTGTTTATAGCCGAAATGCCAAACGCCCCACCAAGCTGCCTCATCATGTTATTTAACGACGCCCCCTGCGGAATATCCTTTGGTGCCAATGATGATATAGCCAACATGGTTAATGGCACAGTTAAAAACGCCATCCCTAACGCCCTGAATATTAAATTTATGGTAATTGTATTTGCGGAGGTATCCAGGCTCATGCCCGACATGTTCCAGTTGAAATAGATAAAGCAAAAGAAACCCACAACTATAATTATCAGTGGCGATACCCCTGCCTGCAAAAGCTTACCCGAAACCATTAATCCTAATATGGCTATTATGGCTCCCGGCAATAGCAGCAAACCGGTTTGTGTAGGTGTAAAGCCAAGCAAACGCTGTGCAATTACCGGTGTAAGGAAGATAGAGGTAAACATGCCTATCCCCGTAATAAAAGTTAGTATAGCCGCTATGGTTAATGTTTTGCTTTTAAAAACCCGCAAGTTTACCACCGGGTGCTCTACATGCAGCTCCCATATAATAAACGCTGTTAATGTTACTACTGCAGTAATAGTGAGAAACAGGATATAGCCTGTGGCAAACCAGTCTTCTGTTTGGCCCCTTTCAAGCACGGTTTGTAAAGAGCCTATGCCTATGGCAAGCAGTGCTATGCCTGTCCAGTCTACTTTCTGTATTTTTGATTTTATGGTAGGTTCTGTAAGCAAAAAATAACAGGAAGTTGCTGCTAATATCCCTATCGGAATATTGATGTAAAATATCAGCGGCCATGAATAATTTTCGGTGATAATACCACCCATTGTGGGGCCAATTGTTGGGCCGATAAATACGCCTACACCAAATATCGCACTGGCAACACCTTGCTTTTCTTTTGGGAACAGCTCAAAAATAACCGCTTGCGATACCGAAAGCAAAGCCCCGCCGCCTAGCCCTTGCAAAAACCTGAAAAATACCAGGGTCCAAATATTAGTCGCGCTGCCGCACATAAACGAACATACTACAAACAGGATAATTGAACCTATATAATAGTTTCTTCGCCCTAGTTTAATGGTTAAAAAGCTGGTTAACGGAATGATAATAACATTAGCTATGGCGTAAGCAGTAATTACCCAGGTGGTATCTTCCAGCGTTGCACCCAGGTTACCACTCATGTGCGACAGGGCAACATTTACTATAGTTGTATCTATCAGCTCCATTACTGCGGCAAGCAGGACAGTAATAATCAGCAGGTTTCGTTTTAAATTATTCATTTTTTGTTCTTTTCATTCTCTTCCATTTAAAAGACCGATCGGTCTTTTAAATATCAAAAAAAATTATTTGCTGTATTGTTCAATTTCGGCCTTAAGCATATTAATTACCACATGCATGTGCTTGCTGCTGTTCTGTACCTTACTAATTAATATGGCTCCTTCAATCATGGTAAACATTTTTATGGCAAATGTATCCGCATCAAATGTTTTTGGGAACTCCCCGCTTTCATGACCCATGTTAATGATCTTCGAGATCCTGGATTGAAACCTGTTAATAACTTCATTTACCTTTTGTTTCATCATCGGGTTGGTGTCATCAGCCTCGGCGCCAAAATTCAGGATCGGGCATCCTCCGTTATTGGATTTCAACAACTTGTTCCCATAAAAATCAAGCAGGGCAAAAAGCTTTTCCTTTGCGGTAACTTTTCCATCAATACTTTTGTTGATCTCTGCAGAAAGCAAGTCTGTTAGGTATTTAAACGATTCCAGGCAGATCTCTTCCTTGCTCTCAAAGTTGCCATACAGGCCGCCCTTAGCCAGCTTGGTGGCTTCCATAATATCACTCATCGACGTACCGGCAATCCCTTTCCTGTTAAAAATGGGCGCTGCCATTTCAATAATAAACTGCCGTGTTCTTTCTGCCTTTGTCATTACGAATACAAATATAAACCGATTGGTCTTATTTATCAAAGAGGTATTTGTTTAGTTTACGTTTTGATTACAAATTGCATAGTTTCATAGGGCAAATGCAATATACCACAGCAGTAAAAATCATTCCAACGTATGTAGGGGCGTATAGCATACGCCCTATGCAAGCGAACAGGGCGTATGCTATACGCCCCTACGACGAAACATATGGCCAATAACATATACATTGCCAGCATCGATACAAATGTGGGTATTTATGTAAGGGCGTATTGCATACGCCCCGCCTGCCAGGTATCAAAAAAAGATAAGAGAAAAATGAAATATAATCCATTAACACATAACCGCAGATCAATCAGATTAAAGGGATATGATTATTCGCGAGCGGGTGCATACTTTATCACTATCTGTACCAATGAAAGGCTCCCCTTGTTCGGTGAAATAATAAACGGAGAAATGATTTTAAGTGAGATGGGGTAAATAGCATATAACGAATGGTTGAAAACTCCGGAAATTCGTCCTTACGTATCATTGGATGTTTTCACAATTATGCCTAATCATATGCATGGGATAATTTTGATAAACAATGCTCCAGTCTCCAGTAAGGGCGTATCGCATACGCCCCTTTTCCATCCGTCTGATAATGCGCCAGAAAAGGGCGTATGCGATACGCCCCTACCTGAATTATTTCGTTCACCATCGCATACTATCGGTGCAATTATACGCGGTTACAAATCAGCAGTTACCAAACAAATAAATTTATTGGATTATGGCGATACAGTATGGCATCGTAATTATCATGAACATATCATCCGGAATGAACAATCATACCTTCGGATATCCGATTATATTATTAACAATCCTTCAAAATGGATTGAGGATACATTTTATATTAAATAAACCTCATCATCAAAAGCAATTGCTTATGCCTTCCCTACCCCTCCACACTAATCTCATACCCTGAATCACTATCCCCGCTAATAGATGCTGTCCGGCCGGCTTTCATTAAAACAGCAGGGGTTGAAATTTCTTCTATTTTCATAACTCCGCCATTAACGGTTATAGCCGGAGTTATAACTGCTACATGAAATTCACCATCAGCAGCAACAGGGACGCTGGTGGTAGAGCCCTTGCTTAAAGAGATCATGTGCAGGGCAGCCTGGTACCCTCCCGGAAGTGAGTCATTTTGCTGAAAGATCACGATCTGCGAATTGTTTGTGTCGTTTGAATTATTGATAAAGTTTAGCTCATCCATTGTATTGGTGTTTAAGTTGAATTGTGGTGATAAAGATAAATTATAATTGAGGGTGCTTTACTAAAGTATTATACCTTAATTTCTTAATGTCTTAGCATAGCTCCCTGGTGTTACCCCCGTCCACCGTTTAAAAGTACGGGTAAAAGCACTCAGCTCGTTATAACCCAGCATATACGAGATCTGTTTAACCGGCACATCCCCTGCTTTCAGGTAATTAATTGCAAGAGCTTTGCGTACCTCATCCGTTATCAGCTGAAAATTTATGCCTTCTTCTTTTAGCTTTCGCTGGATAGTGCGTGCGCTAAGGTTAAAGTTTGATGAAATATCTTCTAAGGATACCATACCGAGATAAGAGTTATCCAGCAAATAATTATAAATACGTTGGTGCAGCGTATTAATATCAATGGAAGGCTCTTTTATCGGCTGGATTTTTTGCAGCAGCATATTTTGCCATTCGTAATTTGCGGTAATAATCGGCTCGTCCCAATAGCGTTTGTCAAATGCTATGGAACATTCATCATTAATAACTATTGCCTTGCACCGCATTACCCGTTCAAAATCATCCATATTATCTATTGGCCTGGCATAATTTACCTTTGCCGGCTTTATTTTTTTCAGCATCAGCCCATCCATTTCATGGATCGTAAATATCATCAGCAGGTCGAGTGTTTGGCTTACGGGTATTAAATTTTGCCAGTTTGATACCTGGGGGATAAAATGAACCGTAAAACAATCCGCATCATGCACTATTTCCAGCTTAAATGAATCGGTTAATAAATGCACCAACGACGATGCTATGGTAATAGCCTCGCCTACCGTACCGCTGCTTTTTATGATCTCGCCAACAACGCCCAATGCCGATAGCTGCAGCGACTCCCCGAAGTGCAGCCCGAAATGATCATCCCTGCTTAAATGAATGGCATTTACCCAGGCATCTGTTACCTGCTTTTGGGTAAGCGGTTTCTCTTTGTTTTGAAGTTCCTTTTGGGTGATGTTTGATAATTTACATAATACCTCCGGCGAGATATCCCTTTGCGCCGCATAAGCCAGCAAGCTTACTATCAGTTTCTTTTGTTGATCTTCCATACTGTTTTAATCTGGTACGAATATAATCTGCAACAAGTTCAAAAAATAATATTGGCGCAAAATGGTAAACTAATGGCGTGTAATGGTAATTAGCGAGCGCCCTTTCCTCATCACCTTTGCTTTATAAAATTTATAAAAAAAAGGAGATCACATCATGGCATCAATTAAAGTAACAAACGGAACAAATTTATTTTATAAGGATTGGGGCAGCGGCATCCCTGTAATTTTTGTGCACGGCTGGTGCGTCAACTGCGACTCATGGGAATATATGATGCATGAATTTACCGATAAAGGTTTCAGGTGCATTGCTTACGATCAACGCGGCTGCGGCCGGTCTGATCAACCATGGCGCGGCTATGATTATCTTACCCTGGCTGATGACCTTGCTACACTGATTGAAAGGCTCGACCTGGATAAAGTAATATTGATTGGCCACTCCATGGGTTGCGGAGTTATAACCCAATACCTGGCTGATTATGGCGATCTGCATGTTTCAAAAGCTGTGCTGATCGGTACCACTACCCCAAACATCGCCAAAAGTGTAAGCAACCCTGAAGGTATTGACCGCGCATTACATAACGAAGCTATAAACTTAATCAAAAAAGACAGGCCCGCTTATATCTACGGCCTTATAGATGGCTTTTATGACCTGCCATTAAAAAGCGCTGAAATATCACAGCACCTGGTTAACTGGACAATGGACATTACTTTACAGGCGTCTGCAAGAGCTGCGGTCGAAATGCTGAACACTTGTTACAGCAGCATCCAGTGTGATGAATTAAAGCAGATCAGCATCCCTGTATTGCTGCTGCATGGGGATAAGGACGTAAGCTGCCCAATCAATCTCACCGCCCTGCCTACCAGTGATCTGCTAATCAACAGTATCCTGAAAATTTACGAAGGACTTCCGCATGGGATGTACATCAGCGATGCGCCTTTCATCAGCACTGACATTATAGATTTCATTAATCATTAAGATGATAAAACATGGGCTGATAGTATGCATGCTGGCTTTAGTAAGCTGCGGGCATACACAACAAAAATTAATAACAAACACAATTAATAATCAATTAAATACAAACAAAATGAAAAACGAAGCAAAAAAAGTAGTTACAGAATTTTTAACAGCAGTACAACAAGGCGACAATGCAAAACTGGCCGCCATATTACATCCAAATATTGTTTGGAACCAGCCTGGCAGTAACCGGGTATCAGGCACTAAACAGTCAAATGCAGAAGTGTTTCAAATGGTCGGCAAAATGTTTGAATTATCAGCGAATACTTTAAGGTTAACCGATATTAAAACGATAAGCGTTAACGGTAACAAGGTAGCCTGTTTATTACATTGGAATGCAGCCCAGCCTGCCGGAGGCATTTTAGATGTAGATAATATTGATGTTTACACCGTTGAAAACGGACAAATTACAAAAGCCGATATTTTTACAGCAGACCTGGAAAGTGAAAACCACTTTTGGGGCGAATGATCCCATCTCACCTGCCCGTTCAAGCGCCTGTGCACTCGAACGGGCAGGTAAATAATTAGCTAATATTTAATTTTTAGCGCTATTGTTAATATCAATGCTATAAATTACATTTGGAGAAACTTAAACACTTATTATTCGACGCAATAAGGTATAGCAGCCTTTACTTTTAACATTGAAATCAATATTAAGCCGTTAATAAATTGCAGACCCATGTATTGATATGGATGTTACTTTATAACAGTAATTTATAAAAAAGGCGGATACCGAAAAGCCTGAATAGAGTAGGTAAACTTAACCCTATCACCCAATGTCGGATTCAAAAGCCATCACTTACGTGGGCACCGCTGATCAGCAGCACATGCTGTTCCTGTTTTTACCCATTAAACACGGAAAATTCAAACAAGCGCTTGAGGGCGCTCACTTACTTCACCATGCTATTAAAACAGCGGCCAATGATCCCGGTCCGGATATGCGTGCGCAAACCGGAGTTCATTTTTTTATGTTTTACGCGGTTCAGGCCAGTTCTAAGTCAAAACTTCCGGTTACAACGTTTCAGGCTATGCCCGATAAGGACCTGTTAGTTGTGCAAGCTATTTACGATGGCGAGTTTACCGATTACATTGGCTCTTTTGTACAGCAGAAAGCTATTGAAGACGGACTTAACCTTATTGTTAGCGTGATGGATGAGAGCAACATCCCCGGAATAGATGCCGAAGGACCTAATTCAGCAAATTTTATTAAAGGCCACCTGGGGGTAAAATCAAACCCCGATGCTTTTAACTGCTTATTAATGAACTATAATTTTGCCGACCCTACTCTTGCCGGCAAGGCGTATACACCACTGGATCAACTTACAAACCCGTTGTTTGGCGCTACTTTCCCCGGCCTTAGTGTAAGTAATATACTAACCAATTATTCAGTGGACGGTGTAACCGGAGTTGAGTTATGGCCTTTCCCGCCTGAAACTAAAGTTAAATATCCACAATCAAGTAAACCGGATTGTAGCTAATTTATCATGAAAAAAATAGATCAAACCGAAGCAGAAGAACCGGCTGTTTTGCCAAACCCTGCGCTGGATGATATCCAGGGCTTGTTATTAAGGGGTTACAATTTTAACCATATCAAATACATTGTTCTGAACATCCAGGATGTGGCAGGTGCGCAATTGTTCTGCAAAAACCTGGCGTCGGGAAATGCCCTGCTTAATATTACCACTGCCAAGCCATGGAAATCCGGTTATAAACCGCCCTATTGCCTTAATATTGCCTTTACGCATGACGGACTTGTGCAAATGATAGGCGTTGATAATTGTAAAGCAGTGGCCGCCGACAGTCGCGAGTTATTTAGTGTGTTTAAGAAAGGCGCTACCGACAACAATAACTGTGTTGATATTGGTGACACAGATGACAGTGCGCCTGCTAAATGGTGGACGAGAGGTAAGAACGACTGGCTGCTGCCCACGCCTCCTGATCCAAACGGCAACGATCTGCACCTGCAGGTAACACTTTTTACCCAGGTAGAAAGCGATCGCGAAATTTATTATAATAAATTGATGGAAATGATCCCTGTTATTAACGGCAAACCTGCGTTAGTACCGGCCTTCATCAAAGATTCTGACCCTATATATGAGGGGGACAAGATAGATTATATTCACTTTGATTATAAAGACAGCTTATCGCAGCCGCGGGTTGAAGATGTACCCTGGAACAATAAATTACTGAACGTAAGGGACGGTCAGCTTTCTGCTGATGACCGTCCCCCAGTGCCGTCTTACCATTTTGCTTATAATCCGCAAAGCCCTTATGCCGCGCACAAGTTGTTATATAACGGCAGCTTTGCAGCATTCAGGTTTTTATACCAGGATGTAAAAGCCTTTAAAAGCTTTATAGGCCAGGCTAAAGATCCCGACCTGGTTGCCGCTAAAATGTGTGGGAGATGGGCCGATGGTACCCCGCTGATAGTATCACCCACCGGGCCGGTTGACAGCCTAAAGGGATTTGATTACACCAACTTTAATTACATCACCGCAACCACACATCAAAAAGGGCCAAAGCCTAACGATACCCTTGGACAGGTGTGCCCTTATGCGGCACATATCCGCAGGGCCAACCCGCGTGATGATTATAATGTAACCGGGAATGTAAACAATGCCGGCATCAACAGGGTAATGCGCCGTGCCTCGCCGTATGGGCCCAAATATGTAGAGGGCGAACCTGATGGGATCCAAAGGGGATTAATAGGTTTATTCATAGGCTGCCATCTGTTTAACCAGTTTCAGTTTATAATGAAAAACTGGATCTCGAAAGGCAAGTTCCGTTTCCCTGATGCTACCAATAACCGGAGCGGTATTGATCCGCTTTTTGGCAACCACGCCCAGGATGGTGACCCAATGCACAAATATTTTGAATACATAACAGAAACAGGCGAGAAAGTAGACGTGCCGAATATGACACGTTTTATCCGTACCGATGGCAGCTTATATGTGTTTATACCAGGCATAGCTGCTTTAAAAGCTATTGCAGCCGGTACTTTAACGCCAGTTTCTTAATGTATTTAGGTATTCTATATCAAAAAACCCTTAGCTAAAAGCTAAGGGTTTTTGTTTGCCAGTTTTTTAACAATAATGATGTTACTTAAATATTCTATCCTACCGGGCACATAATACGTTCTACAAATAACATTATCCATCTGCTCTGTAAGGGCGTATCGCATACGCCCATTCACGTAAATTTACCTGTTATTATATCTCCTTCGCATCCCCAGCCTTAATCCAGCCCTCACTCCCATTGGCAAGTTTTATCTTTAACCAGCCGTTGCTATCGTCCAAAACATTCACTTTTGTGCCGTCATGAATCACAAATAAAGCTCCGGCCTTTTCCAAAGGCCCGCTTTTAACCGTAACTGAAGGGTTAAATATTATCGCTTCCTTATGCCCGTTAAAGTAACTTACCTGCATCCCGGCAGTAAAAATAGTAAACGCGCCCAGCACAAATAAAATAACAGCGCCGTAGAAAGAGGTCTTTTTTATGGCGACAGAACCTGTAAAAAAGTAAAGGATCAACACCCCGGAAGCCGCTAAAACAAACAGGACACTGAGCCACCCTAACACATTTGCCGAAAAGCCTAAAATAAATCCCCGCCACCATTTAGTAACAAAAAATTCAGGAGCCTCATCTATTTTATCAGTGGTTTTTTGGTTTACAAAGCGAATGTTAAAGTTAATCTCCTCATCACCCGGCGAAAGCTTGTGTGCCTTGCCATAGTAAAGCAAAGCCGAAGGTAAATCATCCGTTTTATAGCTGGCATTCCCCATATTAAAATACAAGGCTGCCGACTCATAGCCCGAATCAAAAACCTTCTGATAAGCAGCAAGTGCTTCCTTATACAACCCTTTATTATAGCTGGCATTGCCGCTTGCAAAAAGCGCCTGCACATTATCGCCCCCAAAACATATGGAGGGAATAACAAATGCTATAAATATATATAATGTCTTTTTTAACATGCTAAATCTCATTTTCAATATCGCCTATAATGCCTTTAGCTTTTTCAAATACCTCTTGTTTTGAAATGTGGGTTACCGGTGCGTAACGCGCCATCTCACACAGATCCAACGTTTCAAGCACCCTGTTAACCAGTTGCTCATTCAGTGCTTTTGCCGTTAATGATGATGCTATGGTTTCCCTGTCTAAATTAGCGTAAGGGATGTTTAGCTTATCACTTAAGTATCCATACATTCCTTTAAATACATCTTCGTAAAATGCGGCCGTATTATTTGCCTGCAGTTGCTTTTGCGCATTAGCCATGTGCTTAGCAGCAAGCTTACGCGCCCTTTTATTTTTTACCAATACAATATCGCTGTTAAGTTTCAGCATCCGGTTGCGGTAGTTATAGGTGCCTACACATAAAACCGGGCCAATTACTAATAGTAAATAATACCCTGTCGATCCAAAAAAACCATCCCCCGGCTTGTTTAAAGTGGTATCGCTTGTTTTAATGTACCTGATATCCTTACCCAGCGTTTTAACATCCTGTTTATCGGCTCCTGCTAACGCAGTTACGTTACTTTCAGCAACGCCCTTATTTACTTTAATTTTAAAAGCTTTAGAGGTTAATGTTACATATCTGCCGCTTGCTGGATTAAAATAAGAGAACTTAATCGGGTCGATAATAAAATCCCCCTGATGCCTTGGGATCAGCAGGTAATTGTAGATCCTGCTGCCGGATACGCCGCTTGCACGTTCTGTTACAGTATCGGTGATTTTCGGGTCGTATTTTTCAAAGTCGGTAGGGAAGCTGGTGTTTACTGTTTTTAGCAACTTAATATTGCCTGCCCCGGTAACCTTAACTCTATAATTCAAAGCCTCGTTTGCTTTAAGCTCTGTTTTATCAACCGATGCTTCAATATTAAATGTACCAACAGCACTGGCAAAACCATCAGGCTTTCCTGTTTCGGGAAGCGGCTTTGCGTGGATCACCACCGGGGCGCTTTTTACTTTATATTTAACCTCTTTAAATGAGCCGCCAAAAAACTGATCCATAACATCCCTCGACTGAACGGGCTGTCGTACCAGCAATGTCATTTCCATAGGTTCAATGGTAAGGTCACCCGCATGTTCGGGGAATAGTATAGTTTGTTTCAGATCAGCAGTATTATACTTTAAGCCTTTATAGGTTTCAACACGCCATTGCACCTGTTGTTGCTGTTGCGGGCTTTTAATGTCCTGGTTAAAAAAACCGGTCAGGTCGGGCACTTTATCAAGCCTGCTATCCTCAATACCAACCCTGGTATAGATCCTGAAGCTCACCGTTAGCTGCTCACCCAGGTAAACATTGGCTTTATCAACAACCGCTTTTATAAACAGGGATTTTGCAAGGTCGGCAGTATTGCCTTCAATTATGCTGTTATCTGCACCGTTTCCCTGGCCGTTGTTTTGCTGAACAGGCTGCCCTTTAACCACCTTCATCCTGATAGCATTAGTGCTTAACTTCTTTCCGTTTACTATTATAGTAGCCGGCCCTATGGTAAAGTCACCTTGCTTAACTGCCATTAAAATATAGCTGTAAGAATTGCTAACGGAGGTAACGCCGTTAATAGATTCCATACTTGTCGATACATTGGGGCCTGAAAATACCTGGAAACCGCTAAACCCTGGTGGATTAAAATCACTGCTGTTCCCGTTCACCGTAAAATCAACCTGGAACTTCTCACCTGTTCCCACGGTAGTTTTATTTACCCCCGCAGTAAATTTTACATCCTGGGCTTTAAGTATACCTCCCCAGAATAGTAATAAGGTTAATATGTAGTACTTTATTTTCATTGTTATTAACCTGTTGAAAGGTTGTAATGTTGAAACGTTGTAATGTTAATTTTTTCTTTCGGACTTCCGGACTTTTCCGACTTTTGGACTTCCTCCCCCTACCAATCCTTCTCAATGTGCATTTTCACACCTTTTAATTTTTTATTTTTCAGCTTTTCCTGGGTTTGCTTTTCATCGTTATTGAGTGCGTCAAGCATCCGTTCGGCGTCTTCTTTTGATAACTTGTTGGGTTGAGGCTGCTGGCCGTCTTTCTGATCTTTTTTGTCCTGATCTTTTTTATCCTGATCCTTCTTATCCTGGTCTTTCTTGTCCTGGTCTTTTTTATTTTGATCTTTGTTATCCTTATTCTTATCGTCTTTGTTCTTATTTTTCTTATCCTGGTTCTTGTCGTTCTTCTTATTATCCTTATCCTTTTTCTGCTGTTCTTTCAGCTTTTCCTGTGCATAGGCAAGGTTATACCGGGTTTCATCGTCCTTAGGATTATTGATCAATGATTTTTTATAGGCATCAATGCTTTCTTCCAGCTTTTTATTTTCCAGCAGTGAGTTGCCTAAATTATGATAAGCCTTGGCAGCAATGTTTTTGTTTGATGATGCCCCGGCAAGCTGGTTAAACTGTTCGCCTGCTTCGGTAAACTTCTTTTGTTTAAAAAGTGCGTCGCCAAGGTTAAAATTACCTTCCACGTTCTTACGCTTCTCCATCGATTTGCGATAATTAGCTTCAGCCTCCGTATACTTTTTTTGCTGATAAAGCTCATTACCCTTATGTACCAGGCTTTTCTCCTGCTGCGCAAAAAGCCACGAACCCTGCAGTAAAAATAATACGATGATAATTAGCTGCTTCATGATTTTTTAACTTCAAATAATTTCAAATTGCTCAGCCGCTGGCTTTTTCTATTGGAGATAAAGAACTCAATCATTAATAATAAAAATGAAAACCCAATAAAAAACTGGAATCGGTCTTCAAAATCCTTAAAATTCTTGCTGTCAATGGTTTTCCGCTGGATTTTTCCAATCTGATCCATCACTATACCCAGGCCACTGTTCGCATTGGTTGCCCTTACGTAGGCCCCGTTACCTGCCGCAGCAATTTCTTTACCCATATCCTCGTTCAGCTTACTTACGACGGTTTTTCCGGCACTATCCAAATGGAAGCCTATTTGTTTGTTACCCTGGTAAATAGGGATTGGTGCACCTTCAGGTGAACCCACGCCAATAACATGCACGGTAACATCCTTATCTGTTGCATTTTTGGCGGCTGCAACCGCGTCATCTTCATGATTTTCGCCATCGGTAATAATTATCATGGCCTTGCCTGTTCCGTCTTTAAAATCGAAAGATTTCATTCCAAGGTCAATAGCCGAACCAATAGCAGTACCCTGCGTAGGTACCATATTGGTATTTATGGTATTTAAAAACAATTTGGCGGCCGAGTAATCAGTAGTCATTGGCAACTGCACATAAGCCTCGCCTGCAAACACAATTATACCAATGCGGTCGGTATGCAGGTTATCAATAAGCTGGGCTATGGCGCGTTTGGCATTTTCAAGGCGGTTAGGCACCAGATCCTGCGAGAGCATACTGTTTGATACATCCAGCAGGATCATCAAATCAGCCCCTTTACGTTTTTCCTCTTCCATCTTTGAGCCTATCTGCGGATCGGCCGCGCCTATCAGCAAAAAAGCAAACGCCACAGTAAACAAAATAAACTTTAGCCACGGCCTTGAAAATGATACATCAGGGATCATGAGGTTTACCACACTCCTATCGCCCAATGATTTTACAGCCTTACTTTTCCACCTGCTTACCACAATAAAAAGCAGGATAAAAACCGGGATCAACAACAATCCCCATAAAAAATCTATATGTGCAAAACGTAACATATTTTAAGTTATAGCCCCCTTAAATACCGTATTCCTTAATCCAAACTCAAGCAGTAAAAGCAATAAAGCTATCAGTGCAAGCGGCAAAAACAGCTCTGTTTTTTTATGATACTGGGTAACATCAATTTTAGCCTTCTCCAATTGGTCTATCTGCT
>Ga0206988_1039_pt1 | contig 35295 bp, 26 predicted proteins | sample Alteio_BWMinCont_12_FD_153263 | JGI IMG/M metagenome (GOLD analysis project Ga0206988, IMG submission 153263) | Enriched cells from forest soil in Barre Woods Harvard Forest LTER site, Petersham, Massachusetts, United States -... | ecosystem: Environmental > Terrestrial > Soil > Temperate forest >... | reverse complement strand
TTTCAATGGGGAAGCTCGTCCGCAAGCTAATATTAAAATTGGCTATTTGCCACAGGAACCTTTTTTAGATCCTAATAAAAATGTACGTGGAAATGTGGAAGAAGGGGTTGCAGAAACACTACAGCTACTCAATCAATTTAATGATATCAGCATGAAGTTTTCTGGCGATTTAACCGAAATAGAAATGAATAAATTGCTCGTTGAACAAAGCAAATTACAAGATGCAATTGATGCGGCCAATGCTTGGGAACTTGAACGTACCCTTGAAATCGCTGCAGATGCATTAAGGTTGCCCCCTTGGGACACAGATATCACCCAATTATCGGGCGGCGAACGTAGGCGGGTTGCGTTATGTCGATTGTTGCTGTCTAAACCTGACATGTTGCTACTCGATGAACCGACCAACCATTTAGATGCTGAAAGTGTTGCTTGGCTTGAACATTACTTATGCGAATATCCCGGGACCGTTGTTGCCGTGACCCATGATCGATATTTTTTAGATAATGCGGCGGGCTGGATCTTAGAATTAGACCGCGGTCAAGGCATCCCTTATGAAGGCAATTATTCGTCTTGGTTAGAACAAAAAGAAAAACGCCTGCAACAAGAAGAGCGCCAACAAGCTGCCCATGAAAGAGCCATTAAAGCGGAATTAGAATGGGTACGGACAAACCCAAAAGGCCGTCAAGCGAAAAGCAAAGCACGCATCGCTCGATTTGAAGAGCTGAATTCAAAAGATTTTCAAAAACGCAGTGAAACACAAGAACTTTATGTCCCGCCTGGTCCTCGATTAGGCGATAAAGTCCTTGAAGTGACAAACTTAAGTAAGCGTTTTGGCGATACTATTTTATTTGAAGGATTAAATTTTAGCATACCTAAAGGGGCAATCGTTGGCATCATAGGCCCCAATGGCGCGGGAAAATCAACTTTATTTAAATTAATTGCAGACTTAGAACAACCTGACGAAGGCCAGATTGTTCTAGGCGATACGGTCAAGTTGGCTTTTGTTAATCAAAGTCGGGATGCTTTAAACGGTAACAAAACTGTTTGGCAGGAAATTTCTAATGAACAAGACATCATGACAATAGGTGCTTATCAAATTCCATCACGTGCCTATGTTAGTCGTTTTAATTTTAAAGGCACTGATCAACAAAAATTTATCCAAGATTTATCAGGCGGTGAGCGCAATCGTGTGCATTTGGCCAAAGTATTGAGCGAAGGTGGCAATGTTTTATTGTTAGATGAACCGACTAACGATTTAGATGTGGAAACTTTAAGGGCCTTAGAAGAAGCTTTATTAAGTTTTCCGGGGTGTGTATTAGTTACTTCTCATGATCGTTGGTTCTTAGACCGTATTGCGACACATATTCTAGCGTTTGAGGGTGACAGTACCGCGCAATTTTTTGCGGGCAATTTCACCGAGTACGAAGAAGACCGCATCCGACGTTTAGGCGATAAGGCCAAACAACCGCACCGGGCCAAATATAAAAAATTAGTACATTAAAAAAAGGGCATTGTTTAGGGTTTACACACGTTAAACGACACTCTCTAAAAAGGGACCTGTGCGATAGCGCTGTCCCGAAGGGCTAATGGGGTAAATCCGGACAGGCTGAAAACCCTAGAGCAAACAGTTTTGTCGTTTACTGTAGAACGATATTTAATAGAGGGCCAACATGGAGGTACTCGATATGCGCTATTTATTTCTCAATATTATTTTTTTATTTGTCCTTTCTTTTTTAGCGCCAGCCAGTTTTGCTGCTGATGCAAACCGTACGGATTGGCAGTTCGATGTTGCGCCTTATTTATGGGCCATTAATATGGATGGCTCAGTTACCCAAGGCCCATTGACCACCCATATTTCAGAGGATTTTTCGCAATTGATGCGTCAATTTGATGGTGGCGGCATGTTATGGCTAGATGCTTACAAAGGCCCGCTTGGGTTTTTCATCAATGGATTGTATTCTGATTTAAATGACAACAATAATAATGGCACTTTTGATGCTGACTTGAAAACGCATTTTGGCATTGTATCCGGCGGCGTGTCTTATATTGTCTTTCAAAGGCCTTGGGCAAGCCAACATTTAAATGGACAAATCCAGTTTGAACCCTATTTAGGCGCCCGTTATACCTTTAACAATGTCAATATAAGTTACAATCATTTAAAAGACACCAGTGACCATGGTTGGACAGACATTATTATTGGACTACGTTATCGCAATGATTTTAATACACATTGGGTCATTACTTTGTCAGGAGACGTAGGCGGTAAAAATACCAGTACACAGTATAGCTATAATTTAATTGGTTTGGTAGGATATAAGCCTACCCATCCTGCATTTGATAATTATACTTTGTATATTGGATATCGTTATTTATATCAGCACGAAGAAAGTGGTGAGGGCTTAGATTTTTTTGAATGGCGAATGAAATTATTTGGGCCTATGGTCGGGATCAATTTTAGTTTTTAAACGTTTTTTCTTTTCAAAACATATTAAGGCCTTGTGCCCCCCGAACTTATAGCGGCCGATTTATCCTATGCGAAGGAGGAGCGCAGTATACACATACTAAAACGAGGTTTAAGATCGTGTCTTTTTTTAATATTAGCTTGTCTTCACAAGAAAAAAAAATCCTTACTTTGTCTGCTTTAGGCGGCATGTTAGAATTTTATGATTTTGTTATTTATGGTATTTTTTCTGTTTATTTTGCCCATCAATTTTTCCCCAGCCATAATGATTTAATCATCATCATACAAAGTTATTTGGTCTTTGTATTAGGTTATATTGCAAGGCCCATTGGGGGGATTATTTTTAGCCATATTGGCGATGAATATGGCCGGAAAAAAGTACTGGTTTTGACTATTGTTCTTATGGGCATTTCTTCTTTGGGGATCGGCCTTCTCCCAACTTATGCTAGCCTTGGTATTTATGCACCTATTTTGCTTTTAACATTACGGTTGCTGCAAGGCCTTGCTTTAGGCGGTGAATTACCGAGTACGTTTGTGTATATTAGTGAAAGCATCCCACATAAACGGGGCATTGCATTTGGGATTACCATGTCTGGAGTCAATGGTGGTTTATTGTTTGGTATGGTCGTCAATTATGTATTAAATCATTTATTGTCTGATACTCAATTAAATCAATTTGGTTGGCGTTTGCCTTTTATCATAGGTGGTTTGGTCTGTGTAATCAGTTATCGTATTCGTCAAACCCTTCATGAAACAGCAGCATTTAACAAAATCCACGATCGTCCTAAATTGCCCTTTGTGTTCTTTTTAAAAAACCACTTGGCTGATTTTTTTGCCGGTACAGCATTAGTGGGCTTCATGGCTGCATCGGTCGTCGTAGCCGTGGTTTTTATGCCGACTTATTTACAAGGAATACTTAAATTGAGCAGTCAACGAATCGGTGACATGATGATGGTCGTGATGGTCGTTAATGTGATTACTATTTTTTGTATCGGCCTTGTTGCACAAAAATATAGGCCCTCACTTATCTTCTTGGTCTTAATGATTGCTAATTTTATTTTGGTCCCTGTAGGATATGGCCTGATAAAACTACAGTATTATTTTTTAGGGGTGGCGCTACTTGCTTTATTAGAGGGAACGGCCGCAGCGTTGACGCCACTGCTATTAACAGGATTGTTTTCTACTCAAATCAGGCTGACCGGCGTTTCATTGTGTTATAACGTTGGCTTTACTTTATTTGGTGCATTAGCGCCTTTGATCATTACCCATGGCATTAAGAAAGGCCATGGGCCTTATATTGTCCCGATCATCTATTTAATCATTGTCACTTTATTGACGACTTTAAGCCTGCCTTATTTCAATCAATCTCGTAAAATACCGCGATGATCTCATGAATATTGTATTTTTTTATTAAAATTCATTGACTTAACAATGAACCGACCTTTCAAATAAGGATTATACTAGAAGTAAAGGGAGGGCATTTATAATGCAACCAAGACTTAAAAAACACAATGCTAATAAGCCGTTTGCTGAAACCAGAGAAAACGTTGGCCAGCCTAATACCTGGCTAAATACTTTAATCAAGTTTTTTTTGTTCTTGGCAAAGATCGACAATAGCCTATCACCCGTCGTTGTTCTCGAAGTTTTAAAAGAATTGCCTGTGGTAAGTAGTTTTATTACTGGATTAGTCATGTTACACCAAGGATGGGAAGCATTTAAAAACCCTAAAACGCCACAACGATGGACCAAAATGGGAGCAGGCATTGCGGGTGGATTGATGTCCCTTAGTTTAGGGATAATGGGCGCATTGATTTTGGCAAGCGCACTGGTTGCGGCCCCAGTTGTTTTACCAAGCATCACCATCGCTGTTTATTCAACCGCTTTGTATCGAGATTTATATAGCGCCCATCAGGACAGGAAAAATTTAATTGAAATTAAAAATAAAATAGCGGCCCTTGAAACTGACCATCCAGGCCCATTAACATTAGAAGCACTTAAAGCACAAGAAAAAGTGTTAAAACAAAATTATTCAAGATCAAAAACCAATGCGTTAATCAGTTTTTTAATCGTTGTTGGTTTTTCGTTAGCATTGGGGGCGGTGTTTGCAACAGGCATTGGTGGTGCGGTCATTGTAGGGGTTGCATCGGCGGTCATTATGGGAGCGATGACTAAAAGGATTTGGGACCGTTATAAACAAAAACAAGCCCTTAAAAAAACAATTAATTCTATTGAACTTGAGCAAGAAGGCCCCTCTGAAAAAGAAAAAATCGTGGAGCCGCCCCAGCAAACCAATGCAAATAAATTATCGGTCGGTCTTGACCAATCAAGCCATTCAGTCGTCCCACAAGCTGATAAAGTACCGATCGTGATGACAGTGGCCCCGCCTGCGAACAAAAGCCCAACAGATGCAGTAAATGATAGTGTTGTGAACGTCCCAGCAGAAGTCCCCGATGCATCTGTTGCAAATGTACCTTCCCGATCGAGCCGATCTAAGGTCATTACATTGCTAGAAATCCCATTGTCAAATATTATGGCGGATAGACAAAAAAATATGCCCGAGGAAAAAGTAGCGCTCCCGTCATCTATGAATGATTCAACTTATGCTGACAAGGAGATTAAATCAAAGCAAGAAGACATCAAATCAGAAGATAGCCACAATTACAGAAGGACTTCAAAGGTCTCGTTGTAATATTTCATTTTCTTCTGGGTTTGTTTTAAGCTCTACGCACGTCGATTGTTTTTCATCTATTTTTAATAATAACCTAGAGGCCTTGCGGCCTAAATCAATCTGGTCGACGCTAAGGGCTTGCGATAAAAAAGAATTCATGTTTTCTTCAGTCATCGAATTATAAGCAACTTGTATGTTTTTAGTATAGTGGACGATCGGCACTATAATTTTATAAAAAGCAATGTTTTCATGACTGGAATAATCAAAAATCCCTAATTGTCGTAAGTGCCCCACGTCTTTGAAAGAACAATTAATGGCTGCTAACCATTTATTTAGCGCCTTTTGTGAAGGATCAAATAATAGAATGTTCGTTTGTGATGGCCCCGTTGTGATATCAGGCCTTGGCAAGTAAAGCTTATCGCCATCGATCAAAGTCGTTTGGGTCAAGTCCCACCAAAAAGCATTTTTATCAATGTCTTCTATAGATGAGGAGGCCTTTGCTTTTTCAAGGCCCTGTAATCGTTTGATCAAGGTGGATAAAATATCATAAGCTGCTGCATTCATGCCTAACGCCAAATAAAATTTCTGTGGTGAATTACGTTCAAAATTAAATGGTTTGATTTTACCATCGACCGTACGCCAAACATTTAAAGTTAATGCATTTTGATTGATCGGCACGAAACCGGTTGTATTGGCGCCCCCCATTAAAATGATAGGGCTTGATGCAGATGATAAACTCGCTTGCACAAAGGCGACCTCTGGAGCCGGCCCCTTTTCAGGGCTTAAAAGTACCCACAAATGATTATTATCTGGTGCAGTTTTTATTTTCGACAATGTTTGCCAGAACAATCTTGTTGATTGAGTTTTCATAGCAACGGGCGGGGCGGCCCATTGTACGATGGGGGCCGTGGTTACCAGCAGACGACTGAGTGCTGGTTTTTGTTGTATTTGTAGAATGGCAGCCGGGCCATATATTGATGTCAATAATAAGGGATTGCTTTGTTCTGCTTTTAAAATAGGGCCCCAATCATTAAGGGCCTTTAAATTAAATTGATGTGACAATATCGCTGATTTGTTCGCTAAGGTAATAATATTTTGCGCATCTTGATGGTCTAATGGTAGAACAGATTGTATGCGAACGCCTGCGATTACTGAATATAATTCAGCTTCTTTTGCCAGCAAATCTAACGCACGTTTAAAATTTTTATGTGAAATGGTATTTTGATTGTTTTCGATTAGTTGGACTGAGGTTTTTTGTAAATCAATGTCATTAAAAAATTGCGAAGGAAGTGGCTTCTTGTCTATTTTTATAATAATGAAACGATTTGGCTGAAGTGCTTTTTCTTCATAAGGCCCCATGGCGAAAGCCGATGGGATAAAAAACAGGGAAAAAATAGCTATTGCACGAAGCATATGCATAAATTTTTAATGTCCTGTAGCCGTATGTAAAGGTACTTGCGATTTTAAAAACGTTGCCGTCATGTCTTGAATATAAGCTGGGCTTGCAATAGGCATTTTTAATCGTGGGGCATTTTCTGAAAAATTTATTTTTTTCATGTCGACTGCATGTAACGATAAATTATCATAGGTACGATAATAAAATACTTTATGTGTCAGGTCTTTAAATACGACCCATTGTGTTATGTCATTAGTATATTTGTTATTATCTTGTGGCTCGCGGGCGAGCCCTTTGGGGATGTCTACGTTATTAATAATGTGTTCTGCTAAGTTTAATGCGCCTGTGGCATCCGATACGGGCAGTACGACGTGTGTCAAAACGGCCGTTTTGACGAACCGCGAAGGCGGGCTAATATCGCCTGGCAAGCCCATCATGCCGGCACCTTGTCCTGTTGCGTTAAACAATATACCATTATCAAGTATGGGTTGAGGCCCAATTGTTTTTAAATAAACATAATTTGATAAATTAGTCATGTGCCATTGATAATTGGGCGCATTGGTCAAAAGGCCCAATCGATTATCATGGATTGCTAAGTTCCCATTAATATATTCGACGATAATGCTTTCGCCCGTCGGGCCATAAATGGCAAAATGTAATGGAAATATCATATTGCCAAGACTGGGTATGCGTTGTGCAAACAAGTAAATATTATTTAATGCTTGTTTGACTTCCTTGACCGATTGAAAATTCCCTAAGACCCAATCACCAAAATTAAAATAAGGCAATGCTTGAGCATTTTTTCCGGGCGGTACAATTTGATATTGTGCATAATTAGGTAAATAAAGTGCTTCAATGCTTAATCCTGCTTCATTCATTCCATCAATGACTATATCTTGTCCAAACCCATCTAAGAAAAGATAACCATATTTTGCGTTCCAAGCCATGCCTCTAGTCCCGTCCGGTGCGACCGTACTGAAAGATCGGCCACGAGGCGAGCTACGTAAATTCGATTGTAAATCTGGGGCGAATTCCATACTGCGAGTAATAATGACTGTCCCATTACTTGCCATTAAGCGAAAATCCGTACAAGCGATGGTCGTAGGACTGATAATGTAAAAAGATAATAAAAAGAAAGTAAACAGTATTTTATGCAGGCTTTGCATGTAAGTCGCTCCTTTTACTAAACATACAAAATATAATTAAAATGATAACAGAAGTGACCGTTGGTCTCAATTCATCAATTATATCCGAAGGGCGGACACTTAAAACGACACCCTAAGATAATAGGGCACGTAGTAGAAAAAGCAATGCTAAAATAACCATTGCAGGCGTTAAATCTTTGTGCCGTCGAGCGACTAATTTGATGATGACATATGAAATAAACCCAAACGAAATCCCTTCTGCAATGGAAAAAGTCAAAGGCATAGCGACTGCTGTGATTAAAGCAGGCGCATATTCTGTAATATCGTCCCAAGGTATTTCAGTAAATGCCCGTACCATTAAGCAAGCAATATAGGCAATGGCAGGCGCTGTCGCATAAACGGGGATGGCATTGGCCAATGGTGACATAAACAAAGCCATTAAAAAAAACACGGCCACGACTAATGCAGTCAGGCCCGTTTTACCGCCCATTTTTGCACCGACTGCACTTTCTAAATAACTGGTGGTCGTAGACGTTCCTAATAAAGAACTGATGATGGCCGCGGTACTATCGGCAATCAACACACGATTGAGCCGTGGTAGGTTACCTGTTGGGTCTAATAATTTGGCTTGATGGGCGACGGCAATGAGGGTGCCTGTGTTATCGAAAAAATCCACAAACAAAAATGCGAAAATAATAGTAGACATCCCTAAGGTAAATGCATTTTTTAAGTCTAATTGTAAAAAGATGGGCGCAAGGCTTGGCGGTTTTGAAAAAGGTGCGGCCAGATGATTATAGCCTAACAGGGCGCTAAGGGCGGTGATGGCCAAGATACTCATTAAAATACTGCCCATAATGTTCCGGCTTTCTAATATAAAGATCAGCACAAACCCGCCGAGGGCCAATAATGTGGTGGGTTGGGTTAATGTGCTTAAATTAACAACATCAGGCCCATTAATGATTAGCACGCCAGCGTTTTTTAAACCAATGGCACCTAAAAATAAACCAATCCCAGCGACAATGGCAATTTTTAGTGATTTAGGGATGCCATTAATTAAATATTCTCTTACCGGCAAAAAACTAAGTAATAGAAAAATACAACCCGAAATAAAAACTGCGCCCAGTGCGACCTGCCAGCTATGGCCCGCACCTAATACAACGCCATAGGTAAAATAAGTATTCAACGCCATGCCCGGTGCTAAACAAATCGGATAATTGGCCAATAATCCCATCAATGCAGAACTAAATGCCGCCATCAAACAGGTGGCCACAAATACCGCGCCTTTGTCCATGCCCGCCATTGAAAGGACCGCCGGATTAACAAAAATAATATAAGACATGGCCAAGAAAGTTGACAAGCCCGCCACACATTCTGTTTTGATTGATGTATGGTGGGCACTGAGTTTAAATATTTTTTCAAACATGCAGCAAGCCCGCTCCATTCTGTCAATCGATAGCGACCGGTGCGGCAGGCCCCATGACTTGCGGCAAGCCATCATGGGCCTCTTGCTTGGTTTTTTGAGTATCAATTACTTTGGTTACGCAAGAATCTGACCAAACATTTAGAGTTGTTTCTATCATATCAATAATACTATAAAAAGGTAAAATGATGCCCATTAAAATGATCGGTACGTTCATGCTAGATAATAAACTTGCACTCAAGAAAAAACAACCCATTGGCACACCGGCGTTACCGATGGCTGCGATGGTTGCGATGATGATCCAGCTTCCCATGGTAATGGGCGTGATTGGAACACCATGATTTTGCATTAAATAAATGACGGTCGCAAAAATGAATGCAGCGCAGCCATTCATGTTGATACTGGTGCAAAGCGGTAACACGAACCGGCTGATTTTAGGGTCGACTTGCAATCGGTTTTCGATGGTTGAAATGGTGATAGGTAACGTGCCTGCCGATGATTTAGAAAAGAAAGCAACGGACAAGGCAGGCATCATGAGTTGCATGGTTTTATAAGGAGAAATACGATTGAGTTTCAACCATGCTGGCAAGACCAAAAGCCCCTGGATCAAATTGGCCAAGATAATTACCGCAAAGTATTGTCCCATCCCACTGATATTAACGCCGTGGTGCATGGTCACGACAGTCGTCGTCACAAAACCAAATAATCCAATTGGGATCACTTTTACGACCCATTTTGTGATTACAAAAAACAATCCATGCATACCTTTAAAAAAATGGATGACGGTTTCTTTTGCTTGGCTGTCAGGAATAAACCGGATGGCAAACCCTAAGGTGATGCCAATAATGAGCACGCTAATGGCTTGGTTTTCTAAAAAAGGTGAGAACACATTGGACGGAATTTGTGTCGATAAATAATGCCAATAATTCATGGTATTTTCCGCCGTGGGGCGGGCGGATGCAGGGCCTATAAGGCCCACATTTTCTGGGCGGATAAAATAATACAATAAACAGCTCACACTTGCCGAAATCAATGTTGTTGTGATGGTATAAAGGCCCGTTTTTCGTAAAATTTTACCCATCAAACCCGATTGATAACTTGATAAAGTCACGATAATTGAAAGTGCAATAATGGGTACGCTGATACATTTAAAAATTTTTATAAAAATATCGGCAATGATTGTGCCCATCATTTGTAAAAAATGAATATTGGACAATCCTACTACTATGCCTAACAAAAACATAATAATATATAAAAAAAATGGGTTTTTTAAGAGGAGTGTTTTTTTGCAGCATGCGTGCATATGCTGTACCTTTTGTGGTCAAATTTTGACTTTATTGTAAAGGTTATTATCATTTTATACAATCCTTTTTATAGGAGGCTGTCATTTAAAGTGTGTAAACTATTTCTCTTGCACCTCACCTCCAGCGAAGACAGCCTCTTTTTTATAGAGCGTGTTCATTAAAGTGTGTCAACCTGTTCTATCGTGCCTAGCCTCCAGGATAGATGAGGCGGGAGGCACAAGATGTGCCATGGCACAATAGAACAGGTTGACACACTTTAATGAACACTCTCCTTTTAGCGCCTGTTGTGCTTTTTGTCATAGGACAATACAGTGTCAAATCATTTGATCGGACAGAGGGGGCCTGCAATTGAGTTGTTAACACAGTTGTTTCAGTCCATGCCTGCTGCATGGATAGAAAAAGGCCGTCTTAATTTAGTGGTAGTCGGTGCAGGCCAGTTCCCTAGTTTTTCATCCCTGGTATTTGTTTTAAAACAAAAATTGCCTTATTTAGAATATCTTGACATCACTTTGATTGAACCCGTGCAATTTCGGACGGCTATTTTTCAACAGCAATTTTCTAATTTACAAAAAAACCATTTAATACCATTGAAAATCAATATAAAAATATACCATGGCCTTTTGAATGAGTTTTTGGAGGGCCTTGCCCCTCCACAAAAATTTGATGTGCTGTATCTTGAACATGCTGATTTTCGTACTTTACCGGTGCTTTTTTCGCAGATGATCGGTATCGGCTGGCGGGCCCTTCTATTGCGTTATGCCTTGCCCTATTTAACTAAGATCATGGTGCCTGATGCATTTATTATCGCCAGCTGCTTGTCCCAACGGGAGCTTTTTTTCTTGAAATCATTATTACAATTTAGTTTTAATGTGCAACCACAGTTAATCAAATTAGCGGGCATCCATCATTATTGGTATGGCGGGCCTTATCAATCGGGGCTGGCTGTTAGCATCAAGCCCACGATCAATCAAAGATTACAAAAAATGCGGGCAAATTGGATTAGGACCAATGATAATCATTTTGGGTGGATACTTTTTATTTCCTGTTTCCTGCTTTGGATCAAAATTAATTCTATTTATGTTTTGCAAGAATTAGCTGTAGCGGTTTTGACTGTTTTACTACAATTCTTTTTTCATGGGACAGGGCCTCTTAACCGCCCCATACAATTATTGTTGTTGCTTGGATTATTGGTAATATAAACAAGAATGGACTGAAACGCTTCGGGTATCATGGCGTGTTGTTTGCTAGCATAAAAACTAATAGACTAGATCGATGGGGCAATCCAAATTCAATCAAATTTTGAAAAAAAATAGTTTTTGGCTATCAATCGTCCTACATTTATTAATTTTGCTCAGTTTTTTCCATTTTTTTCATGATTCACCACCTGTGCCAGAACGGCCCAATTTATTTATGTCAGCCTATCTTTATAAAGATACCCCACCGCCTGCCCAGGCCCTGCAAGCGGACGTGTCAGAACGTCCCATACCTACTTCTTCACCTCAAAGGGCCCCAGAGCCAGTCAACCGCACTGATTCACGATCAGTACCAAATGCCCGGCCGGTACGTGAGCCATTGTTGGTAAAAAAACCTTCAAATGATGATGAGGCGGTCCATTTAGTCGGTGACCATAAAACACTTCCGCAACCTTTAATTAGATTGTTAGCAAAAGCTTTGACGGCCAGTTTGATCTATCCTAAATCCGCGGTAGACTTTGGCTTGCGGGGGACGGCCTATGTTAGGTTTTTAGTGGAACCGAATGGCGAGATCAGTCATGTGGAGCTCGTCAAATCAAGCAGTGCGACCGTATTAGACCAGGCGGCCGTCCAGGCCGTCATCGCCATATCACCCTTAAAACAAGTGGGTGCTTATTTATCTCAGCCTAAATATATTGTGTTCGGATTTATTTTTGGATAACTTATATTTTCTTCAATAAATTTGTTACTATACCCATTGCTTTTAAATGGTCTTAAAAAACCTAATGACTAAAAAATTGTAATTCGATTGTCACAGAGTTGCCATAATTCATTAAATATAATTAACACAGGTGAGTTAATAAATCTACAACAATAAGGAAAGCTCAAAATGGTAAACTACTTTCAAATTATTTTTATTCTTTGTTTGATTTCTTCAGTTGCTCGTTTTGTGCTAGATAGTTACCTTCCTTCCTTGCCTGCGATCAGCAATGCATTTGGAATTTCGGATACAAGGACCCAATTAACATTGACTTTATATTTGATCGGATTCAGTATTTCGCAACTGATTTATGGCCCTTTGTCGGACCATTACGGCAGGCGGATCATTATCTTGTTCGGATTGAGTATTTTTGTGTTCGGTAATTTAATTTGTGCCATCGCCAGTTCTCCGACCGTATTATTAGTTGCACGCTTAATTGCAGGAGCTGGGGCCGGTGTTTGCGGCGTATTAAATCGGGCCATTGCCAGTGATTGCTTTAAGGGCGCTGATTTTTCTAAGGCTTGGTCGTATACGACGACCTCTCTGGTGGTGACGCTTTGCGTTGCTCCTGTGGTCGGTGGTTATATTCAAGAGTTAATGGGATGGCGTGGTAATTTTATTATTGCGACGGCCTATGTGACGATCGCATTGGCCATCATCGTCAAGTTCTTGCCAGAAACCAACGAATCTAAAATTTCAAAAAAAATTGGTGAAGCTTCACTGTGCACCAATAAAATAATTAAAAATTATTATACGATTATTATTAATCCTTCTTTTATTAGTGGGGCCATTTGTTATACGTTAGCATTTTCGGGATTGATCGCTTATTTTCAGGTCAGTCCTTTATTATTTATTAATCATCTAGGCCTTTCGCCCAGTCAATATGGCTGGTGTTCGTTGATAATTGCTTTGACTTATCTCGCGGGCGGACTTATTGTGAATCGTTTCGCAAAATCATTGGGTACGCATTATTTATTGATGAGTGGCACGCTGTTATTGATTGTCGGTGGGATATTAATGATGATCACGAACGCATTGCATTATCGCCATATCGCGGCAATTTTATTGCCTTCAGCAATTTATGTGGTTGGCGCGCGTATTGTAATTCCTAATGCGATTGCCAATTCTATGCAAAAAGTACGACATTTAAATGGCAGTAGTTCGGCATTGCTCGGGAGTTTGCAAATGCTGGGTGCTTCATGCATCAGTTATTGGATCGCGAAATTTGACTATAAAACCTCTTTCCCTTTAGCAGTTTTTTTGACCACCTTGGGGTGTGTTACTTTAGTCAGTTATTTATTGTTTAGGGCATCACACGACCAAGTATTTGAATAGTAATAATTTAATTTAAATTAACAAAATTGTCATAGAGCTGTCATATTAGCGCAAGCTTTTTGATATACACTTTTAACTTTCTAATGTCTCATTTTTTTCATAAAAAATAGTCCAGAGGAGTGCATCATGAAACTATCTATTAATGGCATGGCTGAGAAATTCAGAGAATTATTAAATGGCCCTAAAGTTATCGAAATGCCGGGGTGCCATGATATTGTGAGCGGCATGGTTTTAGAAGATGTCGGTTTTAATGTCATTTTTATGAGTGGTTATGGGGTCGCCACTAGTTTTTTAGGCAATCCGGATATTGGGTTGACGACCTTAACAGAAACGGCCGCCGTTGCCCGGAACTTGGTGAGGTCTCTTCATGTGCCCATTGTGGTTGATATCGATGATGGATATGGTAATGAAAATAATGTTGCGCGTACAATCCACGAATTAGAACAAGCCGGGGTCGCGGCCGTCGTGATGGAAGACCAAGAATCGCCTAAACGTTGTGGCCATAGCAACGGTAAAAAAATTATTCCATTGAATGATTACATGAAAAAATTAGACTGTGCGTTACATGTTAGGAAATCAGCGTTATCTATTATTGCAAGGACAGATGAAGTCGATTTAAATGCAGCCATCCAGAGGGCCAAAACATTTCATGCGGCAGGTGCAGACGTCACATTGATTGATGGTATTCGTTCTTTAGATGATATCAAAAGGATCGCGGATGAAGTGCCGGGGCATAAACAAATCAATTTAATTTATGGTGGAAAAACACCCCTGCTTTCTTTACACGAACTGACTGCACTTGGTTTTAAAGTGGTGCTCTATTCAACGCCCACTTTATATTTAATGGCACAAGCGTTATTTAAATGGATGTCTGTGTTACATGAAACACATGATTTGAATTCCATTTCAGAACAATCGATGAAATTTTCTGAATTTCAATCATTTATCGAAAACAACTATTTAAAACGCCATCAATGGCACCCCATACGCGCTGTTAATGATGGTTTGTGTTAAAATAGCCTAAGTTTAGATAAATTGACAACCAATCAATCACATAGTAGGTTTTTATGCGGCTTTTAATTGTGGAAGATGAACCTAAAACGGCAAATTACCTTCGAAAGGGCTTGAGTGAAAACCGATTTATTGTCGATGTGGCGGTAGATGGGGAAGAAGGTATATTGCTTGCGGAATCATATCAATATGATCTCATTATATTAGATGTCATGTTACCTAAAATGAATGGTTGGAGCATTTTATCTCTTTTGCGCAATAAAAACATTATGGCTCCAGTATTATTTTTAACAGCACGAGACTCAATTGAAGACAGGGTCTTAGGGCTTGAATTAGGCGCAGATGATTACTTAGTCAAGCCATTTGCTTTTTCAGAGTTGCTGGCGCGCATTCGCGCGATCCTAAGGCGGGGGCAAGTCAGTCAAACGGAATTATTAATTATTGCTGATTTGCAAGTTGATTTATTGCGGCATAAGGCACAGCGTGGTAAAGATCGTTTTGAATTGACCCCAAAAGAATTCGCTTTATTGTCTTTATTAGCGCGTCGTAAAGGCGAAGTCGTCTCACGCACGATTATTGCAGAGCAAGTCTGGGACATGAATTTTGATAGCAATACAAATGTAGTCGACGTGGCCGTGCGTCGTTTACGCAGTAAAGTTGATGATCCGTTCGATAAAAAATTGATTCATACCATTCGCGGGGTCGGTTATGTCATGGAGGACCGCGATGCTATTTAAGCAATCGTCCATGGCTTTTCGTTTAGCTTGTATTTATACGGTATCTGCATTTTCTATTTTAATGATTTGTGCTTTAGCATTATATTGGATATTTACCTCACGATTAGAAAAAGAAAATTATCGTTTTCTAGTTAATAATATTTTTATTTTAAATAAAATTATTCAGGAAAAGGCAAACAAAAGCTTAATTGAAGTCCAAGAAGCATTGAAAGAAGAAGTCATTTTAGAGCCTGGTTTTTATCATTATTATGTTCGCGTGTTGGATGGCCATAATACTACAGTCATTGAAACACCTAAAATGTCTGCCTTGGTCCCTCATGAACGGTTTGCAGGCCTCCGCCCTGAACGCCTTGGGGTATTTCCAACTAAATATTGGGCCACCTATAAAAATAAAACGCGTAAACGCCATTTTTTGTTGATTGATGCACTCGTTAGCTCCCCTGATCATCGAAAAGAAGGCCTTTGGACCATTGAAATTGGCATGGACATTTCATCTGAACGCGACATTATTATCGATTATCGCCAAGGTTTGTTGATTGTTTTATTATTAGGTACGTTTTGTTCTGCGTTACTTGGGGTCGTTGTGACACGTAAAGGACTCAAACCATTGCGTGACATGACTCGCTCGACCCAGCAAATTACCATTGCTCGCTTAAAAGAACGCTTGAATCCCGCTTCTTGGCCACAAGAACTATATACTTTGGCCATTGCTGTAAATAATATGCTAGACCGGATTGAAGATGGTTTCATTCGACTTTCACAATTTTCGGGCGATTTAGCACATGAGTTGCGTACACCGATTACTAATTTAATGGGCGAAGCCGAGATTGCTTTATCACGGCCACGTACTAACGATGAATATCGTGAAGTATTAGAATCCAGTACTGAGGAACTTGGGCGTATTGCTTTGATGATTGAAAACTTATTATTTTTAGCGCGGGCCGAAAATCCGCGTGCTGCTGTCCGTTTTTCTAACGTAGCAGCGGACCAAATTATTAAAGAAGTCTGTGATTTTTACGGGGTGTTGGCGGAAGAAAAAAACATTAAATTGTCTTATTATGGTGAAGCCAATCTCAAGGCTGATGTTTTAATGCTACGTCGGGCTGTCAGTAATTTAGTATCGAATGCTTTGATCCATTCGAGGCCCCAAACTGAAATCACTTTGTCGGTCTTACCAAAGGACATGACCGTCATCATTACGGTCGAAGATCAAGGCCATGGCATTCCTAAAGAACATTTGCCCCATATTTTTGATCGTTTTTATCGTGTCGATTGGGCCCGCTCACAAAATACAGGCGGGACAGGCTTAGGGCTTGCAATTGTCAAATTTATTATGGATTTGCACAAAGGCAAGGTTGATATTAAAAGTGAAGTCAATCGTGGTACACGGGTCTCGCTTATTTTTCCATCAAACTATACCCAAAGCGTTTGATCGTACGGGACGCTCACCAGCTAAACGAGTATATTTTTTCCTAATTGGACTTTAACGGCATTGGCCTTATCAATCGGCACTAATAAAATAAAAGGCCCTTTTTGTGGATTTTTTCCTTTTTTATAATCAGGGTTTAATAATTGCAAAACATCGAGTGTGATGCCAGTTGATTTAGCAATGGTTGCCAGATTAACAGGTGTTTTGGTTTTTAATTGAATGAAATAAGGCTTGTTCGTGAGCGATGGCAGGTGCAAACCATATTTAGCAGGGTTTTCAATGATTTCTGCAACGGCCAATAATTTCGGCACGTAGTAGTGTGTTTCTTTAGGTAATTTTAAATTTAAAAAATTAGTATCTTTTGCGTGCTTAATGGCCGATTGTACTTTACCTTGGCCGCAATCATAAGCGGCAATGGCAAGGTACCAATTGCCTTTAAAGAAAGTCCCTAAATCTTTAAAATAAGCCAATGCAGCATTGGTGGAGGCAATGACATTGCGACGACCATCATAGCCTGATTTTATTTTGATGCCTAATTCATGCGCTGTTTGTGGCATCAGTTGCCAAAGGCCGGCTGCGCCTTTATTAGAATGGTCCTCTGGATTAAATTCGCTTTCGATGATGGGAACCAAGGCCAATTCTGCTGGCAAATGACGTATTTGTGTTTCTTCATAAATAAAATAAATATAAGGGCCTGCTGCATTTAAAATATCTTTAAATTTATTTTTATCAGCCAATATTTTTCGGATTTCTGTTTGCACGGCAATCGATTGTGTTTTATGGTCTAGATGTAGGCCATTACGGATTGTTTCCCAAATAGAACTCGCAGCAATGGGCGCGGTTTGGCGGGTGTTATCGCGCATCAACCGAGATAAATTTTCACTCAATGGTTGAGTTAAATGTTCGCGGATGATCGTTGCTGTATCGGCATAAGTTAAGAAATCTTCTGCACGAGAAGTGTTTAAAGTATTTATCGTATTTAAATATTCGACATTAACATTTCCGTACCAAATAGCTAAAAAGCAAATACTCAATACAGCCAGTAAAATATATTTTGTAAAATTGATTAATAATTGCATCCCGCTATTTTACAGGAAAAACCCCTTCTTGAAAACCTTTTAAAAAATACTATTAAATAACCACATAGATCGTGTATTATAGTTAAGCAGATGATATTTTTAATTTTTTTATTATGACGAGCAAAGGAAAATAAATGGTCTTAAAAACCAACAGTTTGCCACCAGATGTATTACTTATTATTCGTGATAAAGGCACTGAACATCCTTTTACGGGTACTTATAATCATTTTGAAGGTGCGGGCACTTATTTATGCCGGCAATGTGGAATTGCTTTATTTCGCTCAAAAATGAAATTTCATTCTGCTTGTGGTTGGCCAAGCTTCGATGAAGAAATAAAAAATACTGTGCTACATCAACTCGATCAGGACGGTATTCGTCAAGAAATTCTTTGTCGACGTTGTCATGCTCATTTAGGGCATGTTTTCCACGGCGAACAATTGTCTGCAAAAAACCTACGTTATTGCGTTAATTCTGTCGGTTTAGATTTTGTGCCTGATTCAACGGTTGAAGATACAGAAGAGGCCCTTTTTGCAGGCGGTTGTTTTTGGGGAGTTGAATTTTTATTTAATCAATTGCCTGGTGTTTTAAAAACTGAAGTGGGTTATACAGGTGGCCATCATCCAAATCCGACTTATCAAGAAATTTGCGAAGGCCATACTGGACATTTTGAAGCCGTTCGTGTGCTTTATGATCCAAAGAAAATTGATTTTGAATCCGTTGCTAAATATTTTTTTGAAATCCACGATTTTACTCAAATTACGGGCCAAGGCCCTGATTTAGGCGAACAATACTTAAGTGTTTTATTTTATTATGGCCCGACACAACAAAAAATTGGTCAAAATTTGATTGAGCAATTGCATCAAAAAAACCATCATGTGGCAACTCGTTTATTGCCTGTCAGTGTTTTTTGGCCTGCTGAAGAACCCCATCAAAATTATTACCAAAAAAACGGTAAAAAACCCTATTGCCATTTATATACTAAACGGTTTTAGATTTTGAACTACCCTATAAAATCATGCTATACTTCTTGCGGTCTTTTTTGATCCGGAAAAATAAACATGCTTAAAATCACTAACAAAAAACGAACTATGGCCGTACTCGTCCTGGTTTTATTTGTTATTTTTTTATTTTGGAACAAAACAAAAACGCCTGATCAAGCCTTCATTACTATTAAACGGGGTGATATCACTGAAAAAGTCATTGCTGTGGGAAGTATTGTTCCTAAACATACTATTAGTATCAAATCCACTATTCCTGGGACCGTTGGCCAATTATTTCATGAAGAAGGCGATTATATCGAACAAGGGGCTTTATTATTGCAGGTGACACCTGCACCGACCCCCGAAAGTATTGCAGAAGCCAATGAAGCTGTTCAAGAAAACCGTGCCATTTTGTTACAAGCACAATCACATCAAGAGCGCCTTGCTCAATTATTAAAATTAAAATTAGAAAGTCCAGATGATTATGCCATTGCCGCAAAAGATGTAGCAATGTCGAAAGCCAAGCTCGAAATGGCGCAACAAAAGCTATCCTTGATCCAAAAAGGTGAAACGACCATTGCCGGCAAAGAAATTAAAACGATGATCAATAGCCCGATCAGTGGATATATTTTGCAACGAAACGTAGATGAAGGCGACCCTGTCGTACCTTTGACGGAGGCCCAAGAAGGGACCGTATTATTAGTGGTTGCGAACATGCAAGATTTAATTTTTAAAGGAAGCGTCAATGAAATTGATGTAGGAAAAATTTCCTCTGGTATGCCAGCCGATATCAGTATTGCTGCTTTGCCTGATATTAAAGTGACTGGCTTTTTAAGAAAAATTGATTTACAAGCGATAACAAGCACGACAGCCACAATTAATAATACCAGCGCGCCTTTTAATGTTGGATTCAATATTGAATTGAACCATTTACAAATTCCTAAGGGGATCAAACTGCGTGCGGGATATTCTGCAACCGCTGAAATCATTGTTAAAAAAGCAGAAGGTGTATTAATTGTGCCTGAACGCGTAATAATTTTTAAAGATAACAAAACATTTGTCTCGATTTTATCGAAAAATAAAAAACCCATGCTACAAGAAATAATACTGGGCATGTCAGACGGAATTAATGCACAAGTATTATCTGGCGTTTTCGAAGGACAGCGCATTTTAGAAAATAATTCACAGAATAATTTAACAAGCTGAGGCTTGGGCGCTCCCCAAGGGAAAAACACAAAAATACTTGAGTATCCTATGCTGCTGAATGATTTATTCAAACAAATTTTTATTAATTTATGGGCGCATAAAGTGCGTAGTGTTTTGGCCTTGTTTGGCATATTGTGGGGAACAACGACGATTGTTTTATTACTTTCGATATCAAATGGATTTTATGCAATGCAAATCAAAAATTTAGCGTTTTTAAATAATGCTACAATTTTTGCTTGGAGCGGTACCACGAGCAAACCCTTTGGCGGTTTGCCACAAGGACAGAAAGTCCATATTCAACTGGTCGATTTTTTACAAATCATGCATCATATTTCGGGCATAAAATTATACTCACCTGTTTTTAATAAGACGACAACATTAAGTTATCAAGACAAAACTATCAATGGAACAATAATAGGCGTGGCACCTGGTTTTGATTCAATCATGCAAATCCTATTAACACCAGGCAGTCGATTTATTGATCCTCTTGATGTTCTTCAGTCTCGTCGAGTATTATTTATTGATGATGCAGTCTGCCAAGTATTATTTGGTGATCAAAATCCTTTATATAAGACCGTGATTTTAAACCAAGTCCCATTTACTGTGATTGGCTCTGCAAGCCCCAACCATGCAAGTGGTATTCGATTTGGCGAAAATAATATTTACCTGCCCTACTCGACTTTTTTAGCGATCAATGGCCAACAAGATATTCATACGTTATTTTTATTGCCGAACAATACGGCTGATGTGCCCCGTATTAAGCGTGATTTAATCAATTTGCTGGCCGTATATGATCATTTTGATCCAACTGATGAGGAAGCCTTACATATGCCTGATTTGGCGGCCCAACAATTATTTGTGACGTGGTTTTTTAGGGCCGTTGAAATTTTTTTAATATGTTGCGGTTTGCTGACTTTATCAGTAGGTGGATTGGGTGCTGCAAACATGATGTTTTTAATAGTGACGGAGAGAACACGGGAAATCGGGTTGCGTTTGGCGCTCGGCGCAATGACGGCCGATGTTTTATTACAATTTTTTTGTGAAACTGGAGCATTGGTCTTGCTAGGCGGTTTCAGTGGGTTCATGCTTGCTATCATTATTTTAGCTATTTTAAACCATATTGGGTTGCCGAGTTGGTTAGGTGTGCCGCATATTTCTTTTTTCGTCTTCTTGATGACCATTGGAGCATTGATGGCCATTGGATCGCTTGCGGGTTATTTTCCTGCGCGACGGGCGGCCCGAATGAAAGTCGTTGAAGCATTGGCATTTTAATATGATACCTTTTAAATATTTATTAAAAAGTATGTTAATGAATCGCACACGGGCAGTGTTGACTATTTTTGCAATTGCCTGGGGGACATTTACAATTGCTATCATGTTGGCGGTGGGCGAAGGGTTGCGTTTAACTTTTGGTCAAGTCATTAATCATTTAGGGACGGCAGCTTTAGTCATTTCAGGCAAGCAAACGACCAAGTCCCATCATGGACAGTCGAGTGGTATTCAAATTATGTTGACCCAACATGATTTAGACCGACTTAAAAAAATATTATTAGGCCGTGCCGAAATCACAGGTTCTGTTTTATCAGATCGTGCCATTACTTATGGAGCTAAGATGACCCGCGGTATGCCTGTTACGGCAGTCGCCCCTGAATATGCTGATTTTCATGCAATAAAAACCTTGCCTTCCGGTCGTTTTATTGATGGGGCCGATGATGAGTTAAGACGACAAGTGATTGTATTGGGAGACCGGACTTATCATAAATTATTTAAGCCCCATGAAAATGCAGTGGGCAAGACTGTGTATGTTGCTGGCAAACCTTTTATAGTCATTGGCGTGCAACGTCAATCATTACAATTGATCATGACAAGCCAATATCCAGATGAATTTACCAATTGGGTCCCTTATCAAACGTATCAGGCACTTACGAATGATTATAATTATTCTAATTTTTTTGTAGCGCCAAAAGACTTATCGCAAGTTTCACAATTACAAAATGAAATACGTCATTTTATTACGAAAGATCGTCAGCTGGGCCCTGATGATTTAGGTATTTTAGATTTTATCAATATTCAACAAGAGAAACAAAAAATCATGCTGTTTTTTTATGGGATCGAAATGGTCCTTGGGATCATTGGTGCTTTGACCTTGGTCGTAGCAGGTGTTGGGGCCCTAAACGTCATGTATATTTCGGTGAGAAGTGCAACACGTGAAATTGGTGTTCGTATGGCGCTGGGTGCAACAACATTTGATATTTTATTGTATTATATTTGCGAGGCCTTATTGACAGCTGCGATTGGCGGCACATTGGGGGCCTTCTTGGCCAAAGGGACAGTGATGTTAATTAATTTAGTCCCCATGGATTCTGAGTTATTACAATATTTGGGAAGGCCCCGGCCAATTTTATCTATCCAATTAATTTTTATTGTTATTATTACATTAGGGGCCATCAGTTTAACGGCCGGGGCCTTCCCAGCACGTAAAGCGGCATCCATTGATCCAGTAGAGGCGTTGCGTTATGAATGATTCTTTAATTGAATTACAACATATACGAAAAGTATATGCTTTAGGTAAGGTGCAACTCACTGCGCTCATGATTGATCAATTATGCATTAAAAAAGGCGAATATGTTGCGATCTTAGGGCCTTCAGGTTCTGGAAAATCAACTTTAATGAATTTATTAGGTTGTTTGGATACACCGACATCGGGTAAATATTTTTTGCAACAACGTGAAGTCAGTCAATTAACACGTAATGAATTGGCCAAAGTACGTAACCTGCAAATTGGTTTTGTGTTTCAAAGTTTTAATTTGCTGGATTATGCGACCGCATTAGACAATGTAGCATTACCATTAGTTTATCGTGGCATGCCAAAGGCGGAACGCCATGCACGGGCTACAGATTTTTTAAGCCGCGTTGGTTTGGGGGACCGTCTATACCATCGTCCAAATGAATTGTCTGGCGGCCAATGCCAAAGGGTAGCGATTGCCCGTGCATTGGTCATAGGCCCTAGTTTAATTTTAGCTGACGAGCCAACAGGTAACTTAGACAGCCGCTCAGGCGAGCAAATTATTCATTTGTTTGAAAACTGTGTTAACGAAGGCAAGACCATCATTATTGTGACCCATGATTTATCCTTGGCAAAACGTGCCAAACGCGTGATTAGGATTTTGGATGGGAAAGTTGAATCGGACTCATGAGCCCGCACTTTCCCCAAGCAAGGGCCGCAAAGTCTTGCCATGCCAGCAAAGCCGTATCTATACCGAAGTGCTTCAAGAAGTCACGCAACCATAGAACAAATGATCAATGATCAATCATATCATTGATCGATATCTATTATTTGTCTCCGCAAACTGTTTCAACTAAGATCGCAGCTACTTCATATGGATTGGCATTGGCGCCCGGACGGCGGTCTTCGAAATAACCATGGCCTTTTAGTGCTACGGGCCGTGGGATCCGAATGGACGCGCCGCGGTGGCCAACACCGGCCAGAAATTGATTAATATTGGCGGTTTCGTGTTTGCCTGTTAAACGTAGTTCTAAATCATGTCCATACACAGCGATATGTTCTTTATGTCTTAATTCTAATGCTTTTATTGCTTTTTCGATTGCTTTCATGCCGGTCTTTGGGTCACGGGTTTCTTTTGTTGAAAAATTAGTGTGTTTGCCTGCGCCGTTCCAATCTCCTTTGACCGGTTTGGGGTGTAATTTGGCGGTAATATCATAGTCTTCCCCCAAACGATACAATAACCAACGCGCGATCCATAAATGATCACAGACATTGATAGGGCCTGCGCTTTCATCTTCAATTCCGCGGTAGCCAATTTGAAACTCCCACTGTCCGGGCATGACTTCTGCATTGGTCCCATAGATCATGATGCCTGCATCAATACAGGCTTGCGCGTGATGTTCAACTAACTGACGGCCAAATACCTCATCTGCCCCCACCCCACAATAAAAAGGGCCTTGTGGCGCAGGATAACCTCTGTCAGGCCAACCTAATGGCTGTTGTCCTTTAAATAGGGTGTACTCTTGTTCGAATCCGATCCAGGGATCATGTGCTTTCCCAATGGTTTCCATGATTTTTACTAAATGCGCGCGTTTATTACTTGGGTGCGGTGTTCCATCAGGATTGAGTACATCGCACAAGGCGAGATAATTAGGCGGCCCTAAAATGGGGTCTTTTACAAAACAAATAGGTTGTAAAATCAAATCAGAATCATGGCCTGAAGCTTGATAAGTGGAAGAGCCATCAAAATTCCAAGGAGGTAGGTCTTGTAATGAGGGGACTTCTTTGTTGAGCGGGACCATTTTGACTTTGGAGCGTAATGTTTGTGTGGGTGTGGTACCATCGATCCAAATATAAGTGACTTGTAATATATGCATATTTTACCCCATATTTAATATATTTTTTGTTTTAGTAATGAATGGTCTAGTGCTAAATTGCACTTCATGTGAATTCTAGCTTAAATTATAAAAAATGCATAGCGTGACAAGGAGACTGTCATTTAAATTGTGGGGGCTAGGCTGCGAGAGAAATAGTGTTCACGCTCCGGATGCGTGATAGCGCCTTCTCAAAGAGCAAACGGAGCGTCTTGATCTTGATGGTTATGTCGAACGAGTGAAAGTAGAATGCTTTAACCAGGCTTCATCTGGATAATAAGCAACCATAAGCGTCTTATCTTTAATCGTATTGATCAATGGCTTGATCACCTGAGGGCTCACCGCGAAACAACCAAAACTCCGCCCTAACATATGGTTGTTTTTGACCACATCAGCGCCAACATAAGGTGCGCCATGGACCACAATATTACGATCAAAGGCATTATTATTTTGGTCTTCGAGCCCTTTAATTCTTAATGCATATCCTTTGTCACCAATATAAGTATTATCAGTAAGAAAAACACCTAAGCTTGATTTTAAACTGCCGGGACGATTTGAAAATGAGGTTGCGTTGACGGCACCACTATTTTTTCCATGGGCGACCCAAGTATTAAATAATACTTTTAAGTTTTTTACATCAATGACCCATAAGCGACGTTCGATAGATGGCTTAGAATAATCGACCAGTGTTAACACTTCTTTGTTATCGAGTCCTCGGTGGCGTGCATTTAAATAAGCAATTAATCCAACTTTTAAAACTCTTGGGTCCAGGTTGCTTGCTTGCATGCTGATTTTTAGGACCGCTTGTTGGATCCAAGATTGGGAAGAAAGATTGTATTCGCCATAGGTATCTTGAAAAAAAGCATGTAATGCGCTTAAATTCAGTGGCCCCCAACCGACAATACATAAAAGAATGCAAACACATAATAAAATTTTTTTCATCATTTTTTTCCTATCTATAATGTTAACGAACATGCAGAAGGATTTTGATACTGTGATAATCCTAAGTACTACTTGCTGATATTGCTATAATGTGTGTAAAATATCACAACTATCTTATTTAATGATTTAAAATTACACAAAAGAACATACATCTTACCTTATAAATTGGTAATGTCAAAGATTATTTTTGATAAAAAAAATCATCAGGTAGTAATTAATTGTATTAACTTATAAAATAATTTTTTAGAAAAATAAAAAAATGTTAAGATAAGAGCGAAATTAGAATGGCATGCCCATCCAGGTTCGCATAAATAAAATTAAGGTGTTGTTTTGACAATATTGACCTTTTCCATTTTGTTATTGATTTTTTCATATTTGGCAGGCCTTGTCGGTGCTTTGACCGGTTTGGGTGGTGGTGTTGTTCTCATTCCTGCTTTAGTCTTATTTTTTCATGTGGATATTCATTACGCGATGGGTGCATCATTGATTTCTGTTATGGCCACATCATCAGGGGCCGCGCTCGCTTATTTACAACGCGGTTATACCAATGTCCGCATTGGTATGTTTTTAGAAGTCGGCGCGGTGGTCGGTGCACTAATGGGTGCTTTCTTAGTTGTTTTTGTTTCAACTTCTTTTATTGCTGTTATTTTCGGTTTAGTGATGTTTTTATCAGCTTATTTAACAGGGAAAAGAAAAGAAGATAGCGAGATCAGTAAGTCCCAAGCACACCCATGGGCGACTTATTTAAAATTAAATGGTAAATACCAAACTGCTGAAGGCGAACAACCTTATTATGTGCAACAGGTTCCCCTTGCATTAATCACTATGGTTTTTGCCGGTGTTTTATCGGGATTATTAGGCATCGGATCAGGCGCACTTAAAGTTTTAGCGATGGACCAATTCATGCGATTACCTTATAAAGTATCCGCGACGACCAGTAATTTTATTATTGGCATTACGGCGGCCGTCAGTGCCGGCGTTTATTTCTCAAATGGCTATATTAATCCCATTATTACTTTTCCTGTTTTGATTGGCGTTTTAATTGGGGCCTTGAGTGGTGCTTTTGTTTTAGCAAAATTACATAATAAAAAATTGCGTTTGATTTTTAGTATCGTGGTTTTATTACTTGGGTCAGAAATGATTTATAAAGGATTAACGGGACATTTATGACCAGCGAAAAAATGCAAATTGCAATTGGACAAATATTACGGGTGGGCGTTTTCATATCGTTTATTTTAGTCTCCATTGGCGGCGCCCAATATTTATGGAAAAACGGGAATGCACCGATGTCATTTGCAATGTTTTCAACGCTCCCGGCCCATTTTGTAACGGTCCCCACTATTTTTTTACACGCATTTGATTTTTCCGCTTTAGGGTTGATTCAATTGGGCTTACTGACACTGGTATTATTACAATTGGCGCGGGTCATCTTTACAACGGCGATGTTCGTTGTGTTGCGGGAAAGCTTATTTATAATAATCTGTTTATTTATCTTGTCTGTCTTGATCTATAGTCTATTTTGGTATCATCCGAATTTTTAAGCCCGTTGTTTTAAAGTGAGACTCTTAAACGGCATGCTTGAATTTTTAATCTAAATTTTTCAATCACTTAAAAAATCCTTAGGCCCTGCAATTTTCTAAAAAGCACCTATACTTATATAAAGGAATATAAGTTCAAAAATTGTACTAATAGACTGATTGGTATATTGAACGGTCTTTTAATAAATAGGTTAAATAATTAAATAGGTGCAGAGATGAGTAAAACGATTAGCAAAGAACTACTGAAAAAATCAATAGTATTTTGTGCAACACTATTACTTGTTAATGGTACTTATGCCAATCCAGTCGGTGGGGTGGTGACATCAGGTAGTGCTACGATTTCTTCACCGAATGCAACGACCCTACAAATTAAACAAAATTCTAATCAGGCCATTATTAATTGGAACAGTTTTAATATCGCACCAAATGAAACGACTAATTTCGTTCAACCTTCTAGCAGCAGCATTGCTTTGAATCGTATTAATCCAAACCAAGGGGCCTCACAAATATATGGCCACTTGAATGCAAATGGCCGGATCATCTTAATCAATGGTGCCGGTATTTATTTTGGGCCGAACTCATTTGTCAATGTGGGCGGCATCATTGCATCAACTTCAGATATTAGTGATAAAAACTTTTTAAATGGTAATTATGTTTTTGATCAACCTTCTATTCAACATGGTTCCATCGTCAATGAAGGCCAAATTATAGCTAAAGATTATGGGCTGGTCGCATTGGCAGGGTCTAGTGTTTCGAACCAAGGGCTGATCCAAGCACACCTTGGTAATGTAGTACTGGCTTCAGGTGATAAATATACGCTGTCCTTAAATGGAGACCAATTGATTAATTTTACCGTTGACCAAGCAACTAGCAGTGCGGGCGTTGATCGCAATGGTAATCGATTAAAAAATGCAGTTAACAATAGTGGCACGATACTGGCAGATGGTGGGAGCATTTTAATGACGGCCAAGGCTGCACAACAAGTTGTTGATAATGTCATTAATATGTCAGGGGTCGTTGAGGCCCGTTCTGTTCAACAAAAAAATGGCGAGATCATTTTATTAGGACAAGACACGGGCGGTACAGGCAATGTTGTGGTTTCAGGTAAAATCGATACAACGGGCGTCAATGCTAAAGGGGGCACGGCAAAAATATTAGGCGACCATGTTCAATTGGCTTCTTCTGCTGTGGTTGATGCCAGCGGTGATCAAGGCGGTGGCATTATTGATATTGGTGGCGATTCGCGAGGACAAGGCCCTGATTATAATGCTGCAACGACGACTATTGCAGCGGGAGCAAATATTGCTGCTAATGCTAGGACGACAGGTAATGGCGGTAACATTGTGGTATGGTCGAACAATAACACGCAAGTCCAAGGAAACTTAAGCGCGACCGGTGGGCCTCAAGGTGGCAATGGCGGTAATGTTGAAACTTCAGGGGGCTATTTAGATGTTAATGGCGCAACAGTCAATTTGAAAGCAACGTCAGGCCAGTTTGGTACTTGGTTACTTGACCCGACCAGTATTTTTATTGCTGATAGTCAAGCCAATGCAACAGCAGTGGGCATGACGGGAACAGATGCAACTGCCAATCAATACAGTGGAACCAGCCCTTATACTTTTAATGCATCAGGCACGGGCGCTGAATCTCTCTTGACGACCAGTTCATTATTAGCGGCTTTGGCCAATGGTAATGTAGTTGTGACCACTGATAATTCGAGTGCAGCAGGCAGTGGTGATATCTATGTGGTCAATAATATTCTTTGGAGTAATCCAACGAGTTTAACACTCAGTGCTTATCGTCATATTGTTCTTCAAGGAAATATTGAAAATGCGGCCGCCGCCAATATTAAGCTGATTGCAGACAATACCGGGACAGGTGTTGGGAGCGTGTGTGGTGGCGGGGGCACGAGCGTGTGTGGCGGCATTGACCCATCTATTACTGTCGTCCCAAGTGGGTTTGTTCAATCATTTTTTTCAACTTTAGGGGCCGTTTCAATCTACTACAACCCTAAGGTGTTCGGGGCCCAAGATACCATTTATACAGGGGGATCAACACCGTTAAGATATATGTTGATAAATAGTTTAGGTAATCCGACGGACACTACAACTGCTAGTCTGGCTAGTTTAGCAAACAATATCAATAATTTTAATTCCTCGTTTGCCAATGGGAATTTTGCATTAAGCAATAATATTGATGCCAGTGCTACGGCGACTGCTCCATGGTCTAGCAGTGGGTTTTTACCGATCGGCACCGGTTCGTTGAATTTTACCGGCCGTTTTGATGGGCTAGGCCATACAATTAGTAACTTATATATTAATTCCACTACAAGTAATACAGGCTTATTCGGCGTTATTGGTAGCCAAGGTAAGGTTTCTAATATCAATTTATTCAATCCTAATATTAGCAGTACGGGCTTGGTTTTAGGTGCCATTGCAGGTTCAAGCTCGACTAGTTCAACGATTACGAATGTATCCAGTAGCGGTGGATCACTAAACGAGCTAGGCAGCGGTGGTTTTGTAGGATTAGTGGGTAGTTTAAATGGTGTTCTTTCTAATTCATATAATAGTACACCCATCAATGCTAATAACTTATCTTTTGTGTTTGCCAATAATTTTATTGGTGGTCTAGCAGGCCTCATGAATTCCACTGCGTCTATTACGAACTCATATAATGTGGGTACGATTAGTGTGGCTAGCACTGGCTCATCAACAATTGCCGTGGGCGGATTGGTTGGTGAAAATGCAAGTAGCGTTTCACAAAGTATTTCTAATAGTTATAATATCGGCAATGTCGTCGCGAACAATACGGTGAGCACCGGTGGTGACATAGGTGGGGCCGTTGGCGTGAATGAAGGCCAAGTGACCGATGTTTACAATTTAGGCCATGTTTCATCTACTAATTTCACGGGCGCTTCCGGTGGGCTGGTTGGAAGCAATAGCAGTTCATTATCAAATAGCTTTTGGGACACTGCATTGACTGGACAAGCTAATGCCGTCGGTAGTGGCAATACTTGCCCAAGTTGTGGTTCATCTAACTTACAATTAACATCGACTTATAGCAACGCAGGTTGGAACATCGGCGCACCGGGTTCAGGCAGTACTTGGCAAATCTTGGATAATGTGATTTATCCACACTTAGTTACCGAAGGCCTCTATACCATTCAAGGCACAATTTACAGTGATTCAGCCGGTACGACACCAGCAGGCCCAGGTATTACGGTCAACTTAGCAGTCAATGGGGCCCTCCCTATTACGACGACCACCAATGGAAGCAGTCAATATAGTTATCTTTTTTCAACGAGCAGTGCTAATCCAGTCCCAAATGGGAACTTGCCCATTGGCAGTAATATATTGATTTATCCTAGCAGTGGTTCATTTGGTAATTTAGTGTTTCAAACAAATGGCCTAAACGTCTCATCAGCAGATATTTTAAATGATACTTTGCGGACAGGCGTCACGAACGGAAATGGTGCTTCAAATTCAATTTTGGCGAGCGCAATTGGCTTATTGGCTGACCCGAGTATTGGATTCAGTGTTTTAGGAAACAATATCACGACGAGTGCGAACATTAGTTTTAAAGCAAACACTAATTATCGTTTAGATGGCAATATCTCAACGGCAAATGTCGGTGATATCACATTTAATGCACCGTTAACTTTAGTGAATCCATCGACATCATTGCAAACGATAAATGGTAATGTCACTTTCAATGGCATCAATGGGTCGAGTAAGAATTTGTCTGTAGAAACGGCAGGGCCTACCGCCAGTACCATCAATTTTAATACTGTGAATAATGCGGCCCAGTCAATTAATATCATCGGTAGTTTCAGCAATAATGACACATTAAGGTTCTTAGATGATCCTTCAACTCAAAACTGGCAACTGGGGACTTCATTCAGTAACACAGACAGTATTACCGGGTTGGCCCAAATTGGTAATTTTACGTTTAGCCATATTCAAAATTTAATCGGGACGGGCACGATGACTGCTCCCAATATAAGCATTAATTCATGGAACGTAACAGGGCCTTCAAGCGGGACTGTCACAATCATTGGATCTACTTATAATTTTAGCGGGTTCAGTACCTTGAAAGCGGCATCTGATGCAGAATCAGTGAATACTTTCACGATCCAACCCAGCGGATATATACAAAATATTATTGGCGCGGCCGGTAATACCCAAACCAATGTCGATTTTAGTGCTTATAGTGGCCCGCTTACTTTGACAGAGACCAATATTACAACACCCAATGGCGTGACTAATTTGTCGAATATCAATGTAGTCGGTAATGATGGGACAACGGGTACTAATAGCACCGTCATCGGCAATGATTTTACCTTGCTCGCTAGCAACTCAGGAACATTTACAGGCGGTGGGTTGCGATTTTCAGGATTTGGGAACTTATCGGGACTGGACGGGGGCGATACTTTTACCTTTTTAGATGGCAGCCATCTTTCAGGCAACATCACAGCAGGTACAGGGACCAATACCATTGATACAACCAACTATCTTAGTCCTGTGAATTTTACCTTTGCACACTCAGGTAGTGGTGGGCATGGGGTACAAGGTTTTGGGGATGTATTGGGTGGTACTTTTGATAATATTGATGTCATCAACAATAATTCAGATCCTAATAGTACTTTGTCAGAGCAAAATGGCATTACGGGCCTTTTCCCCTGGGAATTAAATGGAGTGGCTTCGGGGACTGTCATGATTGGGGGAAGTAGCGATCCCTTTACTTTCTCTGGGTTCCCCAATATTAATGGTGCAACAGGGGCTGTAACTAACGTTTTTTCCATCAATCCAGGCGCTGATTTTAATAGCCTATATGGTGGTGGTGATACAGCATCACAAAACCAATTTATATTGTTTGGGGGCAATGTGAATTTTATCGATGGGGGCCTAAGCACTGTTTCGACTCTCCTGCCAATGACAAGTACGCCCTCGGTTGTGAACATTACAGGGCCTAGTAGTGGTTCTGTGACGGGTGGTGCGACTGTCGGTTCATTTATCAATATCAGTGTTATCCAACAAGGTAGTTCTGGCACGACTTATAATGTTAATAGTACCTTGCCTGTATTAGCAATATCAAACAGTTCAAACGTGATTATTGGTACATCAGGTAATGTAGGCACAGTGGACGCTACCCTTAGTAACAATGATACGTATAATATTAGTGGCACGGTTGGTTCTTTGTTAAGTGGTACAGGCATCAACTCCTATACCTTAAACAATGGCGCTAATGTGACAAGTTTGTCAGGCAGTGGCAGTGATAATTTGACATTAAACACTTCAGGTAACAATATTTGGAACGTGAACGGTACGAGTGGCAGTGTCAGCGGTGGCGGTGCGACTATTGGCAGTTATAGTGGCATTACCAATTTGATCGGCGGCAATGGTGGCAATACATTTAACTTGGACGGCACTTTAAATAGCGTGACGGGCGGTAGTGGTAATGATACTTTCCAATTGGCCGCAACCAGTAGTGTCGGCAATATCAATGGTGGCGCTGGTACCAATACATTAAAATCTGCGCCGGGCAATAGCACATGGAACATTAGCGGGCCTAATAGTGGTTCAGTGGGTGGCGCCGGTGGTTTTAGTAATATCCAAAATATGGTCGGTAGTGCAACAGGCCTCAATACCTTTATCTTTACCGGCAGCGGTTCAGTCGGCGGTTTGATTGACGGTGGTAACTTAGCTAATGTCAATGTAATCAATGCGTCAGGTAAATCGCAATCAGTCGACCTTGTGTTATCGCCTAAATCCGGTGGTGTATTACAGGATGGTACGTTAAGCGCAGGGGGCTCGCCTTTTGCGACTTTCACTGAAATTCAAAGTGCAATTGGTAATGGTGGTACAATCACGGTGCCGGATGCTTCTGTCTCTTCTATCACATTGAATACGGGCTCGACTAATGCCGGTATCGTGGGTGATCCTTTCATTTTCAATGGATTTATTCCAATTCAATTGGTCCCTGGCTCACCGACTGTATTGGCTCCCCTACAGACGACTTCGACAAGTGATATTACCAATGTTACTGCTGTACTTATCATTGGAGACTTAATCAATGTTCCGCAAAGCTATTTTGTAGAACAAAACTTAGAAGACCTAATCAATAGTCAAACCAATGAAGACATTCAATTACTAGACAGTACTAGCTTCTGTTTTAGATGATTCCTTAGGCGTTATGGCCTCAGTGACCGTTTTACGGTCACTGTTTTTTTAAATCTTGATTGGCGGGCATGTGGCAACGTAGTAACATTAAATCTCTACCCAATAAATAAAGGATTGATAATGATCACGACCCGAACAGCAGGGAGTTCGATGATGGATTTAAAAACAGATATTCTGGCTGCGGACAATTGCATACGTCCATTTATCCGAGAGACCCCTTTAGAATATTCCATTGTGCTGAGTCATATGACAGGTTGTGAAGTCTATTTGAAATGTGAGAACTTACAGCATACCGGCTCCTTTAAAGTCAGGGGCGCCTTTAATAAGCTATTATTATTAAATGACGAACAGCGCAGCCGTGGTATCGTAACGGCTTCTTCTGGAAACCATGGGTTGGCCGTTGCTTTCGGATTAAATCAATTTCATATTCCCAGCATTATTTTTATGCCAGAAAATGCTTCTTCAACCAAAGTAGAAAACATTCGGCATTATGGTGTGCCAATAGAGTTTTATGAAAAAGACATGATGCTGACGGAAGCATATGCTAGAGATTATGCGAAACGCCATAAAATGGTTTATATTTCTCCGTATAATGATTTGCAAGTGATTAGTGGACAAGGGACAATCGGTATTGAATTAATGAGGCAACTGGATGCAATTGATACGGTCTTTGCTTGCGTCGGCGGTGGCGGCCTAATCAGCGGCGTGGGGGCCTACTTAAAAAGCATCTCTCCGCAGATTAAAATCATAGGTTGTTTGCCTGAAAATTCACCGGTCATGGCAGAATCGATCAAAGCCGGACATATTCTTGAAATGGAAACGCGCCCGACTTTATCAGACGCAACGGCCGGGGGCATTGAACCCAATGCCATTACTTTTAATTTATGCCAACAATATGTCGATGAATTTAATTTAGTTACAGAAGATGAAATTGAAGCCGCCATCATTCATATTATGCAATGCCATCATTTTCTAATTGAAGGGGCGTCTGGTGTGGCCCTAGCAGCATTTATCAAAAATGCTGAACGCTATCGGAACAAAAAAGTCGTGGTTGTGCTGAGTGGTGCGAACATTAGTTTAGAAACATTAAAAATGATTTTAAATTAAGCCCCAAGGCGGACAACGGTTAGTTAGTCAGCACTTACGTATGAGGCGCAAGAGAAAGGGTTTAAAATTACCATTCAGAATCATCTCCGGTCCGATTGTCCCAGCTATATTCTGAATTGGCATGATACGTATCGGCCCTGTAAACGGGCGGCCCATAAGTCACCATAAAGTCTGTCCCTAACACAGGCCCCCCTTGGGTCCAGGTCGTATTACAATTGCCGCCACAAGGATTACAAGTATTGCAAGTGGGCACAGCATAATAGACTGATAATTGGCAACTTTGTGGGCTATAGGTCCTTCGACGATAGCAAGATGATTTAACTGAATAATATCGCTTTTTATAATGATGCACTGGACGGCAAGATGTCCGACAAGGCGATGCCACAACGGTCGTCGGAGTGATATAAACGGGTTGTGGAGGGGCAGAGTATACTACATAATACTCAGCACAGACTGTTGTACTTGTGAATGCGGTAAGCACGCTACATAATCCATATTTGACCAATGAGAGATACTTCATAAAACTTACCCTCCTTTGGTAACTTATATAATTATTTTAACATTATTAGTCATAAAGTCTGGAAACGGGAGGCAACAATTGAATTTAACTGATTGAATTTATGCCAAAATAAAAGAAGCTCTCTTCTTTTATGGAAATTTAATTATTTTAAAAACAAGAGGTTATTAGCTAATGAAGTCGTTTGAATGCTACACAATCTTATTAAATCCGTTAAGATATTTTACGTTTGTCCTGGCCTTAATGGTTTCGACTTGGTGCCAGGCCCAAACTCCTTTTCCTTCTCCCCAGGTGGGAATCATTGTCCCTCTAGAAGTAGAAAGCCATCTGTTAGTACAAACTATCTCAGACAAAAAAGACATAACTGATCAAGGCATCCACTATATTTTAGGGAAAATAGGCAATAAGAAAATCGTGTTTGCTTTGTCGGGGCTGGGGACCATCAATGCGGCAATCGTTGCGTCCCAAATGGTCACTCGGTTTCATCCTGGTTTAATTATTTTGTCTG
>Ga0206988_1035_pt1 | contig 36766 bp, 36 predicted proteins | sample Alteio_BWMinCont_12_FD_153263 | JGI IMG/M metagenome (GOLD analysis project Ga0206988, IMG submission 153263) | Enriched cells from forest soil in Barre Woods Harvard Forest LTER site, Petersham, Massachusetts, United States -... | ecosystem: Environmental > Terrestrial > Soil > Temperate forest >... | reverse complement strand
ACTCGGGCGTATGCACGCCAATGATTTCCAAGCCTTTATCATGGTAACGGTTATACCAATCAAGTAGGTGCGGAAGCGTCCGAATACAATTGATGCAAGAATAGGTCCAAAAATCGATGAGTATCACTTTGCCTTTTAGTTGCGATAATTGTAAAGGCTGTGAGTTAACCCAAGCATCAATACCATTAATGGGTGGTTCTTTGTAAGGAATCATTAACCCGTTAATAAGCCTAGTGGAAGCAGCATTGCTAGATTTAGGTAGCGCGTAAGTCTTCATCATGCCTGAATCGTAAAGTAGATAACTAACAGTCACAATTATCACGGCACCTAATATTTTCCTGCACAATACGGCCCTGGTTCTAAAAAAACTTAATTTTTGCATCAACCTTCTCCCTGCCCATGCGATCAAAAACATTGGTAATCCTGCGCCAATTGCGAATGCAATGATGGCTAAGGCACCATTTAGCGTTGTCTGTTGAATAGCGACTTGCACAATGATAGCGGCAAGAATAGGCCCTGCGCAGGGCGTCCAGATAATCCCTACAAAGCCACCAAAAATAAATCCGCCCCAAAAACCCCCTTGCGGATTATTCGCGATCTGCACAGAATGACCGATATTCGTTAAACGATTTGTCAGTAAATTAAATTTCTCTGTCAGAGATGATGACATCATCATGACGCCCAAGAACAGTAAAATAATAAATGCAATCGTTCTTAAGTGATCAGGATTAATCGCCGCAATCTGAATCAGCTCGCGTGAAAACAACAAAACAATGCTAAATATCACTACAAAACCAAGGATAATACCTAATGGCCTGGATCGAGAACCTGTCAATGAACCAGAGAGAATAATGGGTAAAATTGGTAAAATACAGGGAGAAATAATGAGAGCAAAACCTTCAACGAAAGCAAGACTGATATTGATAACATCCAAGTTCATCTATTGAAATCTCCCTTTGATTATTATCGGGCCGTTATTTATGTCATTGTTACCGGTCGCGCCATCGCAAACGTCACATTCTGTTTCCACCGTGATCCCACTTTCCAAGCATAAGCAGATGGCCTACCCGTTTGAGGATTCACTTTTATAAGAATAGTACCAATGCCAATGCCAGATTTATGCGGCATCCGTGTATCTTCACTATGTCCAGAAGGGGCAGAATCTGCAACACGTACCAAATAGGCATCTTCATCAAATATTGGTTTGTTCATCACGACCATGACATGACCACTACCCGTTTGGTGTCCCATTGAATTTTTTTTACGGAAAACAAGAATATCACCCGGCTCCAATCTTTCCACATCATCCACTTTGTTCCAATAATAACTAGGATACTCAGACAAGCCGCTAAAAAATTGATAATAATGTTGTGAGGTGGGTTTATCAGAACCGGTTGCATCTGCAAGGCTCCAATACGCTTTAGGATTCACGGCTTCTAAAATATTGTCCACGTAATCAGAACAATCCAACACATAAATACCGCGCGAAGCATCAAAACGTCTGCCGCCTAATTTATAAGCACTGTAACGAACGGTCTCAACTGTTTTATGTACAAATTCAACCAAACGGTGTTCGAGAGAAGAAACTAAACTAAAACGCGGTGCGGGCACCGGATTATCAGATTCGCTAGTCTCTTTCGCCGCTTCTTTTAATGCGGCATTGAGCGCGACATCTTGCTGTGCGGATTTTTTCTTTTTTTTGTGTTTAGTATTTTTTGTCGTTTTATTTTTATGATGGTTTTTTTTATGCTGCACTTGATGGCTAGTAGTTTTATTATGCGGCACATCAGTTTGCGCATCCGCTGCAAACCAAGGCATCCATAATAATATCATTATTAACCAAATTATTTTTTTCGGCATGCGTAACACAATTCCTAAAAAAGCAACGATAATTGGCTGTTAGTATAGCATTTAATTCGTTAGTCGATAAATTAAAATTGCGGCGCGCGTTGTTTGAACAGGTAGCGATGCGAGCTCTATTCTTTCGTTCACAGAATGCGCGCCATCGCCTAGAGGTCCAAGCCCTGATAATTTAGCAGGTACCATTGACGCAATATGTGAAATATCCCCCGCACCACGCAAAGCAGGATCCAACCCTTTGATAACACCTTGATCTAAATCGAGACTAACCCGACTGTATTGTTCCAGCAAATTGATATTTTCCGCCGTGGGCGGCATAGCAGGAATGCCATCTTGAAATGAAATACTTGCTTTGGTGCCTGGCAATGATTGTTTCACCATATCTAGCATTTTAGTTTCAGCTGATTTTTGTTGTGCTACACTCAAAAATCGTAGATCACCTTTCGTCACTGCAATTTTTGAAATAATATTTTCTTTACCAAAGGCCGTGCCCTGGGATAATTTTTTATTAAACGCAATCGCTGTTCCGGCAACAACAATACCGGGATTAAATGTTAAATATTTTTCTTTCTGTAACTCTGTACGCATCGTGTTTAGAATTCTAGATAATTCAAAAATCGCCCCATCACCAACGCCTTTATTAAAAATACTAGCGGAATGCGATTCATTTCCGTGTGTTTCTAAGGTCCACATACTAATGCCGCGTCTTGCAATCGTGGCCGTATCCATCGTTATCGCTGGTTCAAAATCCAAGGCTACATCCCTGTTTTTTGCAGCAGACATCAACGGCTGCCTAGAAATAGAAGTTGGCTTGCCTGAATCTTCTTCATCACCGGTCAGTACGATGGTAATTTGTTTATTGTCTAAACTATGTGTGGCTTGCAAGGCTTTTAGTGCATACAACATCACGACCAAGCCGCCTTTGTCATCTATGACACCAGGGCCTGTAGCACTATTTTTCTTTAACTCAAATCGCTGAAAAGAACTTTGTCTAGGAAAAACGGTATCCAAATGGCCAATCAGCAATAAACGCTTGCCTTGTGTTCCCGTGCGTTCTGCAATCAACATTTTTCCACGCTGCATTGAATTCGGTTCTGCCACTAAACGTACGTTAAAGCCTAATTGTTTGAATAATGGTGACAATCTTGCTGCGATTCGATTAACCCCAGAGATATTTGATGTTCCGCTATTTATGTTGACTAATTGTTTTAATAATACCAATTGCTGGGTTTGATGCTGCTTAATATATTGTTGAAGTTGTGATTCTGTCGCTGACAGTGAGGCGCAGAACGCGGCGGGGAGTAGGCCGACATAAAAAAGAGAAAAGAAAAAGGAACATTTAAAAAAATCCTTACTCAGCAACATTCGAATCATCACTCTCATTCCCAGTAAGATTATTTAATCTAAATAATATCTCTCTCCCAGTCCGTGCAATTGCACTACCAGAAACAAATTTATTGGTTAAAATAACAATGCCTGTTTTTTTATTAGGAATAACAGCAATATAAACGCGAAACCCAGGTGTGCCGCCTGACTTATCGATTAGCATGTCGCCGCTATAACGCGGCTTGCTATATACCTCAGTCACCGCCAACGTCTTCGAAAGATTATCATCCGCTTTGAGCAAATCTTTTATGTCATTTGTTTCGAGCGGATGCACTTCCCATCCTAATCCTTGCATTTTAGTTGGTAGTTCCACATAAACGGATTGCGTCATGCGCATAGGATATAAAATATGTTCTGGTGTGCCAGGCAAGCCAATTGCAGCACTAAGAAAACGCTGCATATCTTGAGCAGATGCTTTAACAGCACCTGCAGCAGGTAACAGTGAGGTGGGCAACGGTTTTACTTCGTCGCCATTTTCATTATAACCCATTGCATAATGTGTAAGCAGCCAAGGCGGTACGACTAAACCAATGGGTTGCATACCCAACGGAAATAAAATTTGATTAATATATAATTCATTCAATTTTCTGTGCGTTACTTTTTCTAATGCGAACCCAAGAATGCCTATATTGAGATTAGAATAAATCCATTGCTCATTTGATGTGTAATCTGGATAGTAGGTAGCGAGAAATTGCGTTAAAGCTTGTTGGTTTTTCATATCTTCAGATTGCTTCATTGGTAGACCCGATGTATGGGTTGCAAGATTCATCATCGTGATATCATCAAAATCATCAGATAACCATGGCAGATATTTTCTCACTGGCGCATTAAGCTGCATTTTTGCCGCATCCACTTCTTGCGCAAATAATAGACTGGTCATCACTTTTGAAAGTGAGCCGATTTCAACAATCGTATTTTTATTCATCAGTTGTTTGATATTCGGATTTGCATAACCGAAATAATACGATTCAGGCTTACCCTCAATATAAAGTTCGACAGCAACACCAGGGACATCATTTTCATCCATATATTGACTAATAATTTGCTTAACAATCTCGGCATGCGAGGAAGGCAACGGAGTGACTGCATATGCATGGGTAAACCACGCCAATAATAAGAATAAAAAAGATACTTTTTTCAGCATATATTGCCCCCGTCTTAATTTTTCCCGCAAGGGGGTTTTTATACCTTAATCTGCCCCTTTAATCAAAACCTCCCACACAGTAAGGGAGTGTAGCCTGGACACGCTTTTTGTGTCCAGGGTAGTGGCTTCGCTATATGCACTATCCTGGACACAAAAAGCGTGTCCAGGCTACACCCCTTCGCAAAGACGGACGATTTATGCAACACCACTCGATTCTGTAATTCTCCCAAAGTAATAAATTGTAGTTACGTCAAGGGCCAAGTAACCAGAAGGAGAATGAACATTGTGTTCATTCCATTTAGGTGCAACAATTAGCCTCTATCTCTATATAAATATAGTTCTGAAGCATGGACGCATTAAACATAAAAAATGCAAATGGATTTACATTAGTTGAATTCATTGTGGTATTGGTGATCATCGGCATCCTGAGCCTGATGGTGATAATACAATGGCCAGCCAGCGCCATAAATGTAGGCGCAGAAGCGAATCAAGTTGCTAATGATGTCCGCTATACGCAATCACTCGCCATGACGCGAGGAAAACGTTTCTATCTCATCAAATTATCGTCAAATACCTATCAAATCCGTGATAGCGCGGGCAATCCGGTTACTATGGCTTTTGGTAATACCACCGTCACATTAAATAGCGGCATTTCATTTGGAACGCTGTCTAATTTACCCAGCAATTTAATTGCTTTTGATGCAGTAGGCGCGCCCTACACTACTTCATCATCACCAGGCACTGCGCTTGCTTCGACAGCGACTATTCCACTGACATCAGGATCAACCACTGTCACCGTATCAATATTGGCAGTCACTGGACGGGTCACAGTCGCATGATGAGACAACGTGGTTTTACTTTAATTGAAGTGCTGCTCGTCATTATTGTGTCTGCGATTCTTGCTAGCACGCTTTTTCTTGCTATCAGTACCGCCGAGCTAAAAACACCTCAGCTTTTACAGAACACCATTGCTGGTCAAACGGCAAGGAATTGCATTGAATGGTTCATTGGACAACGGCGCTTACAATACGCGAATGGCTATACCTCTATCACGTGCCCAAGCACAAGCGTCCCTGCTTTTTGTACCAAACCATCTGGTTTTTCATTGGCCGTCAATATTACCTGCACGACGATTAATGGTGATGCGAATTACAAAACCATCGCAGTCACTGTAAGTGGTAACGGCAATGCTTCTTATTCCACAATGATAGCGAATTATTAATGGGCGACTGATGCTAAAACAACGCGGGTTTACATTAATTGAATTAGTAGCAGTGATCATACTGATAGGAATTATTATTGCCGGCACTGCTACTATCTATACACAAACACTACTTAGCATGGTCCGAGAACAAAATATCACCGACGCGTTGTGGCAGGGCCGTATAGGCATGGAGCGCATGATCAAAGAAATACGCGCTACCCGTTCAGCGTCTGATATCAGCACCTTCACCAGCGGGGAATATAGTTTTACCGATGTGAATGGTAATAGCATCGATTATAAATTAAGCGGCAGCAGTCTCACGCGCAATTCAGTGGTGCTTGCCGATGGCATTGCCACTCTCTCTTTTAGTTATTATGATAAAAACGGTAGCGTAACGGGAGCGGCGGCCAATATCACCTATATTAAAATCACCCTAAATGTGACGCAAAAAAGTGTGAACTATACCCTCAAATCGGGTGTCTATTTGCGAGACCTCTCCTCATGAGAACATTATCAACGCAGCGCGGATTTCTGGCCGTCTTAGCGGTGTTGCTAATCTTAGTGATTGGCTTTATTGGCTTAGCGATTACTTATCTTTATGTAGGGAGCGCCACCGCCACATTGAATTTTCAGCAAGCGGACAAAGCACTCAATATTGCTGAAGCTGGTTTTGAAAGTGCAGCGCGGTTTTTATTAACTTCCTCACTGAGCGGCGGCAATATACGCATTGGCTGCGGTTCTTTATCTGGTAATGCAGGCCTCACTAACACCACTTTCAGTAATGGCACATTTACCGCGACTGCCGTATCCGGCAATCCCGTTTATGTCAATACAACGCTAAGCAGTTCCATTAACAGCAGCACCACCACCATTCCTTTAACCAGTGCATCCGGGTTTGCGTCAGCAGGACGCATCATGATTGATTCAGAAATTATTAATTATGGTGCAATTTCTGGAAACAATTTGATTGGTGTTCAGCGTGGTGTCAATGCCAATTACAATACACCACACGCAAGCGGTGCCGCGGTGTCACAATATCAATGTATGGTGGATGTTTTAGGCGGTATCCCGAATCTTACGTCTCCCATTTATAAACGGGAAATCCAGCAGGCGATGCAGCTACAAGAAGCCTGGGCCGTGGGGGTTGCGGCCGGCGGCAAATTTACCATCACGCGCTGGAACCGCCCTACTGAGGTAGCATGGACCGATAGTTCTCTTACCAATGCTGCTAATGGCACCCTGAATGGTATTTCTATGCTATCTAATGCCAACGGCTGGGCCGTCGGCAATGCAGTTGCCCCTAACTTTAGCTTGTTGCACTGGACAGGCTCCAGTTGGAACTTGTCAACCTTAGCATTTTCTTGCTCCAATCAAAATCTCAACGCTGTGTCATCTGTTTATTCCAATGAAGCGTGGGCAGTAGGCGTTGCGTATAAGAGCACCGGAACCTGCACCGGCTCAGGAGGCAAACACACCTTCACCATTTTAAAATGGAATGGAAGCAATTGGACCGAATTGACACCCGCCACCTCGCCCAGTATTCCTGCAAACGCGATTGGAAATGCAAATTTAAATGCTGTGCATGTCATCGATACGACCCAAAGCGGCGCGGGTACACTGGGCTTTGCAGTGGGTGATACCGGCACCATATTAAAATATAACGGCACCAACTGGACAGTGGACACCAGCCCCACCAGCAATAATTTACTAGGTGTTTATGTGGTATCTGCCAGCGAAGCCTGGGCAGTGGGTGCTGCTGGTACCATTATCGAATGGAATGGTTCAACCTGGAGTCCCGTCACCTCTCCCACTGCTACCCAAATGAATGCCATCACCATGGTCGATGCAACACTCAGCTCTCATGCCACCGCTGGATGGGCCGTAGGAAATAGTGGGAATGCTATCATCTACAATGGAACAAGCTGGTCATCACAAAACACGAGCACCAGTCAAAATTTATTTGGTGTGACCCTATTTGGCACCGGCAACGATGCATGGGCAGTCGGCGCTGCCGGTGCCGCTGTGCATTGGGATGGATCCGCCTGGGTCACGCTTTCATCTGGTATCAGTCAACAGTTAAATGCGATTTCCGCCATTGCACCTCAGCAATATCCTTTTGCTTGGCAAGAAATTTATCCTTAATCATTGAAAAGATAAGTGTTAAACTGTTTCCTCAAAAAGTGAATCGGCTAAAGGAACCTAGCAGTGCAACTTGAAAAACATATTGATGAATTACGCCAATGGATCATGTCTTTCTTTGCGGAAAAGCAGCGCCCTCTATCGCCTAATCGCTGCTGTATCTCATTATCCTCGCGCGAAATAAATATCATTCTCATTAAAAAAACACCTGCGGGTGTTGAAGACAGCATTCAAGTCCTTTTATCAGAAATGCTCAAATACGACGATATGGAAAGTCTAAAATTGGTGCTCACTGGCATGATTGAACGGTATGAAATAGAGCATGTCCCCACCTATTGGCTATTGACACCCGCTGACTACCAAATCTTTTTAATCGATTCTCTGGCGGTGGAATCCAATGAATTTCATGATGCGCTGACCTGGCGCTTACGCAGTGTGCTCCCTTATCCCACTGATGAAGCCACTATCGATTATTTTATGCTCCCGCCTAGAAAAACCACGGCCAATAATCCAATGATTGCCGCAGTCGCCGCCAAACAATCTCAGTTGAAAAGTATTATCGATATTTTTGCCAGCTTAAATTTAAATTTGACCGCCATCGACATCCCTGAGCTTGCTTTGCGTAATTTAGCCAACATGGGTGAAAAAGATGAACGAAGTACAGCGATGATTTATTTTTATGAAAAGTTAGCCATCTTGAATATTACCCATAAACAAACACTCTATTTTACCCGTCACATTAATTTGTACCTTGAGAACGAGACTAAACTAAAAACGCATGAAGAATTATGCCTGGATATATTACGCTATTTTGATTACTTTCAAAGTCAATGGCGGCTTCCCAGTCCGACACGCATCTTTGTTTCTTCACAGCAGATGAATGCCACAGAGATTGCTGAGGCTTTTTCCAAACATTTATTATTATCCGTCGAGCCTTTTTCATTAGCATCCTTTGTTGAAGATTCAGCAAAATCACGCTCTCTGGAAAAAAACTTTTTATTAGCGCTTGGTTGTGCATTACGCAAGGACGAGGTTTATGCTAAAACAGGAAATTAACCTCTACCAACCATTCACCACAACGCGTCCCGACAAAGCGCTGCTCACCTGGAAACAATTTTGGATCAGTCACGCCATCGTACTTACCTTTTTTACGTTGATTTATCTCAGTTTAACTGTAAAAGTGTTTTTTCTCACTAGGGAGAGAAACCAGCTGCAGCTACAGACTATTGCGCTGGAAAAATCATTTAACACCCTTAAAAACCAGTATCCATCCATATTTTTCTCACAAAATATTCCGCAAACATTGGAACTGATGCAAAAAAACATTGCTGATGAAAGAAAGTTTTTAAACGGATTATCGCCACATACCTCCTTTTCACAAAAATTATTAGCGCTATCGCGTATAAGCGTGTCGAATGTTTGGTTAACCAGTATTTCTATGTCAAACGCCGAACAAGAATTAATCCTCAAAGGCAATATGCTTAAATCCGAAAACTTGCAAGCCTTATTATTAAATATTTCTCATGAACAATTATTTGCTGACTTTAATTTTAATGTAAATAATATTGAAAATTTGAATAACAAAGAAGGATCATTAGCTTTCCAGATAACAATGGTGAAAAAATCGTGATGAACAAAAAACTCGAGCAACTAAAAAAATGGTATGCCTATCGCATCACACGGGAACGGATCCTGCTGCTGCTACTCGGATGGGCCATTATCTACGCTTTTTTTCACTTGATATTCTTTCGGCCTTTACAAAAAAAAGCGGACACGCTTCGCGCTGACATCAAGACCGCCCATGAACAAATAGACAAATGGGATGAACAGTTAAACGCGTTAACAAAAATTTCCACCACACCCCTTTATAAACAATGGTTATCACAAAACCAATTAATTCAAAACATGCAAGGGCGTTATCAAACGCTTATCCAACCTTTTTCACAAAACAAATGGCAAGAAACCATACAAACCGTTTTACAAACCCAAGCAAAAATTATCATCTTGGAAATTAAAAGTGCTTCTACCTCCATTTATACACCCGCTAATACAACCGAACCAAAAACCAGCATTTTTGAGCAAAAATTACAAATATCTTTTGCCGGTAGTTTTTTTGATGTTGTCGATTATTTAGAAAAATTAGAGCACCAACTTCCCGATGTTCATTGGATTCATTTGAACTATGAAGTCATTAAATACCCCCAAGCAAAAGTCGAAGTGGAGTTTTCAATTTTTTATGAATAAAATTTTATTAACCCTATGCGTGCCGCTTCTGCTTGGCTTTGCCACATTGCATGACCCAACCGAGCCGCCGGATTATGAAGAAAAGCCAGGTACCCCCTCCCAAGGCCCGCTTTCTTTAACTGCCATTTTTGTCTATCCCGAACATAGTTTAGTCATTATTAATGACCAAGCCCTCACATTAGGAAGTCATTTAGGCGAATATACTATTACCCGCATTGACCCAGATACGGTAGAATTAACCGGGCCGCAAAATACAAAGGAAGTGCTACAACTTACCACTTCTGTTAAACAGGCAAGGTAAAAGGACGACACATGGATTGGCAAACTAAAAACTTCAAGCGTTTCGCAAACCTATTTCTAATTTGTTTGTCTTTTTTATTGATAAGCTGCCATACCATTCATCCTACCCATCCTGTTTCTGTGCAAGCCACTGAGAAAACATTGGAAGATAGTATCAAAGACAATCAAAGAATTGCTGGCGCTTCTTCAAGAAGACTTCCTTCAAACATTGATTCTGCTCTTTTGCCGCCCTTGTCACATTATGTAAACCCCAGCCGAGAAACGCCGCCACGGTTTGATGTCGCCGCAAACAAAGTGCCTGCTAAAGAATTTTTCATGAGTTTGGTCGCTGGCACCAATGATAATATGATCATCAGCCCTAATATCAACGGCACCATTTCTTTGAGTTTGAAAAATGTCACCATCAGACAAACCATGGATGCAGTGCGGGACATATACGGTTTTGAATACCACCGTACCTCTTATGGCTATGAAGTATCGCCGCCTAAATTAGAAACGCGCGTTTTTCATGTCAATTACCTTGATGTGCAACGAAAAGGTCGGTCTTATACCCAGCTCACCACGGGGCAAATCAGTAACTCTGTGGGTACCACCACCGTTGGTGGCACATCCATTTATACCGGTAATCAATCAGGTAGTACGCCAGGCGGCGGGCAGTCTGGTTCCACACCAGAAGGTATCGGCACCATCAGCAGCCTAGAAACAAAATCGGAAACGCGCTTTTGGTCTGATATAGAAAAAACCATTACCGACATGGTAGGCAAAGAAGATGGCCGTCGAGTCACCGTGAATGCGCAATCAGGCTTAATTTCTGTGCGTTCTTTCCCCATTGAACTCAATCATGTTGCGCGGTACTTAAATAGTTTACAAACCAGCCTGAACCGGCAAGTCATTCTTGAAGCTAAAATCCTTGAAGTTCAGTTAAATGATGAATACCAAGCAGGTGTAGACTGGAGCATTCTAGGTAACCCTGCTCAAGTCGATATTAATGGTAACCCTATCGTCGATACCACCGCTGGTATGGGACAATTTTCAACAAAAGAAATTTTAGGCACTGATTTAAAAGATATCACAGCAACCGGCGTGTTCGCCATCCGTATCAATGGTAACTTCAAAGTACTGATCAGCTTATTGCAAACGCAGGGCAATGTGCAGGTGTTATCAAGTCCACACATCTCAACCGTGAATAACCAAAAAGCCGTGATCAAAGTTGGTCAGGATGAGTTTTTTGTAACGGGTGTATCGACCACCAACTCCATTATCGGCACCAGCACCTTACCCTCTCAAAATGTTTCATTAACCCCATTCTTTTCAGGGGTCACTTTAGATGTGACGCCTGAAATCGGTGAAAATGACACAGTCGTTTTACACATACATCCCAGTGTCAGTAAAGTCACCGAACAAATTAAAGTGATAGGCTTAGGTTCAAACGCGGTAGGATCGCCAAATAATCTGACTCTGCCGCTTGCAAACAGCACGATTCGTGAATCTGACAACATCGTACGCGCCAAAAATGGCCAAGTGGTTGTCATCGGTGGTTTAATGCAAAATGCCACCACTGAATCGATTGCCTCTACTCCCTGGCTTAGTAATATTCCTTTCTTTGGCTCTATATTTAGACGCACACACCAGGTATCTGTTAAATCGGAATTACTCATCTTGCTGCGACCGATCATTGCCAATAACCGTAGCTTTACCAATGAATTGAAAGAAGAGAAAAAATCGTTCCAAATGCTCAGACGTCCTTTCCACACGGGAAGTTTGCCCAAAATATTTGGTAACGAGGCAGAACGATCAGATTCTTAAAAGGGACGAACGACTATGTACCAAGAATTTTTTCAATTACAGGCACTGCCCTTCACCTTAACACCGAACCCAAATTTTTACTGCCAATTAAAGGGCCATCAAGAAGCATTTAATATCCTGCAATTTTGTGTAAATAGCGGTGAAGGCTTTATTAAAATCGTGGGGGAAGTTGGTTCTGGTAAAACATTATTATGCAGAAAATTATTAGAAAGCTTAGATAATAGCTTTGTATCAGCCTATATACCCAATCCCGATCTAACGCCAGTAGAAGTACGTAAAGCCTTTGCCCGAGAATTAGGCTTAGATCCCACCTCGTGGCAAGATCAACACGAGTTGCTCACTGCTATCTACCAACACCTTATTACGCTACACGCTAACGGAAAAAAAGTTATTCTTATTGTAGATGAAGCGCAAGCATTAACCGATGAAAGTTTGGAAACCATCCGCTTACTCACCAATCTTGAAACAGAATCATCTAAATTATTGCAAGTCATCTTATTTGGCCAACCCGAATTGGATGAACGGTTGAATAAAGCACATTTACGTCAGTTAAAACAACGAATCAGCTTTACCTATTCATTACCGTTAATGAACCGACTAGACTTGGATATCTATATACATCACCGTCTCGCGGTTGCTGGTTATACCCATGGAAATTTATTCACAAAGAAAGCGAGTAATTTGCTATTTAAAGCAAGCGGCGGCATACCACGCATCGTCAACATACTTTCACACAAAGCATTACTGGTTGCTTATGGGCGCGGCAGTCATCAAGTCTGCCATCGAACCATGCGCGTTGCAGTAAAAGATACGGATTCTGTAAAAAGCACAAAAAAACGTAAGTGGGCGATCATTGGCTTAAGTGTTTGCACGGTTGTTTTATTTGCTGTTTATATCATTTACTAAGCAGGAAACATTGTATAATGAGTTTAATTAATAACATGCTTAAAGATTTAGAGAAGCGTAAATCGCCCCATCATATGGTGCCTCTCACCATATTGATCAATGAAAAACCATCCTATGGTTATTTTTTATTTAAACACATCTACAAACTGAGCGGCATTATATTTGGTATCGTTGCTGCAGCGATTTTAATAACCGCAACTGTCAAATACATGCACCAGCCAAAGCAAAAACTTTCCATTCCCACGCACCTACCTGCTGTGCAATCCAAGGCTCTCGAACCATCTTCCACCATTGACACTAGCTTATTGAGTCCCGTTTTAATTACCGGCGTCACCTTGCAAGTAAAAGACAATATTACAGAGTTAACTTTTCTTCTAAACCATGCCGCTCTTTATCGTTTAAACACAGATGATATGAATAATAAATTAAATCTTGTGCTTGAACATGCTGAATTACAGTCCACCCTCCCCTTGACCACCTATTTAAATACAGCCATTCAACAGCTTACTACGAAAAAAGTAAGAGGAGATACGCAATTTGATATCACTCTTTACCCGGGCGCCGCCATCAAATATGTCAATCTCAATACGGATGAAAAAAATCCTGAATTAGTCGTTGCCATTGAATATCAAACATCGGCGAATCACGTAAAAAATGGCTTTGTTTCCATACCAATCAAAACACAAGCCATGAATAGTTTGCTGCTTGAGCAATATCAGGTCGCTTTAAAAGCTGCTGAAAGTGGCAACTATTCTTATGCAATAAACAGCTTGGCGGAATTGCTCAAAACAGACCCTAATCATAAAGATGCGCGCGTCTCGCTTACTGCACTTTTGCTAGACCAGGGGCAACCAACTAGAGCCAACAAAATTATTGAAGAAGGTCTAACTGCAAATCCTACCTATACACCCTTTATCGAATTAAAAGCACGTATACTCACTACTCAAGGAAGAGTTAAAGCCGCGATTGCTCTATTACAAAATACGGCACCCCAGCTTTCTGATAATCCTGACTATCACGCCTTTATAGCGGCATTATACACGCGCAGCAATCATGATCAGTTAGCCATCAAAATCTATCAGCAGTTATTAGATTTAAATCCGCATAATGGAAATTGGTGGTTTGGGTTAGGCGTGTCACTCGACAAATTAAATCAGCGCCAAGGCGCCGTTGAGGCATTTAATAAAGCAATTACTGAAGGCCATTTAAACGCTGATTCGCTAGCTTACTTACAAAAACGTTTGCATGTCTTGCAAGGTGACACGGATGCTTAGACCAAAAAAAAGTTTAATTGCTGAAATGCTGTTAGCTCAGCATTTAGTAACACAGGAGCAATTAAATGCCGCTTTCGAAGTGCAACGCAAAACGGATAAACGCATCGGCCAAATTTTAGTGGACTTAGGTTTTATTGAGGAAGATAAATTATTACATCTGTTAGCCGAACAATTACACATACCATATATTGATCTCCGAAATTATCCCATCAATGAAGAAACTGTCAAATTACTTCCTGAATTTTATTCAAGGCATTTGCGCGCCATTGTTTTGAAAGATAACGCTACCAGTATTCTAGTTGGCATGGTTGACCCCAATGATTTACTCGGCCAAGAAGAAATTGAGCGTATATTAAAACGAAAAATTGATTTGGCGCTGATCCGCGAAGACGATTTACTGTATGTACTCGATAGCATTTATCGTCGCGCCGATGAAATTTCTCACTTTGCTGAAACATTATCTGCGGAATTAAAACCAAACACCCTTAATCTTTTTTCCGATACACAAGATTTTTCCACCGAAGATATGCCGGTCGTTAATTTGCTACGCTCCATCTTTGAAGACGCTGTTCAAATTAATGCTTCTGATATACACATAGAACCTGGTCTAAATGTTTTACGTATTCGTTTACGCGTTGATGGCGTTTTACAAGAGCAAATTATACCGGAAAAGGCGATTACACAAGCCTTAGTGCAACGCATTAAACTTGTGTCAGGTTTAAATATTGCTGAAAAACGTTTGCCTCAAGATGGTCGATTCACTATAGCTGTCAAAAATAAAAACTTTGATGTTCGTGTCTCTACCATCCCTGTACAATTTGGCGAGTCATTAGTGATGCGTCTTTTAAACCAAACTGACATTTTGTTACAACTAGACCAAATTGGTATGCCTGATGAAATTTATCAATACTATTCCCAAGTGCTTACTGCTTCTTATGGCTTAATTCTCATTGTCGGCCCTACCGGTAGCGGTAAAACCACAACGTTATATGCATCACTAAATACATTAAATAAACCCGAAGACAAAATTATTACTGTTGAAGATCCAGTGGAATATCGATTACCACGCGTCAATCAAGTGCAAGTCAATCCGAAAATTGATCTTACTTTTGCTTCTATTCTACGCGCCATTTTACGTCAAGACCCTGACATCATCATGATTGGTGAATTGCGCGACCAAGAAACCATGGAAATTTCGCTACGTGCCGCCATGACGGGTCATTTGGTTCTAGCAACGTTGCATACGAATGATACCCTTAGCAGTGTGACACGTTTGATTGATATGGGTGCGGAAGGTTACCTCGTTGCCAGCGTATTGCGTGCCGTCATGTCACAGCGTTTGGTGCGTCGAATTTGTCATGAATGCATTACTACTGATCCACTGACCGTCTCTGAAAAAACATGGCTCAAATCCGTTGAGCATGTTAATACCATTGAAACCGTCTTTAAGCACGGCGCTGGTTGTTCCTATTGCCATCACACTGGCTACAGAGGACGTATAGGCATATTTGAGTTATTGCCTATTACAGCTGAATTAGCAGACGCATTACGTAAAAATGACACCAGTCTGTTTTATAAACTGGCACCGAAGCAACCCTTGTATCGATCGCTGCTGCAATCCGGTTTAGCGTTAGCGGATCGCGGCATCACGACCGTGCAAGAAATCATTCGCATGTCCGGCGAAATATAACGGAGCGCTTCAACTATGCCTCAATTTGATTATCGTGGCCGCGACAGGGAAGGCCGCCTACGAGTTGGAAAACGTGCAGCCTTATCCATTGATATTCTCAATGCTGAACTCATTAAGGAGGGTATTTCTCCCATCCAGATTGATGTGGTTCAATTAAAACGCCCCCTTTGGGATAGGTTACAAGATCATCTGCAATCTGATCGCGTCTACTTAGAAGAGTTAGCCGTATTCACCCGTCAAATGCAGTTACTACACCAAGCGAATGTCCCGATGGTGACGGCTTTAAAGCAATTAAGAGAATATACACGTAGTTTTCGACTAGGAACGGCGCTAGATGGCTTAGTTGAACATCTTGAAAAGGGCGAAAGCTTGTCCGTCTCCATGCAACATTTTCCAGAAACCTTTTCACCACTCATCATTAACCTTGTACAAATTGGTGAAAGCACGGGGCAATTAAGTGCCGCTTTTGGACGCTTATATCAATATCTTGAGTTTGAAATCAGCAGTGTCAAACAAATCAAACAAGCGTTTCGTTATCCCATTTTTGTTTTGGTCTCGATCGTATCGTCTATTATTATATTAAATATATTTGTTATTCCCACTTTCGCACGGTTTTACACCAATTTAACGGTTTCTCTCCCTTGGCAGACGACATTTTTAATTGATATGTCTGATTTTGTCATAAACTTTGGGCCTTATCTGTTAGTTTTATCTTTTATAGGCGGTGTCTTTTTGTACCGCTACCTGAAAACACCCGAAGGTAAATACCGTAAAGACAAAATAATGTTAAAAATACCTCTGTCAGGAAAACTCTTAAAGAGAATAATTCTCATTCGATTTTGTCAATTATTCTCTATTACCTTATCAGCCAGTATCTCCGTCACTCAAGGACTACAATTAGTTAAAAATTCGTTAACGAACGCCTATATTGTCAAACAAATTGCAGATATGCAGGAATCCATCGAACGCGGCATGCCTTTTACCCAAGCTATTACGAAAATTGAGCTGTTTTCACCATTAGAGTCACAAATTTTATCGGTGGGAGAGAGAAGTGGTGAGCTAAGTCCAGCACTTGAGTATATAGCCGACTTTCACGGTCGTGAAATTGAGTATGATTTAAGGCGTTTAAGCGAGACAATCGGCCCTGTACTCATTGCCCTCGTTTCAGGACTTATACTAATCATTGCATTAGGTGTTTATTTACCTGTGTGGAATATGATAAATTTATCTCATTAGAGGGATAACTAAGGGTGGCATTGTGAAAAGGAAGCGTTTGCAATTTGGTTTCACCCTCATCGAGTTAGTCATCGTCATTGCTATTATTGGCATTCTTGCTGCAGTGGCTATTCCCCGGTTTATTAATTTATCCGCTAATGCACAATCAGCGGCAACGGATGCTATTGCAGGCGCGTTGGCTTCAGCAAACACTACGAATTATGGCGCACGCTCACTCAACGCTTCTTTTGGCGTTCCAGTAGCGAATTGCACTGATCTATCAGGTGCATTGCAAGGTGGCTTACCGACTGGCTACACGATCACCGCTGCATCAGTTGCAGTAGGAATCTCTGTCACTTGCACGTTAACGGGACCTAGTTCTACGACGGCGACATTCACAGCTACGGGCATTTCCTAATCTTATTCAAGGAATTTTTTAAAATGAAGGCATTTATGAGAAACAGTAGGCTGAATAAAAAGCAAAAAATGGCTGGTTTCACCTTAATCGAATTAATCATTGTGATCGCCATCATTGGTATTTTGGCAGCCGTTGCTATACCAAAATTTATTAGTCTTTCTTCTAATGCTCAAACTGCTGCTACCAACGGTGTAGCGGGCGCTCTATCCTCTGCAAATGGCAGTAATTACGCAGCCAGAAGTTTAAGCGCGAGTTTAGGTGTAGCGGTTGCCAATTGTACTGATGTATCCTCTGCACTACAGGGTGGGCTGCCTACCGGCTATACTATTACCTCGGCAGCCGTAGCCGTCGGTGCCACTGTTACCTGTACATTGACAGGGCCTAGTTCTACCAGCGCAACCTTTACCGCGACGGGGATCACATAATCTAAAAGCTCTTCTGTCATTGTGTTGTCATATCCCTCTCACCCCTCATCCGCCCTTTGGGCACCTTCTCCCACAAGGGGAGAAGGCTGCGTAGTGAGGTAGGTGAAGGATTTCAGCGTTTTAGAAGCTCATATGTCTCCACAATCCTAACTACACAGCCTTCTCCCCTTGTGGGAGAAGGTGCCCAAAGAGCGGATGAGGGGTGAGAGGGGTGAGAGGGGTGAGAGGGATATGACGACACAAAATAACACCCCAACCCACATCATCAGATCCCAAAACCTAACAAACAATCCCTTCAACCTTACACATTCCATCTAAGAATCCCCAAAGAGCAGCGGCAGCTTTACGTGTTGCGCGTTCTGCCTGCTCTGGTTCAACGTATTGTTCAATTAAGCTAGCCACTTGTCCTGCATGTTCCACATCGTATGCTTGATGCGCCGTGAAAAAAGCTAATGTACGCTCATCATCAATACCATAAAATTTTTTCAACCCATCAATTTTGGAAGCAGAGACGGCGGGAACTTGAGATTCATACGCATATAATGCACACAATCCATCACGCCAATCGCCCTCGGCCAATTCATAATAGGTATTGACCATATAGTCTGTTTCTACCAACGGTTTTTCATCTACCACTTGTGCACGCTGCGATCCTAAACCCTCAGCAAATTGCATCCATAATGCGGGGTGATCCGTGCCATGGATTTCTTCATCTACTAAATTTTCGAGCAGCACCTTTCGCGCTTCAATATATGGGCAATGTGTATGTACACGAGAAACAAAACGAGGAAAGGATTGAACCTGATGATAATACTGAGCCGCATAACGCTGTAAACACGCTTTACTCAACTCGCCCCTAGACCAGGCTTGATAGAACATGTGTTTTAATAAATCAAATTCAGAAATAACATTATTTAACCGAGTAATAAGTTGCATTTTCTTCTCCTTATCCGCTGATGATGGATTATCAATGCGAAGAAGGGGGAAATGCAAGACCAAAAGATAATTATGCTATTTCGTGATTATTATGCCGCTCCCGAATCACATGATGCGCCTGCCGCCCCTCACTTTCTGATTCGGCAAAATATTCGACCGCGTCGCCAATGTTAAGCTGAGAGAATTGCGGATAAGAGACATTCGTCATACTAAAATAATATTCATTGCCATCGGTTCCTTCAATGAAGCCATAGCCTTCCCTTGAAATCAGCCGTGCAACATGGCCATGTAAAGAGTCATTATGTGATTTCACACGACCGTGACGTTTCTTGGAATGTTCTTCAAGCTGCCGCTCGATGGCTTTAAACGCATCACGAAGAGCAACATAAATGTCTTGGCTCATTTTGCGCGTGACCACCAATTCCTTGCCAGGAACAGTGATATCAATACGTGCATTGTATAACTTACCTTGGTGTTTGTGTTTTTGAGATAATTCAACCACCACTCTACAACTACTTATTCGGTCATAGAATCGGTTTAATTTTTCAATGTGTTTGCGGATGTGAGAATCGAGAGTGGAGGTGGAAAGAATATCGCGAATCGTTACCTGGGCGGCTAACATAGGGGATTACTCCTCGTTTTTTTGCTTATAAATCCAGTATAGTCTATCTGTTTTTAATTGGGTGAAGCCCCCTATCAGCCCCCTCCGAAATCTATCTTAACAGAATGATTTATTTAAATAATTCCTTGCTTAGCGGGGAAAAATATTTTTGAATGTCAGTGGCCACTACCGCTTTCAAGGTAGAAGGTTCCCAATGGGGTGTTTGGTCTTTATCAATAATGACTGCTCGAATGCCTTCAGGAAAATCATGCCCTAATAAAAAGCGGGTAGCCAAACGATAGTCTTGTTGCAGACAAGCGTCAAAATCGAGCTCTGCACCTTGTTGTAATGCACGCAATGAAACGGTGAGACTAGTCGGTGATTTTTGAGAAAGAATAGCCGCTGTGTCTTTTGCAAAGGGTTGTGATGTTTGTTGTAAGGCGCTTAGGATTTCTTCCATTGTCGCCAATGAAAAACAATCATCAATCAAAGCACGTTGCTCTATTAACGCGGATGGATTCACCTGCACGTTGAATTGCTCAATCACCTGGGAGACATCCGCGCGCGGATCACGACCAAAGGATTGTTGTGCCAATGCTATTACTAAAGCTGGCAATGTATCATGCAGCACTTTGTGTTGTGTTATTCCAAGCGCCACACAATCATCACTCGTGATGCGTGCACCTGTTAATCCTAAATAAAATCCAAGGTAGCCTGGCAGGCGCGGTAAGAAATAACATCCGCCTACATCAGGGAAAAACCCAATGCCAGTTTCAGGCATTGCAAACAATAAGCGCTCCGTTGCAATACGGTGTGAACCATGAATGGAAATGCCAACACCACCACCAAAGGTAATACCATCCAATAATGCAATATAAGGCTTAGAATAATGATAAATACAATGGTTTAAGTAATATTCTTCGCGAAAAAATTCAGTCATGTTTGCATCATGCGCCAAACAACGTTGATAAGTTAAACGTAGATCACCGCCCGCGCAAAACGCACGTCCTTCCGCCGCACAAATAACCACAGCTTTTATAGACGAATCTGTTTCCCATTGCCGCAATGTCGCATACATGCCACTGGTCATGGCATGGTTCAACGCATTTAATGCACTCGGACGGTTCAATGTGATAATACCAAGATCGCCATCACGGCCAGGCAGCACACTAAACAACACATCGTCCGTTTTAGTCATGCTACTCTCCACTAAACACCGCCGCGCGTTTTTCAAGAAATGCTCTTACCCCTTCTTGTTTGTCCGCTGTGGCGCAGCATAGTCCAAAATGAGCAGCTTCGAGCGCCAGTGCTTCTTCAAATGGCATATTGTAGCCTTGATGAATGACCGTTAAGATACTTTGTAATGCGATAGGACCTAGCGCTGTTATACTTATCAGAAGTGATTTTGCTCGTGTTAGTAGTTGATCTGGTGTGGTTAGTTCATTCACCATTCCCCACTGATAGGCTTCTTCCGCTGTAAATCGTCTGCCCGTTAAGCACATTTCTAACGCGCGCCCTTTGCCTATTAAGCGCGCTAAACGTTGTGACCCACCAAAACCAGGGATCACACCGAGTTTAATTTCAGGTTGCGCAAAAACAGCGTTATTTGCAGCTATACGAAGCGTTGCCGCCATTGCCAATTCAGAACCCCCACCAAATGCAAAACCCTGAATAACAGCCAACGACGGCTTGCCTAATAATTCCAATTGATTAAATACGGATTGTCCAAACTGAGCAAAAGCCAATCCATCTGTCCCTTTCAATCCCACCAATTGTTTGATATCCGCACCCGCGCAAAAACCTTTACCTTCGCCTGTAATCATTAATGCTTTAATAGAGGGATCGTGCTTAATTTTTTCTAGCAGCGTTGATAATTGTTGCAAGACTTCCTGACTCAATGCATTCAGCTGATCGGGTCGATTCAGACTGATTTGCATGATGCCGAATTCATGTGACTGAAGTTTAATAACTTCTGATGATATATCCATATTTTTTTCCTTACGCAATAATACGACGCGCTATTTCCCCGCTAACGCCGCAGATTCAGAAACTAAATAATCCGTCACTTCTTCTGAGGTCAGCGCAACGCGGCTCCATACCGCTAAATAAAGAATACAAACACTAAAGAGACCAACTATTAAAAAATCCCAACCAAAGGGAAGAATATTTAGCCCGCCGAACGCGCCCACATAAGAAATTAACACCATGCCTGATAAATACGGAATAATCCAAATAGCCGATCTAAATTCTTTCTTTTCAATTTTTACTCTGCCACGCAGATAAGAAATGAAAAAGAGAGCTAATCCAATGCTAAGCACAATAGCGAGTTTTGAAATCGTTTCCCATCCTGTCCAGTAACTAAATAAATTGCAGCAATAAAAAGCGATCAAACAAATAGTATTTGCCGCAGGCAGACGAAAAGGACGTTCTTTATGCGGCAACGTAATGCGTAAACTGATCAATGCAATGGGCCCCATAGCATAAGTGATCACCATTGCAGAAATCAGAAAACTCACCATTGCCTGCCAACCTGGTAAGGGCAGAAAAGAAAGCATGCCTAAAACGAAATTAACAATGATGGCCCATACCGGAAAGCGGTGATGGTTTAAACGAGAAAGAAATTTTGGCACATAACCAATGCGGCTCATTGCATAAAGAATACGTGCAGTGGCTGTCACATAAATCAACCCAGCACCCAGTGGTGAGACCACGGAGTTTATATATAACAACTTCACTAACCAGATGAGCCCCAACCCCGCCGCAAGACCCACAAACGGCCCCATATCACCTGTAAAACTTAAGTGTTGCCAGCCTTGTTGTTTTAGCATGGCGGGATCTAATGAACCTATAAAACAAACTTGCAAGCCTAAATAAAGTAACATGCACGCAAACACTGTCCCTGCTGTGCTTAAGGGAATGGACACCGCAAGATTTTTTGTTTCGCCTGCTAATTCAACACCACTTTTAAATCCGTTAAAGGCGAGCACAATGCCGCTCGTTGCCACAGCGCTTAAAATAGCTTGCCAGCCACTGATGGAAGCGGTAGCAGATAACATGCCGGTAAAATTCTCTGGGTTAAAGCGCACATGTAAAAAGGCAAAAATGGTCAGCAAAATGACGGAAAATTTGAAGACAAACAAAACAAAATTAAACCGCATTAGACCACGGTAACTGCAAATATTAATGACGCAGAGTGACATCATTAATAAGGCGGCCCAGATATAACCCCACATGGTTAAGGTCGGAACGCCTCCTACGTCATGCATCAGAGCAGGGAAAAAAATGGTGGCATACTGTAGCACTGCTTGTACTTCGATAGGAGCCAACATAAGCGCTGTAATCCATGCAATCCAGCTGAGCACAAAACTAGCAAACGCACCATGGCTTAATTGAGGAATATGCGCGGTTCCACCGGTCACTGGCAACATCGTGGATAATTCAGCGAAGGTTAAAGCGATAAGAATCGCAGCTACACCACCAATCACCCAGGAAAAAATAACAGCCGCACCGGCGATTTTCGCGGCATAAAGCGGTGCAAATAACCAGCCTGAACCAATGAGTGCATTCATACTCAGCATAAATAAGGTGGCAGGTCCGATACGGCGTGATTGGTCACTCATAAAAACCTCGTTAGGTTTACTTTTTCCCAGGATGGGTATTATTGTGTAAGCTCGGCGTTAGCTTCGATTTTTTGGTTTTGTTCCGATCTAGGTTCCGACCTGGTAGCTCCTTGCTTTACTTTTTGTTTTGCTTGCTGACGTTCTTTAGAATATTTAGCTTCTTCAGCAGACACGACCCCAGAAGGACAGCCTACTAAATCAATACGGACCGCTCCTTCTACTACACTCTTATGATAAGCACCGGTATTCACATAATACGAGAGGCTTTTCACCATGCAGGCTTTGTCTTCGGTCACAATTTGTTCCATTGTGCTGAGCTGTTTGATTAAATCTTGCTTAATCCCTTTTTTCAACGGCTTGATTTCATTGCCGCCTTTAAACCCTTCAGGAAAATAAGCGCGCAGTAACTCAACGCCATATTGCATATAGACTAGCCATTTTGGCTTTGTCCCACTTGATCGATCGCTTTTAGGGGGATGGGGATTGGCAGATTTTGGCGATTTATCAGTTTTAATAGTTTTACTGATCTGCTGTTTTGGCTGCTTGTCAGTGGAATGGGTATTCACTACCAAGGTGTCTGTCAATTGAGAAGCTACTGCTTGCAATTGGTCTTTTAAGCTTGCATTACTCATTTTTGTAAAAACTCCATAAGTGGAATGCTATTTATTAGTCTAGCCGTTCCAGCTATTTTCGAGAGAACTGATGCTACTTTAATGAGTTATGGGCGTTAAATCAACCAGTCCACTTATTGCACGAAATCATTGCATAGAATGGCTGGACTTTTTAATCAGTTAGGTGTTAAATTTTAACTCTTATTTTTAGTCTATTGAAACTGACAACTCGTCAAATGAATAATTTTGATCACTCTGAATGTTTGATCACGGAAAGATATTCCAACATTATGGAGAGTATGGAGTTATACCTATGCAAAAGAAAATATCACTTGCTGAAGATTTAAAAACAGTTACTTTAAAACAAGTTGTAAAAGATACCCTTCGAAACTATTTCTCAAATATCGGCGGTGAACAACCTATCGATTTTTATTCAATCTTATTGGAAGAAATAGAAAGACCTTTACTAGAAGTGTTAATCAATCATACGCATTATAACCAAGTGAAGATGGCTCATATTTTGGGCATTTCACGCGGAACCTTGCGGAAGAAATTAAAGCAGTATGGGATGTTGGATTAATTAAAATTCGACTTCTTGCTGTTGTCACGCACGCTCTTGCGAGTAGCGGATCACCCCTCATCCGCCCTTTGGGCACCTTCTCCCACAAGGGGAGAAGGCTGTGTAGTGAGGGTTGTATACGCTCTCAACATTTCAAAAGCTCATTATCACCAACAATCTTAACTACGCAGCCTTCTCCCCTTGTGGGAGAAGGTGCCCAAAGGGCGGATGAGGGGTGATCCGCTACTCGCGAGAGCGTGCGCGTTGGAGAGGTTAGTGTTTTGATTTCCTGCTGCTGTGCTGTCCTATTGCATCGCAGCGACTGGATTGCAGGATGCAATGCGAAGCGCCATGGATGGCGCGTTTGGAGCGAAGAGGCAATAGGACAGCACAGCAGCAGGAAATCAAAACGCTCAGCCCGAGAACAAGCAAAAGCTCACAAAACATATATCGTCGGGTCATCCACTCCAGCCTCACTAAACCCCTTCTCCCTATAAACACAACTATCACAACTCCCACACGCGCGACCCGCTGCATCCGCCCTATAACAAGACAGGGTCTGACTATAATCCACACCCAGTTTCACACCCGCGCGAATAATATCCGCCTTATTCATTTGTAATAAGGGTGCATGAATGATGAAGCGTTCGCCTTCACGGCCACGCTTTGTCGCCAGCACCGCCATTTGTTCAAATGCCTGTAAATAATCAGGGCGACAATCTGGATAACCGGAATAATCAATGTGATTGGCGCCTATAAAAATATCGACCGCACCGATAACTTCACCCCATGCCAATGCAAACGATAAAAAAATAGTATTTCGTGCTGGCACATAGGTAGCGGGAATGGAGCCATTTGCGACATGATCATCCACTTTTTTTTGTTTATCTGTCAGCGAGGAACCGCCTAATTCATCGAGCGGCAAGTTAAGAATTTTATGTTCGGCCACGCCACTTGTCGCTGCGATTTTTTTCGCCCATTCCACTTCAACTTGATGTTTTTGTCCGTAACTAAAACTTAAGGCATAACAAACAAAACCCTGAGATTTGGCAATCGCCAAACACGTAGTGGAATCCAACCCACCGGAGAATAAAATAATGGCATTTTTTTGCATAAAAGCTCCTGTTTTGAAGTGGCGTAGTATACCATAACGTTTATGAGACCAGCATGGACACCGACACCCGAAATTATTCAGCACGCCAATATTACGTCATTCATGGCGGAGCTTGGTCTCAATGATGTGAAAATATTTCATCGTTATACTGTGGAACAGTACGAAGATTTTTGGCAGCGCGTGATAAAAAAACTGCATTTGGTTTTTAAAAAACCGCCTGAGCTTATTTGTGATCTTTCACAAGGTGTTGCTTCCCCTTCTTGGTTTAAAGGTGCATTGCTTAACATTGCAGAAAGTTGTTTTACTGCACCTTGCTCTTCTATAGCCATTATTTACGAAGATAAAAATAAAAATATCGTCACTATGACTTTTGAGGAATTAAATCAATTATCTAATCGCATTGCCACTAGTCTTTTAAACAAGGGGTTCAAAGCAGGTGACCCGCTTGCGATCGCGATGCCCATGGATGCGTTTGCGGTCGCGATCTATCTTGGCATTATTAAAATGGGTGGTGTGGTGGTATCGATAGCGGATAGTTTTTCCAGCCAAGAAATAGCCGTGCGATTAAACATTGCAAAAGCCAAAGCCATTTTTACGCAAAATTATATTCAACGCGGCGGAAAAACACATTCACTTTATGAAAAAGTGCAGCAAGCGAACGCGCCGTGCGTGATTGTACTCCCCTCCTCGCAAGAAAAATCTGATTTGTTTACATTGCGCACGGGTGATCTACATTGGAAAGATTTTCTATGTAAAACAACCACCCCATTTGAAGCGGTACCGTGCGAACCAATGGCAGCGACCAACATTCTTTTTTCATCTGGCACCACGGCAGAACCCAAGGCTATCGTCTGGAACCACACAACGCCTGTTAAAGCAGCAAGCGATGCTTTTTTTCATCAAAATATTCAAACAAACGATGTATTGGCGTGGCCTACCAATCTTGGTTGGATGATGGGTCCTTGGCTTATTTATGCTGCTTTTATTAATCGCGCCGCTATTGCACTTTATACAGACATTCCCAAAGACCGCGCGTTCGGCGAATTTATTGTGCGTGCAAAAGTCACGATGTTAGGTGTGGTTCCCACACTGGTTGCTGCATGGAGACAAACCCGCTGCATGGAACAGCTTGATTGGAGCGCCATTAAGGTTTTTTCCTCAACGGGTGAATGTTCGAATCCTGAAGACATGGCTTATTTGATGTCGCAAGGAGTGCATAAACCCATTATCGAATATTGCGGTGGAACAGAAATTGGTGGCGCTTATGTTTCAAGTACAATTGTGCAAACGAATATTCCTTCGCAATTTTCAACGCCCACGATGGGATCGGACTTTATAATTATCGACGAGCATGGAAAACCCAGAACTGAAGGTGAAGTTGCTCTTATTCCACCAGCATTAGGCTTATCCACACAATTATTGAATGCCGATCATTATCAAACGTATTTCAGCAATATGCCCTTATCCCCCGAGGGCAAAACATTACGCCGTCATGGCGATCAAATAAAACAATTACAGAACAACTATTACGTCATATTAGGCCGCGTAGACGACACCATGAATTTAGGCGGCATCAAAATAAGCGCAGCAGAAATTGAACGCGCATTAACAGGATTACCCTCTATCGTAGAAGTCGCTGCCATTGCAATTGCTCCACCGACGAATGGCCCTAGTTTATTAGTGATCTATGCAGCCACCAGTGAATCACTTTCTAAAAATGAGGTGATGAAAGACATGCAAGATCGCATCAACAAACATATTAATCCATTGTTTAAGATTCATGATGTGGTGTTTGTTCGTGAACTACCTAAAACTGCCTCGAATAAAATTATGCGGCGGGTGTTGCGGAAGAAATAATCAAACAATCACTTCCACATCCGCAGCCATTTCCCCCTCCGGCATCGGATGTTTCAAAAATGCTGTTATCGATTCTTCTGTTTGCGGCTGTGTCAAATAATACCCTTGAATTTCTTGGCAGCCCTCAGCAGCAAGAAACTCATATTGCTCACGTGTTTCTACACCTTCCGCGATCACTGTGATACCCAATGTGTTAGCCATCGCAATAATAGCCGAGGTAATAATCGCCGAGGTTTCATCTACTCTGACTTGTTTGATAAATGACTTATCAATTTTAATTTTATCGACGGACAAACGACGCAAATTATTTAATGACCAATAGCCTGTTCCAAAGTCATCAATCACAATAAGTACACCTATGTCTTTTAATGCATATAACACCCGCAAGGTATTTTCAGGGTCTTCCATAATAATTTGTTCAGTAATTTCCAACTCTAGTGACTTTGGTGGTAAATTAAATTGTGTCATGGTACGTAACACATCATCCACAAAAGTAGCGTGTTTAAATTGTCGAGGCGAGCAGTTCACGGCCATCGTCAACGAAGTGAAACCCATTGTGTGCCATTCATTAAGTTGTTGACAGGCAGTTTTTAATACCCAATCGCTAACGGGAATAATCAACCCCGTTTCTTCGGCTAAGCTAATAATTTCATCAGGCGTGATGCTGGTATATTCTTTATTTTTCCAACGTAAAAATGCTTCTATGCCAGTAATGCGCCGCGTTTTAATATTCATTTTTGGCTGATAATTAAGAGAAAATTCATTTTTGGCCAGCGCGTGTCCTAGCGCATTTTGTAGCGCCATTTTTTCTTGCGTTTTGCTAGTCATTTCTGATGTGTAAAATTGATAATTATTGCGTCCATGTTCTTTAGCACGATAGAGCGCTAAGTCTGCGTTTTTCATGAGAGATTGGATATTTTGCCCATCATGTGGATAAATGCCAATGCCTATACTCGTGGTAATATAAATTTCTTGTCCTTTGACCACGATAGCTTCCATCGCGGTTTCTAGAATTTTTTGTGCGATCAATGCGACTGCCTCTGTTTTTTTAACATCCGTGATCACCAAAATAAATTCATCACCACCCAAACGCGCGACCAAATCCGTATTACGCACCGTGCTCATAAGACGTTCTGCAATAATTTGCAATAACATATCGCCCGCTTCATGCCCGATGGTGTCGTTAATGTTTTTGAACCGATCCAAATCAAGAAATAACAACGCAAACTCTTGTTGATGACGACGCGACGAAGCCAAAATGTGACTCACAAATTGGTCTAATTTATTGCGGTTGGCCACACCCGTTAACGCATCATGGTACGCCATGTGATGCAGCCGCTCTTCTGCCTTTTTTTGCTGCGTTATATTTTGAATTTGTAAAATATAATGATCAGGTTTGTCTTTGCTGTTAAACATAAGCGATAAAGTGGACATGATCCACAGCGTTTCATTATTTTTTCGGTAGCACAATTGTTCACTTTGATAGGTTTTTAATTTTTTATCGATGAGCAATGGAACATTCGTTTGCAGATTGTTTAAATCATTGGGATGGATAAGTTGATAAAAATTCATCGTGAGCAAGTCACTTTCACTGTAACCTAGTAAATCGGCAAAAGCATGGTTCGCTTTCGTCACTCTACCATCTAAACTTAATTGTGCGATGCCACTGGTCGAATCGTCGAATATCGTTTCAAATCCTTTTTTTAATTCTAAAAATGCTGTACCCATTGAATTTTTCTGCGTCGCCTCAAACCGTGTAAAACGCCATTCATGAAAAAGTAGCCAACACAGTATCCCCATAGCTACAAATAAAACGGCAAGGGCTACGGTATGAGAAACATGGAGAATATAAGACGCCATTGGTGGCTGCAAGGGAGCGATAATCAGTAGCGTGCCAACCACTATCCCTAGGAATATACTAACAATTATTGTCAGCATCGGTCGACTCATGGCAGTCATCCTTTTCTTTGCGTGCTAGCTTTTAATATACCTGATATAGCCTCAGCTTGCATTCTTAAGCAATGACTACTATATGTTCTATATGATGGTGGGGTTTTCTTAGGAGGGGGGTCATATCATGAAATCAATGCCTTATTTTTCGGCTCTTTTATCATCGCTCTTCATCTTGTGCGGGGTGGTGCTTTCATCGAACGCGTTAGCTAAAAATATCAATTTGTATGAACAACCCATGACGACTGCTAAAGTCGTTGGCACCATTGATTTATCCACGGGCGTCATTCCAATCTTTACTCCCAAAGGTGGTGAATGGGTAAAAATTGGAGATCCGCGCAATGGGAATGTAGGATGGATTAAATCCAGTGATTTGTCATCCGGCTCGACTTCATCGTTTAGCTTCACACAAAAAGTGATTAATGATGGCAAAGCACCGCAATCTTATAAAATTGAATTTGGCAACATGCCAACACTGAATGTAGACCAAACACAACTAATGATTAAGAAAATGCAAACACAACAACAAGCCATTGAAAAATCCGCGCAAAAAGTCATTCAGGAAATGATGAACAATATTTATAGATTATACCAACAACAACCTCAGTTGCTTTATGACAATGGTAAATCTGCGGTGATTATGCCTATTGTGATTGTGCCTGCATCTGCATTGAAAGTGAGTGATCCTGTGATTGCTCCTGGTGGGAGTGGGAAGAAATAAATCATCTTGCTTCCTGCAAAAACTTAATCACTGCTCCCAAAAAACGCGTTGCTTCCCCGCCCGTCGCTGCGCGGTGATCGAAAGTCAGCGATAAAGGAAGAATACGCCCCAGCGTCATTTGTCCTTTGCGAGACACCGCTACTTCTCGCCCACGACCGCAACCGAGAATGGCAACGGCAGGTGGAATAACAATAGGGGTAGCATAACGTCCTGCAATCGTTCCGAAATTGGATAAAGTGATCGTAGCGCCTTGCAAATCGCTAGGCGAAATGCTGCGTGTGCTCACAGCTGTTTTATATTGATCAACACTTTCACGCAATGACCGATCATCACGATTTTCTGTGTGTTTAATAACAGGAACAAATAAACCTTCAGGCGTATCAACCGCCAATCCTACATTCACTTCTGAAAAAAGTTGCCGCTCCAGTGTTTTGCCATCAAACCAAGCGTTCATCGCCGGTTCCGCTTTAACACCCGCAACAATGGCTTTTAATATCAACACAGTTAAATCTGCTTTAACTGGCAAGTCTGTGATATCTGCATCATCCACAATGGTGACTGGTACAATTTCCCGATGTGATTGCATCATCGCTTGCGCCATCACTCGACGTACACCGTGCAACGCTTCACCTTTCACTAATTTAGAAGGTGAAGAGTCTGTTTTATTGTCAGCAAAATTTTTCACATCATCCGGTGTAATCAATCCTTGTGGGCCTGTGGGTGGCACTGATTGCAAATCTACATTTAAATGTTTGGCTAACACTCTTGCCGCTGGCATTGCTTTGATTGATGTTCCTGTTGATTGTTTCCCGCCAATAATAACATTGCCGTCATCCCATTTTTTTTCACTGGTTTCCAGTTTACCAACCACACTGCCTTTATCTTTTTCACTCTGAGGGGCATCATCGGTTTCATAGGTAATGAAAGCTGCGCCCGTTTTGATAATTTGATTTGCCGTACCATGCAATTTAATAATTTTACCCGCATACGGGGAAGGCACATCCACCACCGCTTTCGCGGTTTCCATAGATACGAGAGGTTGATCGACAACAACTGTGTCACCTTCTTTCACATACCATTCGCGAATTTCCGCTTCCGCCAACCCTTCACCCAAATCAGGTAAATAAAAAATTTTCATGCAAACTCCATTAGACTTTGTACAGCGGCTACAATTCTTTCTTCGCTAGGAATATAATATTTTTCCAGTCGAGCGTAGGGCACAATGGTATCAAATCCGGTGACACGCATAGGTGGTGCCTTAAGAGAAAATAAGGCTTTTTCTGCTACTTGCGCAACAATATCTGCGCCCACACCACAAGTGAGTGGTGCTTCGTGGACCACCACACAACGTCCGGTTTTTTCTACCGATTGTAAAATCGTATGTATATCGAGTGGTTTAATAGTCGCCACATCAATCACCTCTGCTTCTATACCATGCTCACCCAATGCGCTTGCTGCAGCGAGTGTTTCTTTAACCATGGCACCCCAGGTGACTAATGTCACATCATCACCACTGCGTAGCGTAAAACACACATCGAGCGGTAAAGCTTTACCATCATCTTTTACTTCTTGTTTCGCATAGCGATATAAACGCGATGGCTCTAAAAAAATTACTGGGTCTGGATCTCGGATAGAAGCCAGCAATAAACCATACGCACGCGCAGGTGAAGAAGGAATAACCACTCGTAAACCAGGTGTATGTGCAAAATAAGCTTCTGTGCTTTCGGAGTGATGTTCAGGTGCATGAATACCAGCGCCGCAAGGCGCACGAAAAACGATTGGACAATGCATACTTCCGCGTGTGCGGTTGCGTAAACGCGCTGCGTGATTAACAATTTGATCAAACGCGGGATAAATAAATCCCAAAAATTGAAATTCAGCCACCGGCTTCAATCCACGTACCGCCATGCCCACTGCCAAACCACCAATCATTGATTCAGCGAGCGGCGTATCCAGCACACGTTCTGGCCCGAATTTATCGAGCAAACCCAGTGTGGCGCGAAACACGCCACCATCTTTGCCTACATCTTCACCCAGCACAATAACGCTTGGGTCCGCTTGCATTTCATGGGCAAGCGCTAATGTGATCGCTTCCACTAATGTTATCTCAGCCATGTGCGTTTACTTCCCTCATGTTCTTCAGCATATCGCGCTGTTCTTTATAAATGGCTGGCAAACTCGCGTAGAGATAATCAAACATCGATTCTAATGGCTGTGGCGGCAGATTGAGATATTCTTTTACAGTCGCATCGACTTCCGCTGCGCACTCTACTTGTAATGCTTCTTGTTGTTGCTCTGTCCAGATACCGCGTTTCTCTAAGTAACGCTGCAAACGTTTCACCGGCTCTTTTACCCATTCTTGATCACGCAAATTTTTTGGTTCATACCGAGTGGCATCATCAGCCGTGGTGTGATCATGTTGACGATAACAAATCATTTCTAGTAAACGCGGTTCACCATGCAAACGTGCTTGTTTGATGGCTTCCGCGGTACGATGTTGTACGGCAATAATATCATTACCATCTACTTGTTCCCCGTTAAAACCGGCTGCGATTGCTTTTTGCGCCAGTGTGTGTGCGGCTGTTTGTACTTGCCGCGGCACAGAAATAGCCCATTGATTATTACACACGACAAATACCACCGGCAGTTTCCAAACACCCGCCACATTCATCGCTTCATAAAAATTACCTTGTGATGTCGCGCCATCACCGCACATAGACACGACCACACGATCTTCTTTAAGATACTTGCTAGCAAATGCTGCGCCTGCAGCATGCAACGGTTGGCTGCCTACTGGCACGCTAAATGGAAAATTTCCATTATCATCACCTAAACAATTCCCGCGCTCATCTCCACCCCAATAGGCAAGAATGTCAGATAATTTCACACCGCGTTGAATCAACGTGCCCATGTCGCGATAATAAGGAACATAAATATCTTTTTTTTCCATTGCATGTCCCACACCCACAAACACCGCTTCTTGTCCGCGCGTTGAGGGATACGTACCTAATTTTCCTGTACGCTGCAGCGCAATTGCTTTGCTGTCCATTGTCCTCACTAACACCATCAAACGATAAAGATGCAATAATGCTTGATTATCTTCTGCCAATGCTGGGGCGTCATCTGCAAGTTGGCTTTCTTCATTCAAGTATTGGTAATAGGGGATATCGAAATGATCTATGATGTTCACCTGTTACTTTTCCTGTTGGTTATAATACGTTTTGCTCAAGGGTAGCGATCAGTAGAAGCCCAGTCAAGAAATATGGCGGGCTGACTATTCTGCTAAATATCATTCATAAGGCTTCACAATCACCTGCGTTCCACGATAATCATTATCCGCATTGGGCCCTTCTACAAAATCATAGCGCAACCATTCCGCATCATTCACATAAAGCCGCACACAACCGTGGCTCGCATTGTAACCAGGCAATCCATTGGGTTCGCCATGCAATGCTTGGCCATTATTAAAATACATACAATAAGGCATAGGCGCGCCGCCATCTGGCAGCGGAAACTTCGTGGAATAACAACTGCTGCTTCCTAAGGTAAAAATGCGGTACGAACCATCATGGGTGTGACAGGGCTCGTCCAAATCACGGCACCAATCGGAACCAGCAGAGACAGGCCCCCAACGCACCAGCATCCCACTCGCATCATAAGCACCCCACGCTCTTTCCACCGGATCGACCACAATCAACTTTTCATTGGTTGATTCGATTTGATTGGGAAAAGGAGCAAAATCCATGATATCCGCTTCGGGCAGATCATCTGGCACCGCAATGCGTAACCCCGGGTACAATTGCGTATTCATTCGATTGACGCGCATGACAATGTCGCGATCGTGATCATCTGGCCAAAGCGAGCGCCATGATTGACTGCGCTTAATTTTCACACAATGATAGCCTTCTTCTTTGCACAGGCTGCTCCCATACATGCCTGCATAGGCAATGGATGAAAAAATGCACAAAAACATGACATAAACGAGTTGTTGCCATTGCCGCATCAAAGACACTTCCTTACTTATTCTCTATCTCGGCATTTTACCTTATAATTTTAAACTTATTAAGGAAACACGTGACTATTACTCTATTCTCTATCATCTTGCTGGCCTTTTCCTTTTTAGCCGGTTTATTAGGCGCACTCACAGGCCTCGGTGGTGGTATTGTCGTCATTCCTGTACTGGTATTGTTATTTCACATCGATATCCACTATGCCATGGGTGCATCACTGATTTCCGTCATTGCCACTTCATCAGGGGCTGCGGCTGCTTATTTACGTGAAGGTTATACTAATTTGCGTATTGGAATGTTTCTTGAAACAGCTGCGGTAACGGGTGCCTTTATAGGTGCATTACTTATTGCTGTGATCTCTACCACATTATTAACTATCGTTTTTTGTTTTGTTTTATTTTTTTCGGCTTATTTAACGATGCATCGTAAAGAAGAAGATGACATTCTAGCGCCTTCACACACATGGGGAACCTTTTTAAAATTAGATGGGACGTATCCTCTCCAAAATCGTTTGCAAGAATACCACGTGCAACATGTTCCCTTGGGACTTTTTTTGATGGGAATTGCGGGTGTGTTATCTGGTTTGTTAGGCATTGGATCAGGGGCATTGAAAGTACTCGCGATGGATCAAGCATTGCGCTTACCGTACAAAGTTGCCACCACCACCAGTAATTTTATGATTGGTATCACCGCTGCCGTTAGTGCTGGCATTTATTTTTCGCATGGGTTTATTAACCCGGCCATTTCATTTCCCGTTATGATTGGCGTAACAGGCGGGTCTTTATTTGGTGCAAGAATATTATCTAAGATCAACATCCGCACGCTACGCATTATCTTTAGCATTGTCATTTGCTTAATCGCCATACAAATGCTTTATAAAACCCTTACAGGAAACGCTTAAATGCTCTCTGCCAGCAAAATACAAGCCATCATGGGCATGCTTTTATTAGCAGGCATTTATTCTTCGGCAATCTTCGTTTGTCTTGGCGGAATCCTGTTTTTGATGCAGCACGGTAGTGAAAACATACAAGCAGAGTGGCTACATTTAACCGTTATCCCCACCAGCCGTTTTGCCATTTGGCAATTAGCATTATCCTTTACGCCTCTTGGCATCATTGAATTAGGATTATTGTTGCTGGTTTTCACGCAAATTGTACGCGTTGCTCTCCTCGTTGGATTTTACGCCGCAATACGGGATTATTGGTTTACCTTAATCAGCGCCTTTGTTTTGTTTGTGCTGGTTTATAGTATGTTTTGGCGTAAGTGAAGCCTAATTGGCTACACTTGCTAACCAAGCACATCCGACAGAATCCCGTAGGGGTCAAGTCTCTGCTTAACGAATAAATAAAACTCAAAAGAACGATTACTGATACTTTAATATTCGTTAAGCAGAGACTTGACCCCTTCATTACAAAAAGCGTGTCCAGGCTACACTTGCTTAATACCCCTTCGCATTTTCCTCAAACACCCCAATATATTTTTTCACCCGACGAATGCCCGTTTCAATGCGGCCATCTGCGTACAAATTCAGCCAACGGTAGCCAGGTGGTATATTTTCCAAAGCAAATTTGTCTTGTTTGCGTTTGAATTGAATGCAGGTAGAAGGCGGTGAATAACATTTGATCCCATGTACCGTTTGTTCAAACTCTTGATGCACGTGACCAAATAACACAGTATTGACTTGAGGATAAGAAGAAAGCACTTGCCAACATTCCTGGTCATTGGTCAATCCCTGCTTATCTAACCAAGCACATCCGACAGGAACCGGTTGATGATGAAAAACAATGATGGCGTGGTGTTCTGGATACGCTTTTAAACACTGTTCTAAATAATCTAATTCTGAACGTTCCAGATGACCATGCACAATACCCGGCACCTGAGAATTTAATAAAATTAACTGCCAATTCTTGATAATCACTTGTTTTTTGTTAGATATGGCATCAGTAGGAAAAACATGAGCCAACTGTTTGAGATGATCGTGATTACCAGGCACAAAATAAATGGGTATCTGTAATACTTTTAATAACGAAGACAAACGTCGATACGCAATCTCTGAACCATCTTGTGCTAAATCACCAGAAAGAAGAATCAAATCCAAGGGTTCTTTTTCTTTCCGCACTAATTCAATTACTGCATCAAAACTTTCTTGGGTATTCACACCTAACAACGACCCATTGGTATCCGCTAATAAATGTATATCGCTTATTTGAATGATCCGTATGGGTGTTTGTGACATGTTCGTCCTTCTGCCAAACTGACTAAAATTATAATTTATAGTACATTAGGCATATCAAGCCATACGATTAACCAATGGTTATCCGTACTAGAGGCATCCTTTATTATTCTGCAAATAACCCCTTATTTTGAAAATTTTGGTAAGCGTATTCTCAAGGCACCTAAATTATTTTTTAACGATGTAGGTCTTGCGACGTATCTGCTTGGTATAGAAAATACTGAGCAACTCATTCGTGATCCATTACGCGGATTTTTGGTTGAAAATTTAGTTGTGCTTGAGCTAGTTAAATCGCGCTTAAATCAAGGGCTTGAACCTAACCTCTATTATTACCGCGATAATCATCAAAATGAAGTGGATATTATTTATAAGCAATCCAACGAATTAATTCCAATTGAAATTAAATCGTCTCAAACCTATCATCCTGATTTTCTAAAAGGCATCAAATATTATGAAAGTATCGCTAATTCACGAGTAAAAAAAGGGTATTTGGTGTATGCAGGGATACATGAACAGAGAATAGGCAACATTCAAGTTGTTAAT